>Ga0182024_10017465_pt1 | contig 13468 bp, 6 predicted proteins | sample P32metaG_FD_120480 | JGI IMG/M metagenome (GOLD analysis project Ga0182024, IMG submission 120480) | Permafrost microbial communities from Stordalen Mire, Sweden - P3-2 metaG (Illumina Assembly) | ecosystem: Environmental > Terrestrial > Soil > Wetlands > Permafrost | place: Sweden: Stordalen...
AATGGGTAATCCCAGCCCTGTCTCCATATCCGAGTTCTCCTCTCTTGCCTGACTAAATTTCTCGAAGACCGAGGCTTTGTCTTCGTCAGCCATACCAGGACCTTGATCGCAGACCGAAATTCTTACCTGATCATTGACTAGTGATCCTCCCAGATGTATCTCTCCTTCGTTAGGCGAGAATTTGATGGCATTGGAGAGCAGATTGACCAAAACTTGGATGATCCGCCCACCGTCACATTGCAACGACATGTCATCGACGTTATCAACTATTTTGATTTCACGCGACTGTGCCAGCTGGCGTACTGCTTCAATTGATGCAGACGATATCTCCTTTATTGATGACAATTTGAATGACAGCTGGTATTTGCCCGCCCGCATTTTCTCCAGATTGAGCAGATCGTTGATTAAGCGTATCAATCTTCCTACTTCTCGGCCCGCTTCATCGATCATTTGACTGCCGCGTTCAGAAAGTGGGCCGAGGATTCCGGCCTCCAGCAAGTCAATTGTTCCTTGCAAAGACGTTAATGGAGTACGAAGATCATGTGAAACCATTGCCACGAACTCACGCTTTATCCGCTCTAGTTCGTGTCTTTCACTGACATCGAGTACGGCAAGCAATGACTTGATTTGTCCCTGCAGCGCCAATTCGGTCAGCGACAATTCAGCCGGGAAAATGGCGCCAGTGCTGCGCCGTATGCTGACATCGCACACCGTGCCGCCAGCTTCAAGCAGTTTTTTCAACACGTCACTTCCGCCTTCTTTCGCAGTGTCAGGCAGCAGGTCCGAAAGATTATGTTCTTTCATTTCCACATTGCTGAAACCAATCATTTTTTCCAGAGTCTCGTTGATATATTCGATGCCACCATCTTTGTCTAATATCGATAGACCGACCGGCATTGTCTCGAGCATTCGTCGAATGCGCTCTTCATTTTCGCGCAACAGTCTCTCTGTCTTCTTGCGCTCCGTAATGTCATGCGCTACGCAGACTAGCATCTGATCCGTCTCTGACCAGAATACCGACCACAATGAATCTATGGTCGCTCCATCCTTTCGCCGAATGTGGTTCTCAAAGGACAAACCATCAGCACGATCAAATGCCTTCTCGAACTGCACTCTGCTTTCGAAATTCGCATTTTCTACCACCGACAACACGTCGGTTCCAATGAGTTCATCGGGAGGATAACCCCAAACCTTGGTCGAGGCGTGGCTCACCGCAGAAAATCTTCTATCTTTGCCGATAGAGCAGATTACGTCTACAGCATTCTCAATGATGGCGTGCTGTTTTCGGTTACCTGCTTCGATCACTGCTGCCATGTAATGGAAGGTCTGGTCGAGCTCTGATACCTCTTCCGCTCCCTCAAGAACTGGATGCAAGGGTTGGTGGTGCATGAATCGCTCTGCGCTGGTGCGAGCAATCGCAAGGCGGCTGACAATGCCTTTGCTAAAATATGTCGAGAGCGATAATGAGATCAAAACATTTGTCAAAACGCCTAACACCAAGGCGCATCTGAGCAGATTCAATGCCGCACCGCTTTCTGCCATGGCTGATGTGTGCCGGGTACGAATCTGTTGAATTAACAACGTCATATCCGGCATAATCTGTTCAGCGCAAGAATGTAGCTGGTGCTGAATTTGTAATAAATGAAGAGCATTGACATCACCGGATTCAGCCACGCCGTACCCTTGATCGAGAATCTTCAATAGAAGCTTTTGGACGCGCTCGATGCGATTGATGATTAGCAATGCTTTTGGATCATCCTCAACAGCGTTGGACACATCCTTTTGCAGCTCAGGTATCTCGTCTGCCACCAGACGATAATGTTCGGCCAACGCGGGATTTCTATAGTACGCGTACGCTACAACAGATTGCATCGTGTCGATCAAATGCGTGTTTAGCTGCGCCGTTAAGTGAAGGGCTCGGCGGGTTCGCTCTTCTTGTTTGATCTCATAGATAGCGTGCTGCAAAAGTAGGTAAAGCACTAAGACAAAAATCAGTCCAATGACGAGGGGAACAGAGACAATAACAATGCCTTTTTGCTGCAGTCTCAGAGTTTGCAAGCGATCAAGCCAGCGCACAGAGAAACTAAAGGATGGAAGTGTATTAATCAAGATGCGTTTCCTGTGATGCCTAAACTAGCACTATGTTCAGAAGTTGGGCCTGAACATTTGACAAAGCTCCCTAAACTGACCAAATGCCGTCAGGCTGCTGGGCCTTCGGTATCGTAAACCAGAATGTGCAGCCTGATCCCGCCCCACTCTCCACGCCGATTGTGCCACCATGTTGTTCGACTATTGCCTTGCATATGGGTAATCCCAGTCCCGTTCCTGTAGCCGAGTCCTCTTTCTTGGCCTGACTGAATTTCTCAAAGATAAAAGCTTTGTCTTGCTCGAGCAGACCACGCCCCTGATCGGAAACCGATATTTTAACCTGATCAGCTACAGCTGATGACCAGATGCGTATCTGTCCTTGGTCCGGCGAAAATTTGACAGCATTAGAGAGCAGGTTGACCAAAACTTGGATTATCCGTCCGCCATCGCAATGCAAATAAGTGTCCTCAGTCTGATCGATGATTTTGATTTGACGGCGTTCCGCCAGACTGCGCACTGCGTCGATGGATGCGGATAATAATTCCGTTAATGAGGATGCGCCAAGTGAGAGTTCGAATTGGCCAGTGTTTTTTAAACTAACCAGATCGCCGATCAAACGGATCATTCTTGCGATTTCTCGGTCCGCTTTGTCGACGATGTCACCGCCACGTTCAGACAGTTGCGCCAGTGCCCCCGCCTGCAACAGGTTTATGGTGCCTTGCAGATTCGTTAATGGAGTGCGCAGATCATGTGTCACCATTGCCAGGAATTCACGCTTGACCCGCTCAATCTCGTTTTTGGCCGTGACATCGAGAATGCCCAACAATAGCTTGCTTTGGTCTCGAATCGTGAAATGGCTCAGTGAAAGCTCAGCTGGGAAAATAGCGCCGCTTCTCCCTTGCACATTAGCCTCGAACACCTTACCAGGAGAGTCAAGCAGCGCTTTTAGAAGTTGGCTCGCGCTTTCCTTGGGATTGCCTTGCCTCCACCACTCCAATATATTTGTTCCCCTTATCTGTTCGTCGCTAAAACCTGTCATTTTTTCCAGAGTTCGGTTCAAATACTCGATGCCACCATTTTTATCTATTACCACCAGACCTAACGGCACAGCATCCATGATCAGTCGAACGCGCTGTTCATTCTCTTGGATTAGCTTTTCAGCCTGCTTGCGCGCGGTAATGTCGTGAGCGACACAGAAAAGTGTTTGATCTACCTGCGACCAGAAAACAGACCATAAACTGTCCATGGTTGACCCATCCTTTCGCCGAATGCGATTTTCAAAGGAAAAGCCCTCGGCACGATCAAACGCTTCTGCGAAGTGTTGTTGGCTGCTCTCCAGATCCGTGTTTTCCACAACCGACAAGACATCGGTTCCTAGCAACTCTTCGGCAGTATATTGCCAGACTTTGGCGGCCGCTTTGCTTACCGCAGAAAATTTTCGATCTCGCCCGACCGAGCAGATCACATCTGCCGCATGCTCGATCATAGCGCGTTCTTTTCGATTAGACTCCTCGATAGCTGCGGCCATCTTCCGGAAAGTTTGGTCAAGCTCAGCTATCTCATCAGACCCTTGCAAAACCTGGTTCAGGGGTTTGTTGTTCATAAATCGTTCTGCATTGTCGCGAGCGATCGCGATTCGGCTAACGATCCCTCTGGTGAAAAAAGCTGAGAGTGATAATGAGACTGAGACAAGCGCTAGAACTCCTAAAGCCAAGGCGAACCGGACCAAGTCTAACACCGCGTCGCTTTCGGACAGGGCTGATCTATGTTTTGTTGTAGTCTCTTGATTCAGCATTCTGAGGTCAGAATCAAGTTGCTCCAAACATGACTTAAGATGCTCGTTAAAGTACCCTAAATTAATTGCGTCAACATCACCGGCATCGGCTGAATCAAAGTCAAGCTTAAGAAGATTGATCAGGCGTGTCTCAGTCACATCAATTCGCTCGATAATCGGTAAGGCTTGTGGATCTACTTTCATCAGATCGCGCAAGCCTTTTTGTAGCCCAGGCGCTGCCTCAGCCAACCCGCGGAAGCGTTGCGCCAACTCAGGTTTTCGATTCAACGCATATGTAGCCAGCAATTGCACAGCGTCTATGTTATTTCTTGCCAGCTCTGCACTCAACTGAAAAGCATCACTTAAGCGGATTTCTTGCTTGGTTTCATAGACGGACCACTCTAATAGCAGATAGAGCAACAGCACAAAGAGAACACTGAGAATAAGAGGAACAGAAACCACAATTTTGCCCTTCTGAGGCAAACTCAGGGCTTGCTGACTGTCGACCCAGCGCTTCAGGAAAAGTAAGGGCGGATTATTGATCAACAGGGGCTTTCTCAGTAGGTGCCGTTCATTTCGCGGATTGGATCTTCACCAATTTACAGCAATCCGGGGATTCCGTTGCAAGTTGAGCCGTATTTGGGTCGACGCAGACAATGGATCTTCCTCACCAGGATAGACACAGACAACATCACAAGACTGCACAGGCGCGCCGGACAACCTTAGAGAATCCCTGATTGAGCGCGGCAAGCTCATACGTCCGGCCACGCACTGGGTTGACCAGGTGTCATTGGCTAGTATTCTTTTTGAGAAACCCGATTGCAGTCCACCAACAACCCGCAGCTGGAAAGAAACGCTGGCACTAAAAAAAGTGGGCAAAATGTAATATGACTTGAGCACAACCGGCAGATATCAGATGTTCTTACGTCCTACAAAAGCAGCGTTGCTCTTTTGGTTTGTATTGTTGCTGTTCAATGGCGCAGCGGTTGACTGTGAGCCCAATCCGTGGCTAACGGTTTTGGAGCATCCAAGGGAGCGTGTTATTAGAACAAATGCGGGTTTGGGCCACTACAAAGCAGAATCCTGGATATCTTTGATGGAAGAGGGAAGGGATGCTCTTTACACAAACGAACCACGACGAGCTACAAAGTTCTTTCTGCAGGCACTCTCTTTGATCAATAAGACAAACGCTGGAGCCTTAACGGATCCGAGAGTGACAGCAACCTGGCGTTATCTGGGCGACGCGAATTTCGACACGGCAAACTACGCAGGTGCGACTGAATATTACCTTCGCGAAGAAAATGTTCTGAACAAAATATCGCCCACCTTTCCTGATCTTGCCTATGTCGAGTTCCAACTAGGCCGCATTGCATTGAATGGCGGACAGTTCAAGATTAGCATTGAGCGCTTCAAGAAAGCTTTGAACGTAAGGGAGCGGCATCCAGGACCACACAACCCTGGAACTAACGAAATTATTGTCAATCTCGCAGTTGGCTACTGTATGAATAAAGATCTATCCTCCGCAAAAGAGACGATTTGGCGCCAAACCTCAGACTACAGAACCTTACCGGCTGATTTCTATCACAATTCAGCGATTATCGTACCGCTGGCAGAACAGTTCCACTGCCCAAAGACACACCCCATTTGGCTTCTGCAAGATGAAATTGCCAGGAAATTGCTCGAGGTTTGCGCCAAGCAACATAAATCGGCACAGTATCAACCAGACATCGCTTATTCGATCTGGAACAACCATGTGCACTCAGGGAGATTGGAGCAAGCGGATAAAGAGGCAAATGAAGCCATAGAATTGTACATGCATCTTCCTGTAAGCCCAAGTACAATTTCCCGGCTTGCGGCGATGCTGCAACAAACGCATGATCCTAAAATTTGCACGAAAACAAGGGTGCGTTACACCATAGAGTCGGCGAGGAAACTGAAAGATAGCCAATTTGTCGAACAGGAGTCTTTTAATCTTGCAGCTGTCGAAGGACAAATCAAACGTTTGTGTGACCACGAGAAGAGCCTTGAGACCGGTTTGCCTGACGACCCTGGCGAGCTATTTCAATTGGGTTTTTCTGACTATTCTCAAGGGCGCTACGACGATGCCGAAGCTCTAGTGAAAATGGCATGCGCATCGTTTCAGCGGGATCAAAATGTGGACCATGTGAAACAGTGTCTCGTAACTTTATCTATGTGTTACCTCTTAAATAATAAGCTGCCGAAGTCCAGAAAGGCAGCCAGCCGAGCTTTGGACATCTCTAAATCAAGGAATGATCTTAACGTGCAGAGTTACGTAGTGTTGGCAGTAGCATGCGCTGACTCTGGTGATCGCCCGGGTGCAGAAGCATCCTTGCTACGCGCTCGAAGGTTACGTCAATCTGATCCGAGCCTGAAAAGCTCTTATGATTGGATTGTCACCCTTTGTATAATACCGTGGCTGAAACGCCATCATGACGAATCGAAAGCACAGTATGTCGAGAGATTGCTACAGCTTCAAGGTGTCAGTGCGACAGCGTCGGACAATCAGACGGATCCCTTGTATTTGGCTGCTCAATCGCTTCTTGAGCAAAAGAAATGCCAGGAAGCCGCCGCTGCGTTCAGGCGGTTTCTTGATAGTAAACGTGGACCTGACAGTCTGCGGTTTAGTGCAATCACGCAACTTATCTCGCTCTATTCGCAAGCTGATCATTCCAAGTCAAATTCGATGGATGACGTTGCGGTGCTGCGCAAACGCTTGTTTGCTGAATTCGACCAACCCAAATTTAACACCAAGCTCGAGTTTGCTGACGCATGTTCGAACTTGGGCGCAACCTATTACGATAATGGCTGCTACGGCGAATCGGAACCTTTGCTAACAACCGCACTGTCAAAGTACGCGAACGTTTCGCCGAGTGCGCCGCAGTACGTCAGCGCCCTGATCCGATTGGGTGCTTGTCTACAGCAAAAAGAAAGATTTGCGGAAGCGAAACTGCTGTTTGAAAAAGCACTTGGGTTGACTGAGAAACACACAGAACACCCATTCGACAATTGGCGATTTTTGTGCCTGTATCATCTAGGAGTCCTAGGTTTGGAACTAGGAAGACCAGAATCGGAGATCATGGCAAATTTCAACCAGGTTCAAGTCATGTGCAAGCAAGATAAAACATTGCGAGAACGTTTGCCTTACCATGTTAAAGACTGCACCCGAGTACTTCAGCGCAAGCATTTGAAACAAAGGGCCGATCAGCTGTTGAGCTCAGCATTAGCTGTTAGGTAGGCAAGCTTTGCATTGTCGCTCCTCGCAATTGTCGTTGTTGGTTTCGAATTTGTGGTAGCTCGTTGTCTATAGAAGCGATCCTCCGTGGCCGCGTCAAGGTCTAAACGCACCGATGGCTGTATTGACGGTTCTGACCACAGCCAGAGCATCTTCGTTTTCGGTAGTTATATTCGGGACCCCAGGGGGAGTGACAAGCGTTAATGTGGTCCCGTCAAACCTCAATGCCGAGATTCGTACGCCAAGAAGTTGAACATTCTGATTATTCGGTCCCTGCAAATTATTGATTTCGAAACCGCCTGGTACAAAATGCAGAGTGCCATTAAGTGTCGTCGGTAACGTAAGAGGCCCAACTGACACGTCTTGGGTAAAATTTATACTTACAGGCCGATCACCATTCGCCCCGGCTGGCCCTAATGTAATGTTGCCAATGTGCAAATCGCGCATGAGGTTTAGCAGCGCGGTTTGCTGTTCCCCCGTAAAGTGATCACGAATGTATTGTTCATTGATTACGGTGTTTTGCCCCTGACGTTGCATCGCCGAAGCAACCAGCTCGAGTGGGTGGAGCAAAGCACCGACGTCGCACTGATTGCCGTTGCTCTGATTGGTGAGATCGTGTGCACCGAACGTCAAACTTGTTGGTTCGACCACCCCATAGGGAAGAACTGCACAAGCTGTATCTGGTGTGGACGATAAGCTGCTACCAGTGAAACGAGTAGGGTTCGTAAAGTCATTGCCAATGTTGTTTCTGTTGTTTTCATTGGTTCCGGTCATTGACTGATGTCGGTCATCGTACAAGGCGTCGAACGAGGGGTGCCGATCGTCAGTACCGGGCGTAGTCGTAGTGGTCCGTTCTGATCGTGATTGATGGATGCTGTCCATAGAAGCTTTCCTTTGTTGTCATCGAATGGTATTAGGGCTAGTGCCGCACCAACAATCTGACCACTAGATTTTGGCGAGATTTCGTCAGAAGCGAATTATCGTTGAGCATCGATGGCCAATCTCTATCTGGCAGGTGCAAAGATTTGCCCACCGATTTACCGTGATGTGCCGCAGTGGTTCTGGAAATTGTCCCAGCGGTGGCAGAGGCAGCCGCTGATGAACTAGAATTACAACTGGTTGGACTGTCGATTTGCGTCAAACAATCCCCAGTATGTTATCAACAGAGTGACCTGAGTTTTGGAGTGACTCGATGGCGAAAATCCTTCTTGCTGATGACGATAATACTTTGATGGTTACGCTTTCTGAGTGGCTCAGGAGTGAACGTTACGAAGTCGATGTAGTTAACGATGGCGATGCCGCTCTTCAACATCTGCGAGATTTTGATTACGATGCCATAGTTCTTGATTGGGACATGCCCGGTGCTAACGGTCTGGACGTTTGCAAGCAGTACCGCGCAGCTGGTGGTAACTTGCCATTGTTGATTTTAACAGGCAAAGATAAAGCTGAAGAAACAGAACTTGGACTCGACGCAGGAGCCGACGATTACCTCACTAAGCCATTTCGTTTCAAGGAGCTAACAGCACGCTTGAGGGCACTAATGCGTCGTCCGGCACAGATTGTTGGTGATCAGCTCAAAATTCGCGATGTCGTCCTTGATCTTCGCCAGCGAAAAGTGACAAAGGCCGGTAAAGAACTGAATATCCAAACTGTTGAGTTTAGCGTTTTGGAATTTCTGATGAAACATCCTAAGCAAATCTTCAGTCCAGACTTCTTGTTGCAACGCATCTGGGGATCGGACACTGATCTTTCCAGACATGCCATCTATGCTTGCATAAGAAGACTGCGCAGTAAGCTTGAGTCCGCTGGCGAAGAGCCGCTCATTGTCTCGCTCTACGGCGTAGGCTACCAGTTGGACCCGTGACCACGAAGCACGAACGACGGGCAGCGTTGCTGCAGGATCCCGCTCTGATTTCCTTTTTGTTCTTGCCTTTGTTCTTTCTAAACAACTATGCCTCCACTGGTGGAGGCACATGTTGGCGTTGAACCGCGCTAAAATCATTCCAAATTTGTTTTCTAACTGATCAGCGGAAAAATCGAACGAAGCGGCCGGGGTGAGATCCGCCGCCGCCGCCGCATGATCCGGATTGGCTTGATCCATTGAAATAATAAGTCTGCTGTTGCGGTTGATAATACGTCGTCTGCGGTTGATATGGTGCTCCATATGGTTGAGCAGCATGATATTGCTGCGTAGCAAACGATTGTGAGGAATTACTCGGCAGGCGGTAAACGCCATCCGCTCCCTGATAATAGGTTTGTCCGTTGTAGAGCATACTGTTACCCGCCTGTTGCGGTTGTGGGGTGAGGTTCTCCGGCACAAATTGTCGTGTAGTTAAGTCGCACTTGATCGCTCCGCCTGTTGGTGGCACCCAACTGCCCGCTGCCGTCAACATTTGTCCCACGTAACTGTTGGGGGGCGGAAGGCCATCTACATAGAGGACAACTGCATCCCCGCGCAGCATCCGCGCCCTGGCAGCATCAAGCAAAGCTGGATTGTTCTGGTTCCCGTATACAATGATCAGCGGTCTGTGACTGGCAGTGGCTGCTGCTGCTGCTGCGTCATACTGTTCCGCTCCGACAAATCCTACACCGGCGCTCACTATTTTTTCGCGCACTTGTCGTTGCCACGCGGTAAGTTCCGGCGCTGGTGCCGGTGTCGGTTGTTGTACTTCAGATGGCTGTGTTCCCTGCGTTATGGTGGCTTCATTGGTAGAAACGCTTGTGCCATGCGAATTCATCACCGAAAGAGTTCTGTACATGCTGCCGTCTGGATTCGTACCTGCTGCAAGTCCTAATTGGCGCGGACAGTGATTCCGTTGCAAATCCTCATTGATGAACACAACAATACGGTCCATAGTTTCAGGATATTGGTTAAGAAGCCGTCTCAACTCATTCTTCGAATTATTGGTTAATGGCCCATCTGCCCTGAGCAGACCGATGATTTGGTCCATAAGTCGCCGTTCCGGCGTCTGTGCGCCTGGTCGGGCCCAATCTGGCCGTTCTTGCTGTTGAGGCACTGGATGTTGGTCACCCAGCGGGGGCGAACGTCGCTGTTGTCCATCAGTCTGTGGCGCCGGTTGCCCGAATCTGCCAATGTTTTCAATTGCCCTGCGGTTCTGTTGCTGTTGTCCATCAGTCTGTGGCGCCGCCGGTTGCCCGGGTACCGCCAGTTGCCAGGCTGGCGGCGGTTGCTGTGCTTGTGCAGCGGCAACAGCCTCCGGTGTTGATATCGCTCCCTGAGCATTGACGTAATCGCCTGGTTTATAGCCCAGCCCCGTAGCGTAAGTTGTGCACGAATTTATGCCGCTATCTAGTCTGACGTGATTGTCCCAAGTATTGTGAGAGATTTGCGTCTGCAGCCACTGGCCGACCCGAATCATCCTCTCCAAGCGTTTAATTGTCGCTGCATCAGGGTTTGTCTTAGCGCGCTCCGTCAGCAGCTCTCTCTCAAAACCCTGCTTGGCTTCAGTTACTTTGTCGCGGTGGAGGTAGTCACGATATGTTCCGTCCGGGTTCTGACCGGCGAATGCCCGAAAACCATCCTGAGTGCTTAGCACTCCCATCGCTTCTCTAGCCCCCCATGCGTTCCACGCGTACTTTTCCAGTCCCGCAATCGTGATACTTCCATTGCTGGACCACGGAAAACTTCCGGGTTCATCACCGGAGGCCTTTGCAATCACGGCAAATCGCTCCTTCATCTCCGCTAGGATCTTCTTCGCAAAATCAGTCAGGCCAGGCGTCCGGTTGATGTAATTATCAAGAGATTCTAGAGTAATTTTACCGGAGCCATTGGAAAGCGCGGTGAAGTGCGTTCTTGCATATTCGGCTACTAAATCTGACATCTGGCCTGGCTTTCCCTGTTCAATACCGGTAAGCTGCCCGTTCCTTTGCAGTGTTTGCTCGGCTTCGCGAATCCTGCGTAGATAAGTGTCGCGCGTAGCACCCGCTGCAGGTACGGCCTCTAGACTGTGGAGAACATTATTGGCCGCCGTATTTGCCTGGCGCGTTTCCTCTGCTTTTCGAGTCCAGCTCGCAAGGTCTGAAAGCGTAACCGACCCTGCAGGTCTGCCGAGTGCGGTTGTTACATCATTCATGTGGGTAGCTAAATAAGCCATGGTCATTATTTGCAGCGGTGCAGGCCGATCTGTCCCCCAAATCCCATTTGTGTTTTGAGCGAAAGCCGCCGCCTCACCTGGCTGAATGCTGCCACTGTGGTCGGTATCAATCCTCGCTATGACTGGCTCAGTAAATGCGGTGCCTGCAAGACGTGGAAGAACTCCCGATTCTACTAATGCCGTCGTCATAGCTTGAAGAATCAGCCGCTGCTGGGCAGGGTTTTGGTCGCGCATTAGGTTTATCGCGCACTGATTAATTATTTCAGCAGCTTGAACGGGATGATTCGCGTCAAGCTGGTTGATTGCATTAGTCACCGCCGCTGTGACTTCCGGTCTCTCTTGTTGTCCTGGCATAGTATCTGTTCCTCCCAACGCCCTATTGATTGAGCGACATATTGATGGCGAAATTTGTCAAAATTTCGACAACGTTTTCACTGTCTGCCCAGACGTGTTGCCGCCAAACAGCGGCTTCTGCTGGGAGCTGAAAGTAGATCTGCTTCAGCATTCGCAGTAGTGGGACATTAATCAAAGATGGTATGTGGGCGCAGGCCCCGACCGGCGCTGCATGGAAGTCCCACTAGTTGTTGCAGATCGGGAACTCGTAACTCCGCTTAGTCCACGCCAAGACCCAATACAAAGGATCCGTGCACCGGGAGTCTGATCTTCGTTCGGTCCAACGTGCCAACTCAGTTTGCCTTACAGTGAATGCTGCAGCGGGATCTGAAGCCCTGGTCGTGACTGGGCGGTGCAAAGCCGGGCAATACCGAGGTATTAAAATAGTTCGCAGGCGATTAGATATTGACGACGAAAACATTCTCATGGTTCAAGCTGGTAGCCGATCCCGTACGTTGAAACAATCAGTGGCCTTTCGTCGGCGCACTCAAGCTTTTTACGCAGTCTCTTGATGCATGAATAAATGGCATGATGCGAAACATCGGTGTCCGATCCCCAGATGCGTTGCAGCAACGCATCTGGACTAAAGACCTGCCGAGGGTGTTTCATTAGAAACTCCAAAACGCTAAACTCTACTGGTTGTAAACTCATTTGCTTGTCGGCCTTGGTGACTTTTCTTACAGCTACATCAAGAGCGATATCACGAACGGTGAGCGTGTTGCTGCCTCCCGGGGCCGGAGCCGAGCGCCGCATCAACGCTTTCAAGCGTGCGCTCAACTCCTTGTAAACGAACGGTTTAGTGACGTAATCGTCCGCTCCTGCGTCCAGCCCAAGCTCTATGTCCTCCACTGAATCCTTGCCGGTGAGGATTAGCAAAGGCAACTTGCCACCAGCTGCGCGGTACTGCCTGCATACCTCCACTCCACTGGTAATTGGCATGCTCCAGTCAAGAACTATGGCGTCGTAGTCGAGCGCTTGCAAATGCTCAAGCGCGGCATCACCGTCGCTAACTACATCAACCAAATAGTTTTCACTTTGAAGCCACTCGGTTAGCGTGGCAACCAAGGCATCATCATCATCAGCAAGAAGAATTTTCGCCATTGCTCAGTCTCCATCCACTTTATATGATGTCTTCATCTTCAATGATGAAAACTTTCATTCTCGCTCCTTTCTATGTCCACAGCTTGTATAACCCTACTCTGGTCCGGTCCAGCGTTCCAATAAATGCCTCGGCGTCCAAAAGAGCTGGTGCGAAATGATCTTACCCGGGTTTCGATTGCATCTGCAGGTTGGCCTGAGAGTTCGCTTTCTCTAGCGATTTCATCACTGTCGAGCAGTCTGACTCAATGAAAGGAATCTCCTTATCGCTCTCACCAAATACGGTGCGAGTCGCCGATTGAATCTCGCGGCAAATCAACTCAATCCCCTGTCGATCATTCCGCTCAATATGGCCTGGCAATTTGGATCGCTGATATGAGGCGCTAATGTTTTGTCGCAGGCCTAACCAGTAAACCTAAATTGCTTTATTTTGGCTTGTTATTCATCCTCCAGTCCAGATATTGCTGTTGCCTCGTGCGAAATCCGGGAATCAGACGTGCAATATTTTCGCGGACCAATTGGAGCGCCTGTTGCCCGTCATGAGGAGGCCATACCATAGGGGGATCGTTTGGGTTCAGCGCTGCTTGCGGATTAACTGTATTGGCAATCGAAACGGTACCCGTGACGGCATCAATCCTAATTTGAGTAGTCCCCGGCTCGCCCATAGCACCGGTGCTGATCACCAGCGTCGGGTGCGGCGTGTTGTCACCTGGGTGCGTGACATTGCGCATTATACAGACAAGCCCC
>Ga0182024_10017466_pt1 | contig 13467 bp, 8 predicted proteins | sample P32metaG_FD_120480 | JGI IMG/M metagenome (GOLD analysis project Ga0182024, IMG submission 120480) | Permafrost microbial communities from Stordalen Mire, Sweden - P3-2 metaG (Illumina Assembly) | ecosystem: Environmental > Terrestrial > Soil > Wetlands > Permafrost | place: Sweden: Stordalen...
GAGCAAAGAGACTGGACCAAAGGCGACAAGCTCTAAGGCGCGGCGACCTTTGACAAGTCACGACTGCGTCTGTGGCAAGGCGACGAATTTCGCGGCGGCACGAGAATTGTCGAGGAGCTTGCGCTTGTCGAGCGCGGGGAGAAAGGAGGCGCTGAAGCTTTGCTCGGCAAGACGCACCAGTTGCGGGCCCGAAATGCCGAGCGATGCGGCGCGCGAATATTCCGTGAGCAAGTCGGTGTGGAAGAGGGCAGGATCGTCCGTGGAAAGCGTGACCTGCAAACCGCGCTCGAGGAATTGCGGCAGGGGATGCTGAGCGAGAGACGCTTCCACTAAACCGAGTTGCTTTGCGAGTGCGCCGGTGCAGAGATTGCTTGTGGGGCAGTTTTCGAGAACGATGCCGCGTGAGGTCAGCGATTCACCCAAGGCGGGGTCGCGCATCACGGCGATGCCGTGTCCGATGCGCTCAGCGCCGAGGAGATCCACAGCTTCGCGAACGTACTCGGGGCCACCGATCTCTCCGGCATGGCAAACGATGTGAAGCCCACGGGAGCGCGCAAAATCGAATGCGGCGCGGAAATTGTCCGTGGGAAAAGCAAGTTCGTCGCCGCCCATGCCGAAAGCGACGACGCCCGAACGTTGAAGCCGCACGGACCAGCGGGCAACTTCCATGGCGGCTTCGCCGCCAAACTGGCGAGCCGCGTCAAAAATCCAGGCGGTGCGAAGGCGGCTGAAAGGGGCGCTCTGGGCGATGTCAACGATGGCCGCGAAATTCGCTTCGACGTCCTGCTTACGCAGACGCATAACGCCAACCGATAGGGTTATCTCCGCATAGACGACATTCTGGCGGAGGAGTTCTTCCGCGAGGCGCTTCGTGATGAGCGCGTAGTCGGCGGGCTCTCGCAGGAAAGACGTGACCCATTTGAACGTTTCGATGAAGCCGGCGAAATCGGAATAGCGATAACGGGCGATCACTTCCGCGGGGGTGAGACGGACGGCGTGGCGGGCCGCGAGTTCAACCGCGGTTTCAGGACGAATCGAACCTTCGAGGTGGAGATGAAGCTCCGCCTTCGGAAGGGCGTCGATAATGGTGAGTTGGTGTGTGGGGCGTGTCATGCGGCTCTGAGACTATTGCGAGGGCAGCTGCGGACGGCCGGCATTTATCCAAGCCGTCATCCAGTAAGAACCGACGTCGGTGGAGGCATCGGAGAACTGGCGAACCAGAACGGCGCCCGCTTGCGCATAAAAATGATCGTAATACTCGTCCGAGTAGCTCGCGAGGCCTTCGTGGGCTTGATTATCCGCCAGCAGCACGATTTCAAGCCACGCATGCGCGTTCATCACCATACTGAATGCGTAATCGGTGGGATCGCGGATGAAAGCGGCTTCATTGGGCTTCACGTACAAAAACAACTGGTAGCGATCCACAAGGGCCGTGCCAAAGCGCTCGTTGACACCCGGCTGTCCGGCCAATTTGCCGGTGCTGTCGGCGGCGGTATTGAAAGGATCGTGAGCCGCAGCGACATAGTGGGCGAGAATGGCAGCGGAGAGTTTCGCATCGGTCCAGTTGCGCGACTCGAGGGCGTCGGTCAATTTCTTGCTGTAGATCCCGATTTGCCAGGGAAGAAGCCCGTACATTTCAACGGTTCGCTTCGAGAATTTCGCAACCGCGCCTGTGTAGGAGTGGGGCAGAGCAGCGAACGGGTATGCGCCGTAGTGATCGAGCTGAATGAAGCTGCGTTCGTCGGACAGGCTTGCGCTCTTGCCGGATTCGTCGGAGTTGACGGCGTGCTGAACGATGAATTGTCGATTAGCCTCAAAGAACGGCTGCATTTCCGGAGGAAGGGAATCGACGGCTTTATTCGCGATCAGGCGATCGGCGCTCTCGCCCCAGCCGAACGAAGAAGGCAGGGCGATGGTGAAAACCAAAAGGAAGAATGCAATGGCCGCACCCGGGCGATAATACCTCAACGGGATTCCCTTTTCGCTGCCGCAGCCGCATGCAGTTTGGCGGAGCTGAGTTCGCTGTGATTGCGGCCATAAAAATGGTACACGCAGAGACCGATCAGAAGCCAGACGAAGAAGCGCAGCCAGTTTTCGACGGTCAAGCTCGCCATCAGAATGAAACAAAAGACCACCGAAGCAATCGGAATCCACGGCATCCACGGGACGCGAAAACCGCGAGGCCGTTCCGGCTGCCGCTTGCGAAGGATGAGCACGGCGATGGAAACAAGAATGAAGGCGAAAAGTGTGCCGATATTCGAAAGATCGGCCAGCGTGCCAATGTCGAAGATACCGGCCGGAATGGCGACGAAGAACCCGGCGACCCACGTGGCCACATCCGGAGTGCGGAATTTTTTGTGCACACGAGAAAAAGCGGCGGGAAGAAGGCCGTCGCGGGACATAGCGAACCAGACGCGCGCCTGGCCGAGTTGGAACACCAGGATCGACGAGATCATCCCCAGAAGCGCCCCGGCCGTAACCCAGCGATTCACGCCGTTGAGGCCGATCGCTTCGAGGGCCTGCGAGACGGGAGCGGCGTTGCCCAGCGTGTCCCAGTGCTGAATGCCTGTAAGCACGAGGGCCACGGCGATATAAAAGAAAGAACAAACAAAAAGAGAAATCAGGATTCCAATCGGAAGATCGCGTTTGGGGTCTTTGCATTCTTCGGCGGCGGTGGAAACGGAGTCAAATCCGATGTACGTGAAAAAAACAATCGCTCCGCCGGTGAGGACGCCCTGCCAATGATTTGGGAAAAACGGGTGCCAATTCGCGGGCTTGATGTACTTGCTCGCGGCGGCGCAAAAAACCACGATGGCGAGAAGTTTGATTGCCACCATGATGTTGTTCGCGCCCGCGGATTCGCGAATGCCAACCACCAGCAGCACCGTTAGAAACATGACGACGACGAATCCCATAATGTTGAAGTGGGGCGCCCAGCCGGTATCGGGTGAATAGGCGGGCGTGCTCAGCACAGCGGGAATGTGGACTCCGAAGGAATCGAGCAGGCTGTTGATGTAAGCCGAGAAACCCACGGCAACCGCCATGTTGGACACGGCGTACTCGAGAATCAAGTCCCAGCCGATAATCCAGGCGACGATTTCCCCGAGCGTCGCGTACGTGTACGTGTACGCGCTGCCGGCGATAGGAATCATGGACGCGAGTTCGGCGTAACAGAGCCCGGCAAGCCCGCAGACGATTGCGACCAAGAAGAATGAGACCGCAATGGCCGGACCGGCACCTGGACGTCCGGAAACGCCGAGGGCGTGCGTGCCGTGCAAAAGAACGTCGAGCAGAGGGGCTTTGAGGAGAGAAGGGAACTGCACGCTTTCGCCGGCTGCCGCCGTGCCGGTGAGGATAAAAATGCCGCTGCCGATGATCGCGCCGACTCCGAGCGCCGTCAGACTGACCCACCCGAGAGTCTTTTTCAGCCGGCGTTCCGGCTGGTCGGCGTCGGAGATCAGCTGGTCGATGTTCTTCGTGCGGAAAAGCTGTGGGTCCAAGCGCCACTCCGGGTGCGGCAGAGAAAAAACTCTACCTTGCGCGGCGCGCCCGCGCAAATGTTTTGCGCACTGCGCATGAACATCGCAAACGAAGAGAGATCCTTCGCTGCGCTCAGGACGATGACGAAACAGTTAGCGCAAGCCTACGTGCGGTAAAGATGACGAAGCGGCTTAGGCGAGCTGCAGGTTGGCGTATCGCTCGACTAATTTCTTGGGGCCGTAATCCTGGAAGCTGACGACCAGTTTGCGGTCTTCGCCCTCGCCGTCGATTTCGATCACGGTGCCGATACCATATTTCGGATGGCGGACGCGCGTGCCGATGAGAGGATCTTTCGAAGATCGTTGCGCAGGCTGTTGTGTATAGCGCTGCGAGGGGCGTGGAGTAACAGGCGCGCGGCTTGGATAGGACTGCGGGCGGCGTCCGTAGGAATAATCCTGCGAAAACTCCGGGTCGGGCTCATAGCGGCGCGTCTCGCCGGGTTCGGAGTAGGAACCAGCGGCGGTTTCGATCAGGTCCCCCGGAATTTCGGCGATGAAGCGCGAAGGAAGGGATGCGCGGAGCCGCTCTTCTCCATAGCTGCGGCGGTAGATGGCTCGGGAGAGAAGAAGAGTCTTCTTTGCGCGCGTCATGCCGACGTAGAAAAGCCTGCGCTCCTCTTCCAACTCCGCATTGCTGTTCAGGGAACGCCCATGGGGCAGCAGGCCTTCTTCCAGGCCGCCGAGAAACACGGCGTCGAATTCGAGGCCCTTGGCACTGTGTAGCGTCATCAGCGAGACGGCAACGGACTCATCGAAATCGTCCGCGTCGCTCACCAGCGCGGCATGGTCCAGCATGTCTTCGAGCGTCTGTCCCTGTTCGGTGGCTTCCGCCATGGCGTTCGCGAGTTCACGGAGGTTTTCGGCGCGCGAAGTATGCTCGATGTTGTCCTGCTGCTCGACCCAATCGAGGTAGCGGGTCTGGTCGAGAACCCGCTCGATCAATTGCGCGGGCGGCAGATCCTTGCACTGCTCCCGAAGCGATTCGATCAACTCCTGGAAAGATTTCAAGGCGCCCGTAAGCTTCTTACCCGTTGCGAACTCTCCCGAGCGAATCACTTCCCAGAGCGATTGGCCTGTCTCTCTCGCGCGGGCTTCCAGCGTGGCAACCGTCGTTGCGCCGATACCGCGGGTAGGAACATTCACAACGCGCAGCAGCGCCACATCATCCTCGGGATGAAACAGCAAGCGCACGTAGGCGAGGACGTTGCGAACTTCGGCGCGCTCGTAAAAACTGAAGCCGCCGACAACGCGATAGCGGATTCCCATGCGGCGCAGGATTTCCTCAAACGAGCGTGACTGCGCGCCCGTGCGATAGAGGACGGCCACGCGCGCATCGGGAGAATTTCGCAGGATCGGCGCGATCTGCGCGCAGACGTACTCAGCCTCGGAAAATGAATCCTGTGCTTCGAAGAACCGCAAGCGGTCTCCGGCGCCCAGCGTCGCCTGCAGATTTTTCCCGAGCCGGCCTGAATTGTTCCGCACGACGGCGGCCGCGGCATCTAAAATTATTTGAGTAGAACGGTAATTTTCCTCGAGGCGGATCAATTTCGCGTCTGGAAAGTCCTCGGTGAAACGCTTGAGGCTGTCCGCGCGGGCACCTCGCCATCCGTAGATGGACTGGTCTTCATCTCCCACCACGCAGACATTCTTGCCCGAGCCGGCCAGCAGGCGAACAAGCTCCTCCTGGGAGGCATTTGTATCTTGAAATTCATCGACCATCAGGTATTGAAAACGCGAACTCCACGAATCGCGCACCACGGCATTTTCACGGAGCAACTGCACGGCCCGAAGAAGGAGATCGTCGAAATCGAGGGCCGCCGCTTTGTGAAGAATTTCTTCGTAGGCGCCGAAGACCTCCGCAACCTTCTTGCGTTGCTGGTCGCGGGACTGTTCGGCGTCGGCTCGCATTCCAGCGGGAGTGATTCCATGATTTTTCGCGTGACTGATCTGCGCGCGGACGCTGCGAGGCGGGAAATCTTCGGTCGGCAGATCGAGTTGCGCGAGCGCGCGCTTGACGGCGGCCGTCTGGTCATCGTCATCGTAAATCGCGAAATCGCGCGGAAGCCCGAGGTATCGGGACTCGCGCCGAAGCAGGCGCGCGCAAAAAGAATGGAACGTCGAGACCCAGACGTCCGACGCGTCGAGGTTGCTCGACCGCAGCAATTCATTGATGCGGTCCTTCATCACGCCGGCAGCCTTATTGGTGAACGTCACGGCGAGGATCGCGCTTCCGGGAATGCCTAGTGCGATCAAATGCGCCACGCGATAGGTGATCACGCGGGTTTTGCCGGTCCCGGCGCCCGCCAGGACGAGCAATGGACCTTCGGTGGCTTCAACGGCTTCCCGCTGACTCTTGTTGAGGTGACGGAACAGAGACGCTTCTTGAGATGAATTGACCAAGAAAGAATTCTAGCTGACACGGTGCGATTCAGCAATTTTTCGAATCGAAAAGGATGCGCGAAAAGTTCCCGTGGAAGCTTCGCGACGCAGAAAGTCGTCATCTTGGTATGCGCCTGCTGACGTTTTTACGAATTCCTGATATATGCTTGTGCTGGCCCTTTCGTTTTCGGGGCTCGGAATCGCCCACGAAACAAAAGGGTGTTCAACCAGGGAGTGAATTCAAAGGAGGGAACATGATTGTGGTGCGTAACTGTTTTGTCGCCAAACCGGGGACCGCTAGCAAACTTGCCGCTCAGCTTAAGGACGCCGCGGCGACGGCGAAATTTGTCAAATACCGAGTTCTCACCGATCTCACCGGCGATTTCAATCGCGTGATTCTGGAGTATGAGGCGGAGAACGTGAGCGAATTTGAAGCGCGGATGAAGGACTATGCCACGAACGAGGAGTTCCGCGCGAAGATGAAGGGCTACACGGATTTGTGGATCACGGGCAGCCGGGAGATCCTGCAGATCGCCTGAGCGTCGGTTCCTCGAAGTATGCGGGCACGACCAACCGATCGTTGACGCCTGTAGACTTTCCAAATGAGTGGCGATCCGACTGCAGAGAAAACCATGTCGATTGATCCGGGAGGTAGGAATTCGTTGTCGGTGCGCTCGGAGTAATTTTGGTTACCAAGGGCAGCGAGAATCCAAATCCAGTCGAGGGGATGAGGTTCAGCAATTTTTAATTCGAAATTGAAGATGCACAAAGTCAGAAAGTGAAACGGGTCTGCATCTCCAACCGTCTGTTGTCGGCATTTTCTGAAAAGCCTTCGCCATTGACGGCGCCGGCCAACTGATTCGCCCGTCCGAACAATGGCGACGTGAGATTCCCTATGATGGGACCCGGATTGTTGTGATTCAGCAGGTTGCGGAAGGACATGCCGAACGTCAAGCTGTAGCGCCGATTGTTTGACGGAGCGCTGAAAATACCCTTTACACCTTTTGCTTCTTGGGCGCCGGAAGCCGCGCGTGACGAATTGGATTCACGCAGAGGCCCGAGGCCGAATGTCTTTGCGATGCGTAGGTTCACCGCCATTTGTCCGGGACCGCGCCCCGCGTTGCGCGAGAGTAGCGTTTCGGAAGGAATCGGATTCGGGTCGAGCAATCCATAGGGAGTCGAGACAAGCCCCGGGCGGGTCGTATCCGTCGCAATTCCCGGGCGGCTGTTGAGCAGCGTCGTTCCATAGAGGTCGTTCCCCGTCGTGATGTCGAAAGGAAGACCCGACTGGAGCGTGATTAGCGGACTGAACCGAATATTCCACTTGGTGTCGACCGTGCCGGAGAGAGTGAATCTGTGCCGCGCATCCGTGGCGGCGGGTCCGTATTCGCCACGGAGGTCGTACGGATCCGCGGGGAAGGTGGTGACGCCGTCGGTGTCGCTCATGGCCCGATTCAACACATAAGAACCGGACAGGGACAGGCTTTGGCTGAGTTTCGAATTTACGTTTACGATGAACTGGTTTTGGTTGTAGCGTCCCGAAGACTCCATCAAAAACACCGCGCCGGGATGGCCTAGCGGATACATGCCGCTATTTTGAACGCCCGGGACATAGGTTCCCGGTAGAGGCGCGTTGATATCCTGTGAACGCAAAGCATTCGGACCGTACGAGTTTGTGTATGTGACGGCCACTGTGCTGCTGCGCGGTAGCTGGCGTTCCAGAGTCACGGCTGACTGCAGAATAAAAGGAGCATGAAGGTTCGGGCTCACCTGTTGGATCACCTGGGTGGACTGCAGTTGGTTAAGCGAGGCCATGGACGGCACGTTCGGGAAAAAAGTGGGGTTCGTAAACACGTATTGCTGCTGGTCAATCCCGTTGTAACGCTCTGCCGTGAGTGTATTTGCCAGCATGAAGCGATCGTAGAAAACTCCGAACCCTGCGCGAACGACAAGCTTTGGGCGTGCGTTTCGCGGGCCGGCACCCGGCGCCCAGGCCACCCCGATGCGGGGCGCAAAGTCGCGCCAGTCGTGAATGTTGTCTTGCGCTTCGTATCGCAAACCGAGGTTCAACGTAATATTGGGACGAATCTGCCAGTCGTCTCCGGCAAACAAGCCGACGTCGAACTGGCTCACTGTAAGTCCCGAAGCTCCGGAGCCGATGGTGAATTGCGTGGGACCGCCACCCAGCGCGCTGGTCTGAATCGCCGACATGCCCAGACTTTGGAAAAGAATTGTTCGCCTGTAGCGCTCAATGGAAGTGGTCTGCGCAAGAACCGGCTGGCCGGACGAATCGATAACCGGCTGGTTGTTGGCGTTGAGGACAGGTTCGACCCCGCCGTCAAACGTGAATGTTCCGTTGAAATAGAGTGGCGACACGTTGTCATCCCGTTGGAGGCGGGCCCTGACTCCGAACCGCCAAGCATGCGCGCCGCGCGCCAGAGTGGTTATGTTCTGAAATTCGTAGTTGTCCTGCGCATCGGACGAATGGCCGATTTGCGCGCCTCCTCCGTTGAAGGACCCAAGCACCTGGATTTCGGGGCTCAAGCTGTTCGGGAGCATCTGCATCGCGTTGCGGTAATACTGGAACCGCGTCTCGTTCACAGCGTTGGGGCCCAGAAGAGCCGATTCGATGACCTGCACCGTTTGCGTCATATAGCGCGTGTGATAGCCGCGCGAAACGAGGTCGAATGCGCCGATACCGGCCCCCTGAATGTCGCCGTGGGTGAACGCGTAACGAAAGGTGAGCGTATTCTTGTCGTTCAATTGGTAGTCGATTCGGGGATAGAGACGCGTGCGGCGTTGGATCGTTTTGAAGACGTCGAAGAAAGGAGAGGCGACGAACGTCTGTTGGTCGAGGGTGACGGCGTTTACGATCGATCCATTGTCCACGTTGTTTTGGTTAGCGTCGAGTGTAAAGGACGCGCGCTTGCCGAGCGTTCCGCTGATCGTGTTCTCGAATTCATTGAGTAGTAGCGGAGCCTTAATTGCGGAATATGGATTGCGGGTATTCCACGCGTCGGTATCCAAATTGTAATTCAGATTTCCGTGAAAGTGGTTTGTGCCCGGCTTGGTGATCACTTCGATTCGACCATAGCCCACCTTGTCGTACTCCGGTGAAAAAGGATTCTGGTTTATGCGAACCTCGCGAATAGATTCCTTGGACGGCAACTCTCCGCCGCTAAATCCGTCCACGTAGATCGAGCCTCCGTTTGGTCCTGCGGAGGGACCAGCCAGCGCTTGAAGGTCAGCGAGTAGATCTTCCGAATCGTCGGAGAGGGCATCGAGGTCCGAACCGCGCATGACAAGGGCCGAGGCGTTCTCCTGGGCTGCTGTTCCAATCGTAGGGGGAGCGTCCGTGTTCACCTCGACACGCTCTGACAAAGGCGCTACATCGAGTTGCAAATTCAGCGTGCGCGTTCCGGACGTAAGGCTGACTTGTACGGGCTCGAGCAACACCAGTTGCGGCGTGGATGACCTGACGGTGTAATCGCCAGGAGCGACATCCCGAAATACATAAACGCCGTTGGCATCCGCAACGGCTGTTTTTATCTGGCCGGCAGGCGACGTGAGAGTGACCTGTGCGGCGGGAAGGATCGCGCCGCTGCTATCGGTGATAACGCCGCGCAGAATTGTCGAAGTCTGCTGGGCAATGAGGCATGATGAACAGATCAGGAGCAAGAACGGAAGGGTAAATTGACGGTTCAAAGATACTCCAATCTCAACAGGCGCCAATATCAATCACGTGTGACCGATCTTAAGTATTTTACGTATTCACGTGAAAATGAGATGAAAACAATGCCCATTACGATAACGATTACGCTACTCTTGAAAGCCGGAAACTTGCGGGGGGAGTCTGAAACCGCTTTACGAAGCGCAATTAGGCCGGGTCAGTGCTTTAGAACGTAACGATTTTTCGGGGTTTTTTCGCGATATGAAGCAGCTCAAATTGCCGCACTGGCTCCAGGCGTTCGTTGCGGGGATGGGCGGTGGCGGAATATTCGTGGTGGCATTTCTCGATTCGTCCGTTTTGTCGTTTCCGTTCATCACGGACGCGTTATTGATCCGGCAGTCGATTGTGAGCCCGGCGAAGATGCCGTACTACGCGGCCATGGCCGCCGCGGGCTCACTGGCAGGCTGTATTTGGTTGTATTTGCTGGCGAAGAAGGGCGGGGAAGTTTATTTTCACCGGCATGGTGGCCGTGCCGCAGCCAAGGCGAAGCGCTGGGTGCAGAATAGGGCATTCCTGAGCGTCTTCATTCCCGGCATTTTGCCGCCGCCCCTTCCGTTCAAAGTATTCGTCCTTGCCGAAGGCGTGTTTCAGGTGCCACTGAATACTTTCGTGCCGGCTCTGCTGCTGGGCCGAGGTCTTCGCTATTTCGCGGAAGGGTTGCTCGCGGTGCGATACGGAGAACCCGCATTGCTCTACCTGATTTCTCACAGCGGCGCGTTCGCAATCGGTGCCGTCGTTGCGCTCGCGTTAGTTTATGGCGCGACGCACCTGATTTTTCATGAACATCCTTCCAAGCAATCCTGAACGATTATGCGAAGGAAGGTCGTCGTTAGCGCGCGGAATTCTACGGCCTTCGTGGCACGGGGGTGACGAGCGCAAGCGCATCGGGGACGATGCGGAAAGAGACCGGCACCGCGCCGATGGGTTCGCCGTCCACTTGCGCCCAAACATTGGCGGTGCCGGCAGGCTCGCAGACCGTTTCGGTCGCTTTCCACGCTTCGATTCCGTCCATACTGCGGAGTTTTCCCAGCCAAAGCGCGGGGAGGCAGGCGAGATAGGCAAGACGGCTTCGTTTTGAATTCGTGAGCATTTCGAAGGAATCCTCGAAAAGGCTGGCACCGGTAGTGATTTTAAAAGGGCCGCCGTAGTGAGCGGTTCTGCCGACAACGATAAACGTCGCTAAGCGTTCCTGGCCCGCGGAGCGGACCCTCATCTCCGGGAAACTGTACTGGAAAAACTGGCGGAGACCCTCGGCCCAGTAGGCGAGCACGCCGGCACGTTTCTTGAAACCTTCATGCACGCCGTTGACGATGGCGCCATCGGGACCTGCTCCCGCAACGCACAGGAAATAGCGGCCATGTGGAGGGCAGGCTTCCGAGTGGTTCCCGTTCAGCGGTAGCGCGAGACCGAGGGCCACGCGGCGAATCACGCTGCCGGGTATTAAACGCGCGGCATGCGGGATGTCCCAGGGAATCCCGAGTTCTTTAGCCAGTATGTTTGCGGTCCCGGCGGGCAAAAGGGCCATCGGGACTTGGCTTCCCGCAAGCCCGTTGACGACTTCGTTGATCGTGCCGTCGCCTCCGCAGACAATCACCATGCCGCGCCGCTGCTCGACGGCCTGCTTTGCAATTTTCGTTGCGGAAGCCCGGGCGGTGGTGGGCGCCAGCTCCGCGGCGATTCCGGACTCCTTCAAAATTCGCACCGCCTTCTCCAGTTCGGAGAAACGGAGATGGCGTTTTTGCCCGCTGGTGGGGTTGTAGATCAGAAGGGCGTCTTTGATTCCGTTAAGCATGAGCTGGGTTCAAAATGCGGCGCGAAGACGCATTGTATAATAATGACGAGTTTTGACCGACTTTATCCCGCTCCAGAGGTTTCCATGTCCAGGAAGCAAGACGTTGCAAAAGAGATCGAGGAGCTGCGTGAGGAGATTCGGCGGCACGAGTATTTGTATCACGTGGCCGACGATCCCGAGATTTCCGATGCCGCATTTGACCGGCTGATGAAGCAGTTGCGGCGACTCGAAGATCAGTATCCCGAGCTGCTTACGCCGGATTCACCGACGCAGAGAGTTGGAGGAGCGCCGCGCGAAGGCTTCCAAAAGGTTCAGCATCAAGTTCCGATGGTGAGCCTCGACAATGTCTTTTCTTTCGAGGCTCTCGGCGAATTCGACCGCCGCGTGAGGGAACTTACCGGACGGCCAAAGATCGATTATGTCGCGGAGCACAAATTTGACGGATTGAGCCTTTCCCTTTTGTACGAGAACGGGAAGCTTGTGCGAGGGGTGACCCGCGGTGACGGCACGACAGGAGAGGACGTGACACCGAATGTGAAGACGATACGTTCCGTTCCGTTGAACGTTGCTCCGGAGTTGCTGAAGAGAGCGGTAGTGAAAGGCACTTTTGAAGTGCGCGGCGAAGTGATCATGACGCGCAAAGCGTTTCAAGAACTCAACCTTCAACAAGGGGAACTGGGCGGGAAAATATTCGCGAATCCTCGAAATGCCGCGGCAGGCGCGGTTCGAGTTCTCGATCCCAAGATTACGGCTGCGCGGCGGCTCGATTTTTTTGCGTATTACGTGCTCGTGGACGGTCGCGCGCCCAAAAGGCGGCTTTCCGAGGTACTTGAAACGCTTTCCACGATGCACTTCAAAGCGAGCGAGGACTGGAAACTTTGCCGTTCTTTGGAAGAGGTCGAACGCTATATCAGCGGTTGGGACGGCAAGCGGGAAAAACTCGCCTACGAAATTGACGGCATCGTCGTGAAAGTGGACGAGATCGCCCTGCAGAACGAGCTCGGCTTCACTTCGAAGGCGCCGCGCTGGGCGACCGCCTACAAGTACCCGGCACACCAGGAGACAACCGTCGTAAAGAGCATCGAAGTCAGCGTGGGCAGAACGGGAGTGCTGACTCCGTTCGCGGTTTTTGAGCCGGTGCAGATCGGCGGAGTCACCGTTGTGAAGTCCACATTGCACAACATGGATGAAGTCCAGCGCCTCGGGATTCATGCCGGAGATACGGTGCTGGTGGAACGCGCGGGCGAGGTGATCCCGCACGTTTTGAAAGTGGTGAAGCATGGCGAAGAAGAGAAGCCTTTTGAAATGCCTTCGAAGTGCCCCGTCTGCGGGATGGGAATTCATCGCGCGGAAGGCGAGATTGCGTATCGCTGCGTGAACGTTTCGTGTCCGGTGCGGCGGCGGGAATCCTTCCTGCATTTCGCTGGGCGACACGCGATGAATATCGACGGGCTGGGAGAAAAAATAGTCGAGCAGTTGCTCGAGAAGAACCTGGTGAAGGATTTTGCGGATCTTTACAGGTTAGATCTCGAGACGTTGGCAGACCTTGAGCGGATGGCCGATAAGTCCGCGCAGAACCTGCTGAATGAGGTCGAAGCCAGCAAGAAAAACAGTCTCGCCCGATTGATTTATGCGATCGGCATTCCGTTCGTGGGCGAGCGGACGGCGCAATTGCTTTCCGCGCATTTTGGCTCGATGGATAAACTTGCCAGCGCGAATGTAGAGCAGTTGATGGAGGTGACCGAAGTCGGCCCAAAAATCGCGGAGGGCGTCCGGGAGTTTTTCTCCGAATCCGCGAACCGAAAACTCATCGAGCATTTGCGGGCCGTCGGAGTGAATATGCGGGAAGAAAAGCCAGCGCTAATCGACAAGCGACTCGAGGGGAAAACGTTCGTTTTCACGGGAACGCTTATCAACCGCTCGCGCGAGCAAGCCGAAGCGCTGGTGGCAGCGCATGGAGGCAAGGCTGGTGCTTCGGTGAGCAAGAAGACAAGCTACGTTGTCGTGGGCTCGGACCCCGGGTCGAA
>Ga0182024_10017467_pt1 | contig 13467 bp, 13 predicted proteins | sample P32metaG_FD_120480 | JGI IMG/M metagenome (GOLD analysis project Ga0182024, IMG submission 120480) | Permafrost microbial communities from Stordalen Mire, Sweden - P3-2 metaG (Illumina Assembly) | ecosystem: Environmental > Terrestrial > Soil > Wetlands > Permafrost | place: Sweden: Stordalen...
GACTCTTTGAGTTCTTGCTATTCTTCTTCATGCCGGTCTCCTTTTGCACCTCGAGTGCGTTACCTATTGGGAAGCTTAACGCTATCCCGCCGGGAGACCGGCCTTCTCATTCCATCTCGGTAAACCACCCTTACTGAGCCGTGACCAGAGGGAGCGGTCATCGCCGCGTACCGCCTAGCGCTTTAACTCGGCCAGCATTCCTTCGAAGCCGCGCGTCATTTGCAGGCCTCCTGGCGCCCAGCCGTAGTCGGAGGTCAAGACCTTGGCGATGTCTTCTTTGGGTGTGCCCTGGCGAATCAGCCCGGTTACACGGTTCTGAAATTTCTCGACATTGTTGCGGTAGGCCAGCATATCGGCCTTCTTGGCGATGGGGCCGTGGCCGGGAATGACGGTGTCAAAATCGAGCTTCAGAGCCGCATCGAGCGTGGCAGTCCATTCCAGCAGGCTCCCGCCGCCACCGTAGTCGATCAAAGGACTGGTGCCGGCCATCAGGTCGCCGGTGTGGAGCACCTTCAACGCCGGGAAGTAAATCATCACGTCGCCATTGGTATGCCCACGGCCGAAGTAGCGCGCGCGCACTTCCTTGCCACCCAAGAACACCGCCGTCTCCTGCGTGAAAGTGACCCGTGGTGCGCCCGGCTGCTTGCCGTCGATCATGTTCTTGCGCGCGTTCACGTGCGCGATGATCTCGGCGGTGGGCAAAAACTTGGCGTTGCTGCCGGTGTGGTCGCCATGGTGATGCGTGTTGAGCACGTACTTAATGGGCTGGTTGGTGACGCTCTTGATCTTGTCGACGATGTCGTTATAGTCGTACTCGAACTTGTCGTCGATCAGGATGACGCCTTCGCTAGTAATGTAAAACGCCACGTTGCCGCCGTCGCCCTCAATCTCGTACAGGTCGTCGGTCATCTTGTTCAGCTTGTTCGACGGCTGCCTGTTCTGATTCTGGGTGTAGGCGATCCATGAGCCGGCGAGCAGCAGGATCCCGGCCGAAAGACGTAGGAGGAGTGTTCGACTCATGCGGGAGACTATATCAAATTCCACTGGTGGAAATGCGGCGAGTGCGCGTGGTCGGGCCGCGTCGATTTGTTAAACCATTAACGCTCCGGGAAATGGAGTCGTTCTTGCAGAACTCGCTTCACATTACGCCTGCCGCGGAGCACGGCCATGATCCGCGTTGGCTTCGCATCCGGTTGATACACAACCAAGAATGAATATAGCGGAAAGAACAAGACGGGCCGATTCGTGAGGTCTCTGCGGGTATGCCCCTGCCCCGGTGTCCGTCCTAACGATGCGAACACGTCATGGACTCGGCTTCGATGCGATTGGCCAGATCTACACTGTCTTGCGCGATCCGACGCCAGATTTGGAACAAGTCATTCTGCGCTTCAGCGGAAACGTCATAGAGATCCGCCATCAGGGCTGCTGATCACGGAGCCAAGCCGCTTTACGTTTCTCCATGTCAGCACGCGATTCCTCGGCCGAGAAGAACTCACCACGCTCAAACTGCCCGAAGGCCCGTTCGATCTTTTCAGCGATTTCACCCTTATGGCCATTGAGCCACTCATCTTCGGAATGCAGCATTTCCAGGGCTCGAGTGATGACCTCATCCGGACTTTGGTAATTGCCCGTCTTCATCGCCTTAGCAATCAGTTCCTCAAGCTCCGGCCGAAGGGTGATTTTCATAGGCGCCTCTTCCCGCTATTGTCGCAGTTCTTAAATGACAATGGCTCATCCTTATCCTTCGCACCGCCGCCTGGGCTCCGTGTTATCGTAACTTGCAGTGAAACGGTTTCTGATAGCTGTTTTCGCATTGGCTGCTACGCACGTCGCCTTGGCGCAGCGGAATCGTCAGGTGGACGACGCGTCTTTAAAGGATGGCGGCAAGACCGGAGAAGAGTGGATCAGCTACGGCGTAAACTGGTCGGAGCAGCGCTATAGCCCGCTCAGCCAGATTGACGCGTCGAACGTGAGCCGGCTGGGACCCGCCTGGTCCTTCGATATACCGGCAGCCTCCGGCAATCCGCAGAATCACCAGGAAGCCACGCCGCTGGTATTCAACGGCGTACTGTACAGCATCGGCCCGTGGAGCGTGGTCTATGCTCTTGACCTGCGCACCGGCAAGGAACTCTGGCATCAGGATCCGGACGTAAACCAGCAGGTCTGGCAGTCGCGCGTCTGCTGCGGGGTGGTCAACCGCGGCGTCGCGCTCTATCAAGGGAAGGTCATTGCCCCGGTGCTCGATGGCAGGCTCAGGGCACTGGACGCGGCCAGCGGCAAGGTCTTGTGGGAAACCCGGGTCTCGCCGGAAGAGCAGGCATACACCATCACGATGGCGCCGCGCGTGATTAAGGGCGGTAAGGTCATTATCGGTGTCAGCGGCGGCGAGTACGCCGTTCGCGGGTTTTTCTCCGCTTACGACGTGCAGACCGGCAAGATGGCATGGCGCTTCTATACCGTTCCTGGCGATCCGTCGAAACCCTTCGAACATCCGGATCTGGAAGCCGCGGCCAAGACCTGGAGCGGCGAATGGTGGAAGATCGGCGGCGGCGCTCCGGTCTGGAACGGCATGGCTTACGATGCCGACCGCGACATCGTCTATGTGGGCACTGGGCAACCTGGGCCTTGGACCGAGATGCACCGCGGCCCCGGCGACAATTTATATTCCGATTGCATCCTGGCCGTGCGCGGCGCGACCGGCAAACTTGTCTGGTATTACCAGGAAGTGCCCGGCGACGATTGGGACTATGATTCGATCGCCGACTTGATGCTCGCCGATCTGACCCTCAACGGAAGGCGGCGACAGGTGATCATGCACGCGCCCAAAGACGGATTCTTCTATGTGCTGGATCGCGTCACGGGAGAGCTGATCTCAGCAGACCCTTACACGAAAGTTAGCTGGGCATCGGGAGTCGATTTGAAAACGGGACGTCCGAATGTGAATCCGGCGGCCCGTTACGCAGCAGCTGCCGTACGCGTGATGCCCGGTCCCGGCGGTGGCCACGTCTGGGCGCCGTGGTCATACAATCCGTCGACGGGCCTGGTCTATATTCCGGGTACCACCGGTCAAAGCTACACCTACCGCGCCAATCCCGATTTCGTGGCGACTCCCAATGGCGTCGGCCCAACCGGACGGGGCGCCATGAACATGGGAACCGCATTCGGTGGCGGAGGCCGTGGGGGCGCAGGCCGGGGCAACGCGGGAGCTGTACCGGCCGCGGTGGAAGCCGCTACGCCCGCGGGTGCCACTGTCGCAGCCCCTGCCGGTACTCCGCCCGCGTCGCTCCAGGGTCAGCCACCCGGCGCCGCCCCGAACCCTGCGCCGCCGCTGGAGCTTCCTGCGATCGGGCCGGAAGGGCCGACGGGGAATGTGTTGTTCGCTTGGGATCCGGTGGCCCGGAAAGAACGTTGGCGGGCTGCCGGTGCGGGCGCTGGCCCGTTCGCTGGCGGTGGTCTCGCGACGGCTGGAAACATTGTGTTGTCCTCCGTCAACGACAAGCTTCTGATCTTTCGTGCCGACACTGGCGAAAGACTTCTCGAGTTGCAAACCGGATTGTCGCAGATGGGGCCGCCCATCACCTTCGTGATCGATGGCAAACAATACATCGTGGTAAGCGGAGGCCCCAGGGGCGCCGGCGGACGCGGCGGGCCGCCGGGCGCGGCGCCGGCGGGTCCCCGGCAACCGGCCCATCTAGTGGCGTTCGTTCTGGATGGAACTGCGCCGCTGCCGGCAGCCGCGGTTCCGGCAGCGCCCGCGCCACCCGCATCGAACCAGTAACGCGGTACACTCTTCCAGACACCCTGTTTGAGGAGGCAAGATCACATGAGACCATTAGCCGGTACCTATGCAGCATTGCTGTGGGTTGCGTCGCTGGGCACGGCATTCGCGCAGCAGTGCCCCGGCACCGCACCGCTCGGCGACCTCTCTGCTAAGCCGGCGTGGAACGGCTGGGGCGTCGACATCCAGAACACGCGCTTTCAGCCCGCTAAGGACGCCGGCTTATCGCCCGCCCAGGTGTCCCGCCTGACGCTCAAGTGGGCCTTTGGCATTCCCGATGCGAAATCCATGATCGGGCAGCCCATGATCGCCGGCGGGCGCGTGTTCATCAGCGGCGATACCCACACCGTCTATTCTCTGGACGCCGCGACCGGATGCCAGTATTGGTCCTTCCAAGCGGAGGACGACGTGCGCAACGCCCCCAGCATCGGGCCCGGGCGTCCCGGCCGCAGCTCGCTCTACTTCGGCGACATGAAGGGCAACGTGTACGCGGTCGATGCCGGCAATGGCGAGCTGCTCTGGAAGATCGCCGCCGACCCGCACCCGAAGACGCGTATCACCGCTTCCCCCAAGCTCTACGAAGGCCGCCTCTACATCGGCGTTTCGTCCCTCGAAGAAGTGGGCAGTTCCGATCCCGCCTACCCGTGCTGCACGTTCCGCGGCAGTGTGCTGGCCCTCGACGCCGCCTCCGGTAAGCAGATCTGGCGAACCTACAGCATCGCTCAGGCCGCCAAGCCGACGCATAAGAATTCGAAGGGCACGCAGCTCTGGGGCCCGGCCGGTGGCGGTGTCTGGAATTCGCCCACCATTGACGTCAAGCGCCACGCCCTGTACGTCGGCACGGGTGATTCCTATACCGACCCGGCTCCCAAGACCACCGATTCCATCATGGCCCTCGACCTGGCCACCGGCAAGATTCTCTGGTCGGTGCAGGACCTGGGCGGAGACGCGTGGATTGTCGGCTGCGATACCACCCCCAAGTCCGAGAACTGCCCCAAGAATATGGGGCCGGACCACGATTTCGGCTCCTCGCCCATCCTCAGGGACCTGCCTAATGGGCACAGCGTGCTGGTGGCCGGGCAAAAGAGCGGCATGGTCTGGGCGCACGACCCCGACCGCAAGGGCGCCGTGGTCTGGAAAACCCAGACCGCCGACAAGCCCGCAGGCTTTGCCGGACAAATCGTGTGGGGCGGAGCGGCGGACGATCAGAACGCCTACTTCGGTCTCTCGAGCGGCGGCGTGGTCGCGATCGGGCTCACCGACGGTGCGCGCAAATGGTTCGCTCCCCTGGCGCCTGCCGCCGGCAAAGCGCCCGGCCGCGAGGCGGCGCTGTCGGTAATTCCCGGCGTGGTGTTTTGTACGGGCTGGGACGGCGTGGTGCACGCGCTTTCCGCCGCCGATGGCCACGGCTTGTGGGAATACGATACTGCGAAGCCGTTCGAGACAGTGAACAAGGTAGCCGCGAAAGGTGGTTCCATGGGCGGACCCGGCCCTATCATAGCCGGCGGCATGCTTTTCGTCGGCTCGGGATTCCCCGGCATCCAAAACGGAATGCCAGGCAACGTCCTGCTGGCTTTCAGCGCGCAGTAGGGCGGACCCCCGGTCCGCAGCCGACGCCCTCGTCGGCTCAGTTGGCCCGCGCTTGACTCGTCAACAGCCGGACCGGGGGTCCCGCGCGGACGAGGGCGTCCGCCCTACCGGTTTGCCGCGGTGATCGAGTCCACGTGGATTGTTTTGGTCTTGGCGTCCAGCGTGCCCATGATCGTCACCTTTTGCCCCGCGAACTTCTCCGGCGCCTGCTGGTCGCTCAGCGTGTAGGCTTGCTTGCCGTCATACAAAACATAGGTGGCGCCGTGAGCTTCGACGCAGGCAACGGTGCATTGGGCGTCCGTCGGTCCCATGCGCATGCTGGAATGATCGGCGGTGGCGCACATGCTGTCGGTTATAGTGCCGGTAAACTTCTGCTTGCCCGGTGCCGCGGCCAGCGCCGCCGTTACGAGAAGACTGAAGATCAGAGGCTTCATCCCGCCTCCGCGCGGTTACTCGCCGGGCGTCATGAGGTGGGCAGTCGTGGTGCCCGCATTCATGATCCACACGCCGCCCTGCTTATTATCCGCGGGCAGTCCCAGCGACTGTGAGGTCGCGCCGGGCACAGCGATGGTCATGTGCGTGCGAGTGTGGTCTGCATCGGCGCCCATCAGGTGATACCATACCGAACCGAACTCGGGCTTCACCCGGGTCCCGTCCTTCTCGGCGGCATCGAAAGCTGCCTTGCTCGCAGCCTTGTCGGCGATCGCCTCGAGCTTCATGTTCTGAGCTGCCCGAGGCAGGTTGGCAACGCTGGTGCACTCCACCATAAATGGCTGCGCGGCCGGTTGCCCGGACTTGTCGTAGCAAACCAGGCGGTTTGTGCCCTGCTTCAGCGTATCGTACGTGAAGTCGGCCTTCCATTTAATGACCGTGGCCCCAGCTTTCATCTGCGCCGGGGCGGCGAGCAGAGCTTTGTCAATGGCGGCTTGGTCTTGCGCGAACGCGCCGGCCGAAACGGCCAGCACACCAAGAATCATCGGGACGATGCGTTTCATCGGTAACCTCCAGTTCATCTACCTGAGAATTTCGTTGCCTTGCGAGCGCCAACGGGCGCAATTCGCGAACAGTAGTTTGGACGCCTGGACTCAAACCAGCGCCCCATAAGCCTAAGGTAAGACTCCACTATACACCAACCCGGCTAAGCTGTTTTTAAACTCTTCCCGCCCGCCTGGGGCCGTTTCTGGCCGATCTCAAGGCCCCCGGCGTGCGGCCGATAAGAGCAATGGAGGGTTATGAACCGAAACTTCTTGGTGACCGCCACTTTCCTGTTGGGTCTGGCGGCCGCGGCCGGGGCACAAACCGGCGCACTGCTGCAGAACACGCTGACGAACCATGACATTGTCGTGCTGGCGCAGGCCGGCTTCAATGAGAATTTCATTGCGGATTTCATTTCCATGAGCCGCACGCGTTTCGACACCAGCGTTACCGGCCTGGCGGAGATGGCCAAGGAAGGGCTTACCGAGCGGTTGATTCGTGTAATGTTGGCGAACGCGACGCAAGATGGCAATGCTGCTGCCGCAGGAAGCTCTGCAGGTCCCGTCATGGTTCCGGCTGCGCTAACGGATCCCCCGGTGGAATTCAGCGGCCGGAGCCGCGAACCGAAGCAGAGCGAATCGGCCATGGCCATCGCCAGCCAGGCGCCTTACTATCGGACCACCAGTTTTTTTTGGGGATTTTGGAAAAAGAAGACCGGAGTGGGCACCGGCGCCCGCACCGATCAACCCATGGGCGTCCAGTTGGGCTCGGCCTATGGCCAAGTGCTGCGAATGAATCCCGCGGGGGGTCCCCGATATGTCGTTCTCCCGTAGACTGGCGCTGCTGGCCGCGATGGCAGGCGCTGGCCTGCTCAGCGCCGCGCCCCTTGTGTTCCGCTCCGGGGAGCTTCCGTGGGCGGCTATCGGCAGCGATTATCGGGCGCCGATCCAAACCCTGGGTGACGGCCGCTGCGCGCTCGCTGACGTGGTTCTCACGGTGGTGGATGGCGTGCTTCCAGAAGGATTGACGCTCCAGGGCGACTGGGTCGCCGGCATTCCGAAACAAATGGGGACATTTCGCTTTCGCCTCCGTGCCGCGAACAATTGCGTTGCGGCCGAACAGGAGTTTCAACTGCAGGTGACCGGCAAACCGGTCCTGCGAGTGTCGCCCGAGGAACTGGTTTTCGAATACCGCGCCGGCGACCCCGCACCGAAACCGAGGAGCGTGCTGGTCTCGAGCACTTGGCCCGATTTGCCCTACTCGGTTATCGGCGCCGAAAAGTGGCTCCACATCCGTCTGCGAGCGGGCGTTACGCCATATTCCGGTTCGGCCTTCGCCAGTGACGCCGCCACCGTGGAGGTGGTCCCGCAAGATCTCAAGCCGGGCGTGTACGAAGCCACCCTCGTGTTCCTGACCCGCCAGGAGGCAACGCCTCCCACCGTGCCCGTGAAATTGAAGGTCCTGCCGGCAGCCGACCCGCCCACTCAGACCGCGAAGTGAATCCCCTGCGCCAGCGGTAATTGCGTGGACCAGTTGATGGTGTTTGTCTGCCGGCGCATGTAGGCCTTCCAGGCATCGCTGCCCGATTCGCGGCCGCCGCCGGTCTCCTTCTCGCCGCCGAATGCGCCGCCGATTTCCGCGCCGCTCGTTCCGATGTTGATGTTGGCGATCCCGCAATCGCTGCCACGGTGGCTCAGAAACGTCTCGGCCGAGATCAGGTTCGTCGTGAATAGGGCCGACGACAGACCCTGCGGCACGGCGTTATGCCAGTGGATCGCCTGATCGAGATCGTCGAACTCGACCAAATAGAGGATGGGCGCGAAGATTTCCTCTTTCAATATCGGCATGTCCGGACGTGCCCGCACCAGCGTCGGCTGCACGAAACAGCCCATAATGTGCTCACCGCCATAAAGGATTTCGCCGCCCTGCTCGCGGATGCGGCGGAGGCCGTCCAGCATATCGTCTACCGCACGGCGATTCACCAGCGGGCCCATGAGCGTGGTCTCTTCCAGCGGATCGCCGATCTTCACCTGCTGATATGCGTTCTTCAGCGCCGCTGTAATCTTGGGCGCGATGCCGCGTTGCAGGAACAGGCGGCGTGTGGTGGTGCAGCGCTGTCCCGCAGTTCCCACGGCGCCGAAGAGCACCGCGCGGAGCACCAGATCGGGGTTGGCATCGTCCATGACGATAATGCCATTGTTCCCGCCCAGCTCGAGGATCGTGCGGCCCAGCCGCGCCGCCACCACTTCGGCTACGTGCCGGCCCACCTCGGTCGATCCCGTAAAACTGATCTGCGGGATGCGCGGGTCGTGAATCATGGTCTCGCCGATCGGTTTGTCAGCGCCGATCACCAGGTTGAAAATGCCCCTTAAGCCATGGGTTTCCATGACGCGATTGCAGATCTTCTGCACGGCGATGGCGGTGAGCGGCGTATCGGAGGAGGGTTTCCACAGCACGCAATCGCCGCACACCGCTGCAATCATGGCGTTCCACGACCACACTGCGACGGGGAAATTGAAGGCACTGATCACACCCACTATGCCCAGCGGATGCCATTGCTCGTACATGCGGTGCCCCGGCCGCTCGCTGTGCATGGTCAGCCCGTAGAGCTGGCGCGAGAGACCCACGGAGAAATCGGCGATGTCGATCATTTCCTGAACTTCGCCCAGACCCTCCGCCAGGATCTTTCCCATCTCCAGAGACACCAGCGCGCCCAGATCGGCCTTGTGTGCACGCAGTTCGTTGGCAATGCCGCGGACGATTTCTCCACGCTTCGGCGCGGGAATCATGCGCCACTCGAGGAAGGCTTCCTGCGCCTGCGCCACCACGTATTCGTAATCCTCCGGGCCGGCCCGCGCCACCTTGGCCAGCGGTTCGCCGGTAGAGGGATTGAGCGACTCGATTTCGCCGCCCGAGGGGTTCGGTATCCAGTCACCGTAGCAGGCGCCCGAGTTCACTGCTTCGATGTGTAATTTTTCAAGAATGTCAGGAATGGAATAGGTGGCGGTGCGCACGCTTCCATTCTAACTTTGGTGGCGTCGGCCTGACCGCTCCCTTTGGTCACGGCTCAGAAACGCGTTGTGACCGCTGGTATCGACCGGGCCATACAGAGCCGCGAACAAAGGGAGCGGTTGACGGCTGTTACCAAAGTAACTTCAGGCCGAATTGGATCTGTCGCGACGTGGTCGATGTGCTCGTGAGATGACGGCGATGGGCGTGTTGAAGTTGGCCCTGTCCAGGAGATTGAACAACTCCGCACGAAACTGCAGGCGGAGCCTTTCGCGAATCGCCGTTCCCTTGAAGAAAGACAAATCCCAGGTGGCCAGGCCGGGACCGATCAAAGTGTCGCGGCCCCAGGTGTTCGAAGGGTATAGCTGAACTGCGGAGTGAAGGGAAAAGCGCTTTGAACCGTCACAATCGTGTTGACGGTCCAGTCGCTTATTAAGAATTTGCCGGCACCGCCGGCACTGGTCCCAAAACGCTTCCCCGCTCCGAACGGCAGTGCATATTGAGAAGCCGCTGCTGAAGCCGATGACAGTTGAAGACTGACCCACCCGATGTCGCTTATACAGAACAGTGTCAGTTTTGTATGGCATACTGGAAACGCAAGCTTCGGCATGCGTGCAGGAGAACTCAAATTGCAACATTCATTCACCGACGGAGGGCGGCGGAAGTTCTAAATCAAAGGATGTTCTGTGGCTCTGGCCGTCGCGGCCGGCGACATTTGGCTGCGGGCTGAGCAAACGGTCACTTTGGACGTGGACTACGCGGGTTCCATGGGGTCCATGATGGAAGGCCCTATCAAGGCTGCGGCCGCGGCGACTCTTCATCTGGAGATGCACGGCCGCGCCCAAGGATCGAGCGCACTGGCACAGTTGATCGTGGGAGGAAGTATCCGCCCGGATGTCTTCATCCCCGTCGCTGCGGGGCCTGCGCTCACGGTTCTGCGCGCAGGCAAAGCCGACTCCGCCCAGCCTATCGCTCACACGGAAATGGTGATTGCTTACAGTCCCAAGAGCCGTTTCGCGCCGAAGTTCGAAGCAGCCTCCAAAGGCAAAGGGGACTGGTGGAAAGTCTTGCAGGAATCGGGACTCCGTTTTGGACGCACCGATCCAGTCACTGATCCACAGGGGCGCAATATCATCTTCACGATGATGCTGGCGGCCAAAATGTACAGACAGGCGGACCTTGTGGAGAAGGTGCTCGGCCCAGCGATCAACGAGAAACAAATATTTCAAGAGCAAACCGTCCAGGCACGGTTGCAGAGCGGCGAATTGGACGCGGCGTCGGCATATAGGATACAGCCCGGGCCGTTTAACCTCCCCTACATAACCTTGCGCAAGGAGATTAACCTTAGCGGCCACAACGTTCAGGCTGAGCATCCGGACATACTCCTAAACGTTGGCGGAAAGACTTATAATCCCGAGCCACTCATCTATTACTCTGCTGTGCTCAAGGATGCACGCAACCCCGCGGGTGCCGCAGCTTTCACGGCATGGCTCAGAGGCAATGAGGGTCAGGCCATTTTCCGCCGTTATAACTATGACGCGCCGGGGGACGCCCCTGCGCTTCACGTATGAAGATCGATCGCCGCTGTGATTGCTAGAGTCGGCGCCGTCCTGTTCGCGATTGCTCTGTTGTATCCACTTACTGCACTGTTCGCGCCCATCGGCGCATGGCAGTGGGGTGAAGATGTCCGCGGACCGGCAGTCGCTTCCATGCGAGTGTCTCTGCTGTTCACCAGCTACTCTATGCTGATCATTGTGGCGATCGGTACCCCGGTTGCAGACTACATTGCGCATTGCCGAATGGGCGAGCGCCTCCCGTGGCAAGCCGTCTTACTGATTCCCATTCTGTTGCCGCCACTAGCGCTGGGTATATTGCTGAGCTTGGCATTTGGACCATATGGAGCCGTAGGCGCATGGCTGCAGCACTTTCGCATCGAGATGACCAACAGCGCCACGGCATTTGTGTCCACGCAGGTCTATGTCGGCATGGGTTATTACGTACTCGGGGCAGTGGCTGCCTTTGATGCGGTTCCACAGATCCTGCAGAAACAAGCTCGCTTGCTCGGCCTTACGCCGTGGAAGGCTTTTCTACGGGTGACTCTACCACTCTCGCGGCTTGGGATGGCCGTTGCCCTGAGCATCGCGTGGGTCCGGGCATTCGGTGAATTTGGCGCTGTCGTCGTCACGGCTTATTATCCTTCCGGCCTGCCCGTCCAGTTGTGGGTCAACCTGCAGAGCTTTGGTTTGCCTGCGGTAATGCCGTTGCTGGTAGTCTTCTTGGCGGTTGCTCTCCCGCTTCCCTGGTTGGTCCATGTGATGGCACAACGACGACGCTATGCTTAATGCCCACATCGTCAAGAACCGGCGCGAAATGATTGTGGATGTCTCGCTGGAGTTGGAAAGCGGAGACGCGCTGGGGTTGTTCGGAGCGTCGGGTGCAGGCAAGAGTACAGTATTGGCGTGTATCGCCGGAATCGACGAACCAGACGACGGTTTTGTGAAGCTGAATAATCTACAGCTCTTCCCGCCGTCACTGCCCTTGCATCGGCGCCCGCTCGGGTATTTGACGCAGGAGCCTGGACTGTTCCCTCATTTGACGGTCGGCGAGAACGTGAGGTTTGGCATCCCCAAGGTGATTGGGGCGGAGCAGAATCAGTGGATCGAAACCTTGCGCGACCATCTGCATCTGGGCCCGATTTGGTCGGCGCCGGCTTCACTGATTTCCGGAGGGCAGGCACGTCGTGTCAGCTTGGCGCGCATGCTGGCGCGCAAGCCCCCACTGGTCTTGCTGGACGAGCCCTTTGCAGGCTTGGACCGTGGGTTAGTCCGTGAACTGATCGACGATCTTATCTTCTGGAGCCAGACCATGTGTTTCAGCATGATCGCTGTAGACCACCAGGCTGAAGTCCTTAGCCGGCTGTGCCCCCAACAGGCCATCGTGCTTGAGCGCGGAAGGATCGTACAGAAGGGCACATGGAATGAACTTTCCAGCGCCCCAGCGACTCCTTTGCTGCGCTCACTGCTTGCTCCCATTTGAGCATCGAGGGCCGTCTACGCACTGACGGTCTGAACGGCGTGCAGAACTTGCTCTGGATTTCTGAATGCGCTAGTATCTTTTGTACACGACATGGTAATCTTTACAGGACACCCGCGCGCCGGCTACGTTCCAACGGCTGCCTCACTGCCGCCGGCCCAACCCTTCTTGCTGCTTTTGTGGCTTGCGATGGGGGCGTTCCCGGCGTGGGCTCAAACGGGAGCGAGCCTTTCCGGCGTGGTGACGGACCAAACCGGCGCAGCCCTTCCCGATGTCACGGTGACAATCAAGAACGTCGGCACAGGTGCAACGACGGCCAAGATCGCAACCGACGGCGGAGGGCACTATCAGGTGCCCGGCCTGCCTCCGGGGCGCTTCGAGATTCGAGCGGCAAAACAAGGGTTCGCCGATGAAACGCGCACGGGAATCAGCTTGGCGGCTGGCCAGGACGCCACGGTCGACATTAAGCTGCAGCGGAGCACCCCCGACGCCTGCGCGAGCGGCCACGAACTCGCCACCACCGATTGCGCGCTGACCTGGCACGGCATCACGCTGTACGGTGCGTATGACGTCGGCGTCGGCTGGGTCAGCCGCGGCTTACCGGAAAACGCCGTTAACTATGAAGGCGAATCTCTGGTGAACCGAAACGGCTATCAACATCGATTCCTCATCGCACCGAACAACCTGCAGCAGACGGGTTTTGGCATCAGGGGCAAGGAAGAGTTTCTGCCTGGCTGGTCCGTTGTGTTCAACGCTTCAACCGGCATCAATCCGCAGTCCGGCCAGCTCGCCAACGCGTCAGCCACCGACTTCTCCAACAACGGCCTTCCCAGGAGCAGCTATTCGGAAGCTATCGACGGCGCGCGCGCGGGCCAACCCTTCAATGACGAATACTATCTCGGTATATCGTCCGCGTCTCTCGGCACGCTGACCTTCGGCCGTCAGCGCGCTCTCGGCACCGATACGATGCTCCTTTACGATCCGGCCGGCGGCGGCTATGCCTTTTCGTACATCGGGTATAACGGCACGATGGCCGGCGGCGGCGACACCGAGGACACCCGTTGGGACGACGCCCTGAAGTA
>Ga0182024_10017468_pt1 | contig 13467 bp, 7 predicted proteins | sample P32metaG_FD_120480 | JGI IMG/M metagenome (GOLD analysis project Ga0182024, IMG submission 120480) | Permafrost microbial communities from Stordalen Mire, Sweden - P3-2 metaG (Illumina Assembly) | ecosystem: Environmental > Terrestrial > Soil > Wetlands > Permafrost | place: Sweden: Stordalen...
CCACCCGCTTGAACACGTTCGCGCCGTTCAATTGCAGCCAGATCTCGTCCCGCGATGCCCGCAATTTCACCAGCTCGAAGATCACGTTACGGTCGACGCCCAAATTCAGCTCAATCTTGTCGCCGATAGGGATGTACTTGATGTTCTGGGCGGCCAGGAAGGATAGCCCGTCACGGCCATTGTCGCGGAAGATTCTTACCGCGCCGTCGGGCAGGGGGCTGGTGCCGAGGGTGGCCTCTTTCGTGTTGGCCAGCAGGTACATGCGGACGAGTTGATCGCCGTACTCCTGCGGGCGGTAGCGGTACTGCACTTTCAATGGGACGGCCTCTGCTTCCAGCGATCGGAGCCGCTTCGACCAGCCGTTGGGGATCGTTTCGGTGCCTTCGATGGTGAAGATGAAGTATTCGCTCAAGCCCTCTTTGATGATCTGCTTCGGGGCGGGGGCGGGAGTACTTTCCGACGCGGCGGATGGCGAGGCGGACGGCACGGCCATGGCCGCTTCGGCGGCTTTCAATTTCAGCTCGCCAAGCTGGTCTTTTTCCAGCTTGGCCAACTCGCTGACCGGCAACTGCGCCAGTTGCGCAATCTTTTCCACCAGGTTGATCGTGCCGACCACCAGCCGCACCTGGGCATCTTCGTATTCCTCGCCCGAGCGGTTGGAGACCCGGACGAACCCGGCGAGGCTCATTTGCTTCTCTTCCTTGTCGGCGACGCCCACGTAGTCTGCCGACCAGGTGATGCCGCTGGTGAAGTAGGTGATCTCGACGGACGCCTCGCCGTCGAAATCGCTCTGCACGTTCCAATAGAGCATCTGCGGCTTGTCGTGCGGGAAGGTAGTGTCGAGCACTTCTAGCTTTTCGGGGCTGGTGAGGAAGCGGAGTTGCACGGACGTGGGGTCGATCAGCGTATTGGCCCAACTGAACTGCAGCGGGTTGGGGCCCTTCTTGAAGGTGACGGTGCGCGTTTCCCGCACCAACGTCAGGTCTTCGCTGTTGTAAATGGTGAGCTGTACGGTATTGCGCTTGGGCACCGTAGAAAGGTCCACGTTCCGAGCAAAAGCTGCGGGGGCGGCGATCAGCACCAGCGTGAGCAGGATGGTCAAAGGCGATGCCTTGCGGTTCATGTCAGATCCTCTGGATGGCTTGTTTTGCAGGGTCCGCACTGAGCCTGGGAATCTTCAGTGCCGCCGGTGCCCCCACCGGCGGTTTCGCCGCGCCAGGTAGCGTTCCGCCGGTGAGGGCACCGGCGGCACTTGAAAAGTTCCCAGGCTCACTGCGGACCATTGTCTTGCGACGAACCAAATGGTCGGCTTCCGGTGATGCAAAGCTAATTTGGGTGCCGCGGGAAGACGTACTCGTCTTCCCGCGGCACCCAAACGGCTCTTACCACTCGTTCTTCAAGGTCACGTGCAGCTTGTGCACAAACTTCTCGGCCTTCCCGTCTGCTCCGCGGGCCGGCAGCTTCACGTGGAACACTAACTGCTCGAAGGTGCTCTTGTCTTTGTCGGGAGCGTCGAACGTGGTGTCCTTGCCCAGTTCCCATTCCACGTCGCGGCCGCTGTCGCCGCGGACTTCGTTGCGGACCTGACGGAGGTTCTCCACGATATCGAGCGTCACCGCCTGGTCCTTGAAGTTCTCAATCTCGTACTTGAGCACTACGGATTGATTGAAAAGGTTGCCGGCGATGCGGAGGTTTTCGTTCTTGTCGATCGTCCGCTTGACCACGATGTCCTGGGCCACGCCCAGGTAGAGCCGCATTTCGTCATCCACCGGCGTGAACTTGCCCCAGTCCTCGCCGACGAAGGTCGTGCCCTTTTCCTTGTCGGTGCCCTCGATGAAGATGCGGACCTTGCCTTCCGGCAGCGGCGCGGCGCCCAAGTGGTTGTCCTTGTCGTTCTTCAGCACGTAGTGCATGGGGATGCGCAGCTTATTCTGCGGCTGGTCCAGGTAGCCGAACTCCGACATCGATGCTGTGTACGTCTTGCGCACCGGGACTTTCTCGGATTTGTTGACCAGCATCTCCTTGGTCTCATTCAGGCCGACCGGCTTGAGGAACTCTTTGCCAAATCCGGCCCAGACTTCGGTGCTGCCGAACTCTTCGTTGGCCATGTTGTCGAGCCGCATGTACTGGGCGAAGGTGAGGGTGGTTTCATCGTGGGAGGCGACGGCCCGGTAGTTGAAGCTTTTGTTGAGGTTCCCCAGGATGTAGCTGATGCGGACGCGTGCCGAGCCCGAGCCGCTGGCGCCCACCGACCAGACCAGGGCGGCCTCGTTAGGCGGGTAGCTCACCGAGAGCACCTTGACATCGAGCTTGTTGTCGCCGACCGGCGCGATGACGCGGAAGACGATCGTCTCGGGGTCGATCTGCGTGTTGGCCCAGGAAAAGTCCACCTGGTTCTCCCCCTTGACCAGCGGCACGATCCGCTCTTCCTCGACCAGCGTCGCCGCGGGGTTGTCGAGCTGGATTTCGACGCGTTCCCGCGGCGGCAACGTGATCAGCTTGATCCGGGCGTGTGCCGCCGGCACCACGCCGAGCAACGCCACCGCCGCCGCCACCTCCGCCACCAGCCAAGGCCATCGCAGACTGCGCATAAGAAGGCTCCTTCGATTACTCTGTGCAAAAGGGAATGGCCCGTCCCGCAACGCCACTGGCCGGACGGCCGTACGAGTTGGGTTGGACGCAAGGCGGCGTGAAAAGTTCCCGGAGAAATGGACCGGCATCAAATAGTGATTTCGAAATCACTTCAGAAGAGGAGCAGACGATGAGACAACGACTCGGCCGCAAGTCGCTCGCGATCCTGGCAATCCTGTTGTCCGCCACCGCCGTTCGCGCGGAAGCGCCGACCTCGGCGCCCGGCGCTGCCGAGGAAACCCGCAAGGCGTTTTGGGAGATCATCGATCGCCCCAAGGTGGACTTGGCGCCGCAGGTGGAGCCGCAGGGCGTCGATGGCGGCATCGCTAAGTTCCATTTCACCTATGCCAGCGAGGCCGATCAGCGGGTGCCGGGGATTCTGCTGGCCAGGGAAACCCTTCTGAAGGACGGTAAACGCCATCCGGCAGTGATTGTCCTGCACGGCACCGGCGGCAGCAAGGAAAGTGAATTGGGCGTGCTGCGCAAGCTGGCCGAGAAGGATTTGATTGCCGTCGCCATCGATGGCCGCTACCACGGCGAGCGCGGCAAGCAGGCCGACTACAATGCCGCTATCGCCAAGGCGTTCGAGGATGGCAAATCACACCCGCTCTACCTCGACACCGTCTGGGACGTGACCCGGCTGATCGATTACTTCCAGACCCGCCCCGACGTCGACGCCCAGCGCATCGGCCTGATGGGCATCTCAAAAGGCGGGATCGAAACCTGGCTGACCGCGGCGGTCGATCCGCGCGTGGCCGTCGCCATCCCCTGCATCTCGGTGCAGAGTTTCAACTGGGGCCTGGAGCACGACGCCTGGCATCATCGCGTGGGGACGGTGCAGAAGGGCTTCGACGCCGCCGCCAAGTCGGTCGGGGTCGAAAAGCCGGACGCCGATTTCGTCCGGCGGTTCTACGACCGCCTGCTGCCTGGCATCTACACGCGCTTCGACGGCCCGGCCATGCTCCCGCTGATCGCCCCGCGCCCGCTGCTGGTCATCAGCGGCGAAAAGGACCCCATCAATCCAATCCCCGGCCTGCGCCTCTGCGAGGAGGCCACCAACGCCGCTTACGCCAAGGCGGGCGCCACTGACAAATTCAAGGTAATTGTCGAGCCCGACACCGGCCACGGCGTGACGCCGGAGGCTCACGCCGCGGCGGTGCAGTGGTTCGTGAAGTGGCTGGGTGGGGGGACGAAGTGAGAGGTCATCTCCATTTCCGGTTCCCGCGCCGCTTCGGCGGCAGGATGGCCCGCGCCCGGGCCACCTTGGCCGCCCGGTCCCGGTCTGAGTCGTTGAGGAGCTCCTGGCAGGGATGGTCCGGATCGGCAATGGCATCTTTCACCATGCGGTAGTGCCGTTCCAGCCTTCCGCAATAGGCGGGGTCGGAGACCAGCACGTCCTTGCACAACTGCAGCAACTCTTCCGCCAGGTGGGATTGCGGCAAGAGCGGGTCCAGGAACGTTTGCTCGCGCACCAATGAACGCTTACCCGGCGGGTCGAAGGAATGACTGATCGTCGCCACATGGCCTTTGCCATGATGGGCCAGGACAAAGAACAGAACGCGCCGGCAATCGCAGGCGGGGTCTACGCAGTACCATTCATCGAATCCGTAGTCGTTAGCCGGCAGACCGCCGGGCCTGTCCTCGGAAATCGTCACCGTTCGCGTTTCCTTCAGGGCGACATCCCCGAACATATCGATGAACGATTTGCTGCTCATGAAGGGAAAATTGCCCGGCGTGGCTTGGATTGTCACCCGCCAAAACGCCCGCCTGCGCTACGAAAGGACCTTTTTCGCGCCTTCCCGCTGGGACGATTTGCTGTACCACGCACGCTACTACTAGGCCCTGTCTGAAGACTCGCCGGGATTGCGGTGGGTCGGAAATGCCCCGGATGCGAGGCGTCGCGACGAAGCGACTCAACCCGAAGAGTCGTTGAGGAGCGACAACGAAGCAGACGGGGCATTTCCGGCCCGCCGCGGCCCGTCGAGTTTTCAGACAGGGCCTAAGGCGTTGGACAGATGTTGTTCGACAAGGCAGCTTCCCGTGCTCGGTCTTCCAAGTGACCAGTGACCAGGTAACCAGGTGACCAGCGATTCTTCTCGCCCCGCAGGCGTTTCGTGGTAGAATGCTGCCCGGAGCGGGACGTCACTTCTGTGGTCTGGTGTACGACGCATTTCGAGCAAGTATGGCTACGCCTTTTCGAGAGCCGCGGTTGGACTCGGGTGATTCCATCACGGGGATGGACCTGCCGTTGCTCGGGGACTCGGCGTTGAACGGCGGCACGGGCGTGCCGGTGAACGCGTCGGCGGACTCCCTGGCGGGGGCGACGCCCCTGTCCCGGCTGGAGGAAACGCCGGCCGGGATGTCGCCGGGGATGCTGGGGATCCTGCCGCCGGGGGTGGCGGCCTCGGACATCATCGTCCGTCCCGGGCCGCAGCCGCCCGGCCCCGACTCGCTCGGGTCCGAAGCCCCGCCGTTACCGGCCCGGGCACGCCTGTTCGACTACCTGATGCCGGCGGCGGCATGCGCGGTGGCGGCGCTGCTGGTGATCGTTTCCGCCCGCTGGGCGGTCGGCAGGGCCTCCCTGGCCGTGCTGCTGCTGACGCTCGGCCTGGTCGCCGGGCTCATCGGCCTGGTCTGGTGGAACACCCGGCGTCTGTTCCGCGCCGACGCCAGCCGCCGACACACCGACCTGGCCCTGCGCGAAGCCGAGGCCGTCTACCATTCCCTGGTGGAGACCCTGCCGCAGCGGATCTTCCGCAAAGACCTGGCGGGGCGTTACACCTTCGGGAACGGGAACTTCTGCCGCGCCCGGGGCCGCCCCTTGCACGAAATGATCGGCAAGAGCGACTACGACTTTTCCCCGCCCGACCTGGCTCGGCGTTACCGCGACGACGACCGCAAGGTCGTCGAGTCCGGCCAGACGCTCGACATCATCGAAGAGTACATCAAGCCCGACGGCGACCGCCGCTACATCCACACCATCAAGACCCCCGTCTACGGCACCGACGGCAAAATCGTGGGCGTGCAGGGGATCCACTGGGACGTCACCGACCGCAAGCGCGCCGAGCAGGAACTGGGCCGCAAGAACCACCAGCTCAAGCAGGCCGTCGAGGCCGAGCGGATGGCCCGCCTGGCGCTGCAGCGCGCCCACGAAGAGCTCAAACGCACGCAGAGCCGGCTGGTGCAGAGCGAGAAGCTGGCCGGCCTGGGCCAGTTGGTGGCCGGCGTTGCCCACGAGATCAACAACCCGCTGGCGTTCGTGGGGAACAACGTCGCGGTGCTGCAACGCGACGTGAAGGCGGTAGTCGAAATGCTTTCGCGCTACCAGAAGGCCGACCCGGTCATCGCCGGCAACGAGCCGGCCCTGTCTTCCGAGCTATGCGAGCTGGCCGAACAGATCGACCTGCCCTACACGCTGAAGAACCTGGATGAGCTGCTGGTCCGCTCCCGCGACGGGCTGCGCCGCATCAAGCAGATCGTCGACGACCTGCGCCATTTCGCCCGGCTCGACGACGCCGACCTGCACGAAGCCGACCTCAACGCCGGCATCGAATCGACCATCAACATCGTCCAGGGCAAGGCCAAGGGCCGGCATGTCCGCATCGAAAGGCAGTTCGGCGCGCTTCCGCAGATCTCCTGTTACCCGGCCAAGGTCAACCAGGTCATCATGAACCTGCTGAGCAACGCCATCGACGCCTCCCCCGAAGGCGGCCTGGTGATGGTCCGCACGAGCGTCGTTTCCGCCGGTGCCGGCGAAAAGCCGGGCCCCGACTCCGGCGTGCGCATCGAGGTAATTGACGAAGGCGCCGGCATCCCGCCCGCCATCCGCCCCCGCATCTTCGACCCCTTCTTCACCACCAAGCCCCCCGGCCACGGCACCGGCCTGGGCCTGAGCATCAGCTACGGCATCGTCCAGGACCACGGCGGCAGCATCGACGTCGAAAGCACCCCGGGCAAAGGCGCGATGTTCATCGTGACGCTGCCGTTGAAGCCGTCGAAGGGATAAAACACTCGCAAAGCGGCTCGTTGGTTGCGGGTTCTTCTTCCCTCCGCCGGTACTCCACGGTACTCCGGGGGGCAGGGGTGGGCTGATGAAAACGACAGTGCCTTGCTCGAAACGGTTCCATTGCGCTCCTGTCCCCTCTCCCGGTACTCCGGGAGAGGGTTAGGGTGAGGGTCTTTTCCTCCGGACGAAAGAGAAGACCCTCACCCCTGCCCTCTCCCGGAGTACCGGGAGAGGGAAGAGATTCGCAGTCCGGCGCAACACAGCGGCAGATGCCAGCGTCCTCGCAACCACCGCCGTTTCCCGTCACGAGCCCTTCCGGTCCTTCGCTCCCTGGAGCATGTGTACTTTGCCGTCGTCGGTGGCGTAGTAGAAGCCGCCGTCGCAGGCTTGCCAGGAGGCGGGTTGGATGCCGGCGGGGTCGGTGAGGGTCACGAGGTAGTCGATGCGACCGCTTTCTTCGCTGTTGGGGTCATTGGCCCGCGCGGGGCGTCTGGCGAAGGCGATCAGGCGGATTCCGGTCGGGTCGCCGTTGGCTATCGTGGGGGCGCTAAGCGGTTGGTCGAGCACGACGAGATGGTGCTGGCCGCAGAAAGCATCTCGGGCATAGGCGTCGCCGGGCGGGCCCCCGTCCGATAGTGCCGACTGCCGCCAGGCCGGACGGGGCTTGTCAAGTTCATACGCCGACACCGCGTTTGGTGCGACAACATACACGTGCGGTCCCACAACGCGCAGCAGCACATCCCATCCCTTGGTCTCGGCCGTCATGACGAGGTCGATCTTCCGATGAGTGCCGTCCGCGGCCTCGTAGCTCAACAGCACCGGATCGCCTGTTTCCAGCGAATGCACGCTGACCCATTTCTGGTTTGGTAAGACAGAGGCGGGCGCATCGTCCCTGACAGCCAGAATCTGTCTTCCGGCGATAACCAGTTGTCCGGGCTGGGTGGCGCCGAGGTAGATCTCCTGCCCGGCCGGCCCAACCGCCACCTTCCCCTCGGCGTTCCACGGCTGGTACAGGTCCTTGATACAGAGCCGGTCAGGCATCGTGTAGACCAGGGTCCCGCTGGCCGACAAGGCCAGGTTGATCGGCGCTGTGGCAAGATCATTCCGTGGGACATGGGCCAGGAAAGCCTTCGTTCCCAGGACGCGGCCGCTGTAGGTGTCCATCGCGATCAGTCGGCACGCGACGTCATCGGATACCTTGACAACCGTGAAGTCTTCGGTCGCGACAAGCCGATCGATGTCCCGTTCCCCGACGCGCGTCTGCCAGGCGATCCGGCCTGAGCCGATGTCGATTGACAGGAGATGCCCGTTGCCGGTGCAGACCTGCACGCGGTCCCCCACGGGCCGAACCTCGGTAACCTGCGAAATGTCTGCGTCCCACATCTTCTTCCCATTGCCGGCCGCGCTGGCGTCGATGGCGATCAACCTGGATCGCCCCCAGACCAAGACGGTATCGCCGGCCCACGCCACGCCGCTTGGCGCGTCGGCATTGCCGTGGCCGGCGTTGGGGAACGCTTCAGTGCTGAACAGCGGTTTGGTCTGGCCGGCAGGGAAAACCTTCACCGCGCCCGCTCCCCAGGCGACGACCCGGTCCACCCTGGCAAAGTCGTGTTGCGGCGCGACCAGGACGGTCACGCCGGGCAACACGGTGGCGGCATCCGGCGGGATGATCCGCCAGTGCTTCGGGTCCTGGCCCAGGAACGGGACCGGAATGGGAACGCCGGCGATTTTCTGTTCGAATGTTGGCGGGACGGGCAGCCGCAGGTCCGGCAGCACGTTGCCGGCGTCCCCAGCGCTAATGTCGCGGACTTCGTCGCGCGCCTTGGCGAATGGGGTTCCTGCGGGCAGCACCCGGCCGTCGGGCAGTTTCATGTCCCGCGAGAGCCTGGGGTCGAAGGGCTGCGACGCCGCGAAAGCCAGTCGCTCCGCCGCGGCTGTCACCATGTCTGCCGGGCTGCGGTCGGTGACAGCCAGGTAGTTGCGGGCCATCGCCTCGGCGATTGCCACAGGGGTCGTTTCCTGCGGGTATTTGAACAGCACCTGCCGCAACACGCGGATCGCCTGCCGCGGCTCGGCGGCGCTCTCATAAGCCTCGGCGGCAGCCAGCATCGCCTGCCGTGCTACCTTGCTGTTGGGGTAGGTCAGAGCGATGGCGAGAAGTTTCTCGGCCTGTTGGGCGGGGTGGTCCTTTACCTTCATGGCCGCCGCCATTTCGTGCTCGGCGGCCCACTGGTAGGGCGCGTAGATTTCGGGGCCATTCTCGCCGACCAGGATACCGATGGCCAATTCGGCCATGTCGGCGGCCACACCCGATGGGGTTTCGTCGTTCCCCGTATCGGGGAGTGGTACGGCGCGCATCTCGGGGTCCGCCAGGATCTCCTGGTAGAGTCCTACAGCGGCCTGCGGATTCGATGCTTTGAGTTTGACCCGGGCCAGCCGATAGTCGACTTTCTGCTGCGGTGAGCAGGCCGCCCGCGCCGCGAGGTCAAAAAGCTTGGCGACGCGATCGAGCGTCCCGGGCCGGTCGTCGCCGGGGCTGTTGGTCGCGAAGGTAAGAGCGTCGTTGAAGAGCCGGTCACGGTCGTTGCCCGGGCTGAGCAAGGCCAGCCCGGCATCGCCGCCCATGAGCTTGACAGCCTCGTTTAGCCGCGACAAAGCCTCGTCGCCGCGGCCGGCGGCGAACATCGCCTCGGCATAGCGGAGGCGCGGTTCCGCGGACCCGGGGGCTCCGGCGATCTCGCGATCGAGCTTGGCGGTAGCGACGGCAAGGTCCGTGTAGATGTTCACGCTGGACGCGCCGGCTATGACCGTCGTGTCTCCGCTGACCACGACATTTCCGGGTGATTCGCCGTCTTCGAAGGGTCGCGGGTAACGAGGGTACTCTTCGACGGCCGCGCCGGTCTTCATGTCGATCCAGCGCACGCGGTCTGCGCCTGGCTCGATGATCGTGTCGGTGGTCATGAAGCATCGCCCGCGGAGCCCGAACGGGGCCATGCTGGGCCAGAGGATCATTTCGTCGCTGGGACCTGGGAATTTCGTTTCGTCGTACTTTTGCCAGTCCAGGCAGAGAACCCGCGACTCGCCCGCCAGGACCAACTTTTCTCCGATGACGCCAATGAGGGTGGTTGGCTTATCCGGCTGCTCGCCGCCCTTCAAATTCCAATGGGCCAACTGATGGAGATTGATCCGTTTTTCCTCGCGGCCGGAGGCGGCGTTGTAGATCAGCAGGTTATTTCCCCCGGTAGGCAGCACGAACAGCTTCCCTTCGTGAACGATGACGGGGTTTGACATCCACAGTTTGATGCGACGGCCATTCCACTCCACTGGATTGATGAGAAACCCGTTGACGACCCGTTCATCTGTGGGATAGACGTCCATCCAAACGATGGTGCCGTCGCGGGGATCCAGGGCGGCGACCGCACCCAGGTTGGTCAGTACGTAGACCCGGCCGTCGGCATACGCCAGATGGCTGGTCCGGTCATCAGTGCTGAACGCCGTAAGGCCGGCAATGTACCGGCCCCAGCGATACTGGCCGTTGGACAGATCGAACGCCAGCACGTAGCAGTCAGCGCCCTGCCGCATGGCGGTTAGTCCGATGACCAGGACGCTATTGCCGACAACCAGCGGCGAGCCGGAGAGTTGCACGGAGCGAAGCACGTTTTCGTTGTCGTCCTTTGGAACGCCTTTCATCGTGGAGGGGGCGACGATCCAGTTCTCCTTACCGGTTTCGCGGTCAAGACAGACGAGGCGGGTCTCGCCCCGGAGCGGGATGCCGACCTGCACGAGCGAGTAATCCGGCTGGCCCATGACGGCCAGCACCTCATGCTCGGTAAGAGTGATCGCCTGCTGATGGGAGCGGGTCGAGCCCCAGACAGCAGGCAGGACATATTGGCCCTGGCGCTCCGCGCCCCAGGTGCGGACCCAGCCCGGTAGAGGAGTGCCGCTTTCCAGGCTGACGGCGTAGACGCGCATGCCATCCTGGAAAAACAATTCGCCGCGATCGACTGCGGGCATAACGCCCAGAGTCGCTCCGATCTGGGCGCTGGCGTCGGCCTGCTGGAGCAGCATTGTCCTCTGCTCCGCGGCGATTCCCTTGTAGTCGGGCTTGGCCAGGGGAATGGAAGCCATCCGCAATCCCGAATGCGCGTGTGCGGTTGGCACCCGGTCCCGCTGCGCATTTCCGCCAAACATTGGCCAGGAATCGGGCGGCAGAACCGCGACCGGCGGCTTCCCTTGTCCCAGGGCCTGTGCCAGCATCTTGCCTCTGACCACGCCGGTTTCGTTGGGGAACTTGCCGGCCAGGATGGCGGCGCGCTCATCGGCCGCCTTGGCGTCGCCGGCCTGGCGATACGCCAGGGCCGTGTGGAACAGCACCGCCGGGCGCTCGGCGGCCAGACTGGGATGGAGGCTGAGCAATTCGTCCCCGAGCAGGGCCGCCCCGAGAAAATCGCCGCGGTCCAGCTTCTCGTCGATCAGGCGCAAGGCCGCCGATTTGCCGGAATCGGTAACGAAGTAGAGCCGCAGGACCTCCTCCAGAGCGGCTGAATCGTCCTGCCCGGCAGCGGCGGTCTTCCGCGCCTCCTCGAGCAATGCCGCGGCCTTCGGCTCGTTCGTCCGGCAGTAAACGTCGAGCCCCTCCCGCGGCCAATGGCACAGCCGCTCCCGCACGGCGTCGGCAACGCTCGTGTACTGGTCGATGATGCCGTCCTTGTCCGCACTGACGGGCACCAGCCGATCGCCGAAGTTCTCCAGCAACTTCTGGTACAGGCCGCCGGCCATGGCCCAGTCTTTCTGCTGTTCCCTGGTGCCGGCTTGCGAGAATGTGTCGCGGGCGACGGCCGACGAGTAAATCAGCATCCCGTTCTTGGTCGCCTGCGGCTGTGCGGCATCGCCGGCGGGGGCGGTATCGGGCGCCCGCTGCGTGGCGGCGGGGTCCGCCGCGGCAGGCTGCACCTGAGCCATTGACGCGATGGCAGCCACCCCCAGGACCGTGAGTAAAGGCAGGTAATTTTGGTTGGTCATGAGATTTCCCGCCCGGCGATGGAGTGTAAGAGGGACGAACCCAAGGGTACGCCGCTGTCAGTCGAGGACGCCAATCCCCGATGACGACGATTTTGACACACTGCAGCGGTCGAGGTCAACAGGGCAGCGGACCGTCTGATCTCTGGTTTGGTTTCTCATGATGCTTCGCCTCACCCGGAGAGGACACTCCTCCTTACCGCCGCGAATCCGTCTCCTTTGCCGCAGGCGATGGATTTTTTGGCTGCCACGGACCGCGCAGCGTTGATTCCAAGCCCAGCCGCCGCGCCGTCCGCCGCACCCACCGCGTCGTCTGGCGAATGGCCGGCTGCGCAGTCGTGAGCCTGTCGAACGGCGCCGGACGCGCGACTGGAGTCGCTCGATCTCTTCCTTGGCCGCCATGGCATTGACCCGCTCGCCCCGACCGGCCGGCCGGGCGGGGAGGCCATTGGGCCAGTTGCACACGCTTCTCCCGTCCACGCCAGGGCAGTCGTGAGCTTGTCGAACGGCGCCGCCGCCGAGACTCGACCACGCCAGTCTTGGAGCACGCGCCACCATCCTGGCCCGTGGTGCCTCCCCGTTTCTGTTCCCCCCTTTTTCTTTTCGCATGATCAACGGCACACATCTTTTCGCGGCCCTGGACCAGTACACGCTCGTGGTTGCCATTGCCAGCCCGGACGACAGCGCCGTGACCAACTCGAGCATTTTGTCGTCGAGCGTCCGGGCGTTTCCCAATTGACCCTGGCGGGACAAAATGTAAAATCAGTAAGTCGCCTGCGTGAAAATGCATTCGTGTTTCCGGCGCAAACAGAACAGGCCCATGCCATTAACGATTACTGTAGCCGACCCCTTGGCCATCCGCCTTCAATCCGAGGCGGTGGCCCGCAACATCCCTGTCGAGCAATTCGCCGCCGAGGTGCTTCAGAATGCCGTACAAAGCGATGACCGGGGCGATGACCGGGGCGATGACCGGGGCGATGGGTGGGCGATTGCCAACCAGCGCCGACTTGCATTCATCCGGAAGGAATTTACGCTTGGATTGACCGCGGCCGAGGCAGCAGAGCTGCAAGACCTTCAGCGGCGTGCGGACCAGCACTTGGCATCCTTGGATTCCCAGATGCTCGACGATGTGACCGAGATGGAAAGGGCGGCAGCGCAAACCCTTGATGCCCCAACTCCTTGACGCTGTCCAACTGGCCTTCCAGTCTCCCCTCCAGCCTCACGTGCGTCGTCACGGCCCGCTGGGTTATCTGAATAAAGAATCACGCTGGCTCGGCAGCGGCTGCTGACCTTGTTCCGATTACTGCTGGAATCTCCCGACCCGCGAGCGGTCCCTCTCCTGCAGCACCATTTCAGCTTTCCTGCCAATCTGCCGATCCTGTCGCAACTTCGTCCGCCAAGCGGCAACTCCCGACCGGCCGGGATTGCCGAGAGCTCCCACGAACGAGCGCGCCGCGGTGAGTTACCGGCGGTGTATTAACGGGGTTACGAAGCCCCCCGTGTACATCGTCTCACCACCATGGCATTGACCCGCTCGACCCATCCCGCCGGCCGGGTGAGGAGGCCATTGGGCCAGTTGCACACGCTTCGGCGTCCACGCCGGCGCAGTCGTGAGCTTGTCGAACGGCGCAGTCGTGAGCTTGTCGAACGGCGCAGTCGTGAGCTTGTCGAACGGCGCAGTCGTGAGCTTGTCGAACGGCGCCGCCGTGAGCTTGTCGAACGGCGCAGTCGTGAGCTTGTCGAACGGCGCCGCCGCCGAGGCTCGACCACCGCCAGTCTTGGAGCACGCGCCACCATCCTGGGCAGTAAGG
>Ga0182024_10017469_pt1 | contig 13465 bp, 13 predicted proteins | sample P32metaG_FD_120480 | JGI IMG/M metagenome (GOLD analysis project Ga0182024, IMG submission 120480) | Permafrost microbial communities from Stordalen Mire, Sweden - P3-2 metaG (Illumina Assembly) | ecosystem: Environmental > Terrestrial > Soil > Wetlands > Permafrost | place: Sweden: Stordalen...
CGAGACCACCGGGACATTGCGCGAAACATCCGGCGTCACCGAACCAGTTACTACCAGCTCTGAAGTTGTGGGATGCTCCGTGGCCGTGGCGAGAGGAAATTGTTCCGGGTGATCCACGGTGAACAGGCTGGCTTCCGGGGCCATTACCACTTTGGGCTCAGGCGGCGCGCCGACGTTAGCTGCGTTTGCGTCCGACTGGGCGTGTACTTTGCCGCAACCCGCCACCGTTAGAAGTGAAGGAACAATAAACACCGCACAGCAAATAACCAGCCGTCTCTCGTTCATAATGACCTCCCGGAATGTTCAACCCCAGTCTAGGCGGAGGTCTCCAAGGAAGGCATAAAGAACCCGTTACTACAGCCAGTAGTTTCTTGATTCGCCCCGATCATTGTTTTTGATTGGTCTGTTCTTGCACTCCCAGCGTTACAGGTCTTTCATGACTTTTTTATGATAGGCATCCTACATTGGAGACAGCGCTGCCATCAAAATGACCGCGACCAACCTAGTACCGGCCGCGTTACGCAGCACCGGGCTAGACGGCAGCTTAACCATGCGGTTTAGCCAGCATTTCAACCGGGCTCATTTTGCTGGTCTGGCACCCGGCGCATGCGCGAGCATTGCAGTCCTCTTTTCCACCTGGATCTGCTTCCGGCTCGGCCTGAATCTGGCGTCTGTAGGCTTCCTCTATTTGGTGTGTGTAGTGCTGGCGGCCGTTCACGGAGGTTTTTGGCAGGCCACCTGGGTGTCCGTCATTTCAGTGGCTTGCCTCGATTACTTCTTCAATGATCCAATTTTCAGCTTCAGCGTCGTACGGGTCTCGAATTGGGTGGAGCTTGGGGCTTTCGAGTTCACCGCTCTCATAATCAGTCAACTTTCAACTCGGGCCCACCTGCGTGAATTGGAAGCCATCGCCGAACGTCGTGAAACAGAACGGCTCTATCAGACAGCGCGGCGGATTTTGCTGTTTGATCGCTCAGACGATCCGGGCAACCTGGTTACATCGTTAATCCGAGAAATATTCGGGTTGGAGGCCGTCTTTCTTTTCGACGCGCCTTCCAGCCGGGTCTATAAAAGCAGCCGCGCGGCCGGGACCGAGGATACCGCCCATATTTCACAAACTCGGCACGCTTACTTGCTGGATTCGGAAACCTTCGATCCCGGCACCCAGAGCTGGTTCTGCGCGCTTCGGTTGGGAGTTCGGCCGGTGGGCTCATTGGCCCTATGCGGCGCACCGCTGAGCCATCTCACCGCGACCGCGCTTGCCTCACTCGCGGCCATCGCCTTGGAACAATCGCGTGCGCTCAACAATCAGTATCACGCAGAGGCCGCTCGCCAAGCCGAGCAGTTGCGGAGCGCCGTATTGGATTCGATGGCTCATCAGTTCAAGACGCCATTGACAGTCATACGCACGGCCAGTTCGGGCCTTCCCGCCGCCGGTGGACTAACTTCGCTGCAAACGGAGCTCGTCAGCCTGATTGATCAAGAGGCGCGAAAACTAAACGATTTGGCTTCCCGCTTAGTGGGAGCGCCCGAGCTTCATCCCACCGGCTTCGCTCCACAACCGGAACCATTGCTGCTTTCGCGATTGATGAAAACTGCTATTCAAGAGCTCCAGCAGCAGGGTGATCGGGATCGCTTTCAGGTTGCTGCTCCGGCGCACGAGCCGCCGGTCTTTGCCGATCGCGAGCTGATTCTCACTGCTCTCGCACAGCTGATCGATAACGCCATTAAGTACTCCATCCCGGACTCGCCTATCGATGTTGCGCTGGTTGTAAAAGAAGCCGCCGTGGTGCTTACAGTTCGCAGCAAGGGCCTGGTGGTGGCGACCGCCGACCGGGAGCGCATCTTTGAGCGATTCTATCGGGCGCCAGATGCCCAGAGCCGCTTCAGCGGTACAGGACTGGGTTTATCGATCGTCAAGACGATCGCCGCGGATCACGAAGGTCGCGTATGGGCCGACGGCGAACCGGGCTATGGTACAGTGTTTTCACTTTACCTGCCCTGTATGCCCGGAGGCTGCACATCGTGAATGGAAGCCGCATCCTGGTTGTGGACGATGAATCTCAATTGCGGCGCGCACTTCGATCGACGTTGTCCGCGCTTGGGTTTGTAGTTGCCGATGCGCCGACCGGCGAAGCAGCGCTGGAAAAGTTGCGCGAGGAGAAGTTCGATTTAGTCCTGCTGGATATCAATCTGCCCGGCCTCAGCGGACTGGAAACATGCCGCGCCATAAGAGCGCGATCGGAGGTGAGCATCATTATGCTGAGTGTCCGCGATCGCTCGGAGGATAAGATCGAAGCTCTGGATGCCGGCGCCGACGGCTACATTACGAAGCCGTTTGATGTAAATGAATTGCTGGCCCGCGTCCGGGCCACTTTAAGGCGGGCGCCAACTTCAGCGTTCGCTGAATCGCGGCAAATTCGATTGGGTGAGTTGGAGATCAGTTTCCGTGATCGCCAGGTAAAGCTGCGTGGACGCACCGCGCGCCTTACCCCCACGGAGGTTGACCTTCTGCACTATTTTGTCACCCATCCTGATGCGGTACTGCCTCACGATCAAATTCTGCAAGCGGTGTGGGGACCCGACTATGGCGACGAGGTGGAATACCTCAGAGTCTTCGTGAATCAATTGAGGAAGAAGATCGAACCTGAACCGGCTCACCCAAAATATATCGTTACCGAGCCCTGGCTAGGATATCGCTTCGTGACCACTCAGGACGCGCCGGATTCGTCATCCCCCTTGCCGCAGGAGAGCAAGCACCCCGAAAGCGAAGCGCATCGCAAAGGCGAGCAAGCCAACGCCGATGAACCTTAGGACGAGTTTCTTCCCGCGGTCGTGTTGCCCCACCTCAGGAAGCAAGCCGAAGCTATTGTGAATAAGATTCCCCGCACGCGCGGGCGCACACACCAGCAACAGCCCCACCCCGGCCCACCCCAGGAACATCAGCAGATAAAGCGCAATGATACCGAGCAGCCGGCTCAAGAGTTGGCAGCCTCGCCGGCGCACGTCTCGACAGGCATGCGAAGGCGGTAGCCCACGGCTCGCTCAGTCAGCAGATAGCGGGGCTTGGCCGGATCGGGCTCCAATTTTCGCCTGAGTTGATTAATTACGATGCGTACGTATTCCACCTCGCCGCTGCCATCTCTCTGCCAAACGGCTTGGGCCAGATCGCGATGTGTTCGCGGCTTGTTCGCATGCGTTATGAGATACCGCAAAACGAAATATTCTTTCGGAGTAAGTCGGCTCACTTGACCGTCAGGACCTTTGATCCTGTGTGAGTTCATGTCAATCGCACGATCCTGAAGGACAATTTCTTTTCCATCCCGGCGCGCCACTCGGCGCAGGATTGCGCGCACCCGGGCTGCCAGTTCGGCTGTCCCAAACGGCATGGAAAGATACTCGTCGGCGCCGGCATTCAGCGCGTCGATTGCAGTGCTTCCAGCGGCGCATCCCAAGCTGTCACCCAGGACGAGGATGCCTACTTTGGATTGCGGCCGGATCGCCGCACACAGCCTATGTGCATCGATTCCATCGACCACGGAATCCATGATGAGCAGGTCGGGCGAATCGAAACAGGCTTTTGTAATTGTCTCGGTGGGGGTCGCCGTTTCCGAGATCTCGTAATGCTCAGAGTCGAGGCCAGCCCTAACGTCCCGGCGTCTCGCCGCTGCGCTGCTGGCAACGAGTATGCGGTTCGCGTTCACTCAATCCCTCCTTTGTGTGAGGGCAGCCAAGATGCGCTGCCCCCGTTATTCAAATTGGTTTCGACTAAAACTTAACCATTACTCCAACACTAAGCTTGGTTTCACTCCTGCGAAGATCGGGGAACCAAACGCCACCAGCCCCGCTACAGGCCGAAGCCGCCGCTGTTGGATCGTTTGTCATCGCGGACGCCCCAGAGTTGCACGTGTAGTACTGCGGATAGCCATTCGTCCCTCCCAGCGGGAAACCAGGAGGCGTCACCCCGCCTCGCCCAGCGAAATACGGGATATCGGAGTGACGATAACCGGCCTCCGCCCACCAGGTGATGTACTGTTTAGGCATGTAGTGGAAAGTAACCGTGCTATCCCACATGTGAGCCCGCAAGCCGGGAGCCTCGGGGAAGTAGGGTGTACCCGTCACAGCGTCGGCCCCGTCGATTGGCGGCAACAGCGTCAGATAGCGGCCCCAATTGCTCATCTCTCCACCGCCAAGCGTTAGGCCGAAGAGATCCTTGTGAAACCACATGCGGTCGTAGAGCATCCAGCCGACAAATGACGATTTCTCGCTGCTGTTGCGTCCTCCGGTGCAGGAAAGTCCGCCGCCATACTGGCAGCCGGCATCGCCCGTGAGCGAGAAAGCCATTTTCGAGAGATTAAGGCTCTCGGGCTTGTTGTAGTACCTTACTTCAATACTATCGTCCGTGTGGATACGTTGGGTGTTGGGCAGCCCCAGGTTATCCTGTCCGTAACCGTACTGGTTCGCGACCAACTTAAACCACTCTTTTGGCATCCACAAAAGCTGTCCGCCCAGGCCAGGATGCCCGTTGTACTTGGCATAGGATTGCCAGCCGTTGATAAACCAAGGTTCGATCTTCAACTTGTTCGTTGGGTACCATTGGATTCGGACTCCGTTGAAGAACCATGGCGTGTTCGACGACACGTACGACGGTTGGTAAGTCCAGTTGTCGAAATTGTAGTAACTAAATAAGCCGATGTACGACACGAAAATTCCGGCGTCGATATTGAGCCCATGCTGCACATTGAAGTGGTATCCGCCCCAGGCTTCCGACACATATTTGTAAGCACTGCGGAGGTCCCATTGGCCTACGCCGAAGCTGGCGTCGTTTCGCGGCGTAGTGGTTGCAAACATTCCATCCATGTACAGCACTCTGCCGCGTACATTTTGCCAGTGGAAGTCGCCGCCCACGCTAATCTGCTCCAATTGGACTTCACCCGAGCGGAAACTCTCGGTCGCACCGACGATGGTATGGTCCTTCGGTTGATTGAAGTCTTCCATGTAGTTCGTGTCAAACCGGACCTCAGGCGTAAAGAACGGCGTATCCAGAACGACGTCTTTATTGCGGGGCGTGCCATTGAGCCACGTAAAGTCTCCAAAAGCGAAGGGAGTCTGGTTGTCTACCTGAGGCGCGGCCGGCGCCGTATTTTGAGGCGCAGTCCCAGGGGGCAACGCGGATTGCTGACCATCGGGCGTGTTAGGAGCCGCGGCAGCAGAAGCGACAGTCTTACTCATGTCCGGCGGCGGAAGTGTTCCGGGCCTCATCGGGACAGTAGACTCGTCCTTGGATAGGCTGGCAAGCAGAGGACCGTGAGTCGCCACGCTGTCCTGCGCAGTTGCTGATTCCGCTACTGGGGCTGAGCCTTGCCTCAACTCTGCTTCGAGCTGTTCAATGCGCGCTTCCATTGCGTCCAGCTTCTTGGCGTCCACCTCCGCACTCTTTCCATTGGACGGTGACGCAGCGGTGTTACCAACCTTGGCGATCTTTAGCTTGAGATCGGCATGGAGCTGACGGTGCGCATCGGCGATGACTCGCGTCTTCGCTTCGATAAAACCATATTTTGCCGCTGTGATTTCGTAGGAGCCGGGCACCATATTGTGCAGGCTGTACTGACCGGCAGGATCGGAATTCACGGTCTGCGTACTGTCATTGCCCAAGTTCTTAAACACAACTTGCGCACCTGCTATCGTGGCGCCGGATGCGTCGCGAATGGTTCCGACGATACTCGTATTGATATTCGACTGAGCCAAAGCATGTTGACCGCTCCCCAGAAGACCTAGCGTACTGAGCACTCCTAAGCCAATACGCACGGAATAAAACTTCATATACTTTTTCAAGTTTTTGACCTCGTTTTGAAGTGACTAACCACAAGTGCCGGTGCTCTCGTACCCGAGTTTCACCTCGACTCCCTGCTCGAGATGAACCACTGAAAACCGTACGAGGGCTTCAGGTGGAACTAGCTTGCGAACCCTTGTTTCCTTTGAAATTCAGTATGGGGTTGACACCGTGAAAAATGCATAAAAGCTCAAATATCCGCGCTATAGCTTTTTTTAATCGGGGTCATCAGCATGCTGGCGGAATGGAGCCATACCGGCGCACCCTTCAGAGGCAGCACATCCACCGCGACCTTAGCGCTCGTCTCCTCAACAACAGGAGAGAGTACTATCCGGATTGCGGTGTGAGTACGGCCAAGGCTAGGAGGCGGAGGAATGTACTGGATGTATCCCATTTCCACGGCGCGTCTTTTCCAGGTGCTCAGAACTTGGCCGATCCGCTGACGAAGCATTCCGTAGCGCGCTGCAATCGTTGCGCAACTCCAACCAAGAACGAAATAAAGCTGGACAATCCGTCGCTGCAGATCTGGACGATCGTGCCTTTCGAACACTGGCACCTGGCTTGGGAATGTGACCAGGTTATTTCGAATTGCTATGCGCAACTGATCCGCCCTCAGGCTATGGAGTTTCACTTCATCCAGTGGCGGGAGCGGCCGGCGACGCGAGCGGGGATACTTTTGGCCCAGCGGAAGCACGAGAATATCTCCATTTGTCGTTCCGCGCGGACTTTGTATAACATCTAGCACCGGCATCAGTCGAGTGTGCTGCGAAATCCGTGAAAAAGGCATAAAAGCATGAATATCAACCCGGATCGGGCTGATTGCGCTTAACTTAGCCAGGCGTCTTCCGCTACCAGCTACGCGTATACCCTATAGAGGCAGTCGTGTACCAAGGGAGGGTCACGATCTTGTTGTAGGTCTCCTGGATCCAGATGGAGTGGTGGTCGTTAAAATGGACGATCAGACCGAGCGACTCGCCGTCGTAGAATCGATTTTGCACCCAGGGATTTCCCGTCATACTCGTGATTCCGCCCTGAATCCACGTGTATCCGGTGAGGCGCTTCGTCTTCGGCAAACCGAAGTTTTTCATCAGCCCAAAAGCTTCCGTGTGGGATCCATACTGCGTGTGCAGAAACCCGTGCGAACCGGCGTTTTCGTAGGTATATCCGAAAGTAATCTCATCTCCCAGGATGTCCTTCTTCAAAAACCCGAACGTATGGCCCAGCCCGATGTTGTAGTTGGCCTTAGGCAGCAAGCCAGGCCGAACCAGGTCGGAACCGAACATAACGAACAGGTCTGTAGATGTCCCACCGCTGGACTCAGGTGGTGGTTGGTCCGAAGTATTGCTTTGCGCAATAAGTGAACGAATGATGATCAAGGGGAAGAGCAACGCACACTTACTCAGAGCGGCAAGCCTCATCTCGGCACCTTTCTGGAACGTTAGTTTTTCAGAATAAGCGTGACGAGGCTCTATTCCGCTTCGATCTGGGAAGCGGGCTGATCGGGATCGGATGGATTGCAAAACCGGTAACCCACCCACGGTTCTGTCAAAATGTATTGCGGCCGGGCCGGATCGTCTTCGATCTTCTTCCGCAGCATGCGGACGTAGGTTCGCAAGTACTCTAATTCACCGCCATACTCCACGCCCCACACCGCGCGAAGCAGGTTTATGTGGGTAAGAGGCGCGCCTTGATGCTTCATCATGAACGAGAGAAGATCGAACTCCTTCGGCGAAAGGCGAATCTCGTCTCCAGCCTTTACGAGCAGCCGTCGATCGAGATCCATTCTGAGAGTGCCGGCCTCCAGAACTTTGAGTTCGCTGGTTCCATTCGTATGAGTCCGGCGAAGTACCGCCCGCAGCCGCGCCACCAATTCTCGAAATTGGAAGGGCTTGGTGACGTAATCGTCGGCGCCGGCTTCCAATGCCCGTACCTTGTCCTCCTCGCCGTCGCGGACCGTCACCATCACGATTCCCGTGCGCGGCGCTAATTCACGAATCTGACGGCACGCTTCGACGCCGCTCATGCCGGGCATGTTCACATCCAGCAAGACCAGATCGAAGGGGTGATGCTGCATCACGCTGATTGCATCTCTTCCGGTACCAGCCTCTTCGACGGCAAATCCGCTCGCCGCCAGGGACGCCCGGATCACTTTACGCAGCGCCGCTTCGTCGTCCACCACGAGAACCTTAAACTGCTGCTGCGGCAAGGTCATGACGCTCACTCTCGGCGGTAGGCAATACCAGCCGGAATGCTACTCCTTCGTTCAGTTCCACTTCCACATCCAGCTCCAGATTGCCTCCCAGCGCTACCGCGATTTTGCGAGCGACAAAGAGACCAAGCCCCGAGCCTGGCACGTTGCGGCGGGCCTCCGATCCCCGATAATAGCGATCGAAGATTTTACTTCTCTCGTTCAGAGGAATCGGATTCCCAGGGCTAAGTACGCGTACCGCAACTTGATCGCCCACGCGGTCGATATGGAGCGTGATGGTACTTTTGGGAGCGGAATACTTACATGCGTTATCCAGCAGCTGGCTCACGGCGAGCCGAAGCAGTTCTGGATCTGCGAGAATTTCACTTGAATCGCATCCTTTGACCACCACAATGCGCCGGCCGGTAGATAACTTGCTGTAGTAACCGACGGTATCCGCGATCGTGGCGCCTAAGTCGATCAGTTCAATCCACGGTTTAATCTCTTCGCGTTCCAGACGCGCTGTTCGAATCAATCGTGACGTCAGCCGCCCCAATCGTGCGGCCTCGGATTCAACCGTTTCAGCCATCTCGCGGTGATACTGGCCCATCGAGTCTGCTTCCCGAAGAGCGCCGGCGGCAGCCAAAATCGTGGCGAGCGGTGTTTTGAACTCGTGGGCCAACGCATCGAGAATCGCCGAGCGGTACGATTCCGATTGAGCGGTGGCGGCGGCACGGCTGGCATGTACAAACGAGTGCCTTCGCTCCATTTGGGCGGCGGCAAGCGCGATCAGCGGACCCGCAGTCAAGCTGGAATCTTCCAAGCCCTCAAAACCAATCGCCCCAATGTTCCGGCCAGCAATTCGAATACATCGCACCGAAACTTTATTTTTCGGATCGTCGGTATCCTTGCCGTGAATGAACGCTTCGGCTGTTCTCGTTTCCAGCGAGTCGCTTGCCTGGCCGGCCAGATAAACCTCGGCGTTCACGGCATCGAACACACAAGCGGCCGTGATCCCAAATACCCCGATGAACGGCTCTAACGACTTACTTTCATTGGCTGCCTCAGGCTCCAGCGCAAGCAGTTGCTGAGCCAATTCATACAGCCGCTCCAGCTGCTGTTGCTGCAATCGGGATGTTTCTGTTTTGGCCCGTACTTTAGTAACCAAGCGAGTAATTACCAGGCCGGTGACGACGAAACAAATCAACCCCAGCAAATCGAAAGGACTGGCGACATCGAAAGAAAGCACGGGCTCTGTGAAGAAGTAGTCCAGGCAAGCCATTGCTAACACCGCAACTACGGCCGATGCCACGAAGGAGCCGGATAGCGATAGCAGCACCAGGAGAATAAGCAAACAGAAGCTCGCCGTCGTGAGGCTCAAGTGCAGCCAGAGACCAAGCGCTGTGATTGCGGCTACTCCGCTAGCGCCAATGGCACACCACATCGCAGCGTTCCGAAATCCGGATTTCTTGAGACGTCGCATTTTGGTTAGGAGCGGGCTGACAGTTCCTTCATTGGGAGCGCTAATGCAGAGTGTGGAGCAGAAACCATGAAAAAGGCATAAATACGATCGTGACGAATGATGCGCCGCGTGTTTATAAATTCTTTATGAATTCATAACAGTCGCACGGTCGCGCTAGACTAGAGGCGAGTTGATCCGAAAAACAGCATACGTGCGTGCACTGACATCGTTCCTCAAACACACTGCATTCGGCAGTGTCGGAGTAATTCTTCTCACTGCGGTCGCCTTCCAGACAGGCATGAATCTTGCGTCGACGATATCCCTGTACCTGTTTCTGGTGGTACTGCAGTCGCTAACGGGCGACTTTCTATCGTGCTTATTCATCGCGGCCCTTTCGGCGGCTTGTCTGGATTTTTTCTTTACCGAACCGCTCTTTTCGCTGTATATGAGCAACCCGCGCAGCATGCTCGCTTTGGTGTCGTTCGCGTTTACCTCGCTAGTGATCACGAAACTGGTGTCCAAGGTTCGCAAGGAAAGCATCGCATCGCGCATGCAGAAGGACAGGCTGGATCGCCTTTATCAGCTTTCTCAAGAGCTGCTTCATCTGGAGCCGGAAACTGCCGCGGGGCATAGGCTTCTGGAGCCATTCCGGCGGCATTTTAATGTTACGGCCATGTGTATTTTCGATGCTGAAACAACCACCCTCCACATGATGGGCGACTCAGAATTTGGCTTGGCGGACAAAACCCGGGATGCTTATATTCGAGGGATCGACTTCGATGAGGAGAAAACACAGACATCCATTCGGTGCCTTCGATTCAGCGGAAGATTGACGGGTGCCATCGGCTTTCAGGGGCTTCCGGACGCGGCCGATACGGCAGGGGCTTTAACCGCGCTTACAGCGACGTTTCTTGAAAGAACGAGCGCCTTTCGCAAAGCCAGCGCAGCCTCCGCGGCGGAGCAAGCCGAGGTTTACCGATCGGCCGTGCTGGACGCGCTGGCGCACGAATTCAAAACGCCGCTGTCCACCATTTTGGCCGCGGCGGGAGGTCTGCGCGAGGCCGGACCGCTGGAGCCGGCGCAACTCGAAATGGCTGAAACGGTGGAGAGCGAAGCGGCCCGGCTTGGTAGCCTTACGTCGCGATTGCTGCGCATGGCTCGCTTGGAAAAAGAAGACATCAAGCCGCGCCTGGAGCTGATCGACGTTCGTTCGCTGGTGAAGCGTATCGCCCGTCAGTTTGGTGAGCGATCGCCCGACCGGCGAATCGTCACGGATCTGGACGAGTCCGCCGAGGTGCTTGCGGACGTGGAATTGCTTGCGCTGGCTCTCGGTCAATTAGTTGAAAACGCCTGCAAGTACTCCGAGCCTGGTTCCACGGTCCGCATCAGGATTCAGCGCAAAAGGGATTTCGTTGCCGTTCACGTTTCCAATGATGGCAGCTCCATTCCAGCCAAGGAGCATCACCTCGTGTTCGAGCGATTTTATCGAGGAGTGGATGCCAGACAGTCCACTTCGGGCTCAGGCCTGGGTCTCTATGTCGCTCGTAAGATTGCCCTCGCCCATGGAGGCGAGTTAGAGCTGGATACCGGCGGGCCCACCGATAGCAGCGTTACGTTTTCCTTGAAATTACCGAGCCCAAAAACGGAGGTTCCAGATGACATCCATCACGTCGTTGCCGCCCAGTAGCGTGTTAATCGTCGATGATGAAACCCCTCTTCGCAAAGCCTTGCGAAGCTCCCTCACTGCCAGCGGCTTTGAGGTGCAAGAAGCGCGCAATGGGACCGAAGCGCTGGACACCGTTCAGCAGCACGCTTTCGATCTCGTCTTGCTTGACATCAACATGCCTGGCATCAGCGGAATTGAGGCCTGCCGGCGAATTCGGGGCGTCTCTCCTCACGCTGGCATTGTCATGGTCACGGTTCGAGACCTCGAGGACGACAAGGTTCGCGCGTTAGAAGCAGGCGCCGATGATTACATCACCAAACCATTCAAACTACGCGAACTGACGGCGCGGCTGAGAGCCGTTTTGCGTCGAACCAGAGTTCAGCTTCGAACCGAACCGGCAGTGCTGGAAGCGGGAAATTTGAAACTCGATGTTCAAAGACGTCAACTGTGGCGGGGCGAAGAAGAGATTCATCTGTCGCCGAAAGAATTTGAACTTCTGACTCTCATGATGAAGAACGCCGGCGCTCCTCTCACACACGTCAAGCTCTTGCGGTCGATTTGGGGCGTCGAATACGGCGACGAATTAGAGTATCTCAGGTCTTACGTACGGATGCTGCGCAAGAAGATCGAAGCGAATCCAGCCCAACCGGAGTACATTCTGACCGAGCCGTGGGTGGGATATCGCTTCCGCAATCCCTCTGACCCGGATTCCCCTTCGCTTCGGACAGAAGACGATTAGAACCCTTGCGGTCTACCGATCCGTTCAATGCCCCTAACGTAGCGCTCCCAATACATCTATCCCTTCTCGATGAAATTACCATCCCGATTTCAGCATTGCCGGTTAGACTTTGTTTAGACGTTGGCTGAACCTCTTGGACGACTTACATCTGTGGATCGATTAACTGTATTTGGAATTTTCGCCGTGACGGCAATGTTAGTGTCTTATTCGCTCGAGAAGCGCAGTGAGTGGTTTATACTCGCCTTCGCCGCATCGTGCGTCCTTGCGTCTATCTACGGTTTTTTGCAAGGCGCATGGCCGTTCGGGATCGTGGAGGCGGTGTGGTCAGTAGTGGCGCTGAGGCGCTGGTGGATGGAGCGGCGAAGCTCGTTGGCCGTTCAGCGGTCTACGGAATGAGGGCCGTTAAAGTTCGAGCTTGCCTTGATACTGCATCTGATCGAGATGAAACACCTGCGATACCTGCAGCCGGCCGATCAGTGCTGCGAATTCGATCAGGGTATCGCGCGCGCTGATTTCCGCAGACGATGGAAACCGGAAAACTACCGCCGCTCCACCTTCTAACTGGAACACCTCTACGCTGGTGGGCTTTACGTCCTTCTTTCCTTCGCGTTTTAGGGCCACCAACTCCTTGAACGGCTCGCCCAGTTTTTTGGGATCGCCTTTGAAGTACTTGCCTGGAACGCCATAAACAGCGATGGTATAACCCTCGTCAGATAGCATGGGCGGCCCGGTTTCGTGGGCCTTGAACTCGGCTGCACGAATGGGAAGAGCGCTCTCCCAGCGGACCAGCAGTCGAATCACAGGCGTTGGCGCTGGAGTATAGGGAGCGCCCCCCAAAGGATTCCCTAAAGCTTCTGGACGGAATTTACGGTCGTCGATCCCCTCATAGCCGACACCGTGAGGCTGACCCATATTTCCGCCTTCTCTTCGCTCGGATTCGGTTTCCCGCCGCGCGATGCCGGCGACCACAACTTTTGACCAAGGCGATGCCTGCAGGATCTGCTGGGCATCCTGATCGGTCCAATTTGCTACCGCTTTGGTGTTCCATGCCGCTTCGGCACCAAACATCCAAGCGGCGCAAGCGCCGAAAGTGAGTGACAAAAACCGAATGGTTTGCACGAGACCTCCCGAGACTGCCTTCAAAATGCAGTATTTGACGGGAGCCGTAAAAAAGGCATAAAAATGATCCCATCTGCACGCAGGTCAGATCCATCAGCGAACCAGTTAGCACGGGACCTGTGGAGAGAATTACTGAACGCTCAATGAAGTTCTGCAACTCCCGGACGTTGCCCGACCAAGAATGATGCGTAAGCGCCTCCATGAATTGCACTGCAATGGCCGTAATCGGATTCCGCATGCGGCGAGCGTAATCCGTCGCAAAATGTTGGACTAACAAATGGATATCTTCGGGCCGATCGCGCAGTGGAGTTCGAGCGATTGGGAAGTTCCGCCAGCATTCGCACCGATGTGCGCGTGGTCTGCGCCACACACCGGAATCGAACTGTCGTTCCTGTAGGACCCGCAGAATCTTGGGCTGTAACTCAAATGGAAGGTCGCCGATTTCGTCCAGGAATAAG
>Ga0182024_10017470_pt1 | contig 13465 bp, 10 predicted proteins | sample P32metaG_FD_120480 | JGI IMG/M metagenome (GOLD analysis project Ga0182024, IMG submission 120480) | Permafrost microbial communities from Stordalen Mire, Sweden - P3-2 metaG (Illumina Assembly) | ecosystem: Environmental > Terrestrial > Soil > Wetlands > Permafrost | place: Sweden: Stordalen...
CAATGGATTCTTGAGCAGGGGTGGGAACGCCGTTTCGATGGCGAAGCGGTCAGCAGCTACAGCCAGTTCAGTGTGGAGAACTTTCCCGAGATCGACGAGCAGCCGCAATACTTCAAGAAGGAAGCAATTCAGTCTCAGGAGATGAGCTTCGCCGAACTCCGGCGCTACATTCGCGACCTGGGACAAAGCGGCTTTGACACCAAGCGGCTCAGCGTTCAGTTAAACCGAAAGCTCGCCGACCCGCTCATCACGTTGGTGATGGCAGTGCTGGCCATTCCTTTCGCTTTGTCCATGGGGAAGAGCGGGTCGCTGACCGGCATCGCCGCCGCCATCGGGCTGGCGGTTGCCTACTGGGTGGTCGCGGGCACTTTTGAAGCTCTCGGCGACGTCAACATCCTGCCCGCTCTGCTGGCCGCCTGGTCGCCGGACCTGCTCTTTGGCCTCGCCGGCGCCTATCTGCTGCTGCGGACGCCTACCTGATGTCGCGGCACCGGCTTCTGCGCAACTCGATTTAGAATAGAAGTCAGCATGCTTGCCACGCTCCGGCCGCTGTTTCCGTACCTGCGCCGCTACTCGCGCGACTTCGTCTGGGGCGGAGTGTCCGCGGTGATCTCCAATGCCATCTGGATCCTCTTTCCGCAGGTCATCCGCATCGCCATCGACGACCTGAACCATGGCGTCACCCGGCAAAAGATTCTCCTCTATGCCGGCCTGCTGGTCTTGATCTCCGCCGCCAAGGGCGTCTTCCTCTTTCTCACCCGCTGGATCATCATCGGCATTTCTCGCGACATCGAGCTCGATCTGCGCAACGACCTCTTTCGCCATCTGGAGCGGCAACCGGCAGCCTACTTCCAGCAGCATCGTACGGGCGACATCATGGCCCGCATGACCAACGACCTCAATGCGGTGCGCATGCTGCTGGGTCCGGCCATCATGTACAGCGCCAACACCGTCTTGTTCTCCGTTGGCGCGTTGTACTTTCTGCTCCGCATCAGCCCGTGGCTAACCCTCGTCGCCCTGGTGCCGCTTCCCCTGGTAAGCATTCTGGTGCAGAGCCTGGGGCGCAAAATTCACGAGCGTTTCGAGCGCATCCAGGCGATGTACTCGGAGATTTCGGCGCAGGCCCAGGAGAACTTTTCCGGCGCCAGGCTGGTCCGTGCTTTCGCCCAGGAAGAAGCCCAGATTGCCGCCTTTGAAAAGTCCAACCAGGAGAATATCCGCCGCGGGCTCCGCCTGGTTCAACTCATGGGCATGCTCTGGCCCACGCTCGAGTTTGTTCTCGGACTCGCCTTGGCCATCACGCTGCTGGTGGGGGGCCACGAGGTGCTTTCGCACCGCATCAGCATCGGCGATTTTGTCGCCTTCAACACCTATATGGTTATGCTTACCTGGCCCGTCATCGCTCTGGGCTGGGTGGTAAACCTGTGGCAGCGGGGCACCGCGTCGGTGGTGCGCATTGATGAGTTGTTGTCAGACAAGCCCACCATCGACGATGCAGCGGCCGACCCTTCTATCCCCGGCGACTTGACTCTGCGCGGCGACATCGAGTTTCGCAACCTGGACTTTTCTTATTCCGGGGCCGACTCTGGCCGCGCGGAAGTGCTGCACTCGCTGTCGCTCAAAATTCCTGCAGGGAGCAGTCTCGCGATCGTGGGCCCAACCGGCTCGGGCAAATCGACCCTGGTCAATCTGATCCCGCGGCTTTACGACGCGGCGCCAGGATCCATCCTGATCGATGGCCGCCCCATCCGCGACTATCCGCTTGCGCTCCTGCGGGCAAACATTGGCTTTGTTCCCCAGGAGACCTTTCTCTTCACCGATACGATTCGCGGAAATATCGCCTTTGGCGCTCCTTCGGCCAGCGACCGCGAGGTTCTCGACGCCGCCGAGGCCGCGCACATCCGCCGCGAATTCGAGGAGTTCCCGGCCGGCTTAGCCACCATGGTCGGGGAGCGCGGGATCACGCTCTCCGGAGGACAAAAGCAACGCACAGCGATTGCCCGCGCCGTCATCCGCAACCCCCGCATCCTGATCCTCGACGATGCGCTTTCCAGTGTCGACACCTACACCGAAGAACAGATTTTGCGCGAACTGCAGCGCGTCATGCAGGGGCGCACGACTCTCTTCATCTCCCACCGCATTTCTACTGTTCGCCACGCCGACCAGATTGCCGTGCTCGTGGCCGGCCGCATCGTCGAGTTGGGCACCCATGAGGAACTGATCGCCAGAAACGGCTACTATGCGGATCTGTTCCAGAAGCAGCTCCTCGAGGAGGAGCTGGCCGTCGCGCGCTGACCACGCGGCCCTTATCTATCCTGTAGCCTTCGGCGTCGTCCATGTCCGGAAGCGGACGGTTCTGTTTCAATCTGGACAGTCTGCCCGGAATTCCAGAAAGACCGCCCCAGACAATCCTGTAGTTTCAAACGCCTGAGCCCTGCGCGATTGGCCACCGACGTGCTTTCAACCCTCCTAATAGGGGGGCGCATGAATTTATTGGTTGAACTGCGTCTTGCGCTGCGACGACTGAGCAAGCAGCCCGGTTTCATGGTGACGACGATTGTGACTCTGGCGCTGGCCATCGGCGCGAACACAGCCATTTTCAGCGTTGTCTACGCCGTGTTGATGCACCCCTCCGGGGTGGATGCGCCCGAGCGGTTGGCCGTCATGCATACGCGCTATGCGCAACTCGGCCTGGATTTTCCCGATGTCTCGGTTCCAGACTACGCGGATGCCGCCTCTCTGAAGGCCCAGGTCGAGAGTGCTGCGATCGAAAATGGTGTTGCGTACAATGCCGTCCATGATGGCACGATCGAGCATTTGGACGGCGCACAGGTGTCGTGGCAGTGGTTCAATGTCTTCGGAGCGCAGCCGATTCTCGGCAGGACGTTTACGCCAGAAGAAGACCATCCGAACGCGAATCAAGTCGCTGTCTTGAGTTATGGCACGTGGCAAAGCGTCTTCGGCGGCAGCCGGGATGTGATTGGCAAGACTCTGATGCTCGATCAGACGCCCTATCGCGTGGTGGGCGTTACGCGGAGCGACTTCGACTGGCCGCGCGGGACAGCCATCTGGACACCGATGGGGCTGCCACCGCAGGCGTTCACGGATAACAATCGCTTCAATGAAAGCTACACCGCTGCCATTCGGTTGCGGCCCCATGTGACATTTGGTGAGCTGAGCGCCGGTCTGGCCTCGAAGGTGCGGGAAGAGAATCTTCGCGGATTCGGAAATGGGTTTGGGCAAAAGGCGCGGTGGGAGTTCGCTGCTGTGCCTTTAACAGAGTTTGCTGCCGGATCGCTGCGGCAACCCCTCTACGTTCTCTTTGGGGTCGTGGTGCTGGTGCTGCTGATTGCATCGGCCAACGTTGCCGGGCTCTTCCTTGCCCGAACCTCAACACGCAACCGGGAATTTGCCATTCGGACAGCACTGGGCGCAAGCGCGGGAAGCTTGGTGCGGCAGCTCCTGACCGAAACACTTCTCCTTGCGGGTGTTGCCACCGCCATCGGTATCGTGCTCGGGCCGGTATTCGGAAGGGCGCTGCTCTTGCTCGTTCCCCACAGCCTGGCACAGGGATATACGGTGAATACCTCGTTGGGAGTACTTCTATTTACGGCCGGAATAGGTTTGCTCACATCCTTGATTTGCGGAGTTGGGCCAGCGGTAAAGATGATTCGATCGCAACAGCAACTGGATTTGCATGAAGGCGGCCGCAGCGTAACCGCTTCCCACGAAAAGCAACGGTTGCATAGCATGTTCGTGATCGGGGAAGTGGCCCTCGCATTCGTGTTGTTGACAGGATCTGGCATGTTCTTAGCCAGCCTGAGACAGCTGCAGCAGGTCAACCCTGGATTCAACCCCCACGGCGTGCTGGCGGGAACCGTGTATTACGCCGGCGCCGCATACAAAGAGAATCAACAGCGGCAGCAAGCCTTTATAACGACTGCGTTGAATGATCTCGCCGCGCAGCCCGGCGTGAAGGCGGCTGCGGCCACCTCCTCGCTACCGTTCAGCAATCAGAGCAGTGCAGGTTCGTTTCATATCGATGGACGGCCGGAGGGGCCGAATGATCCCGGGCCACACAGCCAAATTGCAACCGCTACTGCCGGCTATCTGAAGGTCATGCAGATTCCGCTGCTCGCAGGAAGATGGATCGGGAGCGAAGATCGCGTTCATACCGAGCCAGTGGTGGTAATCGATGAGAAGCTTGCCCATAAATATTGGCCTAACGAAAGCCCAATAGGTCACAAAGTTAAATTCAGCTACTCCAGCAAAGACCCGTCGTCGACCATCGTTGGAGTCGTTGGGAATGTTCGCTCCAGCTCTCTCGAAGAAGATTCCGGCGATGGTATGCGGTACTATCCGTATGCGCAATATCCGAATATGGCGGCCAGTTTCGTCGTGCGCGCGGAGGGTAATCCTTACCTGCTTAACCAGACCCTCGAGCGGGCAATCACGAGCGCCGATCCAACCCAGACGGCCTTCGACATCAGCGCTCTGGAGACTCGCGTGAACGCTTCGCTTGCTTCCCGCAGACTGATCGTCTGGCTGCTGACCGCTTTCTCAGGATTGGCCCTGCTCCTTGCCCTGATAGGCATCTATGGCCTGATCAGTTACGTAACTGTCCAACGTACGAGCGAATTTGGTATCCGGATGGCTTTAGGCGCGCGGCGCGGGCAGGTGGTTGCGTTGGTGATGAAAGGCGCGCTGCTGTGGATAGGCATCGGGATCGCAATTGGCGTTATCATGTCCAATTTGGTCACGTCGACGCTCAAACACAGTTTCGCGGCATTTGGAGTGGATGTGATTCCCTCTCTCCTTTTCGCCCTGGCTGCGATGTTGACCGTGGGTGTCGTTGCTGGAATGTTGCCCGCGCAGAGAGCTGCCTCGACAGACCCGGCGAAGACACTGCGGAATGAATAGGACGATCGCCAGAAATGGCTACTACGGCTGCGGAAAAACAACATCAATGAAGGGTACGGCTTCCCAGGCTGCGGAAAAACACTGTCATTGAAGGGTACGGGCTTCAGCCCGTACATAAAGAAAGCAAGAACAATGGGCTTTAAGCCCCTGAGGGCAGCTTTTGAGCCGAGATGTGCTGAAAAGCATTCCCTCAGGGCCTAAAGGCCCAATGATTCTGTTCGGTCTACGTACGGGCTGAAGCCCGTACCCTTCATTGATGGTGTTTTCCGCGGCCTGTTTAGGCCGTGCGAAAATGCTTTGAAATGAACTCGGCTTTAGCTGCTGAGGCAGCGTTTCGTCTCCAACCCGGCACTTTTTCCGCAGCCTGTTCAGCCCGTACCCTTCGAACCAGAGAGTTTTTCCGCAGCCTATACAAACGCGGACCTGTTCCACAAGCAGCTGCATTACGGGGCTTTGACTTCGCCCGCGTCCTCTTTCCACTGTTCGGAAACTTCGGCCGGCAATTTATCCATGTGACTCAGGAACGTCGTCACTTGCCACATTTGTTGGTAGCTGAGGGATTGTTTCCATGCAGGCATCCCGCTTAGCCGTATGCCGTGTTGAACGATGTACAGGTTCTGGTTCTCAGGCATATCCGGTGCATCCTCCATGAACTGGGGAGCTCGTGGATAGAGAGCCTCCGCCAGCGTTCCGTGAGAATGATTGATATCGCCGTGGCAATTGGCACAATTTGCCTGATAGATCTTCATGCCGGCTATCAGGCTGGCGATGCTTGAATCGACTGGATTCCTGATCTCGGGCGCATGGCGGTCCACGGAAGCATCCAGGGACGGCATCGCGATCTTCTGTTCAAGCACGTTAACTGGAATGTCCGCCCGTGTATCCACAAAGCCAAGACGAACGTAAAAGAATCCCGCCAATACCACCACGGCCACAGCAGTCGAAAATCCGAGTAAAAAGTTACGCATGGGAGTTCCTAGCGGCGAATTTCCGGCGGTCATTCAACGAGCTGTGCTTGCCTGAGAGTGCTTTAGCCGCATCCGCTTTCTGCGTTTCCGCCTGACGCTTACCGCTCTGAGCCAGAGAGCCGCGATGCCGAGAAAGGGGAGAAGAAAGAACAGGACACTCCAACGCCCCAGGAGTGCCGGCGTTACCGGCACATTGGTATCGGTCTCACCCGTGACCTGTGCGCTGGCCAGCAGAATACGAATACGCCACATTTCTTCTTTGTCGAACGGAACCAGAGCTTTGAACTCGACACGGTTGCGAAGCTTTTCGCGCCATGCGTCGTAGCGCATCTCCGGCAGCCTTCCGCTCACGGGCTGAACGATGACCTGAACCTTCATGTCGCTCGGGACCGAAGCCCCCTTCGGCGGATCGATCACGACAAAGAAGCTTCCCGTGCCGACATCCGGGTTGCTCCAGACGGAGACAGTGAGCGCCCCGATTTTGCGGCCTTGCATGATGGGATACGGAGGTCCGATGTGCGCCCAGGCGGGCACGCTTGCGCAGATGACCAGCAGGGCCACCACCAGGCAGGCGGGCCATGGGACTCGAGCCCGAAATTGATACTGAGTCTTGCTCATCGTCCTCGGTGTCATCGTTGTCTCGCGCAGGGCTCGACCTGCCTATCCGGCCATCATGGTGGCGCGCATATCCATAGGTTGCACCATGAGCCAGATGGAAGCCAGCAGCAGCAACAAGCAAACAGTAGCCCAGGGCGCGAATGCGCGAATGGGGTACTCCTCGGAGTCTTCTTCAGCCAGATGCCAGGCGACCATGAGTGATCCTGCCATGCCCAGCATCAGAAATCCGAATTCCAACGGCTCCACCACATACTTTGGAATCCCCACCAGGGTCCAGCGAGGCTCGCCGAGGAAGGACCAGCCGAGATCGGCAAGGGCGTTCTGGGTCACGGGAATGATCGTATAGAGGCCGGTAAAGAAATGGAATCCGTAGTGTGCGAGCCACATGCCGAAGCCGAGCGGCACCAGCGAATAGGTATAGCGGACAATGAGTGGCAGCCAGGCGCGTTGCACGCCGGCCCATGCCCGGGTAATCCACGCGGCAAGGCCGAGCAGGACCGCCGGCTCGAGGATGAGGAAGATGGCGAAAAGCAGGCCGAGGACTGGAGCCTGACTATGGACGTGCATCAAGCGGCCCAGCCAGGTCTCGACCACATAGGCAGGGCTGACCATACCGAAAGCGTTCATCAGAGCGCCGAAGGTGAAGACGATGGCCAGGGCGGCGATGTCTTTGCGCCGCGAAAAGTAGCCGACGCCCGACCGATGGGGATCGGTCATCAGCTCATTGGCCGGGAGACGGCTGAGGATGCCAATGTTGTCATGTGGACAGGCGTGCACGCAATCGAGGCAAAACGTACAGTCCATGTTGCCGGCCTTGGACGGCAGAAAGAGGGCCAGCTCGCAGCCGCGCTGGAGAACCACGAGATCGGAAGCCGGATCGCGCCGTCCGCGGATGCAGTCTTTGGTGTGACAGGAGGAACAGACCTTCTGGTCGCGCACTTCCACTTCCAGCGGCGAGACAGTTGAGGCGAGAAAGTTGAATTGGCCGATCGGACAGATGAACTTACAGAAGGTTGCATGCTTGAAGAGGCCGTCGATGAGCAATATGGCTGCGAAGTAGCCCACGATCACCCACGCCGTCAGCCACGGCGACGACCACAAACCGAAGAGCTCATAGAAGAACAGAATGAGCGCGAAGAGCGCGGTGGGAATCCATTTATTGCGGAGCCCGCGCGGCCAGGCAAAGCGCGGATGGATCCAGCGGCGCATCATGTTGCGCACCAGCATAAACGGGCATGCCATGCAGAAGAAGTTGCCCCCAAACAGCAGGACAAGAGTCAGCGCTCCGCGAAAATGGACCCAGGCCAGCACGGTGGCCAGATTCTTGGGCGAGAGCGTCGGCCCGAACAGCCCGTGCAGAATCATGATGGCGCTGACCAGCAGCAGAGGGATCTGCAACAGCGTGCGGGAGTGCCGCCACATCAAGAACCGGCCGAGGACCGGAACGCGCAGCAGGTCAAACGGGGGAGCCCCGGGAAAATCGTCTTCCGGGTCAAGGGAATTGGGGAAGGCTGTGGACATCCTGCTCAGTTGGACTGGACGCCTCTCACGTCGATCTGGCGTTCAATCTTTCGGCCATTAGGGAGCTTGATATGCAGCAGCACCACCCAGTCGCCTCCCATATTGAAGCCAATGTGAGCCTGGTAGCTGCCTGGCGCCGTTTCTTCCGCCTCGGCGAACACGGGACCCATGCCAGGATGAGACATATCCGCCTCCACCGTGATCGTGGCGGGGGAGACGGGTTTCTGGGCCGCATCCGCGATCTGGATTGTGATGGTGGCCGGCCCTACGCGGACCGGCTGGGGAGTGACCTGCTGACGCACGGAAATCTCCGATTCGCGGCCGGATGATCGATGGCCCGCCGTGACAGCCAGCACGGCCACGCCCAAAAAGAGCAGGAAAACCCTACCAATCGTAGGGACTGGCATGCAGCTTCCCCAGAAGACGCCCGGTCAATCGAGCCGGAGCATCATGCACCGGCCGCTGCCGCCGCCAAATCATCATCCTTTTTGTGCCAGGAGCAGGTGCAGACTGCGCGCTCTGTTTCTCCCTCTGGAGGAAGCATGTGATAGTACATGGCGATGACCATGGGAATGAAAACGACCGAGTTATAGAAGAGATGGAGTTCGACGCGGGGAAAGAAGAACTGCAGCACGCTGAACGGCACCGGCTTGCCCATTAGATTGTGATGGAACGTGGCCTGTCCAATCAGGAGCAGGTGCTCGATATGGTGCCAGAACTGGATCCAGAACGCGATCATCCACCAGGTGTAGCTGCGGCCCGTAAATCCCTTGCGAAGGATCCAGAGGCCAATGAGCATAACCAAGGCGTACCCGTAATGTAGGGTCTCCGACTGGATGAGCCACGGATACCATAGACCCAGGATGCCGTTTGCCTTTGGACGCGGCCAGCCCATCACAAAAACCTGGTAAGCCTGTACCAAGTGCTCGCCCCAATGAGCCAGCACGATCACCATAAAGAGCTGCAGGGCGCGTTCATGCCACTGAGTATTTATCTTGCCATAGAGGCTCTGACGCGGAGAAGATGCCCCACTCATGGCGGAGAGACTGTGACTGGAAGCGGCCATAACTTACTCACCTCATCGTGAAATTCTACGCGGAAATAGAATCACCAACACGCTATTGCACCGTGCTTCGGGGTGTCACCCATCCTGGGATTTAGATTCGCCTCCTCCTTTAGGTGGAGGGGCGCTCGCTTCTCGCCGTATGGTTTCTGCTTGCACGGAAGCCTGACTCATTACAGACTGGGGAGGGACCCCTCACAATTCAGAGCATCTGGAGCCGAATCAATGAGCCTCACTCGACGTGTCTTCCTGGAGCGCATCGCCCAGATCGGCGGCTACTCCGCGGCTTTTCGCGCCATGCAGGTCCTTGGCCTCATGGCTCCCGGAGGCGTTTCTCCCCTCCCCCAGCTTGCCGCGGATTTCGGACGCGGTAAGAGCATCGTGATCCTGGGCGCCGGCATCGCCGGCCTCGTCTCCGCCTACGAACTGCGCAAGGCCGGTTTCACCTGCACTATCCTCGAAGCGCGGAGCCGCCCGGGCGGCCGCAACTGGACCGTGCGCGACGGCACCAAGGTCGAGTTTACCGACGGAACCGTTCAGAACTGTACCTGGTCGGACGGCGGCTACCTTAACGCCGGCCCCGCCCGCATCCCCTCCATCCATACCAACCTGCTCAACTATTGTCAGGAGCTGAACGTACCCCTGGAGGTCGAGGTCAACGTCTCCCGCTCCGCGCTGATGCAGTCTCCGTTGCTGAACTCCGGCAAGCCCGTCGAGCAGCGCCAGGTCATCCACGATACTCGCGGCTACCTGGCGGAACTCCTCTCCAAGTCCCTGCACGCGAACACCCTCGACGAGACGCTCTCCAAGGAGGACACTTCCCTTCTGCTGGATTTTCTTGAGGACTTCGGCGACCTCAACGCGGACGGCAAATATGCAGGCTCGATGCGTGCCGGCTTTGTCAGGCCGCGCGGCGCCGGCCCGGCCCAGTACGTGCTCCACAAGCCGCTGAAGCTGCACGAACTTCTCGTCGCCGACCTATCCAAAGGGGAATTCTACGAAGAAGAAATTGATTGGCAGGCGACTATGTTCCAGCCCGTCGGCGGCATGGACCGTATTCCCTACGGCTTTGCCCGCGCTCTGGGCGCCAGCATGATCCACTACGAATGCCAGGTCACGGAGATCACCACCGGCGACAGTACCGTTACCGTCGCCTACTCCAAAGCCGGAACGCCGCAGACGATCACTGCCGACTTCTGTATCTGCACCATGCCCATCTCCATCCTTTGCAAAACCAAAAACAACTTCTCCGCCGAAGCGAACCAGGCGTTCGCGGGCATGCCCGTTTTAGCCCTCTACAAAATCGGCTGGGAATCTCCTCGCTTCTGGGAGAAAGACAACCATATCTATGGCGGCATCTCTTTCCTCAAGAACACCGTCGACCTGGTGTGGTATCCAAGCGCGAAGCTTCTCTCTCCGACCGGCGTTCTGGTCGCCGGCTTCAACTCCGAAAGCAATGATCTTGGTGGTTTGGGCAGAAACTTCGGCAGTGGTTCAGGCGGACCCACCCCATTCGGCGCCTTGCCCTCGATTGAGGCAAAACTGGACGCCTCCCGGGCGGCTGTCGAAGCGCTGCACCCCGGGCGCTCTCAGTTGCTCGCCAAGCCGATCTACGTCAGCTGGGCCAAGATTCCCTACTCCCTCGGCTGCTTCGCCAATAACTTCATGCCAAGCAGCGCACCGGCGTACGCCCAGCTCGAGAAACCCGAGGGCCGCACCTATTTCGCGGGCGACTATCTCTCCCACCTCGTAGGCTGGCAGGAAGGCGCCATACTATCCGCTCACCACGTCATCGAACGCATTGCCACGCAGATGAAGAGTTGATCATCGACTGAAGATCGCGCGCATTTGTAAAGCCGCGATGCCGACGCCGGATCAATCACTTTGAATCCGCGACAGGGTTGAGCCGATCGCGGAGGAAGTCGTCGACGTCGCAGAGTTTTTCGGTTACCAGGTTCAGCTTGCGGGAGAGGTTTTGGATCTCCGATTCGGCGCGGCGGTTCACGTCGAAGTCCAACTCGCTGCGCAGGCGGTCCTTCTTGTCCTGGCGATTCTGGCTCATCATGATGACGGGCGCCTGGATGGCGGCGAGCATGGACAGGAAGAGATTGAGCAGGATGAAGGGGTAGGGATCCCACGCCCTGCCTCTCAGGGCAATGTTGATGCAGGTGTAGACGATCAACACGACTCCGAAGAGGATAATGAAGGCCCATGAACCACCAAAGCTGGCGACGCCGTCGGCGACGTGTTCACCGAATGTGTACTTCTCTTCGATCACTTCGTTCGGGTTGCGGCTGGCGCGAAGCCGTACGAGTTGCTGTGAGGCATGAAATTGCTGGCCGAGCACGGTCAGCATATCCATACCCGCCATGGGTTTGCGTTGGAGCAGAGTGGCGATGTCGTCGCGGCTGATCTCGACGCACGTGGTTTTTTCTATGGCGAGGGCGCTCGTCTGGTGGGCCGTTTGCTCCAGCATGGAGGCGAAGCCGAAAAACTGGCCGTGGCCGGGTTGGTCGACCAGGACCTCCTGATGATCTTCGTCCACGGTAGTGACCTGCACGTTGCCTGACAGCAGGATGTAGGCGTGCTTGCCCGGATCACCGATCTTGTAGATGCGCTGCCGGGGAGCGAATATCCTTAAGTCGACTTGCGCGGCCAATACGGCAATTTCATCAGCGTCGAGCAAAGCAAAGAGCGGGACGTGTTTTAACTCTACTGGGTCGCACGGCATGGATCACCTCATTGGCGCTGGATGCGTTCTGCAACGAACTGCCAGAGACGATAACAGACGATGAATCCTCGCAGAGTAATTTCCCCGTTACAAAACGGGTGCGGGCGAGGAAGCACGGAGCTCTTTTGCTTTGGGAGCCCGGCACAAGGAAGTGTTGCAGGCGGCGCTGGGAAGGACGTTTCGGCTGCTGGCGGGAGGCGCGGCAGCAGGCTTACTGCTTGGCGGGGCGACAACCCGCGCGCTTTCCTACATCGTCTATCAAGCCGGGCCGGTGGACCCGGCGGTGCTCGCCGGAGTCATCTTAACCCTGAGTTTCCGATCGGATCGCTACCAGATCGTCTGGATAGGGATAGGGTAAGGGCCCTAGGAAAACCACGTAGTCCACGGTGAAGATTGCCGTGTTGACGCCAATGCCAAGTGCGAGCGCCAGCAAAATGGCGAGAATTGGGCCCGGGACCTTCCGTAGCGCTACCAGAGTGCGATCAAAGGCCCGGTTGTGCTTCGAGCTGCTACTCATAGCGCAACGCATGAACTGGGTCTACCCGGGATGCCCGAAGTGCCGGCAAATACGTAGAAACGATTGTGATCATGGCGATGAATAAGGGAATGCCGATAAGCACAGTAAGTGTGTGTACAACGAAGATTCCGTAGAAGACATGCCCCAGCAAGTGAGGCACTGGCGCGGAAAGAGGAAGTCCAACGATCAGCCCTATCGCAGCAAGCTTCATGCCGTTCTTCAATACCATTAGGATGATGTCTCGACGGTGCGCACCCAGAGCCAAGCGGATCCCGATTTCTCGGGTCCGCTGGTTTACGGTGGAGGCGATCACGCCGTAGATGCCGACGGAAACAAGCAAGAGCGCCAGAATGGCAAAGATTTCGAGCACAAGGATGATAAGGCGGTTACCGGGATTGGTGTCTGTGACCACTTGAGTCATTGCTCGCGGGCTGTCAATAGGCTGATTCTTATCCACTGACCAAATGGCTTGGCGGAGCGGAGCGATCAGCCCCCTGGGGTCCATGCTGGTGCGTGCCACGAGTGTGAAATGCGCAGCCGGGTATTGTGCATAGGGCAAATAGATCTGTGGCTGAAAGGATGATTGGCCTTGATAGTCAGCCACATTGACAACTATGCCTACGATCTCTGCGACGATCTGCTCTGAGGGATTCAAAGCTACGGTCACGTGCTTCCCGATGACACTACCCTTGGTGGAGAACTGCTTGACAAAGGCTTCGTTGATGAGCGCCACTGACGGACTGCTGGCGTTGTCCGAAGACATAAACTTTCTGCCACCCAGGAGGGGAATGTTCATGACATGGAGATAATCCGGGCTGATCGCGTAATACCGTGCTTGGGGGCGGTCCTCCGGTTTCGTCACTGGCTGCCCCTCCTCACTGAAAGGGACCATTCGCGCAAAACTTATAGGTAAGTCCGTGGTGGCTGCGGCGACGCGCACGCCAGGAAGGTTCGCAATGCGGCGCACGCTCTCCTCGACAAATGCCCGCTGCTTCGCAGCGCTGTCATACGCCCCCTTGGTGAGCTGAAGCCCGGCGGTTATCACCTGCTTTGGATCAAAACCCGCGTTCAACTGATCCAGATCGTATAAACCCTTGACCATCACGGTGCAGCAGGTGAGCAGCATC
>Ga0182024_10017471_pt1 | contig 13465 bp, 10 predicted proteins | sample P32metaG_FD_120480 | JGI IMG/M metagenome (GOLD analysis project Ga0182024, IMG submission 120480) | Permafrost microbial communities from Stordalen Mire, Sweden - P3-2 metaG (Illumina Assembly) | ecosystem: Environmental > Terrestrial > Soil > Wetlands > Permafrost | place: Sweden: Stordalen...
AGCCGCCGTATCCTGAGCCGTAGCCAGAACAGCCGCCGTATCCTGAGCCGTAGCCAGAATAGCCGCCGTATCCTGAGCCGTAGCCAGAATAGCCCCCGTATCCTGAGCCGTAGCCAGAATAGCCGCCGTATCCTGAGCCGGGATAGCCGTAACCTGAGCCGCCTCCACCGTATTGACCGCCCCAGCTAACCTGCTGAGTTTGCACCTGCCCGACCGGTTTCAGCACATTCGAAGCCGGACTGGCTTCGCCCAAATGGATCACGTTTTGTGCACTCGCGGAACCAGCAAGCGTCAAAACCAATCCCCAAACTCCGCCTATCATGATCTTCATGAGAACCTCCAGTAGCCGAGTAAAATGAGCTTTCCACTCGAACCCACGATGGCCCGCCGCCACCATGCTTCGCATTCTACTCACTGTTCCTATTTTGTCAATAACTCCTAAATTAACATCAAGCGGGACAGGGAGGGCCTATGATTCTTGCGGGCGAGTCGTCGCATCGAACCGTGCGAGAATCCCTTCGATTGAGCGTGCATGAGCAACCCAAGAAAGCGATCCATACCCGCCCGAGAGAACCATCGCCAAGGGTATGCCACGGCCGCGCACTTCGGTCACGACGAACAGATCGCGTTCGGCCATGTCATCCGGCGTCAACGCAAGTCCGGCGAGAGGGTCGGACCTCAGCACGTCGCTGCCGGCATTATAGAGGACGAAATTGGGCTGAAGCGGAACCATAAGTTGAATCCCCATCGGTCCAAGGCTATGCGAATGCTGCAGTAATCTACGAGCTTGCCTTGAATCGGTCAGGCTCGCGCTTGACAGACAGAGCGCTGGTGGGCTGTTGCTTTTGCATTTTTTGACGAGTGTTGATATGGTATGGGAAAAGGAGAACCGCCATGGTACGGGTTGAAAATCTGGAAGAGCGGGTGAAGGCTCTGGAACAGGAAGTCAACTCCTTACGCGAGTTGGTCGCACGCCTCTTGCCCAGGGGGATCGCGTCTGGAGTACGAGTCCAAGACGAGACCAACGCCGACGAAGAGCCGGCTGACGCTGACGGTGAGATGGACGAATACTATCAGGCCCTGAACGGTGAAGCGCCCGGGATCGAAAAGCTGCGCGCTATGCTTGTGGCTCACGGCGTCCATCCCGGCGACGAGATCGTGCGACAGGTGATCGCTGACATGCGCGAGTAAGAGGAAGACGATGAATTCTTTCCTGCTCGATTCGCCTGTCTTCGTCAAGCGCTACACTCTCGGGGTGGATCACGCCAATCAACTTCGAGGCTCAGGGCATGATCTCGTACTGGTCAGTTCCGGCAGGCGATTCCTTCAAGTAGCCCGTGCCGAAGGCTTACTGACCTTCAACCCCGAGACACAGACGCAAGCGGAACTCGATGTTCTGCTCCGTCCGTGAACCTGGTGTCCCATCCTGTCTCATCTTTAATATACTTCCCTAAAACCTCAGCAGCCTCTCCGCGTGGCTGAAACTGCTCCCGCAAACGAAGGAGAATCCATCATGTCTTTGGCGATGCGTGCGACGGTGATTGTCCTGGGCGTCCTGTTCCTGGCGGCTCCCGCCATGGCTGAACTGCCGCCGCTCATTCCGCGTGAGGTTCTGTTCGGCAATCCGCAGAAGACCGGGCCGCAGCTTTCGCCCGACGGCAAGTTCCTGGCCTTTATCGCTCCCGACGATCGCGATGTGCTCCAGGTTTGGGTGCGCACTGTCGGCAAGAGCGACGACCGCAAGCTGACCAATGACAAGAAGCGCGGCATTCGCAGCTATTTCTGGACCTTCGCCGGCGAACAGCTGATCTACATCCAGGACAAGGACGGCGACGAAAACTTCCACCTTCACGGCGTCAACGTCACCACCGGCGAGGTTCGCGATCTGACGCCGTTCGACAAGGTGCGGGCCCAGATTGTCGATCTGGATCCGCTCCATCCGAAGGAAGTCCTGATCGGGCTGAACAAGAAGTCCCCGGCCAAATTCGATGTCTATCGGCTCAACCTGACGACGGGCGACCTGGAGTTCGACACGGAAAATCCGGGCAACATCACCGGCTGGAACGCCGACTCCGATTTCAAGGTCCGCGCCGCCGTGGCCGCGGCGCCGGATGGCGGATTCGATCTGCGCTACCGGGCCAGCGTCAAGGATCCCTGGGAGACGCTGCGCCATTGGGGCCCCGATGATCAGGGCAGCCCAGCTGGTTTTTCGCTGGATAACAAGACTCTCTATGTGCTCGCCAACCACGATGCCGACACGTCACGCTTGCTGGCCCTGGACCTCGCAACCAAGAAGGAAACGGTGATTGCCGAGGATCCGGAGTACGACGTGGGCGGCGCGTTGGTGCATCCGACGACGCGCAAGATCCAGGCGGTGTCCTTCAATCGCGACAAAACGACCTGGAAGATCCTGGATAAGACGATCGAAGCCGATTTCGCCGCCCTGGCCAAGATTCGGCCGGGTCAGTTCAGCGTCACCAATCGCGACCAGGCCGACAAAACCTGGCTCGTCGCCTACGTCACCGATGACGGCCCCGTCTACTACTACGCCTACGACCGGGCCGCGCAAAAGGGCACCCTGCTCTTCAGCCAACAACCCAAGCTGGAAGGCCTGTCGCTGGCCCCGATGAAGGCCATTTCCTACAAATCGCGCGACGGCCTGACCATTCACGGCTACCTGACCACTCCGGTCGGCGTCCCGGCCAAGAACCTGCCGACGGTCCTCTACGTTCACGGCGGCCCCTGGGCTCGCGACGTCTGGGGCTACAACCCCAACGTGCAATGGCTCGCCAATCGCGGCTACGCGGTGCTGCAAGTCAACTTCCGCGGCTCCACGGGCTACGGCAAGAAGTTTCTCAACGCCGGCAACAAGGAATGGGCCGGCAAGATGCACGACGATCTTATCGATGGCGTCGATTGGCTCATCAAGCAAGGCATTCCCGATCCGAAGAAGATCGCCATCATGGGCGGCTCCTACGGCGGCTATGCCACGCTGGTTGGCCTTGCGTTCACGCCGGACCGCTTCGCTTGTGGCGTGGACATCGTCGGGCCGAGCAACATCAGCACGCTCATCAAATCAATCCCCGCCTACTGGGCCCCCCTCATGAAGATGTTCGCCAAGCGCGTCGGCGACCTGGAGACGGAAGCGGACTTCCTCAAATCGCGTTCGCCGCTGTTCTTCGTGGACAAGATCAAGGCCCCCTTGCTGATCGGCCAGGGCGCCAACGATCCGCGCGTCAAGCAAGCGGAGAGCGACCAGATCGTCGAGGCGTTGCGCAAAGCGGGCAAGCCGGTCGAGTACCTGATCTATACCGATGAGGGCCACGGCTTCGCTCGCCCGGAGAATCGGCTGCACTTCAACGCCCATGTGGAGTCGTTCCTTGCCAAGCACCTCGGCGGCAGGGCCGAACCGCTGGGCGAGCTCAAAGGACATTCGGGCGTGACGAAGTAAGTTCACTACGCCGCGGGGTGAGGTACTCCGAACCCCGCGGGTCAAACTTGCACAGGAGAAATGCATGCAAGGCGATTCGCAACCCGCACCCAAATGGATGTTCTGGACCGGATGGGTAATCACCATCCTGCCATGTCTGCTGTTGATCATGAGCGGCATCTTCAAACTGGTGAAGCCGGGGTTCAAACCGGAAGGCGGCCCCGACCTTCAATGGGAAGAGAGCCTGGTATTCAGCCTCGGCTTCGTCGAGCTCGCCTGCGTGGCGATCTACCTGTTTCCGCGCACCGCCGTGCTCGGCGCGATCCTGCTGACGGGCTACCTCGGCGGCGCCGTGGCGACCCATGTGCGCATTCATGATCCGTTCTTCATCCCGCTGATCGTCGGCATGGTGGTGTGGGCAGGGCTCTACCTGCGCGATGCCCGGCTGCGGGCGCTGCTGCCGTGGCGAGTCTGATACTCGGGCATGTAATGGCCGGCCGGGAGGGGGCGAGGCTCCTGCCGAGCCAAAACCCCCGAATAACGCCGCGTTCTAGCACAGTTCCGGCTCGGCAGGAGCCTCGCCCTCCCGGCAATCGTTGCCGATGGGCCACGGAGCGCGAACTTGCCAACCAAGATCCGAAAACTTCTGCACATCGCCGGCATTGGCCTCACCATCTTGCTCGGGGCCGAGATCGCCGCTCGCCTTGACGATTGGTTGCAATGGGATGTGCCGATTCTGGTCGCGCCCGATCGGGAACGCGATCTCGTTGACAATGCCCTGTGGGGAGCGCATGGCCGGCCGTTCGGACGTTTTCGCAAATGGAAGCTCAACGCACTCGGGTTCCGCGCCGAGCCGATGAACGAGAAACCCGATCCGGATCGGCCGCGCATCTTGATACTCGGCGCATCGGAGACATTCGGGCTCTACGAAGACGCCGGACAGGAGTACCCGGCCCAGCTTGCAAAAAAGCTCGCCGGCAAGGTCGAGGTCGTCAATGTGGCGATGGCGGGGATCACGCTCAAGAGTATGATCGCGTATTGGGACAATCGGCTCGCCAAGCTCGGGGCCAAGGAAGTTGTACTCTATCCGTCGCCGCTGTTCTATCTCGATGACGACGTGCTGTCGCCGCCGCGGGAACCGAGAAAAGAGATGGCGTCCGGGCCGAGATTTTCGTGGCGCGTGGCCGGGCGAGTGCGGGACGTCTACCAGAGCTTGCCCGATTGGATCAAGAACCTGCGCGAACAATGGGTCATCGAGCGCGGCGTCCAGGCGAGCGCCGGCGAATTCAACGAGGTGCCTGAGGATCGGCTCAAGCTCTTTCGCGACGACCTGGCAAAATTGGTGATGAAGATTCGTCTGCGCGGCGCCGAGCCGATCCTCCTGACGCACGCCAGCAGCTCGGCCCGGCCCGCACGACCCGAGGATGCCGTGTTCGTCAACCGCATGCGCATGTTCTTTCCGCGTGCCATTCCAAAGATCATCGTCGATTTTGAAAGCCGGGCCAACGACGTCATTCGCGACCTGGCAAAGGAACATCATGTTCGCTGGATCGATGTCGATCGGGAGATGACGGGAAATCGCGAATGGTTCGCCGACCTGGTTCACTTCAACAACCTGGGGGCGACGAAGATGGCCGACGTGCTGGCGGACAAGGTCGGACCATAATCGCCAGGAATCAGGAGTCAGGGGCAGTCACGTCCCGTTTAGCCGCGACGCGACGTACTCGGAGCGGAGCGCTTTACCTCGCGGGGGATCGCGCTCCGCTCCGAGTACGTCGCGTCGCGGCTAAACGGGGACGTGCCTCCTGGCACCTGGCGAAGGGGAAATGGCGTGTTATTCAACAGCCTGGTCTTTCTGTTCCTGTTTCTGCCGGTCACCTACGTGGTCTTCTGGAACCTCAAGACCGCCAACGCTCGCTTTATCTGGCTGACGATCACCGGCTACGTCTTCTACGGCTACTGGGACATCCGCTTCTGTCTCCTGATGGCGTTTTCGACGCTGGTCAGCTACACCGCCGGGCTCGGCTTTCTGAAAGCGACATCGCAGAGGACGCGGTTACTCTGCCTGGTCGTGCCCATCACCATTGATCTCTTGCTGCTCGGCTTCTTCAAGTACGCCAACTTCGTTCTGGAGCAGCTTGCCGTCCTGGCCGGCATGCTCGGCTGGCATGTCCTCGATCATCGATTCGACATTTTGTTGCCGGTCGGCATCTCGTTCTACACGTTCCACACGATCACGTACATCGTCGATTGCTATCGCGGGACGATCAAGCCGACGCGCAACCTGTTCGAGTTCGGGGCCTATGTGTCGCTGTTCTCTCAGCTCGTGGCCGGGCCGATCGTGCGCTTCCGGCAGATCGAAGAGGACCTGGAAAACCTGGGCCAGGCGTCGCGCGAACGTTGGCTGACGCTCGGCATCTCGTTCTTCGTCTTCGGCCTGGTGGAGAAGGTCCTGCTTGCCGATACCCTGGCCTCGTTCGTCGATCCCGCCTGGAAGAGCTACCAGGATCTCGACACGCTCGGAGCCTGGCTGGCGGTACTCGGCTACACGTTTCAGCTCTACTTCGACTTCTCCGGCTACAGCTCCATGGCCGTCGGGCTCGGCTACATGTTCGGTCTGCGAATCCCTCAAAATTTCAATTCCCCCTATAAGGCGCTCGATCCATCCGATTTCTGGCAGCGCTGGCACATATCGCTGTCCTCGTGTCTGCGCGATTATTTGTACATTCCGCTGGGTGGCAATCGTCACGGCACTTTCGCGATGTATCGCAACCTGATGATCACGATGCTCCTGGGCGGCCTCTGGCATGGCAGCTACCGGCCCGACAAGGATGAGGACGTTTGGCACTTCCTGGTCTGGGGCGGCTACCATGGGCTGCTGCTGATCGTCTATCGCCTGGTGGCCCCGTGGTGGAACCGCTTGCCCGCTCTCGCTCGGCAGCTCGGCATGTTCCTGCTGGCGGTCATCGGTTGGGTCTTTTTCCGGGCGAACAACATCGAAATCGCCTGGACCATGCTGACGACGATGTTCACGCCGGTCGCGGGGATGCCGCCGGCCCACGCGGAGACCTTCGCGATTTTGATCTTGCTGGCGCTGGTCTGGGGCATGTTCGGGCCGAACGCGTTCGACTGGCACAAGGATTTCCACTGGAGCACACGCACGGCGTATGTCGTGGCTTTTTTCTTTGGGGCGTCGCTGGCGATGATCATGAGCGCGCGCAATTCGCCTTTTTTGTATTTTCAGTTTTGACGAGAGGATTTCGTACTCATACCGGTAGTTCTCCCGCCCACTCGATGAGTTTCCGTTGCAACTCCTCTTTGCTCGGCAAATAGAGCCTATATTCGCGAGCGTGGATGTTCGCGTCCTTGGGCAGCGTGATGCGCACCATGGCGGAGTTCTTTTGCTTGCAGAGGATGATGCCAACGGTCCAGTTTTCATCCTTGGTCTTCACCTTGCGGTCATAGTAGTTCACATACATCTGCATCTGGCCGAGGTCCTCATGGGTCAGCTTGCCGAGTTTCAGGTCGATGAGCACGTAGCAGCGGAGCAGGCGATTGTAGAATACGAGGTCCACGAAGTAATGCTCACCGTCGAAGGTGAAACGGCGCTGGCGGGCTTCGAAAAGGAAGCCTTTGCCGAGTTCGAGCAGAAACCGTTCAATCTGGTTGATGACGGCAGCTTCGAGATCGGATTCAGAAAAGCGAGCCTGTTCGTCGAGGCCGAGAAACTCGAGAACGAGTGGCTCCTTGAGCAGGTCGTGCACGTCGGCAACGATCTGGCCTTGCTGGGCGAGCTTGCGGATGCCCTTTTTGTCCCGGCTGAGCGCGAGACGCTCGTAAAGGCTGCTGTCGAACTGGCGTTTGAGTTCCCGGACGGTCCAGTCTTGCGCGGTAGCTTCGATCTCGTAGAAGCTGCGTTCCTCGGGGTTCTTGATGCCAAGCAGGAAAACGTAATGCGTCCAGCTCAAGGTGAAGGGGCGGAGTTGGTCGTGGTCGGAAGAGTCCAAAGGACATAGTGGTTGGGCCGCTGCAGATTTTCCAGTCGCTAACTGGAATTTCTTGGCCGATCCCAATTTTCCAGTCGCTGACTGGAAAATCGCCGCTCGATCCTGGTAGAGCAGATAGAAGGTCCGCATATAGGCAAGATTGCTTGCGGAAAACCCCCTGCCAAATTCACCAGTCAATCGGCCGGCCAAAGCCATGATTACCTCTTTCCCGTAAGCCGCCCGGTCTTTGCCCTTCTGCTCATGCTCGACAATGCGCCGGCCGATCTCGAAGCTCATGTGGACCTGCACGAGATCCACGCCCCTCGCCACGGTCGTGCGAGCCGAAATGATCAACTTGCGGATATCGCTGAACAAAGCTCTCGTCAATTTCACGGCAACCTCCAGATTTTCGCCGAAGCAACCTTTCCGGAAATATAGATTATGCTCATTGCCTCAATTCGACCAAAGCCAAACGAGAATCTCACCCCCGGATTGGACAAGTGCCAAGTTGCGAACTAGGCTTAATTGGATCTTTCCAGGACAGGGATGCTCTCTCGGCATCCAGGGAAGTCAGGACAAAACCATGGCGTGGTTGCGGGAGCCGAATGCTGAGCCTATTCCAGGTTATCGCCTGATCGAGCCGCTCGGCAGCGGCGGGTTCGGCGAAGTCTGGAAGTGCGAAGCCCCCGGCGGCATGTTCAAGGCCATCAAGTTCGTCTACGGCAATCTGCAATCCGTGGACCTCGATGGTGTTCGCGCCGAGCAGGAAAAGAAGGCCCTGGAGCGAATTCGCGAGGTCCGCCATCCCTTTGTCTGCTCGCTGGAACGCTGGGAGTTCGTCGAGGGCGAGCTGGTCATCGTCATGGAATTGGCCGAGCGCACTCTCCACGATCAGTTCGTCGAATGCCAGAATGCCGGGCTGATTGGCATTCCGCGCGACAGTCTGCTGCGCTATCTGCGCGACACGGCCGAGGCACTCGATTTCATCAACGCCAAGCACAATTTGCAGCATCTCGACGTCAAGCCACGCAACCTCTTCCTGGTCAGCGATCGCGTCAAGGTCGGCGATTTCGGGCTGGTCAAGAACCTCGAACGGCAGAGTGGTTCCGGACTCCTGGGGGGCGTCACGCCGCTCTATGCTCCGCCGGAGACCTATACCGGCAAAATCTCGCCGCACTGCGATCAATACAGCCTGGCCATCGTCTATCAGGAGTTGCTCACGGGACATCGGCCTTTCAACGGCAAAAACGTGCGTCAGCTGGCCCAGCAGCACATGCAGGAGCCGCCCGATTTGCGCTCGCTGCCGGAAGCGGAGCGGCCGATTGTCGGCAAGGCGTTGGCCAAGAATCCGGACGAACGCTTCGCCAGCTGCATGGCCTTCATCGCCAACATTTATAAGGCGAGGCAGCCGGTGAAGGTTGAAATGGCGGGCAAGGAGACCGCCCTCGCCAAGGGGACGAGCCGGCCCAAGACCATGGCCGACACCATGGAAGACATTCTCCTGGACGAGATGGCTCTGGGACCGGCGGTCGCTCTGGCCGAGCCGCCGCAAAAGAAACGCATGTCGCCCGATCCGGACGATCCGAACGTCGAGGTCGCCGACATGGGCGTCACCGTCGTGCAGCCGGATACGGGTGCTTTGAGGCCGACGATCATCATTGGGCTCGGCAGTTTCGGACGCAAGGCACTCCTTGAGCTGCGTTGCCGATTCCTCGACCGCTTCGGCGATTTGCACAAGCTGCCCTTATTGCGGTTTCTGTGCATCGATTCGGACCCGGAAGCCGCCAACTCCGCGATGCACGGGGCTCAGGAAGTGGCCCTGACGCGCAACGAGTTCTATCATCTGCCGCTGCAGCCGATGAGCAACTATCGCCGGCGCAATCTGGAAGTGCTGAGCGAATGGCTGCCGCGGGAGAAACTGTATGCTCTGCCGCGTTCGCTGCAAACCCAGGGAGTGAGGGCCCTGGGGCGGCTGGCGTTTGCGGACAATCATCAGCGGCTGCTGGCCCGGCTCCGGCGCGAGATTGAGGAAGCGACCAATCCGGACAACATCTATCAATCGGTATCGCAGACCGGCCTGGCCTTGCGTGACAACAAGCCGCGAGTCTACATCATCGGAGCGGCGGGCGGCGGTTCCAGCGGCATGGTCACCGACCTGGGCTATGCGGTGCGTCGTTTGCTCGATCAGCAGCGGCATCCCGATTGCAAGGTCAACGCCTTTTTGCTGTGTGGAGCGCCGCAGGATCCCGCGTCGCCCAAATCCGAGCTGGCGAACATCTATGCCACGCTGACGGAAATCAACCACTTCAGCGATCCGAACATCACCTTCCAGGCCCAGTACGGCGTCGATGGCCAGCGACTCGTCGATCAGGGGGCGCCCTATCACGCCGTTTACCTCTTGCCCCTGGCCCATCGCGCTCCGGACGCCGTGGAGCAAACGGTGTCGCACCTGGGCAATTACCTGTTCCACGAACTGACCACGCCGCTCGGCTTGCGGCTGGAGATGATGCGGCAAGAGGATGATTTCAGCGGCTCGGGCGGACCGCCTCCCGGATTGTTGCCCGGCCCGATGCGCAGCTTCGGCACCTATTCCATCTGGTTCCCGCGCGGGCTGCTGCTCAGGCTCGCGGCTCGCTATGCCTGCCGCCGGCTCATCGAAGGCTGGATGGCCACCGGCGAAGATCAGGTGGCTGAACCGGTTCAGGGTGAAGTCGCTCGCTTTCTCGAAAAGTTGGAGGCCGATCCTGGTTTGCAACCGGAACCGGTCGCCGAACGGATCGCCAGTCTGGCCCAGGCCGGTTCTCCGACCGACGCCGGCACCACGCCGGGCGAAGTGCTTGCCGGCATCCTCGGCAAGCTCGAAGAGCAGCACATGCAGCCGCTCGCCCAGGAGGACCCCGTCAACTGGGGCAAGCAAGCCTTGAACCGGGTTCGCGACTTTGTGGGCACCGGCGTGGACGACGGCGAGGTCAACGAATGGCGCAAGACCAAATTGACGCGTGCCCTATCCGCCGCGGCCCTGAAGGTGGCGGAGCAATGGGATCATAAACTTTCACAGGCCCTGTTCGCTTTGACGGAACATGCCGGGGCTCGCGTTGCGACCGCGGAACTGGCCCTCGAAAAGCTGCTGGAGTTCTTCCGGCAAACCGCCGAGGCTCAGCACCATTTTCTGGAACAGCAAGCGGTCAAAACGCTGCAATCTTGGAAGTACGTGGAAACGGCCCTCCAGGAATGTGCCACGGGCGGCGGCGGGTTCCGTCTGTTCGGCGGCCGATCGCGGGCGCGATTGCTGCGCGGCTACATGGACGCCCTGTCGCACTTTGCCCATCAGCGTCTGACGGAAGAGATCATCGCCGCGGTCCGGCATGCCTACGCTCTGCTGGCCGGCCGGCTGGCGGAGCGTGGCCGTGATCTGGGCTTCTGCCGGACACGATTGCGGCATCTCCAGGAGAACCTCGAATCTGGGCCCAGCGACCCCGATGAGGACATGGCCAGCACGCGAGCCGGGTCGGACTACACGCTGACTCATTCGCCCTTGCCGTCATCGTCTTTCTGGGAGGGCATCCGGCAAACGGCCACGGCTCGCGTTGTGCTTCCCGACGGCGAAGTGGACCTGGAGCGAGCGTCCCTGCGCTTTTTGCAAGCACTGCCGCCGGAATCGTGGGTGACGCTTGACAAGGAGCTGTACGAACGGGTACTGACGCCGCGCGGCGGGCTGCACGGCGCCTGCACCAACAGCGGCGACATGACCCGCCAGCTGGCCGAGCCTTTGCTTGCGGAAACCAGCACCTTCCTGGGCCAGCATCTGCCGATCATGGACGTGGCTCAGATCCTCGGCATGGAGTTCGGCTACTTGAACGCCGACGCCAAGATGCAGCCGTCCGGCGATCAGGAAAAACTGGCCCAGCAGACGAAGGATTACATCGATCGTGCGGTACCGCTCATTGTGGGCAAGCAGCTGAGCAAGCAGGCGTCCTTCCTGCTGCTGCCGGCCAGTCCCGCGGGGAAGGCGCTCGGAAGCGGTTTGTGCCACGTCGTTCCGGACTTGCGGCTCGTCAGCGTTCCCGGTCAATCGGACTTGATGATTTGCCGCGAACAGGGCTGGTTGACCAGCACCGATCTTCACAAGCTGCTCAAGCCGTGCCGGGCGGCGTTCGAAACGCTGGCGCCGTCGTTGACCGGCTCGCCACATGCTCGATTTGATATTCTCGATTGGTTGCCGCTGGATCCGTGATAAAAAAACCCGATTTATTCGTTTAGCGTTCGCTGCAAAGAGCCGGAATACTCCGGCTCTTTGCAGCGAACGCTAAACGAATAAATCGGGAAATCGTGTCCCAGTGAACAGCGCCACTACTTCTTGGCCGGCGCCAGCGGATTGGCTTCGGAGAACGTCGCTGTAGACACCTGGTCCTGCTTCATCTTCACTGTGGTTTCCACCGTGCCCACCTTGATGACCAGATTGCCTTCCAGCTTCATGGTGATATTCGAGCTGTCGATGCGGCCCTTCTCTCGGTTGAAGAAGACCTCGCCCTTGCTGCCATCTTCAACGCTGGTGAGCGTGGAGTTGGACAGGATCTCGAACGGCAGCTGCGCCCCGCTCTTGTCGGTGGGAGCCTTGTAGGTGAGCTTGGGCGTGACGGTAATCTTGTCGAAGCCGCTCTTCTTGGCGTCGGGAGCTTCGAGCTTGTAGGTAAACTTGGTGTCGTAGCTGCCAATGGCGCCCAGGTTGAGCTTGATGTCCTCGGAATTCCACGTTTCGCCGACTTTCTTGGGCGAGGTGGGGATAGCGCCCCAGGTCGGCTGAGCCATTTGCTTGATCGCCTCGTCGCTCAGGATATTCTTGAGCAGGGCCTTCATCGGCGGTGTCGATTCGCTCAGCTTCTCGATGAGCTTTTCGCCGCCTTCGACCTTCTTGATGGCCAAGGTCTTCGGATCGATGGTGAACGTCAATTCCAGCGTCTTGAGAGCGTTGAAGAAGTCGGTCATCGGATTGTTTTGCTTCGCTTGATCTTCGCTGGTGGAATCGTAGTTGATCTTGTTGCCGCCGATGTCGATGTTCAGCTTGACGCCGATGATCTTTTGCACGACGACAAAATCCTTGTCCTTTTCCGACTTGGATGTCCAGCTGATGTAAAAGGTCTGTGACTGCTTTTGCGTCACTTCCTGATTCATGACCGTCATCGTTTGGGTCGTGTCGGTTTTCTGGATCTGATAGAACACGGGAGCGCCCGGGTCGAACGCCTTGAACGCCTTGACATCAAGGGTGGGTGCATCTTTCTTATCGCCCTGGGCCGCCACGGGCATGAACGAACCGGCGAGCACCGCGAGGGCCGCCAACATTGTCGCAGAACCGAACCATCGCCAACCTGTCATGTTTGTTTCCTCCCGGTTCGAACCGGCTAACTTTTTGAGAAGTTCGCTTAAATCCACTTATCCCTGACGTTTATATGGGGTCAGGACTCGTGCAACAACAGAGAAGTGCAATTTTACAGCCGCGACCGCCATTTGGCCAGGGGATAAGACTACTGACCATACGAATCGTCGCGAAGTAAAGTTCGCTGCGTAGCCGCGTTCGTGAGAACGCGGGTGGAGCACAATCGCCGACGTCTCGCCCGCGTTCTTACGAACGCGGCTACCACATCTCGTCTCGCGAAGTCTGGTTCGGCGAATTATCTTGCCGTACAATGAGCGAAACGCCTTTCCGAGGGAACTGCCCATGTCTGTCGAACCTGCTGCCCGCCCCATGGCGTCCGTCCCCTGGACGCGAAGGCACCTTCTCGGCCTGGAGGAACTGAGCCGGGAGGAGTTGCTCACTATTCTCGATATGGCGGAGAATTTCGTCCATCTCGGCCCGGCCCGGCGCAAACGGCATCTGGTCGGCAGGGTCATGGTCAACTTGTTTTTCGAGGCATCCACCCGGACGCGCACCAGCTTCAGCCTGGCCGCCCGCCGCCTGGGCGCCGACACGCTCGATTTCACGCCGTCGAGTTCCAGCCTGAGCAAGGGCGAAACGTTCATCGACACGGCCAAGAACATCGAAGCGATGGGC
>Ga0182024_10017472_pt1 | contig 13462 bp, 11 predicted proteins | sample P32metaG_FD_120480 | JGI IMG/M metagenome (GOLD analysis project Ga0182024, IMG submission 120480) | Permafrost microbial communities from Stordalen Mire, Sweden - P3-2 metaG (Illumina Assembly) | ecosystem: Environmental > Terrestrial > Soil > Wetlands > Permafrost | place: Sweden: Stordalen...
ATTGACGGTGTGTCCGCCGATTTTGCGCCGCCGGCTTTTTGAGTTGCAGCCCAATCGAAACGGACAATTTGTGCTCGTCTATCTGCTGAACTATGGCTACGCCGAGCAAATCCTGGAGTGGCACAAGAAAAATCCAGAGACCGCGCTGCATTGTTTTTACGACAAGCCGGGCGCGCCGGCGGAATCGCGCCAGGATGACACGCTCACCTTTCATCGTCTGGACGGCGACAAATTTCTGCGCATGATGGCCGATTGCAAATATGTCGCCTGCACGGCGGGCTTCGAATCCCTGGCGGAGGCCGCCTATCTGGGCAAGCCGCTGTTTCTGGTGCCGGTCGAAAACCACGTCGAGCAACAAGTCAATGCCATCGACGCTTTGAAGGCTGGAATCGGCGTGGCGGACAAGAGCTTCAATCTCGACCGTCTCGCTGAATTGCCCAACCGGTTGGACAACGCCAAATATCTCGCCTGGCTGGGTCGCGCCGAATCGATATTTCTGGAGACGCTCGAACACGTCGTGCATCTCGGGACTTGAAATTCGCCATCGCTTAACAGACTTTCTGGCGGCGAGTTATCTGCTTTCCAATCGTGGATCGACCCCAAACACAAAGTAATGGCCGCAGTGTCCCGCCGGCGCCGGCGCAAAACAGGAAGTCCCTGAAATTTCCCAAGGCGTTTTTGTGGGGAACGGCGACGTCCACGACGCAAATTGAAGGTCATGTTGACAATGAATGGACCGGCTTCGTGGCGCGTGACGGGAAGACCTGCGGCATCGCGTGCAACAGCTATTACCAATATGCCGAGGACATCGAGTGGATGGGCAAACTGGGGGTCAATGCCTATCGTTTCGGCGTGGAGTGGTCGCGGCTGCAATCCGAAGCCAACGGCCCGCTGAATCAGGCCGAGCTGGCCCGCTACGTCGATCAGTTGGATCGGCTGAATGCGGCCGGCATCGTCCCGATGGTGGTGCTGCACCACTTTTCCAATCCGTCGTGGATCAACGCGATTGGCGGCTGGACCAATCCGGCGACGATTCCCGTGTTTGTCGATTATGTGACGAAGCTCGTTGCGGCGCTGCGCGATCACGTCCGCATTTGGAACACGTTCAACGAACCGGACACCTACGCTTCGTGCGGGTATTTGATCGGCGAATTTCCGCCGTTGCGGAAAGGCCGGCTGGATTCCTATCGCGCGGTTATCTTCCACATGGCCAAGGCCCACGAGCGCGTTTGCGGCGTCATTCGCGAGGCTGGCAGCGGCCTTGGCAACGTGGAAGTTGGCTTCTCCAAGAATTGGACGTTCTTTCAGCCTTATCAGAAGACGTCGCCGTGGGATGCGGCGATGGCGGCCTTCATCCATTCCCAATTAAACACGCTGGTTCTGGAGCGTTTTGTCGGCGGCGCCAGGAAGGCGGCCTCGACGTATTTAGGCGTCAACTATTACGGGCGGATTCGTTTCCGGAATCTGAAGCCGCTGGTGCCGACGTTTGGTTTTTCGCTCGAAGAATTGGCGCGCCTGGGTGTGGAATGCGACGACATGCTCGAGCGGCATCCGCCGGGGTTGGAATCCGCCTTGCTGGAGATGTTCGAGTATTGCCGGCTCCCGATATACATCACCGAGCACGGCTCATCCTCGGCGGACGAAGCCTTTCGCGAACGCGACTTGCGGGAGAACCTCGCGGCGGTGCATCGCGCCATTGACCGCGGCGTCGATGTGCGGGGATTTTATTACTGGTCGCTCCTGGACAACTTCGAGTGGCAGTTCGGCTACTCCAAGAAGTTTGGCTTGCTCAGTGTCGATTTCGACCACGAGCAGCGCACCCGCCAGATGAAGCCCCTCGCCCACATTTACCGTCAGGTCTGCCTCGACAACGCGCTGGAGTATTGACTCTGAAAGGCGTTTGGGAGTTTGGGGCGGTCGCCTGCCCAAAGTGGCGTGTCGGCCTGAATTCTTTTCCTGTTCAAATTTTTCAAATATGTGGCACTCTAATGTCAGCAAAGGAAGTTTATGAGAACCACTCGTCGCGCCTGTTTGATGGTTTTATCGGTCCTGGCCGCGCTTCATTGTTGCGCCGACGCGCAGGCGGACACGATGACGAAATATGTCTGGCAATCAGCCGATGGCGACCCGGGAGACTTGGCGGGTTCAATAGTCGTGGATTCGTCGTCCAACCCCGCTGGAAACATCTCGGACATTGTGGCCATGACCTTATCGGACGACCAACTTGGAGTTTGGGCTGTGACCCCCGATCAACTTTTCGCCGGAGGCGACGCTTCGATCTCGTGGACTGCATCCAGCATCACCGCCATGAATCTCTCATTACGTGAATTCAACCCCAGGCATCAAGAGGGCTTGCCAGCCGTGGCCACGATTCAACCCAACGCTTTTGGCCTATTTTGCATTGTCGAGGGCCCTTATCCGTTCGATTTCGACGGGGCTTGGGTGCGCGACGCAAGCTTTGATATTCCCGACGAATTTCCGACGCTCCCCATCCTTCTCCTAACAACCTTGACCCTCGTGATGCGCGGGCACTGTAAAGGTGAACCGGTTACACTACACAAGGTTGCGGGCGCGGTTAAATGAGGGAACTGGGATAAGGCAATTTTCCCTTGGAGATGGCGCTATCCACATGCGCCCGAATAGCCGTGTCGCAAATGGCATACCCCCAGTTGATAAGCCGTTCTTGATACTCCGGATCCAGAGCTTGCAGTCGAGTCGGTGTTTGAGCCAGCTCCAAGGTCCGCGCCTCTGAACAGTCAAACGAGTCTGTTAAATGATAATCATTGACGTGTGAGCGTATTCCCCAATATGTCCCATTATGAAAACTGCCATGGGTTTTAAATGCCTCAATAACTTGCCGCTTTCTCAGGCTTCTGACCTGATTATCGACTATGTCAAGCACTCGGATACCGTGCAGAATCCAGTCATGTTTTGGATTCCCTTCCGGCGCGATTTTTCCGCCCGCGTCACTAACCAGAACGGTTTGATAATCTTTCCAAACAGTCTCCAAGCCCATGTTGTCATAAACTCCGCCATCCGATAAAACCATTTTCGAGGTAAACGGTTCCTTTTGTAATGGGCACGCCGGATCTGGCTTGAAATTGCCAGGGTCAACTTCTAGAACGCAGGGAGACAGAATTGGCGGAAAGGCTGAAGATGCCGCGACAGCCTTGGCCAATGGAACTGTGGGCAAGGGCGCCATTCCAACCAAATAATCGGCCATAAATGGTTTGGAAAAGCGGCACAAAGCCCCGGATTGGACATTGGTTGCGTTGATGACGAAACGCGGCCCCTCCTCGTCCGAAGGAAGATTCTGTAAAGTCGCGCCATGAAAAAGTGTGCTATCGTAAGCTTCTTCGACTTGTTTACTAATGGTCCCTAATAACACCCCTTCCAAGACCGCTTTAACATCGATCGTTTTCCCAGCCATCGTCCTGACCGGTTCAATCACCAGCTCGAAGTTTTGAGCAACATCACCTTTGAAATCGAGACTTTTCCATTTCAGGCCCAGCACACCTGCTATGATCGAACCGCCGGATACACTGGAAATGCGCTTTAGCTTTTTAAGAAGGCCGGCTTCATTGAGGCGAATCAAACATCCTAAATGGAAGACCATCGCCCTATATCCGCCGCCCGAAAGGCACAAGCCCATGCCCGGTCGAGGTGGGGGGGCGCTATAATCGCTTGGAATGAATTGGACCGGCCCGTCCGCATTTGGACTAGTTGTAAATTCATCCGGCATAAATCGTGGGTCTCGTTTAGTGACTCGTCAGATCAATTTTATTGGTGGATGGCGCCGCTTGATCATCGTGCTCAACATAGGCGATTAGGCCTGTAATGCTTATCGCTGTCCAGACCATACGCCAGATAAGCTTCAATCCCATTGCCTGATATTTTCTGGCGCAACGCTTGCAAAAATCAATTTGCCCGCGCCTCAAAACTCGGGGCGTTCATAGGGCTTGACGATGCAAACGTTTCTCTGAAGTCTTCCTTTTGCGACGAATGACATTTATTTTCCGTGAGCAACGTTCTGACATTCATTAAAGAGTGGGTTCCTTCCCTCGCGGTTATCGTAGCCGGTATTTGGGTGCTCTTCCAATGGCTTTTCGGCGAATGGCTTCGGCGCCAAAAGGAAGGGCCGGCCCTGGACGGAAAACTCTCGGCGACAGTCATTCCCTTTGAAAATGACAGGCTGCTGGTTACGGTTGAGGCGCTGTGGAACAATCACAGTCCGTTTCCTGTTTTCATGAATATCAAAAAATGCCGCATTGATGTGTTCCGGGTAAACGATCAGATAATCAAGTTAAACTGTCCCCTTGTTTTGAAGCAGGATTTGGGCGAGCCGGTCTGCAGCCATCACTTTCTTGTCGGCGTGTGTGAAAAGAATTATTTCCTGGAGCCAAATACCGCGAGCACGATCATCAATCATTTTGTTTTAGAACCAGGGGTCTATGGCATTCGCATGGAACTCCACTCCATTCACTTTGGCGAAAACTGGTGGAAAGAAATGGTTCTGGACGCGCAACCTTTCAAATCAAAGACCCGACTACATTCCTGACTCGTTATTATAAGCGCATCCGAAAATGAAGCGGACAATTGACTTTTCACATCCTCCACACTTTTGGGCTGGAGATCTGGCAATCCGAGCTTGGCGCAAAGCTTCTCAAACGCCACCGCTCTTGATTTGGACCTAAATTCGGTTTCGACAGCTCGGTAAATTTTGTAGGCCAGCCGCGCGAATGGCGCCGCGCTGCCGTCCCGACCAGCAACGGAGGATTAACCGGAGGCCTTTTTAAATTCAACGCGGTAAAGGTGCAAGGTGTTGGTGTCGAGGTTTTCGATGGCGTGCGGTTGGGTCGGACCCATGCGAAGCAGGAGGGGCAGGGGGTGTCGGCGGAGGGCCGGTCGGTGGAGATCACTTTTCCGTCGGAGGTGTATTCTTTCTTCTTCGCGGGTGAGTCAACGATGAGAACGGAGGGCCATTGATGCGTGTGCATGTTTTCCTTTTCTCCCGGCTGGACGGTTACTTCTAAAATCCGAACCCGGTCGTCTTCGTAAAGGACTTTGTGGTTTTTAGGCGCGGCGTTGACCGCATCCATCGAGCTGGACCACGGCCAGGAGGCTGTGGCGTCCGTCGTTGTGTTCACCGGCTTGGTATGTTGGGCCGCTACGCAGCCAGAAAGCAGGAGCGTGCCTATAAGGAGTGATGGAACGGATTTCATTCGGATTGGGACAGGCGTTGTTTGGGCGCCTCGACAAGCATGGCGTGGGCTTCGCGAAGGAGGGAAGGGATGCGGGCGGCGAAGGGGCTTTTTTGGAGGATGGGGAGGAGTTTCTTGTCTTCAATGTGGGCGGCGTTGGCGCCGGGAAACCAGTGTCCAGCCTGGCCAAGAAGGTTGTAGCGCATTTTTCCCCATTCAACGAGGTCAAGGGATTTGGCGTAGGTCCAAAGGCGGATGATTTCGCTGAGGTTGATCTCGCCGGGGACATCAACGTAGTTGGGCAAGCCTTCGGACCAATGGTCGCACCAATCTTTGCCGAGGACGCGTTCCATCTCGACGCGGAGGCGGGCTTGGATGGGGCCGATGGTTTGCGGGATGCTGTCGTAGTGTTCGAGGGCGCGGACGTGTTCGTCAAAATCGGAGGGCCGGGCGGCGCCGCAACTGAGGGTGTGGACTTCCGGGCGCGCGAGGCAATAGAGGTCGTTGAAGGCGATGGGCGAGAGCGGGGCGCAGAGTTGGGTGAGTTTGGGTGGCGGTTCGTAGAGTTTGCCGCCTTTGTCGTTGGGGCTGATGATGAAGACGCCCATGTCGCGCTTTTGCGCGGCCACGATGGTTGGCCAATTGAGGTCGTTGACGAAATACCAATGGACGTTGAAGTAGTCGAAGGCGTCGGACTCGACCGCTTCCATAATAATGTCGGGCGTGGCATGGGTGGAAAAGCCGACGTGGCGGACGCGTCCGTCGTTTTGCAATTGGCGGGCGGCGGCGAGGCACCCGTGCTTTTGCAGCGACCAATCGAGTAGTTCGCGATTATTGATGCCGTGGAGAGAAAGGAGATCGACGTAATCCAGGCGCAGGTATTGCATGGAGCGATCGAAGATCTTGAGAAATTCGCCGGCATCGGCCTGCGGGGCGACCTTGGTTTGGACGATGATTTTGTCGCGCGGCAATTTGGGGAGGACGTTGCCGAGCTGCATTTCGGAAGTGCCGTAGCCGCGGGCGGTCTCGATGTGGTTGATGCCGAGTTCGATGGCGCGATAAATGGTGGCTTCGAGATTGGCCTGGTTGGCAGCGGGGATTTCGGCAGGCGGAACGTCCTGCCACTTGTATTGGTAACGCATGCCGCCGCAGGAAATCACGGGCATGGCTATATTGGTCCGCCCAAACCGCCGATAACGCATGAGAGGTTTATGGCATGACTCCGAACAAAATTCAAATCTTGCTGTGCCGCTGGTTTTTGGGAAGATGCCGCCATATCCGGGCAACGAGGCCCGCGACCAACGTGCGCCGCAAAATAAAGATCAAGGCAGGGGCGCTGGGGCTGGCCATTGCGTTTTCGGCTTTCGGCAATGGGCAGGCGCCGGCGCCCGCGCATAGTTATTCGAGCGGCTTCAGCATCGCGCTGAAAATCGGGGAAGGTTTGTACGAGGCGCTGCCAACGAAATTTGGCGACCAGATTTATGCGCGTCCGATTTCGTTGCAGCCGCAGGACATGCCAATCATCGGACCCATCGTGATGACTGACGAAAGCAAGGAGCAGCGGGAGGTGTCGGTGTCGGCGGGGTTTATTGATTTGATGAACCACGTGGCGCATGCGAAGGCGAGTGACAAGATTCAGCCCGGATTTTTTGACGCGTACGTGAGGAATTTGTCGCACATGACAGCGGAGCCGTTTGCGGCGCCGGACATGGTGGATGCGCGATTCTGGACGGATGACGTGCTGGATGATCAGATCAGCTATTTCAACCAGATGGTGAGCATGTTGATGGCGATCAACTTGTCGCATCATTATTTGGGGCATTACCATAAATATTCCACGCAATTGGCCAATGCGGAGAACAAGACGGTGCCGATCAATGACTTGATGAGCCCGGCGGAATGGGACGTTTCGGTGAAGGCGGGGATGCATAATTCGCTGGATTGCGCGCTGGCGATGGAGGGTGTGCGGGCGCTTTTTGACGCCATTGATCAAATGCCGCGGAGACCGGCGTGGACGGCGTACATCGTGCCAAAATTCGCGGACCTTAAAAGACTTAACACGCAACTCGATCACTGGGAATACGACTTTTTTCATGGCAAACTGAAGGACATGTAGCCCGGGCAATTTTCGTTCAAAATTTTTCTAATAATCCGGCGCTAGACAGTGAGGCAGGGCTGTGGTAAGCATTCGGACTTCGCTCACAGTTGATGGGCGGAATTTGTGCGCGCTGTTGGTTGGCGCGCCGGACGGAAAGTTTAAAAAATGAAAATGAAGATCAAATATTGCCCTCTGCTTTTTTTGGCGTTGCTGGCGCCTGCTGTTTTTGGCCAGCCGATGAACATGATGTCTCCTCCACCTTCGACAAATGCGCCGCCGCCGGACAAAGAAAAGCTCAATATCATGATCGGTTCGAGTTTTGGCCGCAACCTGATGCAAGCGGACATCAAGGACTTGCTGGATTTTGACGTGATTGTGAAGGCGATGAGGGACGCGGTGGATGGCAAGCCGGAGATGACCGAGACGGAGTTGCGCGAGGTGTCGAAGCAATTCTCGGCTTATATGAGTTCGAAGCGCGCACTCAAGGCCTTGGAAATGAAGAAGGAGGGTGAAGAATTCATGAAGACAAACGCGATGGCGGAAGGGGTCAAGAGCTTGCCGGATGGGTTGGAATACAAGGTCATCAAGTCGGGCACGGGCGACCATCCAAAAAGCAATGACGTGGTGACGGTCAAATATGCCGGGACGCTGATAGACGGGACGGAATTTGATCACAATGACTCGGCGAAAATGTCGTTGATGCAAGTGGTGCCTGGATGGAAAGAAGCGGTGCCGATGATGACGGTGGGCTCGGAATGGAAGTTGTATATTCCCGCGGACCTCGGCTATGGCAAATTTGGCCGGCCGCCGAAAATTCCGGCGAATTCGGCGCTTGTTTTTGACATGGAACTGTTGGGCACGACGGCTCCGCCTCCGCCGCCCGTAAAAACCAGCTCGGTCAACACGGGAGGAACCAATCAAATCGTCAGCGGCGAAATCATTAAAGTGCCGTCGGCGGATGGTTTGAAGCGCGGCGAAAAGATTGAAGTAATCAAGCCGGGCGAGACGAACGTGGTGGACTCCACTCCGTCGAAGTAGCGCATGGCCTATAGAGACGTCACGCCGCCCGGCGGCGAAAAGATCACCGTTACGCAGGGCAAATTGGCCGTGCCGGCGCGGCCGATCATCCCCTTCATTCGCGGCGATGGCACAGGGCCGGATATTTGGGCGGCGAGCGAACGGGTGTTTGACGCCGCCGTGAAGAAGGCGTACGGCGGCCAGCGCAAAATTGCGTGGTTCGAGGTGTTCGCCGGCGAGGTGGCCTTCAAGAAATTCAATAATTGGCTGCCGGATGACACGGTCGAGGCGTTCAAGGAATTTCTTGTTGGCATCAAGGGGCCGCTGACGACGCCCGTGGGCGGCGGAATCCGGTCGCTGAACGTGGCGTTGCGGCAGATGCTCGATCTCTACGTGTGCCTGCGCCCGGTGCAGTATTTCCAAGGCGTTCCGTCGCCTGTCAAGCATCCTGAAAAGGTGGAGATGGTGATTTTCCGCGAAAACACGGAAGACATTTACGCTGGGATCGAGTGGGCGGCGGGATCGCCCGAGGCGCAGAAAGCGCTGGATTTTCTGGCGAAGGAATTCCCGAAGGCGTTCGACAAGATTCGGTTTGGCACGAAGGAAAAAACGGCGGCGTTTTGGGAGGCAGTGGGGGCAAAGGATTTTCCGACAGAGGTGCAGGTTGGGGTGGGCATCAAGCCGGTCAGCTACAGCGGATCGGTGCGTTTGATTCACAGCGCGTTGAGTTACGCGATAAAGTTCAAGCGCAAGAGCGTGACGTTGGTGCACAAGGGCAACATCATGAAGTTCACGGAAGGGGCGTTTCGTGATTGGGGTTACAAGGTGGCGAAGGAATTTTTTGGCGCGGTGGAGATTGACGGCGGACCCTGGTGTAAAATTCCCGAGGGCAAGCCGGGCGCCGGCATCGTGATCAAAGACGCAATCGCGGACATCGCGTTGCAGCAGGTTCTGACGCGGCCGGAAGATTTTGACGTGATTGCGACACTGAATCTCAACGGCGATTACTTGAGCGACGCGTTGGCGGCGCAAGTGGGCGGGATTGGCATCGCGCCGGGGGGAAATATCAATTACATCACCGGGCACGCGATCTTCGAGGCGACGCACGGGACGGCGCCGAAATACGCCAACCAGGACCGGGTGAATCCGGGCAGCGTGATTCTCAGCGGCGAAATGATGCTGCGCTATATGGGCTGGGTGGAGGCGGCGGACCTCATTCTTAAGGGGCTCAACGGCGCGATTGCATCCAAACGCGTGACCTATGATTTCGCGCGCCAGATGACCGGCGCGACCGAAATCAAGTGCTCGCAGTTTGGGGATAATATTATTGAGCATTTTTAGTCTGCTCGTTGAATTCGTAATGTCCGGAGCCGATATGTCGCGTCGCGCCTGACGGCAAAATTACGATGGCGCTGGAGTTAGCGGGGATATCCACGTTGAGCGTGAATTGGCCGTTCGCGCGTTTCCAATCGGTTGCGATAGTTCCATAGGGACTTTCATGGGTAGCTTTCGCCCAGGTCAGGTCGCCACAGGGTTCAGGTTGGATGATTATTTTTTTGAATCCCGGCGCAGAGGGGTCGGGCCGAATGCCGCCGAGGTATTCGAAAAGCCAGATGTTGAGGTCGCCGATGAGCATGACGTGATTGCCCGAATTCATGGCTGGGTCGGCGGTGTCGCCGTTCCATAGCTCCCAAATCGTCGTGGCGCCTTTTTGCGCCATGTAACCCCAACTTGGATACGTGGTTTGAGTGGCGATGCGATACGCCAAATCGATGCGGCCGTGATTGGAAAGGTCACGCATCAACCATTGGCAGCCGATGACGCCCGTGCCGATATGGCCATCGGTTGTGGTTTCGATGTGGTTGACGAGTTGGTTGAAGGTCTTTTGCTCTTCGTCGTTGTTGGGGGACAAGCCGTCGCCCAACGCGAGGGCGGAGGAAGTTTGAGTTCCGTTGGAATAACGGCCGGTTTCCGAATTGAGAAAGCGGTGGTTAAACGCTTCTTTGACGGCCGATGCCATTTTCTTGAAACGTCGTTCATCAGCGCTTTTACCGAGCAGCTTTGCGCTCCGTGCCATCAAGCCGAGGTCGCGGTAAAAATAGGCGGTGCTGATGAGCGCGCCGGCGGTATTGCGTGCCGGGTCTTTGGAGTGGATCTCGAGCGGCGAAGCAGGCGGCACACACCAATCGCCGTAAGTGTTGGTCGCGATGATTCCGTTGGTCATGAATCGGGTTATGTAATCGATCCATTTTTTGGCGGAATCGTAATGGGCTTGAATTGGGCGGAGGTCGCCGTATTGGTCGTAGAGCGCATGGGAAAGAATCAGATAGGTGCTGGCCCAACTGACGCCGTTTCGATAAACGGTCCAAAAGGCAGGGGCGACATCGGGCAGACTGCCGGAGTCGCGCTGGCCATCATGCAAATCCTGAAGCCATTTGCTGTAGAAGGCGGAGACGTCAAATAGAAAGGATTCGCCCTTGGATTCCTCAGAGCGGTCGCCCGTCCAGCCTTGGCGTTCGTCGCGTTGCGGACAATCGGTAGGCATGGAACGATAATTTCCGCGCGTGCCCCAGTAAATGTTGTGGGCGATTTGATTGAGCGTCGGATTGGAGCAGGAGAACTCTCCTGTGGATGGCAAATCGTCATGCACCACGCAGCCGACAAGGTTCGAGATCGTCGGCTCGACTAGATAGCCGGTTACTTCGACGTAGCGGAAGCCGTGATAGATAAAGGTCGGCTCGAAGGTCTCTTCTCCGCTGTGGCGCATGGTGTAGGTATCGGTGGCTTTCGCGGTGCGGAGGTTTTTGGTGTAGAGGCTGCCGTCGGCGGCGAGCGTTTCAGCGTAGCGAAGGGTGATTGTGACACCCGTGGGGCCGTCGGCGGTGAGGCGACACCAGCCAACTATGTTTTGCCCCATGTCGTAGATATAAATGTCATTGGTGGTGATGTGTTCGAGGTGACCACCCTGAAGATCATAGATGTAATTTGTGTGATGAATCATGGAGACTGGATGAATCGTCTCTATAACTTTCATGGGCGGAATCATTTGCGCCGCGAGATGCGGCGAACCGGGAGAAACGATTTGCGCCGACTGCCAGGCTGAGTCGTCAAAGCCGGCTTCGGACCAACCTTTCATTTCGCGGGTGGCGTCGTATTCTTCGCCGTCGTATTCGTTGTTGGCGCAGATCGGGCCGTTGGTCGTGATTTTCCAGGATTCGTCGGAGACGACCTGACCTTTGGTTCCGTCGGCGTAGTCGATGTCCAATTGGAGAAATAGCTTTGGATAACCGAAAGTGGTTGTGCCGCCGGGCGGACGCGGACCGAAAAAGCGTCCGTTTCCCAGAATGACGCCGATGGCGTTGGCCCCGGAACGTAATTGTGGCGTCACGTCAAATGTTTCGTAAAAGGCACGTTTGTCGTATTCGGACAAGGCGGGTTCGAGGACGTGGTCGCCGATTTTGCCGCCATTCAATTGCAATTCAAAAATACCGAGACCGCAGATCGAAACCGTGGCGCGTTGCAATGGTTTTTCCAGATTGAATTCCTTGCGCAAATAGCGGGAAGGCAGGCGGCGGTCATCGGGCTTGGCTCGTTTTTTTGGGCCATCAAGACCAATCCATTTTGCCTGCCAATCGGAGGAATGAAGCAGCCCGATGGACCAGCGGGCTGTTTCACTCCACGGCGACTGGTTGCCGTCCTTATCCCACACCTGAACTTTCCAAAAACAGCGAGAGAAAGAGAGGAGAGGCTGGCCAGCATAGGCGACGAGTATTGATTGGTCCGATTTGACTTCGCCGCTATCCCAAAGATCGCCGCTATCCCGCGCAAGCGCGTCGGCGGTTGAGGCGACGAGGAGGCGATAAGCGGTTTGGCGCTCGTCACGGGCAGTGGACTGGATTTTCCAACTCAGCCGCGGTTGGGTGTCATCGATGCCGAGAGGATTCGCCAGATCGTCACAGCGCAGCTCCACCGTCGTCGTGGGCTGGGAAAGCCTTTGGACATGAGCGCAAGAATTGCAGAAGACGACGAGAACGAGGAGCCCGGCGATACTCGGCAATGGAAGGCGATGAAGCGGGTTCATGGCGGTCATCATTAACGAGTTTTTCCGGGTGTGGAAATCAAAAATCCGTCTGGTCGGCGTTGCGCGCGCATGGGGGTAAATTTAGTCGAAATCAGTCGAATTAGGTCGAAATCACCCGAAATCAGTCGAATTAAATCGCACAAAATCATGCTTAGAAATGCGTCCAGAGAACTTTTCACATGAGCTTTAGTTTGGCGTGGATGCGGGCCATTTCCTCCTTGGTGACGCCGCCGGGTTGAAGACGGCGCCTCTCCTTCTCCGCGATCTTGCGCATTTCCAGCTCATATTTTAAGCGCAGCAACTCGGCCTGCTGACGCTGGGCGCGGGCCATGACGTGGGAGGTGACGGCCTTGGTCAGGCGGAAGTATTCTTCGGGCTTTTCGGCGAGCATAGATTTGAGGCTGGTTTCGTCCACCGCTTCGAGCAGGCGATCCAATTGGGAAGCTAGGCGCAACTCGTTCAAATCGGTCAATTCGCAGCGACCATCGGCGCGCAAGGAGCCGAGGAGAGCGGCAGTGGCGTGGGAATGCTGGCGGCTGTGTTCGAAGGCTTTCTGATCGGCCAGCCAAGGGCGATAACCGCCATGGGTCCAATTGGAAAGGTGGGGTGGCCTGAATCCGGGATAGCCTTGCGCCGTCAAGGAGGCGATAATTTCGACGTAACGAACGCCATCACGCAAGGACTGGTTGACCATGTTCCGGATGTCGCGAGGCAGGCGGGCAACCTTGCCGTTGCCACGGCGTCGGTGCGGACGCGGCGAAATAACGGGTGGCGGAGATTCCACGGATGAAACGGCGGGCGGGGCCGGGTCGGTCGAGTGGGTCTCCACGGATTCCGGTGGCTCAATCCCATTCAACACTAAACTATCAGTATGATTTTCAGTATTCATGACCGCATTTTGGCACGAAATGGCGGGAGGGCGTTACCCCGTTATGGACTGTATTCCACTTATACAATTATTTTGGGCGGTATTTTGGTAATTTCGGCATTTTTGAAGATTTCTAGGCAAAAAAGCCGAAATTAGCGGAGGAAATCAACGCAAGGTCGCCACGGCGGGAAGGCGCA
>Ga0182024_10017473_pt1 | contig 13462 bp, 9 predicted proteins | sample P32metaG_FD_120480 | JGI IMG/M metagenome (GOLD analysis project Ga0182024, IMG submission 120480) | Permafrost microbial communities from Stordalen Mire, Sweden - P3-2 metaG (Illumina Assembly) | ecosystem: Environmental > Terrestrial > Soil > Wetlands > Permafrost | place: Sweden: Stordalen...
AAATTCTGTTCAGGAACGTAAGATCGAAATGTTTTTGCCATGATTCGAAAAACTCGCACACCTTTCGGTTCTTTTTCAAGCACAATCAGCAGGACGGAGAAGAATACTCGGACAGACTCCTAGTCTCTGACTCACTGGCATCGCAACCCGATAATTCAATTACGTATCTCAACGATTTCCGGTGTATTACCCCCAGAGATCCGGCGCGCCACATAAATCTCTAAAATCGCGTCGAGTTCCTGTGCGCCGATGGGCTTGGCGAGGTACCCGTCCATCCCGGCCGCCAGGCATCGCTCCTGATCGCCTTTCATGGCATGCGCGGTCAAGGCGATTACAGGCTGGTGGAACCCGTCTCCTTTCTCCTTCTCTCTCTCCCGGAGTGCAACAGTAGCCTGAAGTCCGTCCATCTCCGGCATCTGCACGTCCATCAAGACGAGGTCGAACTTACCTATTGCGAGCGCTTCAAGGGCCTTCCGACCGTTGGCAGTCATTACGACACGATGTCCCCGCTTCTCCAGCAACCGGGTCGCGAGCATTTGGTTAACGGCATTGTCTTCCGCCACGAGCACCGACAAAATAGTTCGGGGGGGGACGCGAGCATCTTGCAACGAGTATCGAGTTACCAGAGGAATTGCTCCTTTTTGTGCGGGGACTCCCAGCACTCGCGCAATCGCTTCCCGTAACTCGGATTGCCGGATGGGCTTCAACAAATACGCGGCTACACCCAGCTCATGACAGCGAGTTCCGTCCCCTCGATGGCCCGCCGAAGTGAGCATCATGATTATGGCCGTCGATAATTCTGGCTTTTTCCGGATTTGTTCAATTAGGGAAAAACCGTCCATTTTCGGCATGTGCATGTCAGCCAATACCAGCGTATATGGATCTCCCACACTCTGGGCTGAGGACAGTTGCACTAGCGCCTCTTCTCCATTTTCCACAGATGTCGACTCCATCTCCCAGCGCTTCAGCATTCCCTCAAGTATCCGGCGGTTCGTACGGTTATCGTCTACAATTAGAACCTTCACGCCCCGTAATGCTTCGGACGGTGCGATCGTTCCGACTTCAATCAGTTTCTCTGACGTCTTGAGCTGGGCAGTAAAGTGAAAATGGGTTCCTCGCCCAACTTCGCTTTCTACCCACATGTTTCCGCCCATTAATCCCACTAGTCGTTTTGAGATAGTCAATCCGAGGCCGGTTCCGCCATATTTCCGCGTCGTCGAGGTATCCGCTTGGGAAAAAGGCTGAAAAATTAAATTCTGCTTCTCAGCGGGAATTCCAATCCCTGTGTCCGAGACTATAAAATGTAAAGTTCGGTCGTCACCGTCCTCTGCTTCGACGTGAATGGTCAATGCCACTTCACCCTGCTCGGTGAATTTAATGGCGTTCCCAATGAGGTTAATCACGACTTGGCGAAGCCGGTTGGAATCTCCCCGAACGACGTCTGGAACTGACGGAGCTATCTCGCATAAAAGCTCCAGTCCCTTTTCGTCAGCCCGCACCGCAAGTGTTTTCAGGGTCGTTTCCAGGCTATCGCGCAGGATGAAATCGTCCAACTCCAAATCTACTTTTCCCGCCTCAATCTTGGAGAAGTCGAGAATGTCATTGATCACTGCGAGGAGTGAATCGGCCGAGAGTTTCACCGTCTCTAAATATTCCTGTTGTTCCAGCGTGAGGTCAGTTTCCAATGCAAGATCCGTCATCCCCATGACACCATTCAGTGGAGTGCGAATTTCGTGACTCATGTTCGCTAGAAACTCGCTTTTCGCCCGGTTGCCTGCATCGGCAGCTTCCTTTGCCACAATTAGTTCCCGCTCGGACCGTTTGTGATCGGTGACATCTTGAACGACCCCGACGATCTTTGACGGTTTCTCGGTTGTCTCGTCGTAGAGGATTTCGGCCTGCGAGTAGAGGTTGCGTTCGGTACCGTTGGGCAAGATGATTCGGAAATCGGCACTATAGGGTTTTCTTTCCCGAACCGCTGTTGACATAAGCTCGCGCATGCGATCCCGGTCTTCTGGGTGGATAGCACGATCGAAGTTCGCTCTAGTTGCCTCGACCTCGCCTACGCTATAGCCAAGCAGACGAAACATTTCATCCGACCAACGCAACGGATTGCGCGCCCAATCGTCTAGATCAACGAGATCGCGCTGCCAGCTGCCCAGATGTGCAACCCGCTGTGCCGCCGCCAGGCTTGCTTCACTTTCCAGCAACCTCTTCTCTGCCTCTTTGCGCAGTGAAATATCACGATAAGACACCTGCATCGAGGCTTGTCCGAGAAAGGTGATCGAACATGCCACTACTTCCGTGTAGGTTTCCTTTCCATTTAGGCCGACAAGTCTTGTCTCGTTCTGGCGGACATTCGTAAAGTCACCGTCGTGTTCCCGGATCCTCTTCCTCACTGCCTCGCGATCACCCGGATGCACAAAATCGAACATTCGCTTTCCGAGGAGTTCACTAGTGGAGGAAGCACCCAGTAGTGAGACGCAGGCCTTATTTGCAAGGAGGATTATGCCTTGGCGATGAACCAACACGGCATCTGGAGATTGCTCGACAAGTTTGCGGTAGGATTCTTCACTTTCGCTAAGTCGTTCTTCCGTTCGCGATCGCTCAGTAGTGTCTATGGCTGAGAGCAGCCTGGCAGAGCGCCCAGACCAGTCCATGTCGCTAGAGGTGATCTCGACATCGATGACGGATCCGTCCTTTTTGTAGTGTTTGCACTTGCTAGACTTTTCGAGTCCTTCACATTGCCGGGCGATAATGTTCAACAACGCTGAGATGTCCTGACCCACGCAAATATCCCGGATGGTCATCCGCAAAAACTCATTATATGAATAACCGTACTGCGCAACGGCTGCTAAGTTGACCGCTAGGAAGAGCAAAGTCTCTACGTCATATACCAACATTGGCTGCGGGTTTCTCTCGAAGAGCAGTCGATAAGGCCCATCCAATGCTTGCAGACCTTCCTGCGTCTCCTTGCTGCTGCAAAGCTCGTTTGTCGATACTGGTTTTAGCACTTTTTACTCGTTCGTCTGGGGAGGGGCTGCGGGTCGGACTGTGTGGGTCCCTCAAGATGGAAGAGTAAGGCAATCTGGAAGTTAAAACTGTCTGAATTTGCACATGTGTCTAAGTGGTTCCTTTAAGAACATCGGCCCAAAGCGTGACGGGTTGTACCAACCTCACGCCAAGTCCTGGGAAGTTTTATAAAAGGAAAAGTCAAGAAAAACATTTCACCCTCCGCCGGAACTTTTCTGACTTTCCAGCCTGTTTGATTGAGCGAGGGTACTTCTTGCTTTCCGCCCCATGGCCTCGGTACGTTGCACAGCCAAGCGCGGCTATTTGGATTTTCTCTGCCAGCGGGTTTCAACGTGTTTGGTAACGAAGCCAGCCCGATCTGAGAGTTACAAGCAGAACAGTTGTCGGGTGCCAACCATGGTTCTATCTGAGGCTCTTGGCGTATCGCTGTTTCGGGTTTCCGCTAGCCACACAAGTCGAAAACGCCCACCCAGCGCCATTAAATGCTAAATCTCGGACGCACTCCTAGCAAAACGGTTGTCAGGTGCCAACCATGGTTCTATATGAGGCTCTTGGCCTATCGCTGTTTCGGGTTATCCGAGAGGGGCTAGGATCGCCTAAGAGACTTTGCGCCCGAAGAGCGCAACGCCTATGGCCGTCGAAGCAAAAGAAGGTGTTATCCCCAAAGAGCAGGGTAAGGTTCTGGGATTATTCACGCTGCAGAATCTCGTCGCGTTGTATCCTAGGGTGTGCGGCATGACGGGCACGGCTGCCACCCAGACTGAGGAGTTCCGTGCCATCTACGAATTAGATGTCGAAATCATCCCGACAAACCGACCGGTGATCCGCGTCGACCATCCGGACATTCTCTTTAGAGCAAAGCAAGAGAAAGTGCATGGCTTTCCCTTGTAAAAAGCGCCCGCGAAAACGGCCAAAGGAGGTCACTTAGCAACCACGGTTTTTACGGGCGGAAAACTGAAGATTTCCGCCCAGTTCTCAGAGCGAATGGCATTTCCGTTCAGCTCGATACAGCTTGTCAAGGACGGATGTTCACGCTGGAGTCGGCAGCCAAACCGTAGGACGCGGATGCAAGAAGTTTTTCGAGCGCGAGTTCATCCACGGGTCGGGAGAAGAGATAGCCCTGGCCAAATTCACAGCCGAACTCTGCGAGGCAAACGAGCTGGCTACGCGTTTCGATGCCCTCGGCGACTACCTTTAGATCCAAATGATGCGCGAGTGTGACGATGAGGCGCGCGATTTCGCGACTTTCACCACCGTGCTCGATTCCGCAAATAAAGGAACGATCGATCTTCAATACGTCCACGGGGAGACTGTGGAGTCTACTCAGGGAAGAATGGCCCGTCCCAAAATCGTCAATGCTGAGCCGAACGCCCATGTCCTTGAGTTGAGAACAAATACAGATCGTGGCATTGGGATCCCTCATGGCCGTGGTCTCGGTGATCTCGAGCTGCACACTCCGCGGTTCCACGTTTGTTTCGTCGAGGGCGGATTTAACCTCGGCGACCAGATTGCCTTGCGCGAACATGAGGGGTGAAACATTGATAGTCATGGTTAGCGGAGGTTCGGTGTGAAAGAGCAAGTGCCACGCGCGTGCCTGCCGACAAGCTTCTTTCAGGACCCACAGGCTGATGGGAATCATTAATCCGGTCTCTTCCGCGACTTCGATGAAGTCCATGGGTTCGACGAATTCGGACTCATTGCGCCACCAACGGACAAGCGACTCGACACCCGCGATCTGGCCAGTGGCCAGCCGGACAATTGGCTGATAGAAAACGCGGAACTCTTCTCGTTCGATCGCTCTGCGCAACTCGGTTTCCAGCTTCAGGCGCTTGACAACGAGAGCATGCATCTGCTCGTCGAAAACTTCACGTCCGGAGGTACCGCGTGCTTTGGCGCGACACATAGCAATGTCCGCATCGCGAAGCATTTCCTCCTGCTGGTGGTACGACGGTGAACTCAGCGCGATGCCGATGCTGGCGGACGCGAAGACATCTATGCCGCGAGCAGTAAAGGGTGCAGCCAAACATTCCTGAATTCGAACGGCAACACGCATAGGATCGCTTGGGCCCTTGATGCCCTCGATGAGCACGGTGAACTGATCGCTATCCATGCGCGCAAGAGTCTCGTTTCCTGCCGGCCAGCCTGGGCCCAGGGTCGCAGTGGAATGGGAGATAGTGTCGTCGTGCCGGAGATGGGCCTTGAGCCGGTTGCTGATGTCGATGATGATCTGGTCAACGACTGCACGGCCCATGGTTTCGTTGAAGACTTTCAGTCCGCTGATGTCCACGAACAGAACTGAGAAAATGAACTCAGGATGACGCCTCGCAAAGTCCATGGCGTGCTGAAGACGATCAAGGAAAAGGCGTCGATTCGGTAGGTCGGTGAGCGCGTCGTGGAATGCATTGTGTTCCAGTCGTTCCTCTATCCGCTTGCGCTCCGTGATGTCGCGATTGACGATGACCAACTGCGTGACTTGGCCGTTTCGGTTTCGAATAGCACTGGCAGTAGATTCAAAGCAGAGCCACGTCCCAGCCTTGTGGCGCATACGGTATTCGAGGCGCCTGCCGACGCCGGTGAGGCGCGCTTGCTTCGCCGCTTCGATCACGCGCTCGCGGTCTTCCGGATGTACCTGTTCGAGCGATCCTGTCGCGGCTAACTCCTCGGTTGAGTAACCAAGAACTTTCTCATACGCGGGGCTGTTGTACAGTCGTTTACCTGTGACTTCCACGAGCGCGATCAGGTCTGCGGCGTTTTCGCTGATGACGCGGAAGAGTTTGTCCTGGCGGCGGTAATGGAATCGCTGGTACGCGATGTAGACATACGGCAGGGCAATCAGGCAGGCCAGTACGGGCCAACGCTGCTGAAGAATCCAGGACGGGAAGAAAGAAGCGCCTGCTGTCAATTCCATTGAACCATACTTCCTACCCCGCGCGGGGCACGGTGCCGGAGTCAGCGCGTCGCTTTTTTACGCCAGAGCACGCGAGCGATGAATTTCATCGGAGCCTAGATCTCATAAAAGCCAACGCCAAGCAATAAGCACGAGGAATGAGTGTGTAAGCTAAATGCAACGAAGCAGCTGGGCCTTCCGCGGGAGCAAACGGTCTGACACAACTAGATGCTTCTAATACCGCGTGGCTTGGGAAAGCTAGGTAAGTTGGACTTCCACTTGTGATTCAAGCACCTCACGCACTACTCGTAACAATATCTCCCGCGAAAACGGCTTCTCTATCATTCTCACGCACCCATCAACAATTCCGCTGAGGTTAGCAAACGTGCCCGTGTAACCGGACATATACAGAGCTTTCATGTCTGGGTGCGTAACAGCCAAGCGCTCGGCCAAATCAGGGCCATTCATTCCGGGCATCACCACGTCGGTCAGCAGGAGATGAATGGGGCCAGAGTAACAACCGGCGACTTCCAGGGCATCAGCACCGCTTCGGGCTTCTGCTACCCTGTATCCTGCCTCCTCGAGGAAACTACGTGTCAGCGTCCGGACTGATTCCTCGTCCTCCACTAGCAAGACGGTCTCCGTTCCACGAACGAGTTCAGGTGCGGACTTGCTCGGCCAATTCTGCTGAACCTCCTGATGGACTCGTGGCAGATAGACCTTGAAGACTGACCCGTGTCCGAGCTCGCTGTAGACCCAGATATGGCCTCCACTTTGCTTTACGACTCCGTAAACGGTCGAAAGCCCGAGACCTGTGCCTTTCCCGAGTCCCTTTGTTGTAAAAAACGGCTCGAAAATGTGGCTTTGCGTCTCCTTGCTCATTCCAATTCCGGCGTCTGTTACGGCGAGCAGTACGTATGGTCCCGCACTTAATGGCGGGTGTTGGACGGCGTACATGCCATCCAATTCGACATTACTGGTCTCAATAACTAACCTTCCGCCTTCCGGCATTGCGTCCCGTGCGTTTACGACCAAATTCATGATGATCTGCTCGATCTGACCTGGATTGGCTTTTACAAAACCAACAGCAGGGTCTAAATTCGTTTGGAGCTCGATGTCTTCGCCGATAAGGCGTTCAAGCATCTTCACTGTCTCAAGTACCGCTGTGTTGAGGTTCAGAACTTTCGGTTCGAGCACTTGTTGGCGGCTAAACACCAGGAGTTGACGGGTTAATGAAGCTGCACGTTCGCCAGCTTTCTTAATTTCTTCGCACATGCAGTGCATCTTGGGATCAAGATGTGCGCTGTCTAGAATACTTTCGCTGTAGCCAAGGATCACGCTGAGTAGATTGTTGAAGTCGTGGGCGATGCCGCCGGCGAGTAGACCAACGGCCTCCATCCTCTGCGCCTTGCGAAGCATTTCTTCCAAGTGCTTGCTTTCGGTGATGTCGCGAGCAACGCCTGAAACGCCGACAACTTCGCCATTCGAGTTTTTGATCGGTGAAAAGGTGAGCGCAACCTGGACGTGTGTTCCGTCCTTTTTCGCGCTAGTGGATTCAAAGCGCTGCACGGCATCGACGACTGCCAGCTTTTCGAGGATTTTTACGCTTTCCGTTGGTAAGTTGGAAGGATAAAGGAATAAAATCGATTGTCCCAACGCTTCCTTAACCGAGTACCCGAAGATTCGTTCTGCGCCGAGATTCCATGTGAGAATAACCCCCTTTGGCGTGAGACCGATGATGCCATCATAAGAGGACTCAACGACGGCGGCCAATCGGGACAGGTCATCTTCACGCTGTTTGCGTTCCGTAATATCTCGGAAAACGATGACTGCGCCGATAGGTTGCCCTTGCCGGTCGTGGATCGGAGCAACCGAGTCTTCGATTGGAATTTCAAATCGATCAAGACGGATGAGAATACAGTTAGGCGGTAAGTGCTCGGTTCGGTTGTGACCAACTGCTCTCTCCATCGCATTCGGAATGGTTTCGCGAGTCGTGGCATCCAGGATTCGGCAGACCTGGGCCATCGGTAGCCCTGCCGCTTGTTGCCGCGACCAGCCCGTCATTTTTTCCGCGACGAGATTAAGGAAGGTGATATTTCCCCGAATGTCCGTGCAAACCACGGCGTCGCCGATGGAGTTGAGCGTGACTTGGGCGCGTTCTTTTTCAACGAATAACGCGTCATCCATAATCTTGCGCTCGACGGAATGGCGCAGGGCTCGCAGAAGCCCACGAGTCTCGATCTGGCCTTTGATCAGATAGTCTTGCGCGCCTTCTTGCAGAGCTTGAATGGCCAGCGACTCGTCGTCTAAGACTGTTAGTACGACTAGAGGGACGCGAGGCGCGGCTGCATGGGCCCGTCGCACTGCCGTCATGCCTTGCGCATCGGGCAACCCTAGGTCAAGTATGATAATGTCAGCCTCGTGAGCCGCAAGATGCTTCTCGGCCTCACTCATTGACTTCACGTGCGTTAGTTCGGTGTTATGCGAGTCCTGCTCCTTGAACGTCTCGCAGAACAAACGGGCGTCTCCGGGGTTATCTTCGACCAGGAGAAGTGTTTTGATCGATTTCTTGCTCATCGGCTTTGTCTCCATATTGGCCACTTGACGTTGATTCAAAAAGGAATCATCGACTCTTCGCCAAGCACTCAAGCGCCTAGTATTGCGTTAGTTTGCTTACGCAGCGGTCGCCTGGAGCTGACAACTTTTTAAAACCATTGCGCCTCATCCCTACCAGTAGCTTCAACCTGAACTTCTCCGGCGCAATGTTTTGAGGATAAATGTAGTGAATCACATCACATTCTGCAGCACTTTCGAACAGTTGGGGTCTGATCGTAGTGCTTCTCGTTATAGAGACCCCAGATCATGGACGACAGCTTTCTCCGGTAGGCATGGTTCTCCCAGGACTTTTCGAATTACCGCCAAGAGTTCGGCATTAGCCACAGGTTTTTGGAGAAAAGCCTTTGCGCCTGCCTTTAGCGCCCGGTCCATATTTGCTTCGCGATCGCGCGCAGATACCACAATTACCGGGATCAACGAGAGACTGTCGTTTGCTTTCAACCGCTCCATAACGCTAAAGCCATCACCGGCGGGTAAGCCCAGGTCCAGGATAATCAGGTCGGGTATATGTTTCCGCGCTTCCGCAATGCTCGCCATTCCATCCGGGGCAAAAATAACATTGTAATGGTTCGCTTTTAGGCGTACGTGAAGTCCCAACCGCACATCGGGATCATCATCTACAATCAGAATAGTCTTTTGACTCATGTCTAAATACTCCTTTGCAATGTTATTGTGTTGATACGCTCTTGAATTCCAGTAGCCACGTGCCCGATAAATGTTTCCATCGATTCGCTTTTGACTCTCGATACCGGGGCTAGGAAACTGTGAGAAACGTCAAGTGTGAAATCCGCTGGTTGAAGCTGTTCGCATTGCCGGAACTGTCTTTGAATACGCTTGCTGATGACCTCTGCGCCGTGCTCTTGCGTGTACACCACGGCGAAGAAAAGCTCTCGCACGTTGACCGAATCCATATTTGGAAGTAGTACGTCCGTGTCGGGACGCAAACATTGTTGCAAAAGCCTGCGCGCTAGATGCGACATTTCTTTTCGCACATCTGGCGAAAGCCAGCCGTCCCGAGTACCCATCTCCACCACTAGCAATGCGATAGCATCGCCGTCCTTCTTCTCGTGCATAAATATCGGGCCAATCCAACTCGCCAGAGAAAAGATGGGCACGGTGAAGATAAAATGACTGCCTTTTTGTGGTTCGCTGCTGACCCAGATCTTGCCGCCCTGTCTCGTGACCAATTCTTTGGAAATGTACAAGCCCAGCCCGAGGCCCTTTCGTCCCGCTTGGCCAGGATCGGTTATCTGATAGAGGTGCTCAAAAATGCGCTCGGTCATATCTGGACTGATCCCGCATCCCGTGTCGGAAACCTCCACCAGCAAGAAGCCTGGATCTTCCTCGGACACGCGAGCCAGTACCTTCACTAGACCGCCGGCGGGCGTAAACTTGATGGCGTTGTCGACTAAAACGATAAGGATTTGCTGAACACGCGTTGGGTCAGCGTTTACTAGTGGTAATTGGCAGTCCATATCCGCAGAGAGTGTGATTCCTTTAGCTGTGGCGGCCCCCTGGAGAGTATTGACGGTGTAGGCGATTGCATCGGAAACCGATGTACATTGCAGCTCGATCGACAGTTTACCGGCCTGCACGCGAGTGACTTCGAGTAAGTCATTAATCATGGATTGAAGCTGCTTGACATTCCTCAGAACAATTTGTAGGTACTCGTGCTGTTCCAGATTCAGTTCGCCGGCCAATTTGTCTAGGAGAATGGTCACAAACTGATAAATGGCGGTTAGGGGTGAACGAAGCTCGTGCGACACGTGTGACAGAAACTCATCCTGAAACTTCATCTGATCCGTCCGGATGAGGTCGGTTTCCGTTTGCATGCGATGTCGCTCAATGGCATCACGAAGAGCACGGGGAAGCGCCCGATTTTCGATTTGACCTTTGATCAGATAGTCTTGCGCCCCTTCTTTCATAGCTTCGGCGGCCAGTGCCTCATCATCCAACCCTGTTAGCACAATGACCGGCACACCCGGGGCCGCCGCGTGCGCCCGACGCACGGTATCGAGACCATGCCCATCCGGCAATCCCATGTCTAACAGGACGATGTCCACCCCACCTTTCTCAAGATGAATCACGGCTTCACTCATGCGCAAAAGATGCGTCAGTTCGAAGCTGCCCGGTTTCTCTTTGCTGAACATCTCACGGAGCAAACGAGCATCTCCCGCGTTGTCTTCAACTACAAGAACTTGGAGTGCCTTTTCTTTCATTAGCGTGTTTCGCGTGGCAGCTTGACCACCGACAGCCAGAAATTATCGATGCTCTTCACAACATTGAGGAACCCGCTAAGGTCCACTGGTTTGGTGATGAAACAGTTCGCATGGAGCAGATAACTCCGCAGGATGTCCGCCTCAGACGCAGAAGTAGTCAAGATAACGACTGGAATGCTCTTCAATGTTGAACTCTCCTTGATCTCCTGCAGAACCTGCCTGCCGTCTTTCTTGGGCAGGTTCAGATCGAGCAAGATCAGGTCTGGGCGCGGAGAATTGAGGTGCTTCCCCTCGTGCCCCAGGAAAGCCATGGCTTCTGCCCCATCTGATGCAACGTGCAAGTTGATATGAACCTTGGCGTCTTTAAATGCTTCCCGAGTGAGCCGGACATCGCCGGGACTATCTTCAACCAATAGAACTTCGATGGCTGCCGCGTTCGTTCCAATCGATTCCATCATTTTCCATCACTTCCCGGCAGGGCAAAGCAGAAGGTTGAGCCCTTTTCGGGTTTCGACTCAACCCAAATTCTCCCCCCCACCCGCTCCACAATTTTCTTGCAAATGGCCAATCCGATTCCGGTGCCCTTGAACTCTTCCCGCCCATGCAACCGTTGGAAAATTATGAAGATCCTTTCAAAGTACTGAGGGTCAATTCCCATGCCATTGTCTCGCACAGAAAAAATCCATTCTTTGCCACCGTTCTTCGCGGCAGAGACGTGTACATGAGGGACTTCGGAGCTACGGTATTTGATTGCATTCCCGACGAGGTTCTGAAAAAGCTGGACCAATTGCGTTTCGTCCATCGTGATCGCCGGCAACAAATCGTGAGTTACAACCGCGCTGCTCTCCTCAATCGTTGCTCGTAAATTTGTGAGAGCTTCTTTCAATGAGTTTTCGCTGGAAATCTCGTGGAGTGCCTTTCCATTTGTCCCTACGCGCGAATAGGCTAGCAGATCCTTAATTAGCCCCTGCATGCGGTTAGACCCATCTACCGCATAAGTGATGAACTCATCGGCATCGGAGTCCAGACGGCCTTTGTAGCGCTGGGCCAGGAGCTGCGTATAACTGGCCACCATGCGCAACGGCTCCTGGAGATCATGTGATGCAACATAGGCAAATTGTTGCAATTCGTCATTGGAACGCTTTAGTTCCACCATCGTCTTCAGCAGATGCCCTTCGGATTGCTTGCGTTCGGTGATGTTCCGGATAGCTGCCGTTACCAGGATTCCTTCGGCGCTTTCGAGTGGGCTCAGCATGATCTCAATCGGAAACTGGCTTCCATCCTTTCGCCGCCCGTTGAGCTCAATCCCCGTTCCCATATGCTGCGCCAGCGCCTCAGCCGCAGTTCGGGTACCGTCTGCGACCAGCCGCTCTGCGAAGCCTTCCGGGATGATGTTCTTCACCTTCTGTCCTACAAGTTCATCACGGCGGTATCCGAACTGTTTCTCCGCCTGAAGGTTCAGAAGGGCGATTTCTCCACTTTGGTTCACTACAACCATCGCATCTGGGGCTGCCTCCAACAGCCCTCGGTACTTCGCACCCGACTCCTTGCTCTCACTGAGGTCGCGGCTGATCTCAGAAAATCCACGCAAATTTCCGACCGGGTCGCGCATCGCTATGAAAATGATGCTCGCCAAGAATCGTGAGCCATCCTTCCGCACCCGCATGCCTTGATATTCATGCCGCCCGTTTGCGGAAGCCATCCTGAGTACTTCCTCCGGCCTGCCTCTCTTAATATCTTCCGGAGGAAAGAAGCAAGAGAAGTTATGACCAATAATCTGTTCGCCTCTGTAACCTTTGATTCGTTCGGCGCCAGCATTCCAACTAATAACCATTCCCTGCGGGTCCAGCATGAAGATCGCGTAGTCTTGGACTTCGTCGAGGAGCATCCGATATTTTTCTTCGCAATCCCGTAGCGCGTCCACCGCCGTGCTTGAGGCATTTGTAGTCATCACAGAGACTTCACTGGAACCGCGTTCTAAATCGCAGAACTGTTCTCGATTCATTCCATAAATATAGCTCTGGCACATGTCGAGATATGTACTGTTCCAGACATTTCTCGGCCATCTTCCTAACCGCTATGCCACTGTAGCTGACTAGGGCACGGCAAGTTCTGGCCTTAGTGAGATTTAGTGGGGGGGGTGTCGAATAGCACACAACGAAATGATTTCTGCGCATGAACGATAATAACGAAGCGGAACGTTGCTAATCCGCGCTCATAACAAATTGACCGAGTAGATCACGGTGATGAGACGCACTGGGAAACGCTCAAGAAAACCGGAGTGGTGCCACAGGACTCCGAATATGATGACTCCCCGCGAAGCCGCGCATGGCCAGGACCGCGAATATAGCAGAACTGCATTTGGACGCTGCACGGATTCCATCGTCGCTTCGGTACTAAGTAAACCTCGGGGAAATCATCATGGAAGCCACTCCGCAAGTCATGGAATAACCACCCTTTGTCGTTTAGCCCTTAATAGATCATTTCTGTTTCGCGCCACGGAAAACCAAGACAAAGTGCAAATGGTTCTCGGTATAAACAAATTCGTACCCATCTAGACACATGTACATTTCCAGACAGTCAAGAATTCTCTTTTCTCCGACAATTTCTCTAACTCAAGATAGGCTCAGACGCCCCACGTCTAGCCCCTCGCACCCTGACGAATGCGGTCACCCTCAAGGAGCTGGCCGCATTTGCTTTTTAAGAG
>Ga0182024_10017474_pt1 | contig 13461 bp, 11 predicted proteins | sample P32metaG_FD_120480 | JGI IMG/M metagenome (GOLD analysis project Ga0182024, IMG submission 120480) | Permafrost microbial communities from Stordalen Mire, Sweden - P3-2 metaG (Illumina Assembly) | ecosystem: Environmental > Terrestrial > Soil > Wetlands > Permafrost | place: Sweden: Stordalen...
GCAGGAGCACGACGCTGTACAAGGTGGAGGCAACCAGGATCCCGGCGGTCAGCGGCAGGAACAGCAGCCCGGTGGTCAGCGGGCTGTATCCCTTGACCTGCTGCATGTAGTAGGTGAGGAACAGGAAAATGCCGAAGATCGCAATTCCGGTGATGCCGACCGCGACGTAGGAGCCGCCCCGGGTGCGGTCGAGGATGACCCGCAGCGGCAGCAGCGGGTGACTGGATCGCTGTTCGGCGACGACGAACGCGGTGAGCAGGACCGCGCCGAGGATCAGGGAGCCGAGGGTCAGCGTGGCGGTCCAGCCGGCCGTCTCGGCGCGGGAGAAGCCAAAGACGATGAGGAACAGCCCGGTGCAGGCCAGCACGGCGCCAGGCCAGTCCATCCGCGGCGGGTTGGCCGGGCGGCTGCCGCGGATGTAGGCCAGGGCGCCAGCCACGGCTATCGCGGCGAAGATCAGGTTGACGAACAGCGTGTAACGCCAGGACAGGTACTGGGTGAGCACCCCGCCGAGGATCAGGCCCACAGCGCCGCCGCCGACGGCGACCGAGCCGAAGACCGCGAAGGCCCGGCCCCGCTCGAGCGGGTCCCGGAACGTGCTGACCAGGGTGCCCAGCGCGGATGGCGCAAGGATGGCGCCGAAGGCGCCCTGCAGCGCCCGGGCCGCCACCAGCATCACGAACGAGACGGCGGCGCCCCCGATCGCGGAGGCGACGGCGAATCCGATCAGGCCCGTGATGAAGACCCACTTGCGGCTGTACATGTCGCCGAGCCGGCCGCCCACCAGCAGCAGGCTGCCGAAGGCCAGGGCGTAGGCCGTCACCACCCACTGCCGGTCGCTGTTGGCGAACCCCAGCGAATGCTGCGCCGACGGCAGCGCGATGTTGACGATGGTGGCGTCCAGCACCACCATCAGCTGGGCGATAGCCACCACGACCAGGACCAACCAGCGCCGGTCGGCAGGTGCCGTCGGGTGGCCCTGCGTATCCCGGGGACCTGGTGAAGCGACTGGCTGTGCCATGTGAACTCCCGATTTGCCAACGTACGTCTAATTAAGGTCTGGCCCAAAGGCCGGCTCAAGGGGTCCGGGGCGATCGGCTTATTGGATGGTCGGCTCCGGCGGATCCTCGGAGCCGGCCTCGACTCGTTCTTAAGTCCGTCATCCCTTGCGATCTGCCTTTCGCTATGCGGTGACGCGTTCTGCGCCGGCGAGATGCGCCGACAGGAGCTGTCCGGCTCTGTCCAGCGCCGCGGCCGCTTCGTCGAGGATCGGGTAAAAGGCTTGGAAAACGTGCGGCACCCGGGGGGTGATGTCGAGGGTGACCTCGACGTCGGCGGTGGCGGCTCGTTGCGCGAGGCGGACGGCGTCGTCGAGGAGAACCTCGTGAGTTCCGGCCTGGATGATCAGGGGCGGCAGGCCGGTCAGGTCGGCGAATATGGGGCTGATGAGGCCGAGAGCGGCGTCTTGTCCCGACGTATAGTCGGTGACCCGGGATTGGAGGGCTTCTCGGCTCATCAGCACGTCGACCTCGCGCTTGGTTTGCATGGTCATCCCGGCCAGGGTGAGGTCGGCATACGGTGACATGACGAAGGCCGCGGCTGGCAGGGGCAGCCCGTGATCGCGGGCGTTGATCAGGGTGGCGATGGCGAGGCCGCCGCCGGCGGACTCTCCCGCGAAGGCGATGCCCGAAGGGGCTGTGCCGTTGCGCAGGAGGGCTTCGTAGGCGGCGAGAGCGTCGTCGACCGCTGCCGGATACGGGTGCTCGGGGGCGAGCCGGTAATCGACGGAGATGACCTTGGCGCGCGTCTGCCGGCCGACCTGCGAGGCCAGGCCGGCGGCTTGGAAGGCGTCCCCCAGTACGTACACGCCGCCGTGGAAGTACAGGACAACGTGGCGAGGTTCGATTCCGTCGATGGTGATCTCGGGGTTGGGACGCCGCCCAGTGCGGCTGCGGTCACGGTCACGTCGGCGGGCAGCGGCTGCGCCGATGTCAGCTCCCGGAGCAGTCGCCGTTGCTCGCTGACATCGATGTCGGCGGGGAAGGCTGACTGTCGCAGGACTGCTTCGAGGTTCTCTCGCTGCTCGGTGCTCACGGAGGATCTCCCTTCGGTTGGGCTGGTTTGGCAGCGCTCCAGGCTCGCTCGCCCATGTCAGTCCGCTGCTGAAATTTCCTGCCGGAGGGCGGGTCATTACCAGGCTTGCCGCCAGGCAGGTGAGGAGGCGTCACCGGATCAAGGTGATTCGCGCGACCGGAGCACCACAGAACCGATCGACCACGGACAGCCGTGAATGTGCTGGTTCCGGCCAGCCTTTGCCGTCGCCCTGGATTGCGCTGCTACGCGTAGCGGTAAGAGCGCGCCTGGGCAGGCCGGCGGCACAGCGCGCGCGCCGAGTCGGCGCCACGGGCCTGGCGAAACGATGGCATTGAGATCTCCCGGGTAATGAGTACTTGACGGCCAGTCCGCATTCTTCTGACTAGGCCGGTGAGCAATCCTCATCTGATCCAGGTGATTCACCGGTCTGCGAGACTCTGGTCCGCGAAATCATCGGAACCAGGTGACGGCCGCTCACCTTGATGCCCAGTAGCTTCGGGGCACTCGACTAGCCAGCTAGCTGCATCAAGGAGGACTAGCAAATGAGCACGACTGCCGTCCCTGACCGGTTCACCACGCTGCCGGATGAGCACGCGCTGCAGGCGACTGTCGTGGCGCTGGAGGAGCACGGGTTCAGTGTCGAGGTCGCCGGTGATCTCGATGCCGCGCGCCAAGCGGTGCTTGCCCGCATCCCGGAGGGCTCGTCGGTGATGACCAACACCTCGGTGACGCTCGCCGAGACCGGGCTGGTCGACGCGATCAACGATGGCGTCGGCCGGTGGGAGTCGGCGCGGAACAAGATGTTCGCGCTCGACTTCGCGACCCAGGCGCAGGAAATGAAGGCGATCGGCGGCCAGCCCGACTACGCCCTGGGCAGCGTGCACGCGGTCACCCGGGACGGCACTCTGGTGATCGCCTCGGCGTCGGGCAGCCAGCTAGCCTCCTACGCCTGGGGCGCGGCCAATGTGATCTTCGTGATCGGCGCGCAGAAGCTCGTGCCCACGCTGGCAGCGGCGCACGAGCGGATCTATCAGCACAGCCTGCCGCTGGAGGACGCCCGGGCGCAGGCCGCCTACGGACAGCACAGCCAGGTCGGGAAGATCCTGGAGATCCACCAGGAGCTGCCCGGCCGCATCCACGTCGTCCTCATCCGCCAGCAGGTCGGCTTCTGAACTGCCGAGCCAGCCCGATCCGCCCGCAGCCACCAGGAGGTGGCCCGTGACTCTCAACGCAACGCCGGACGACCGCGAGCTGGCCCTGGCGCCGCTGGACGAGAAAGCCGATCACGTTCGCGGCTCGTCCGCCGGCCACCTGATCATCGAGTACGGCGATTACGAGTGCCCGCACTCGCGGCAGGCATTCCACGCGATCGAGCAAGTCGAACAGCAGCTGGGCGGGAACATGCGGTTCGCGTTCCGGCATTTCCCGCTGACCGGCATCCATCCGCACGCCCTCGCCGCGGCGGCCGCGGCTGAGGCTGCCGCGCTGCAGGGCCGGTTCTGGGACATGCACGAGCTGCTGTTCCACCGGCAAAAGGCGCTCGGGGACGGCGACCTGCGCAGGTACGCCGCCCAGCTCGGCCTGGACGTGGCGGCGTTCGACCGGGACCGGGCCAGCACCGCGGTGGCGGACCGGATCCGCCGGGATGTCGACAGCGGCCTGGCTACGGGCCAGGTGGTGGGCACGCCGACCTGTTCATCGACGGCGCCGTGCACCGCGGCGGCTACGACCCGCCCGCCCTGCTGACCGCGCTGGCCCCGTGAGCCCCCTGCCCGCATGCCGCGCAGCATCAGGCTGACCCAGCTGGCGGACACCGTCGCCGGATGCGAAGACTGCCTGGCGACCAGCTGACGGTGATCAGAAGCCGAGGCGCTCGTTGACGATGATCGCCGTGACCCGGCCTGCGGTCATTACCTTGTTGATGATGAGGATGTTGTTCACCCCGCTGGGCACTCCATAGGCTCGCCGGGCCCGGGCATCCTCGAGCGGGTAGCAGTATTCATCGATGCGCCGCATCCCGGTTGCGACGTCGCTGACGATCTTCTGGGCCCCGATGACGAGGATCGCCTGCCCCGCACCCGACACGAGCGGGCCCAGCTGGCTGCCGCTGGCGGACGCGATGAGCAGCGATCCGCCTTCGGTCAGCGCGTGCACGCTGCCGACGACGTAGTCGGGCGACGCGGCCAGGGTGCGCATCTCGCGGCGCTGCATTTCCCGGTCCATCCGGTACAGCCGCAACCGGAGTGGCTGGTAGCGGCCGGACCGTTCGATGTCGTCGGCGACGCCGATGGCTTCGAGTGTCTGGGAAGTGTTGTTGTACACCTCGGCGCCGTCGGCGAGGAGGGAGTCGACCAGGCCCCTCGCGTCGGCACCTGTGGCGGCGAGGAGCGGCCGGACGCCGTTGCGTTCCAGTGCCGCTGCGGCTGTGGCGATCCGCTCGTCGGAGGCGAGTTCGGCGAACTCGGAGGAAACCGCGGCGCCCGGACTCGCCACCGCGGGCGGCTCAGTCACCGCCCGCCTCCGCCAGCCGCCGGTGGACGAGCGCCACGGCCATCGATCCCTCGCCGATGGCCGCTGCGCAGCGTTTGACCGACCCGCAGCGCACGTCCCCCGCGGCGAACACTCCGGGCCGGTTGGTCTCCAGCGGCAGCGGCTCCCGGCGCAGTGGCCAACTGCCGGCCGGATCACTGGCGGCATCGCCGCCGGTCACCAGGTACCCAGCAGTGTTGGTGGCCAGCCCGATCCCCGCGGCGCCGTCGGTGCGCGGGGTGCCGCCGATGCAGATGAACAGGGCGTTCGCCGGCAGCCGCACCGGTTCGGCGCTGTCCCCGGAGCGCACGATGACCGCCCGGAGGCGGTCATCGGCCTCCAGGCCCACCACCTGCGTACGCACCCGCACATCAACATTGGGGATAGCCGACAGGTGATCGATGAGGTACTGCGACATCGACGCATCGAGGTCGCGGCCGCGGACCAGCAACGTGACCCGCTGCGCGTACCGGGAGAACCGGACAACCGCCTGGCCCGCCGAGTTGCCGCCGCCCACCACGGCGACCCGGGAACCCGTGCACGCCACCGCCTCGCTCGGCCCGGCCCCGTAGTAGACCCCCGCGCCGAGCAGGTCATCGATCCCGGGCACGTCCATTCGCCGCCACTCGACCCCGCTGGCGAACAGCACCGCCCGCCCGCGGATCAGCGTGCCGTCGGACAGCTCGGCGAGGTAGCCCGGCCCGTCGGCCGACACGTCGACCAGCGGCCTGGCCAGCAGCAATTCGGCGCCGAACCGGCGCGCCTGCACCACCGCCCGCGTCGCCAGTTCGCTGCCGCTGATGCCGTTGGGAAAACCGAGATAGTTCTCGATCATCGACGTGGTACCGGCCTGGCCACCCGGTGCCACCGCCTCGACCACGACGGTGCGCAGGCCCTCCGATGCCGCGTTGACGGCGGCGGCCAGGCCGGCCGGTCCCGCTCCGACGATCGTCAGGTCGTACTCCGGCAGCGCCGGGGCCGCGACCATGCCGAGACCCGCGGCGACCTGCTCCACCGTCGCAGATGTCAGCCGCGACCCGTCCGGCAAGATGCACAGCGGCAGCGCCGATGGCTCCACTTCGGCGACTCCCAGGACCGCCCGCACCGCATCGGGCTGGCCGGCGTCGACCCACTCGAACGGGTGACCGTTGCGGCTGAGGAAGTCACGGATCGCGTACCCGCCGCGGGAGGCCGGCGTGCCCACCAGGACGACGCCCGGCGTGACCGGCCGGGCGTCGTAGTCAAACATCGACATCAGTACGGCCTAATCTCTCACGGGTGCGACGGCGCCGGCGGGGCACCCTGGAGTTCGAACACGAGCTGGTCGAGGTAACACCAATACCAGTCCTCGCCCGGTCCGTACGACCGGATAACCGGATGCCCGGCCACGCGGAAGTGCGCGGTGGCGTGCCTGCCCGGAGAGTTGTCACAGTATCCGACGTGACCGCATTCCTGGCAGACCCGCAGATGCACCCAGTCCCGGCGTCCCTGAGCCAGGCAGTCCTCGCAACCCCGGGACGATGGCGTGACATCGCGGATCGGTCGAGATGCGTGCAAACGTCGTTCATGTTAAGCGCTCCTGTGCCGGGCGACCGGTGGTGCCTCGGCTGGCTCGAAGGCGGCGGAGAACAGGTAGCTGGTGGCCAGGCTGCGGTAGGGCCGCCATTTCTCGGCGATAGCCAGGACCTCCTCCTGGGTGGGCAGGTGGTCCAGCTGGTAGGCGGCCTGGATGGCCTTGCGGAGCGCCAGGTCGCCTGGCAGGGCGACGTCCTCGCGCTGCAGCGCGATGAGCATGGCGCCCTGCACGGTCCACGGGCCTATGCCCGGAATCGCGGTGAGCTCGGCCATGAGCTCACCGTCGGGCAGGGTGCTCAGCACGTCCTGGTCCGGCCGGCCGTCCGCGATCCGCTCGGCTAGATCGCGCAGCGTGCCGATCTTCCGCCAGGACAGGCCGGCCTGGCGGAGCTGGCCGGGGTCTACGGCCAGCAGTTCGGTGGGTGAGGGGAGTTGGCCGCCGAATAGGGCCTGGATGCGGGCCAGGGTCCGGCGGGTCGCCGGGACGGACAGCTGCTGGCCGGTGACCTGGAACAGCAGGGCACCGTACAGGTCCATCGGCGGCAGCTGGGCCAGCCACGCCCGGGGGTCGAAGTCCGGCCGGTCGTCGATGAGCCGCGCCAGCACCGGGTCGGCGTGGCGCAGGTAAGAGCGTGCCTGCGGCAGCCACACAGCACGGCTGGAATCCTCGCTCACCGAGCTCGCTCCCTTCCCCGGCAGGTACGCCGGTCATCGTCATCACGTTTGGGTCTGACGATGGAGATGGACGTTGATATGGACAATACGGTGTTCTACTTCGGCTGTTGCCGGGTTGCTAGCCGGTTGACGCGCGGTACACGCGAGCCGCGGCGGCCAGGGGACTATTGCTCCTTCAGTAGGCGGTCGGTGAGGACGATCTCGATGATGGCCTGGACGGTGTCCTGGCGGGCCCAGTCGCGCTGCAGCTCGACCGCGAGGGAGATCCAGCTGATCGGCTGCCCGCCGGCTTGGATCACGCGGTCCAGGCCGGCGCGGTGGGCCTCGGGCGAGGTGCCGCCGATCGCGTCGACGACCGGGTAGACCTCATACCCTTCCCGCAGCGCGTCGAGGGCGGTGAAGGCCATGCAGATTTCGGTCCACAGGGCGCAGATGATGAGCTTGCGGCGGCCGGTCGCGTGGACGGCCTGGACGAATTCGATGTCCTCCCAGGAGTTGGTCGTGGTCCGGTCGAGCGGCTTGCCGTCGGTCAGCAGGCCGGCGAGCTCGGGGAGGGTGGGCTGTCCCCGGCCGGAGGCGACGTTGATGGTGGAGTGCACGACCGGGACGTCGAAGGTTTTGATGGTCTTGACCGTCGAGACGGCGTTCTTGACCAGGAGGTCGCGATCCATCGAGTGGACCCCGGCCAGCTGTGAGGGCTGGTAGTCGATGAGCAGGAGCGCTGCGTTCTGCGGGGTGAGGAGATGGTCGGCGAGCGGGTCGCGCACGGGGGCACTGGTCATGGGAGCGAAGCCTTTCGCACGAGGGATAGGGTGCGGCCGAAGCTAGTGACCATCACGGTGAGCGGCTGTCACCTAGTTCCGGTGATCTGCGGTGTGGTGCGAGCTGGCGGACCTCGAGCAGGTCGAGGCCGAGCGCCTCGACCTCGGCCAGCACGCCGTAGAGGGCCGACCGGTCCAGGAGGCCCGTGAGCACGGTTTCGGCGCCTTGCAGCCGCGACGCCATCGCCGGGAACGCCGACAGCACGGTGGCGCCGAGGTGCCCGTTGATCCGGATCACGTACCGGGCGGGCGCTGGGTCCATGACGCCATGGTTGAGGGCTGGCAGGTGAAACCGCATCACCGGGATCAGGTGACCGTGGTACTAGCGCGTGCGGCCAGCGGCCAGCAACCGCAGCTCCCTTGCACGCTGCACGGCCGAGGACCGGTCACGGACCTGGAGCTTGGCGTAGATGCTGCGGACGTGCGTGCTGACCGTGCTCGGCGAGACGGACAGTTCGCCTGCGATCTCGGGCCGGGACAGGTTCGTCGGGAGATATCGCAGCACCCGGAGCTCGCCCGGGCTGAGCTCCTCCGCCGGCGGCAATGAGGACTGCTCTCTGGCCGCCGGGGATGAGCCGTGCAGGACGTCGAGGATGTCGGCGAGCAGCGCGGCGTGCGCTGTCTCATGCCGCGGCAGCGCCTCGAGCAGCTCCCGGGAGCCCGTCACCGCGAACGGCAGGACCAGCCGGTCAGACTCCGCCAGGGCCAGCGCCCGTTCAGCCGCCTGGTTCGCCGCACGCAGGTCACCGAGCTCACGATAGGCGAGCCCGGCCAGCAGGTCCGCCTCAACGACCGTGACGTAACCGAGGACCGGTGCCGTGCCGTCCAGCACATCCCGCACCGCGCCCAGGGCCCCGGCCGGATCGCCTTCCGCGAGACAGATCACCGCGCGGGCATTACGTATCTCACCGGAGTCGGCCCGCTCGTCATCGAGCGCCGCGAGGCGGGCGCGGGCCTCGCCGGGCAGCCCGAGGCGGGCCTGCGTGGCGAGCAACCAGCCGGTCACCTGGCTCGCCAGCGCCTGCAATCCCTCCAGCTGCGATCCCAGGTGTTCGGCCGCGCTGAACTCCTCGAGCGCCTCGTGGCGGCGGCCGCGACCGGCGTGCAGTATCCCGGCCGTCTGGTGCAGCAGCAGCCTGATGTCCGGCCCGGTGTCTGTTTGCAGAGCCCGTTCGGTGCGCCGCAACCACCGCTCGCCCTCGTCGAACTCACCCAGCCACACCATCGTGCCGGCGAGCGTCATCAGCGCGGGTGCGATCACCGGCTCCGCGCCCCAGCCGTACCGCTCGGCGAGCGCTATCGCCTCACGACAGCGCGCCTGGGTCATGGCGAACGGGTGGATCTTCGGCATGGCAGCACCATGGAAGATATACGCGAAACCGAGCTGCGCGAGGCAGCCGACTTCCAGGTACGGCCGGCCGATCTCCCGGGCCAGGACGGCGCCCTCCCGGAGATGGCGTTCAGCGTCTGGCATCCCCAGGGACCACGCCTCGGCGGTCCCCAGATTCATCAGCGCCACCGCTCGCAGGTCTCTGTCGAGCGCGATGTCTTCGTCGGACTGCCCGGTGACCGGGGAGGCCAGGAATCTGACCTGCTCGATGACGCCGGCCAGGTGACCGCGCCGCCTGGCCAGCGACAGCTTCAGCGACGCGATCGCCACCCGGAGGCGGCGCTGGCGATCCGGCGGCGCCGTCTCGGCGTGCCTCTCGGCGACCGCCAGGTAGGCGGCCGCCTCGTCCAGGCGTCCCTGGACCAGGTCTCCCCCGGCGCGCACCAGGGCCAGCTCGGGGTGGTCCGTGCCCGGCGGGAAGGCCCGCACTAGCGCCTGGATGGTCTGCGCTTGCCCGTCGAGCGTCAGGCTGAACGAATGGTCGGCGAGCAGCCGGGCCGCCTCAGGCCAGTCGCCCGCCGCTTGCGTGTGCCGGATGGCCTCGACCACCTGGCCCTGCAAGGTGAACCATCCGGCGGCGCGCCGGTGCAGCCGCGGCACGTCCCCGGGCAGCGTCCGGCGCAGCTCCAGCCGGAGGAGATCCGCGAATAGATGGTGGTAGCGGAACCAGGTGCGCTCGGGGTCCAGCGATTCGACGAACGCGTTCTCGTCCTCGAGTTCCAGCAGGATCCGTTCCGAGCCAGGGCGGCCGGTCAGCAGATCGGCCAGCTCGCCGTTGACCCGGTCGAGCAGGGAGGTGCGCAGGAGCAGATCCTGGACGTCGTCGGGCTGGCGTTCCAGCATTTCCGCGATCAGGTACTCGGCGACCGTGCGGTCGCTGCCGGAGAACTCCGCGACGAAACGCTCCGGGTCGGGGTGATCGGCCAGGGAGAGCGCCGCGAGCCGCAGGCCCGCCGCCCATCCTTCCGTCCGCTGGTGCAGCAGCGCCGCTCCGGCGTCCGACAGCGCGATACCTGAGGCGTCGAGAAGCTCGCGGGTTTCGCGCTCGGAAAAGCGCAGGTCGGCCGCGCGGATCTCGGCTAGCTCGCCCGCCAGGCGCAGCTGATGCAGCCGCAGCCGCAGATCGTGACGCGTGGTCAGCATCGCGTGCACCTGCGGGGGGAGGTTCATCAGCAGCCGGGTGAGCTGAGCGAGCGCCTCTGGCGAATTCAGCTCATGCAGATCATCAATAACCAACGTGATGTCGCCACGAGCATCGGCGAGCTCCGACAGCACCCGGTCGACCATCGCCGGTGCATTGAAGTCAGGTGTCGGTGCTGGCGGTTCCGCGCGGCTGGTTGGGGCGCAGGCCTGACGGACCGCGTCGAGCAGGGCAAGCCAGAACTGCTGGGCGTCGTGCTGGTCGCGTTGCACCTGCATGACGGCGAGCCGGTGCGGCTGCCCCGGACGGTCGGCCCACGCGCGCAGCAGACATGTCTTCCCGCTGCCGGCCGGAGCCGAGATGATTGTCACCCTCCGCGCCGCCGCGCGATCCAGGGCGGCGACAAGATCACCCCGGCCAATCAGCCGGGGAGCTGCTGGAGCCACCGTCAAAGGCCTGCCTTGATATCTACGCCTGACACTCTAGCGTCGGTAACGCAGTCCTGGCACCTTCTCCGTCGCCGTGTGACCCGCGCCGCCGGCTGCCGTACGCGGAACGCAGCATCCCGGCACGGGCACAGAACGCCGGTCCGGGCAGCGATCTGGCCCGGCTCAGCAGTAGGGCGGCTGGCCGGTCAGCGCCGCTGCCACGCTCAGGAAGATCCCGAGCAGCCGGAACAGGTCCGGCATCGTGCCCGTCGCCTGCGCTGTACGGGTGTCCCGCTGGCTGACCCCGGGAATGCCGGCCAGTTGCGACGGCACCGACGCCGATTGCCAGCGCACGGCCAGGGTGCGGAGATCCTCCCGGGAGCGGGCTGGCTCAGCGCTGCCACCTCGCACCGCGCCCCGGACGGCAAGCTCTATCGCATCCCGCGCCTCGGTCACCGGGCGCAGTTCGGCCGCGAACCGGTCACGTGCGCTTTTGACCGCGACCGTCGCCACGGCCGGATCCCAGTCGGTCATCTCGGTGCAGGCAGCGTCGTCGCCGGAGAGCGCGATGACCGGCGCGCCGATCGCCGCGGCGGTGGCGTGCACCAGGCCGATCTCACCGACCGGGCGGTCGTCCAGCCACATGTCCTCGATCTCATGGCCCATGAAGCTGTGGCTGAGCACCCCGAGCGCGCCCGCCCGGGCGTGGTATCCGATGCACACCGTCGCATCGAAGTCGCCGTTCAGGCCCTCCAGCATGCCCATCGGCTTGGGCCGGCCGCGAATCAGGACCGCGGCCGGGTGCAGCAGGTCAGGCAGCAGGTTGCGCATCGGGCCATGGGCGTCGTTGACAGTCACCTGCGTGTCCTGTCGCGCCGCGGTGCCACTCGCGATCGTTGCCGAGGCGCCCGCGAGCGCGCCGCGGACGGCGGCATTGACGTCCTCGGTCATCATCATCCGGCCGCGCTCGTAGTCCCGGCCGCCGGGCTGGACGTCGTGCGCGTCCACGAGCCCGGTCACGCCCTCCATGTCCGCACTGATGTAGATCCGCATCGAACTGTCCTCCGCTCACCAGCCAGCCGCGCTACGCCAGGCCGGCGGCCGTGCCAGCCGCGCCTGCGGCCGTGTCGGCCGTGCCACGCCGGGCCCGCGGCCGTGCCTGCCTGGTCTTGACGCTACTGCCGGGTGGCCGACCAGGCGCGGACCGCCGGCCCGGCTATCACGCCGCAGGCGGCAATGGCCGCGGCGAGCTCCAGGTAGGCCCCGATATCCCAGCTCAGTCCGGCCGGCTTGGACAAGAAGGCGATGACGACGATGAGCAACTGCAGCGCCGTGCCGACGAGCAGCAGCGGCGCACGCGCCACCGGCAGCCGGACCGGCAGCACATCCCATCCGGCCCGCAGCACAAGGTAGCCCGTCAGGCCAAGGGCGATGAGCAGGGCGATCACGAGATAGCCGTGACTACTGACTCCATTCTCCGAGTAACTGAAACCCGGATCGCTGAATCCGAACCAGGGAATGAAGGACGCGATAATGACGAGCAGGCAGGCCGCCCCGATGATTTGCTCCGCCCGGCTCAGCCGTCCGAGGTCCAGCCGGAACGGCACGGCAGACGCTCCCGCAGGCTGCCCGGTGACCTGAGTCGGGGGTGGTTGCTGAGCGTGCCCGGCAGCCTGAACGGGGGGCGGTTGCTGAGCGTGCCCGGCAGCCTGAGCCGGAGCCGGTTCCTGGCTCATGGCGGCACCGCACCTGGTACAGAAGGCCGCGTCGCTTGGTGCCATGAACTGGCATGAGGTGCACTTCATCTGGTACCCCTAACCGAAATTCGCATGACCTGTATCGCTTGAGTTCCGCGGGAACCGGCCAGGCGCTCCCAGGGAACGAAGGGTCCTGCCGGAATCACCCCGTCTGTGCCGAGCAGAACAGGACATTGTCGTTCTGGTCCGCCGCAGCGCACGCGTTCACGGCCGGGCAGCGCCGGGGCTCGTTCATCGCGGCATGCAATCAGAGCGGCGCGGCCGCTGGCTGCGCCCCATCACAATGCTGGCCACCGTCTTCTCCCCCTGGCGCCGCGCCGCGCCGCCATCTGCCCTGCGGCGCATCATCCCAGGCTGCGCCTCATCAAATGACCGCTTCGGGCAAACCGCCCCGGCGCGGATCGCAGCGGCCTGCCCTGCCGCCCGACGAGATGATCATGCAGACTAGGCGGATGGCTGATGTGAACGGATCTGACCACCGCGATCCGCGCGGGCTGCGGGCCGACGCCCCGCTGCTCGACGCCTGGCTGCGGTTCACCGGCGAGGTCGAGGCCGGCCAGGTGATGCCCATGAGCGTCCCCGGGCACAAGCAGCGCCAGGATCTTGTCGGGACCGTCGTGGCAGGCGACGCGCCGCTGTACGGCGGGCTCGACACGATGAAGCACGCGGACACGCTGCGGGCCGAGGCGGAGGGACGGGCGGCCCGGCTGTGGGGCGCGGACTGGTGCCGGTTCTCGGTGGCCGGCTCCACGCACGGCAATCAGGCGCTGGCGCTGGCCGTCGGGAAACCGGGGCAGTACGCCGTCGTCAGCCGCACCCTGCACCGCTCGCTGCTGCTCGGCCTGGTGCTCGCCGGGCTGCGCCCGGTCTGGGTGCGGCCGGAGGTGGATCCGGCATCCGGGCTGCCCGCGGCGGTCGCTGTCGAGACCGTGCGGGCCGCGCTCGCGTCGTACCCGGGCGCCTGCGGGGTGTTCCTCGGCGACCCGTCCTACGTCGGCACCACCGGGGATCTTGCCGCGCACGCCGCCGTCGCGCACGACGCCGGGGTGCC
>Ga0182024_10017475_pt1 | contig 13461 bp, 13 predicted proteins | sample P32metaG_FD_120480 | JGI IMG/M metagenome (GOLD analysis project Ga0182024, IMG submission 120480) | Permafrost microbial communities from Stordalen Mire, Sweden - P3-2 metaG (Illumina Assembly) | ecosystem: Environmental > Terrestrial > Soil > Wetlands > Permafrost | place: Sweden: Stordalen...
AACGCCAGCAGCTCGCAGTGGTTTGGAGCCGGCCCCTGATCGCCGGCTCCGAGGGACCTTCCCTCATCTCTCTTACAGTTTTCACACCCCCTTGCGGTTGGTGTACTCGCGGCACACGTAGTGCGTCAGTTTGAAGACCGCGCTCCCTCGGCGGCTAAAGCCGTGATGATTCCGGGATACTTACGGCGCGGCTGAAGCCGCACCCTTTCAAAACAAATTCAAACTGACCCAACCAACGCTAACGAAGACGCGGGCAAAGGGTTAGTGACTTTTAGTGCAAGAAATGAGCAGGAAAGCCTTCCCTTCTGGATGGAACCTAGCGAACAATAGAGTTTGAAACCATACAAGGTTGAGGCGGAAGTGTTCTGAACATTCATCCGCGCCACTCGATGCCGCAAAACGTCGCACAACTCGATCTGATTCCAGCCTCGGAGGCAATCAACAACTACTTTGAGATATCTCTCTACCTGCTCGTGTTGATGGGCTTTGGGGCATTAGCCAGCACTGGCGGCCTTGATCTGCCGGCGATGCTGCTGGTGGGAGCGGTGCTGGCCGTGCGCGGTTATCTGCTGGCGGAGCGGCGCAGCGTTGCGATTTCAGAGAGCTGGACTACGCCGCTCACCATGGCATATTTCGGGTTTTATGCGGTGGATTACTTCTTACTCTCCCGCAGTTTTCTGACGGCGACGGTGCACCTTGTTCTGTTTGCCGTGGTGGTGCGCTCGTTCTCGCTGCGCCGCGATCGAGACTATACGATGCTGGCGATCCTGGCGTTCCTGATGGTGCTCGCCTCGGCCGTGTTGACCGTGGACAGCGTCTTTCTGCTCTTCTTTGCCGGATTCATGATGATGGCGGTGGCGACGTTCATCCTGATGGAGATGCGGCGATCGGAACGATCTGCGCACTTCCAAGCGCGACACTCCAGCGATGCACGGGAACACAGGCATCTTGCCTTCTCACTGGCGCGGGTGACGCCGGCTCTGGGCCTGATGATATTGCTGGGAGCGGCGGCGATATTTTTTCTTCTGCCTCGCAGGTCTGCGGGCTATCTGGGCGGCTACTCGTTCGGCACTGATTTCTCCACCGGCTTCAGCGACCGGGTACAGCTGGGCCGGATCGGCCAGATCCAGCAGTCAAACGCGGTTGTGATGCACATTCAGATTCACGGAGATCCCCATGGGCGGTATGCGTTGCACTGGCGTGGCGTCGCCTTGACGAACTTCGATGGCAGGGATTGGTCGAACCCGCGCGAGCAATATCCGTTGCCGCGGGATGTTTATGGAGGGTTCGCCGTTCCGCTCTTCAGCCAGGGAGTGGCGCAGGCTGCACTAGCGCGGACTCAGACTGCGCCGGGAAGTTTGCATCACCTGATTCACTATCGGGTGCTGATGGAGCCGATCGGCACGAACGTCTTTTTTCTTGCTCCCTGGGCGCGGCACGTGAGTGGGGCCTATCGCGCGATGCAGATCGACAGGGGCGGAGCACTGTACGATCTCGATGGCGAGCGCCCCGTGAGCATCTACGAGGCAGACTCCGATATCTCTACGCCTTCGCCCGAGCAACTCCGAACGGCGAGCGAATATCTTCCACCATTTGCTGGAACCTATCTGCAACTGCCGGGACTCGATCCGCGAATTCCGCGGCTGGCAGCGCAGGTCACGGAATCGGCCTCCACTAGCTACGATAAGGCGGTGGCGGTGGAAGGATACTTGAAGACGCACTACGGATACACGCTGCAATTGCCGTCTTCGCCGGTTGTCGATCCGCTGGCGAACTTTCTTTTCGAGCGCAAGCAAGGACACTGCGAGTACTTCGCCTCTTCGATGGCCGTAATGCTGCGCACGCTGCACATTCCGGCTCGCGTGGTGAATGGCTTTGTCAGTGATGAATTCAACGATCTCTCCGGCAACTACGTGGTCCGGGCGAGGAACGCGCACGCGTGGGTAGAAGTCTACTTCCCCGGCTATGGATGGATCACATTCGATCCCACGCCCGACAGCGCGACCGGGTCACCGCAAGGCTGGGGGCGGGTGATGCTCTATCTGGACGCGGCGTCGTCGTTCTGGCGGGAGTGGATAGTCAGTTATGACTCTTCGCACCAGTCGGTTCTGGGCCGATCGGTGCTGAGCGGGACGCGTAGCCCCCTGGAGCGGGCGCAGATCTGGGCGCGGCTGCGTTATGCGCGCTTGCTGAATTGGGCTCGCAGAACCGAAAAGGATGCGGAGCGCGCGCCAGGAAGATGGCTTGGAGGCGGTGTCGCGGTTGCGTTCCTGTTTCTGGGATTGATCAACGTTTCACGGATTGCCCGGATGATCCGTACTCGACGGCTGCAGGCGCATCCGGAGCGATCACCGGATCAGGCCGCTGCGATGTGGTACGAACGGATGGCGCGGCATCTGGCACGCCGCGGAGTGCGGAAGTCCACGACCCAGACGGCGCAGGAGTTTGTGCGCGTCATTGCGGATGAGCGCTTGCGGGCGCAGGTCGAGCGGTTCACGGAAGCCTACGAATCCGCGCGCTTTGGAAATTCACCGGACGACGCGCGGCGACTGCCGGAGCTGTATGAGGAAGTGGAACTGGCCACTAAGAAGTGAGCGGTTGCTCGTCGCGAATGGCTTTGCGGCATTCCGAGTCCCATGACGAAATAACGATCCGCAAGCCTGCCTAGAAATGCCAGACCACGCCGCCGCCCACAAAGTAGTTGTGCTGGCGGCTCTTACCCGTGTCCGCCAAAGGTAGATCAGGAGTGCCTGACCAGAAGTCACGCACCTCTCCGCGAATGCTGAACCGGTGCCAGACTTTTACATCCAAACCCACTCCGCCCTGGAGGACACCCGAGGTCGAGGAGCCACCGGGGTTTGTGCCGCTGAATAAAAGATTCTTACTCTCGGTGAAGAAGCCGAAGCCCCCGCCCAAACTGACCCAGGGCGAAACCGCGGTATCGGGAAGCAGATTCAAGCGAACCGAGGGAGTGACAAAAATCTGTTTGTAACTCGTGGGAACGACGGGGGCGCCAGAATTGAGCTTCTCATTCAGATTAAATGCCGCAGGCACTTCACCGGAGACGGCGAAAATAGGAGTGGATAGAAGGCGCCGCGCGTAGTTCACTTCGAACGTGAGCCCATTGCCAGAGCGGACAAGAGGATCGAACGCAGGCGCATTGGGGCCGGTAATCCCCTGGTCGCTGATAAAAATGCGGCCAATCATGCCGGTCACTTCGTTTTTCTCATCCTGGGCCGACGCAGAGACACCCAGAATGGACATGGTCACTACCAGGACTGCGATTACGGCCTGTTTCGCAGACATTTCCCCTCCAGATGCGGGAGTCACGTTTTGCTTCGGTAATGCCTAGGGTAGCATGAAGGGTAGAGTTTTCTTCCACAGGTATTATTTTTTGTGGAGCGGATGGTCAAGCGAGCAGCGCAAGGGCGCCTGGGTCGAGCGGACGGTTATCCGGGGATGCTCGCGGAGAATGTTAGAATGCTAGATTACATGCCCTCGAAACGCCTCACTATCTCAGGTTCCGGTAAGAACATCACGGACTTCGCATCGACCGGCCGGGCCACGGGTGTTCGTCCCCAGAGAGTGGGCTTCGTCAGCCTGGGATGCCCCAAGAATCTGGTTGACAGCGAGGTGATGATGGGCTTTCTGGCGCGCGCGGGAGCCGAACTCTCGCCCCGGGCCGAGGACGCCGACGTGATCGTGGTCAACACCTGTTCGTTCATCGAGAGCGCGCAGCAGGAGTCGGTGAATGCGATTCTTGAGATGGCGGAACACAAGACCGCGGGGCGGGCCAAGAAACTGATCGTGGCCGGCTGCCTGGTCGAGCGGTTTCGAGATGAAATTCGCAAGCGGATTCCTGAGGTGGACGCGGTGGTCGGGACCGGGGAGTTGGAGAACATCCTGGCGGCGACGGGCATTGGTGCGGCTCCGGCACATTCCGATTCTCCTTTCGTGGTATTAAATTCGCGACCGGAGGGCGATGCGCGGGCGGCGCAGGGGCGATTCTCTCGCGGGCAATGGGACGGTGCGATCGCGGATCTGCCGAATTATTTGTATGACGATGAGACCCCGCGCATTCTGGCCACGCCGAAATCTACGGCCTACATCAAGATCGCGGAAGGCTGCGACCATCCTTGCACATTTTGTATCATCCCCCAGTTGCGCGGGCAGTTTCGTTCGCGACGGTTCGAGTCGGTGGTGGCCGAAGCCGAGCGGCTGGCGCAGGCCGGTGTACGTGAGATTACTCTGATCGGGCAGGACACGACCTGCTACGGAGAGGATTTCGGCCTGAAGGATGGTTTGGCCCTGCTGCTCGAGAAGCTGGCAAAGATTGACGACTTGCGCTGGATACGGTTCCTCTATGCCTATCCGAACAAGATCACCGGCAAGCTGCTGGAGACAATCTCATCGTCAGAGAAGATTTGTTCTTATATGGACGTGCCCCTCCAGCATGCATCGGCGCCAGTGCTGAAGCGCATGAAACGCGGCGGGGGGGCGGACGTGTTTCTGCGGTCGATTGGCAAGATGCGGCGCGCGATTCCCGGTCTCGTTTTGCGTACTTCGTTCATCGTGGGCTTTCCGGGAGAGACCGAGAAGGAGTTCGAGGAGTTGTGCGAATTCGTGCGCGAGGCTCAGTTCGACTGGATGGGAACTTTCTCTTACTCCGACCAGGAGGGCGCGGATGCATACGGATTGGAAGACAAACTATCCGTTCGCGAAATCGAGGGACGGCGCAAGCATCTGATGGGGATCCAGCGGCAAATCAGCAAGAAGAAAAAGAAGGCGCTCGTGGGACAGGAGTTCGACCTGTTGCTCGAGGGGACGTCGGATGAGACCGATCTGCTCATGGAAGGCCGCACTTCGATGCATGCGCCGGAGATTGACGGGAAGGTCTTTGTAAACGATTTTCCGGAAGACGAGGAGCCGCAACCGGGCGAATTTTATCGTTGCCAGATCACGGAAGCGCACGACTATGATCTGGTGGCGAAGATTCTGTAGCTGTCTCGCTTTAGAATCTGTGCTTATCTCATCAGAACCTGGAACATTCCCTGGTCATGCCTCGCAAACGAACTCTGAAGCTTCGCTGCCCGATCTGCAAGAAAGTTGTGAAGAGCAACGACGCCGAGTTTCCCTTCTGCAGCGACCATTGCCGCACGATCGATTTGGGTAAGTGGGCGAGCGGAGCGTACGTAATTCCCTCGCCGGTGACGGATGCCGACGAGCAGCTCCGGGAGAGCGTGCCTGAAGAGACGGATGAAGAATCGTGAAAGACACGAAGATCGACAGCACGAGGGCCGAGCTCGACAGTAGCGCCGGCGTCCCGCCGGCTGTCGCGGGGGCGTCCGGCCCTCGCTTCGGCGAGGTAAGTATCCGCGATCGCGGTCGTTTGCCGCACTGGGAAAAGCGAGGCGCGACTTACTTCATTACATTCAGACTCGCGGATTCGCTGCCGAAGTCAGTTCTGAATCGCATCGAATCAGAGCGACAAGCCATTGTCAAAACCGCCAATCAACTACACCGCGCCCTGAGCGCCGATGAACGCAAGAAGATCCAGCTGCTATCGACGCCGATTATTGAACAATTCCTCGATAATGGCGCAGGCGCTTGCCACTTGCGAAATCCCGTGATCGCCGACGATTTGGCGAACACCTTGCGTCACTTCGATCAGAGACGCTACCGGCTGTTTGCGTGGTGCATCATGCCAAATCACGTCCACGTTGTTGTTAGGCTGTTGCCCAGAGAGAATCTATCGGCTGTGGTTCATTCGTGGAAGTCCTTGAGCGCAAAACAGGCGAACCGCATCCTGGGAGCGCACGGAGCCTTTTGGCAAGGGAGTACTTTGATCACTTGATTCGAGGCGAGGAAGAGTTTGAACGTGCGGTTCGATATGTTGCCGAGAATCCAGCCAAGGCGAAGCTACGCCATTAGAGGTGGGTTTGGGTGCGCGGGCGGGACGCCCGCGCGACAGCCGCCGGGGACGGCGGCGCTACTGAAAGCGACGCTTCGGAGACTGCGTGATTATGAAATCGCCGTTCGAATCCACTCCACCGTGGGCTGCTTTGGTCGCCACATTCTTCGGTATCGGACGGCTGCGGCCCGGACCGGGGAGCTGGGGGTCCGCAGTAACAGTGCTACTGTGGGCGGCGCTGGCCCACACGCTTGCGCCTTCGCTGCGGACACCTGTTGGGATCGCCCTGGCCATGGTGGTCACATTGATCGGCATTCCCGCGGCTACACGGGTCGCACGAGGCTCGGGAATAAAAGACCCGCAGTTTGTGGTCATCGATGAAGTGGCTGGGCAACTGGTCGCTCTCGTCGGCGTGCCGCTCGCATGGAAATCTTTTCTGGCGGCCTTTATACTTTTTCGTGCCTTCGATATCGTCAAACCGCCGCCGGTGCGACAATTGGAGGCGCTTCCGGAAGGTTCAGGGATTGTGCTGGACGATATCGCCGCGGGTCTCTATGCGCTTGGAATCGTGCATCTCTTGTTACACTTTGGTCTTCTAAAGTAGTGCGAGTATTTTCCTCATGGGATTCTCCGACCGTATCCTGGGTAAGAAAAGCGTGAATGGCGGACCGCACATCGAGTCCGTGTCGCCGGTGCTGGCGCTGGCTGGTGGTGAAGTCCGCATTGCGGGATCGGGATTGCGATCGCAGCAGTACCAGCGCCCGCGCGTGCAGTTCGGCGATGTCGAAGGCGGAGTCGTGATCAGTTCGGGCGCATTTCTCGTGGCTCGGGTTCCGATGGGGGCGACATCGGGCCCGGTCGTAGTTGCCGCCGATGGCCATTTCAGTAACGCGCACACCGTTAAGGTCGCGGTGCCCATCGCCGAGAATTTGCATCCTGTGACCAATCCTGCACTCGATCCGCAAGGCAACATCTATGCCACTTTCTCGGGTTCGCGCGGCCAAAAGGTTCCAGTTGCAATCTTCAAGATCGATACCAACTACGCCGTGAAGCCATTCGTCGCGGAGATGATGAACGCGACTGCCATCGTCTTCGATCGCCAAGGGCAGATGTATGTTTCTTCGCGCTATGACGGCGCGGTCTATCGCGTGGCACAAAACGGAACCATGACCACGTATGCCGAAGGTATGGGAGTCGCCACGGGCATCGCTTTCGATCGAAACCAGAACCTCTATGTAGGTGACCGCAGCGGCACGATTTTCAAGATTGGCAGCGACCAGCAGGTATTTGTGTTCGCCACGTTGGAACCAAGCGTTTCGGCTTACCACCTCGCTTTTGGTCCGCAAGGTGACTTATTTGTGACTGGTCCTACTACGTCGAGTTTCGACGGCGTGCACAGAATTGATCCGCAGGGGACGGTACACACGTTCTACCGCGGGCTGGGACGCCCGCAGGGCCTGGCATTTGACTCGGCGGGCAATCTGTATGTGGCGGCATCGCTCTCTGGCCGGCGCGGCATCGTGAAGATCACGCCGGAAGGCAAAGCCAGCCTGGAAGTTGCAGGCCATGGACTGGTGGGGCTTGCTTTTGCGCCCGGGCGAAGTGCGATCCTGGCGACTACAGATGCGGTGCATCATCTTTCCTGGAACATCGCCGGGCTGCCGCTGCTGCCGGAATAGCCAGGGGCAGTTCTCAGTACTCAGTTCTCAGAAAAACCTGACTGTGCCGTCAGAAACTGAGAACTGAATACTGAGAACTGAGAACTGGGTTTTCGTTTACACTTCTCTCGTGAACGCTGAGATCATTGCGGTCGGCTCCGAGTTACTCACGCCCTTCCGCATGGACACGAACTCTCTCTATCTCACCGAGCAAATCAATCAGTTGGGCGTTGAAGTAATCTTCAAAAGCGTTGTCGGCGACGATCGCAAGCGATTGGTGGAGGCTGCGCAGCATGCGCTGTTTCGCTCGGAGATCGTGATTTTCAGCGGCGGTCTCGGGCCGACCGAAGATGACCTCACCCGCGAGGCGGTGGCCGAGGCTTTGGGGGTTTCACTGCGGCGGGATGAGGATGTTCTGGCCAGCATTGAGCGGCGTTTCGCCGCGCGGAACTGGAAAATGTCCCCCAACAATGCCAAGCAGGCAGACGTTCTAGAAGGCGCGGCGGTGCTTCCTAATGCAAATGGAACTGCGCCGGGACAATGGCTGAGCGGTAAGTTCGATGGGCGCGAGCGCATTGTTATCCTGCTACCCGGGCCTCCACACGAACTGAAGGCTTTGTTTGAGGCCGAATGCCGCGAGCGGCTGCGAGCCAAGCTGCCTGCGGCATTCCTGGCGACCCGCGTGTTGAAGGTGGCCATGCTCGGCGAATCGCTCGTGGACGCCCGCGTGGCCCCCATCTACAAACGATTCACCGACGTGCAGACCACCATTCTCGCGGGAGCAGGAGAAATTCAATTGCATTTTACCTCGCGCGGCCAAACTTTGGAAGCGGCGCAGGCGCGCGTGGATGAGGCGGCCGATGCGGTCGAGGAGGAACTTGATGATGCGGTGTTCTCGCGGAACGACGAGTCGCTCGAGCAGATCGTAGGCTACTGGCTGCAAATGCGCAGCGCCACACTGGCAGTGGCGGAGTCATGCACGGGCGGCCTTCTGGGTGAGCGGATCACCTCGGTAGTCGGCAGTTCGCGTTACTTTGTCGGTGGCGCAATCGTCTACTCGAATGCCTTGAAGACCGATCTCGCGGGAGTGCCCGCCGACATGATTGAGCGTCATGGAGCGGTGAGCCGCGAAGTGGCGGCTGCGCTGGCCGAGGGCATCCGATACCGTTGCGACGCAACGCTTGGAATTGGCATCACGGGTGTGGCCGGACCAACCGGAGGAACTCCGGAGAAGCCAGTGGGATTGGTGTTCCACGCTTTAGCCAGTGACAGCGGGACGGAAGTCATCGAGCGAAACTTCTCCAGCGATCGCAACCGCATTCGCTGGTTTGCGAGCACGATGGCGCTGGACATGGTGCGCAGGAAGTTGATGTGAGAAAGCTACTAGCTCCTAGCTTCTAGCGGCTAGCTAACCCAAGAGGCAGGACGCTAGAAGCTAGTAGCCGACGTTATGCGCGTTTTTGTTGCTCTTGACATCGACGATGCTATCCGCAGTCGAATTGCCCGCTTCTTCGACGGCGTGCGTGGATTTGCTCCGGATGCGCGCTGGGCGAAGCCCGAATCGCTGCACGTTACTCTGAAATTTATTGGAGAGAGGTCTGAGGATGACGGCGAGAAAATCAAGCTGGCATTGCAAACCTTAGCCGCTGACACGTTCGAAATGGGCGTTCGGGGCTATGGTTTCTTTCCGAGCGCGCGGTCGGCACGAGTGTTCTGGGTTGGAATTGAGGCGGGACCGAAGCTGTCTTCTCTGGCTTCCGCAGTGGATGAGGGGCTGGCGGCACTCGATATTCCGAAAGAGGAGCATGCATTCAGCCCGCATCTCACGCTGGCGCGGGGCGGAAAAGGTTCCGGTTCCCCGCGCTCACAGGATGGAGACCATCCTAACTGCGGCTTTAAGCGGTTGCAGGAAAAGCTGGCGGCGCTGCCTGCGCCAGAGTTTGGTGCGCTGACGGTCCGCGAGTTTTTTCTTTACCGGAGTCAGCTTTCGCCCGGAGGCTCAAAGTACACGAAGCTTGCGGGATTTGGTTTGCATTAGCGCATCGCACGGGAATCTATACACTTTGCTAACGCTCGTGACTATCGCCGCACTAAGCTATCTGTTGGGATCGATTCCTTTCGGATATCTGCTGGTGCGAATCTTCCGAGGGGAAGATGTGCGCCAAAGCGGCAGCGGAAATATCGGTGCGACGAATGTCTCGCGCAAATCCCCAGTGCTCGGAGGGCTCACACTCCTGTTAGACGCCCTGAAGGGAACCGGCGCGGTGGCATTATCTTATGGAGTGGCTGACCACATGGTTCCGATTCCAACTCTCGATCAGCTGGCGCTGGGGGCGTTGTTCGCTGTGATTGGCCACGTCTTTCCGGTATGGCTGAAATTTCGTGGTGGCAAAGGAGTTGCCACCGGGTTAGGGGCATTTGCGCTCATCGCTCCGAAGGCTGTGCTCATCGCAGTCGTAATCTTCATAGCCGTCGTAGCAATCTCGCGCTACGTTTCGCTGGGATCAATTGTCGCAGTCGCGATTTTTCCAGTTGTGGCGTGGCTTATCGGTCAGTTTCACGCTTCGCCACTGGCGCTGGCGCTGATCTCGCTCGCTTCCCTGCTTATTCTCGTTAAGCATCGCACTAACATGCGGCGACTTCTGGACGGGACGGAAAGCCGCGTGGGGAGGAAGCACTCATGAGCGAAATCGCGATCATTGGCGCGGGAGCCTGGGGCACGGCGCTATCGGTTGTTCTGGGCCGTAAGCAGACTCACGAGGTTCGCCTGTGGGTCTATGAAAAAGAAGTCCGGGAGAGCATCGAACGGCAACGCGTGAATGAGAAGTTTCTTCCCGCCCAGCCCATTCCGGCTTGCGTGACGGCCTGCAACGATCTCGCGGAAGCAATCGGGGACGCTTTCATTGTGGTAAGCGTGATGCCTTCGCAACATTGCCGCTCCTTGTTTGAGCAGATGCGGCCTCACCTGCGCGCAGAAACCATGATCGTGAGCGCAACCAAAGGACTGGAGGAGAATTCCCTGCTGCGCATGACGGAGGTAATCGCGCAGGTTTTCGAACGCGATGCCATGCCGGCGCGACGCATTGGCGCGCTCAGCGGCCCATCGTTCGCGGTGGAGGCCGCCCGAGGGGATCCAACGGCAATCACCATCGCGTCGCAAGACAAAGAACTCGCTCGTACCGTTCAGCAAGAATTCAGTCACGCGAGCTTTCGCATTTACAGCAATGAAGATGCGGTCGGTGTCGAACTGGGGGGAGCGCTGAAAAATACCATCGCGATCGCTGCCGGAGTTTGTGCCGGGCTCGGACTCGGGCACAATTCGGTGGCCGCCCTCATCACGCGCGGTCTGGCGGAGATGACTCGGCTGGTCGTGGCGTGTGGAGGCAAGGCGGAAACCATGGCGGGACTAGCGGGCTTGGGCGATCTGGTACTGACTTGCACAGGCGGCCTTTCCCGTAATCGCAGCGTGGGCGTCGAACTTGGCCGCGGACGAAAGTTGCCGGAGATTCTGGCTGGGATGCATGGCATGGTCGCCGAAGGAATCTTCACTACGACGGCGGCTGTAGGACTGGCGCGCGCTCGTGGTGTCGAAATGCCCATCACCCAGCAGATGCACGCCATTCTGCACGATGGCAAAGACCCGCGCGAAGCGATTTATGAGTTGATGACCCGCAGCAGCAAAAGTGAAACGCCCATACCCTGAGGCGACGCAAAGGCATCCGCCGCGGACTGTCGCATTTCGTTGCCAAAGCCGCGCCAGACAGCCGTTTTAACTGGTACTTTAGTAATGACAAAGCCCACGGTTTTCGCCTCCGGCCACTGCCTGCACCATTAGACTTCTATAGATACCCGTGAAATCCGCCGCTACTTCGATCGACGGCGCCTCCGAAACGAGCCAGGGGAGCGACTTGTCTTCTACAGCACCCAAACCGGCGCGCGTGCCCATTTTGTATGTAATTCTCGGCGTGCTTCTGGTGATTAGCATCGTCCCCATGTACTTTTACTCCGCGCAAGTAGAGGCCATCAACCGGGATCGTCTGAAGACCAACGAGATGCTGTTACAGAACACAGTGACACGGTCGTTGGCCGACGATCTTTCGCAGCATGAGCGCTCGCTGCGGATGATGCTGGCCAACCTTTCATCGGCGATTCAGGTGGCGAGTGGTGGCGATATCGGTAGCAAGAACATCGAAGCGCCGGAACTGCGCGCACTCCTGGAAAACTTCGTTTCGTCCTCCGATGAACTCGCCTACGCGACTCTGCTCAACTCCGACGCGAAAGGAATCTCCGCCGGGCGCATCGCACCCGATGCATTTCTACAGCGCGAGTTGCAACATGCCTTTGACGCAGCCCGCGATGGGCGCGCCTACAATGGGCAGGCCCTGCAAGTAGGAGACGGCAAGTCGGCGCGGACGGTTCTGCTGGTCAGCAGTCCTGTCAGCTACGGCGGGCGTTTTCTGGGTATGGTGGGCGCGGTCGTGGACCTGCAATTTCTCATTAGCCGCCTGCAGGAGGTCAGCGGCGGGGGTTTGATTCCCTATGTCGTAGACGCGCAGGGCCGGTTGGTGGCCGCTGGCACTGCACAATACGTGACCGGCCAGGACATGAAGAACCTGGAGATCGTCCGCAATTTCGTGGACGAGGGCAGTAAGGCACAGTTGGCTGCCACCAAAGAATTCGCCGTGCACACGGGCAAGAAAAGCGTGGAGATGCTCGGCACCTACAGCCCGGTGATGTCGCTCGATTGGGCAGTCGTGGTGCAGAAGCCGCAGCTCGAGGCTTACCGCGGAGTCATCGAGATGCAGCGTACGGCGCGGCTGCTGGCTCTGCTGGCTGTGCTGCTGAGCATCGGCGTAAGCATTTTTGCAGCCCGCAGGATTACCTATCCTCTGCAGATCCTTACGCAGTCCAGCCGGGCGCTGGCGCGCGGCGATTTTTCGCAGCGGGTTCACCTGGCGAGCCGCACCGAAATCGGCGAGCTGGCCGCGACTTTTAACACCATGTCGCAAGAGCTGGAACAATTCGTCGAAGATCTTAAGCGGGCGGCGGATGAGAATCGCGCTCTGTTTCTGGGTTCGATTCAGATGCTGGCGGGCGCAGTCGACGAGAAGGATCCATATACCCGCGGCCACTCCGATCGGGTCACGCGCTACTCGCTGATGATCGGCAAAGAACTGAATCTGCCGGCTGATTTCATGGAAACTCTGCAGATCTCCGCGCAGCTCCACGACGTAGGTAAGATCGGCATCGAAGACCGCATTCTCAAAAAGCCGGGCGCGCTGGATGCCGAAGAATTTGAGGTCATGAAGACCCATACCACGAAGGGGGCTAATCTTTTGCGCCCAGTAACGCAACTCGCGGAGATGCTGCCCGGCATTGAACTTCATCACGAAGCTCTGGATGGCCGGGGCTACCCGTATGGACTCAAGGGAGATCAGATTCCGATGCTGGCGCGCGTGATCGCGGTGGCCGACACCTTCGATGCGTTAACCACCAATCGTCCCTATCAACACGCCCACACTCCGGAAGAAGCGTTGAAAATCATCAATAATCTTGCCGGCAAACGGCTCGATCCGGAGACCGTGAAAGCGCTAGTGGCGGTTTACGAGCGGGGCGAGATTCGCATCCAGCGCAGCATTTCAATTAAGAGACCGGTCGTCGCGGACGCGGCCGCGAATGCTCCTCCTGCGGCGCCGGTGCTGCCCGAAACGGAAGCCGCCACCCTCGAACGAACTCGCGCCTAAGGATTCTTCGTGTGCATCCTCGGTTCGGGTACCTAGTAACTCAGTACCTAGTGGCCTGTCGCAGTGAGTTCGTTACTGCGGACGCGGCGGGTGGGGTCGGAGTATTTCCACTGGATGGGCCGAGCATGGGCAGAGTAGGCATTGATGT
>Ga0182024_10017476_pt1 | contig 13461 bp, 11 predicted proteins | sample P32metaG_FD_120480 | JGI IMG/M metagenome (GOLD analysis project Ga0182024, IMG submission 120480) | Permafrost microbial communities from Stordalen Mire, Sweden - P3-2 metaG (Illumina Assembly) | ecosystem: Environmental > Terrestrial > Soil > Wetlands > Permafrost | place: Sweden: Stordalen...
AACCAGCAGATGGTCTTCATGCCGCGCTTGCGGGCGGAGGGCAGCACGGCTTCGAGCACGTCGTAGTCGCCGAATTCGGGCGCGCGGAAATCGGTGAGGACGGTGTCGCGATAATACTCGGGATGAATGCGCGTATAGCTGCCGCCGTGGAAAGTGTCGGTGTCGTATTCGCGTTTGCCGTGGTCGGGCAGCGGCTGGCTGGCGATCTGGCGGCCGGCGATGCCGCGGCCGTAAGTGAAGGTAGCGAGGAACAAAGTGTTGACGGCGCCATCCTGCTGGAAGATGTCGAGCACTTTCTCGACGCCTTCATCCACGAAGGAGACGGCGCCAACTTGAATGCCGATCGTTTTGCGATCCGCGGGCGATGCGGCGGCGGTGAGCGCGCCGGCCGCCGCGGTTTGGAGAAATCCTCTGCGATCCATGATCTATATGATAGAGGCTCCTTGGTTCTCCGTTTCGAGGGCTCGTTGGCTGCGCCGCCGCCGCTGCCCGTCAACCACAGTGGTCAACCCACGGTGATTGAAAGATACACACCGGGATGGATGGGATCGCAGAGGAAATACCCCCCGTTCATGTAGTCGACGTAAACGCTATCGGTGTATAGCCAGCCCACCGGCCACGGGTTAACCATGGCGAACCAAAAACCGCCGTATTGAAAACGCCGCGATGCGCCGGCGAAATCTGAGCGGTTCACATGAAACGTGTGGCCACGGCCAAAACTGGCACGGAAGCGTTCGTCGGGAATGCGCCCATGGCCTTCATTCGTCACTGCCCGGTCAGCCGAATGCTCCGCCGGTCTAGCCTGTTGCTGCGCGCGTTGCGGCTGCTGCGCCGGCCTGGCCTGTTGCTGCGCGCGTTGCGGTTGCTGCGCCGGCCTGGCCTGTTGCTGCGCGCGTTGCGGCTGCTGCGCCGGCTTAGCTTGTTGCTGGGCGCGTTGTGGCTGCTGCGCCGGCTTGGCCTGTTGCTGCGCGCGTTGTGGCTGCTGCGCCGGCTTGGCCTGTTGCTGTGCGCGTTGCGGTTGCTGTGCCGGCTTAGCTTGTTGCTGCGCGCGTTGTGGCTGCTGCGCCGGCTTAGCCTGTTGCTGCGCGCGTTGCGGTTGCTGTGCCGGCTTAGCCTGTTGCTGCGCGTGTTGCTGCTGCTGCTCCGGTTGCTTCTCCTGCCCCCGTTGTGCGTAAGCGGGAGCAATGGCTCCGGGCAGCAAGAACAGACTTGCTATTCTTAGGACTTTAATTATCTTCATTAAGTGTTGCCTCGATTGCAACTCAATCTGACGTAAGTAATGCAACTCGAAGTCCGCGCCGGATGTCCTATGGAATCCCGTTGCCCTACCGCACAGGAAGACAGGCGCGCGCGTCGCAGACCGAAATGCGCCGGCGGAGGTGAGTCCCTCGTCGTCAAGCGCCAATTGGCCTCATTTGGTCATGTGACCGCATATAGTCGATGGCCGCGAGCCAACCGCCCTTTTCGGGACGGATAATCGACGAGAAGAGCGATGTGACAGGCGGTCTCCGACGGGATGCGACAAGCTCCCGCTTATACGCACTCGAAGCGCGGAAGGAGACCGGCTCCGCCGATTCGGCGGCATCCAATTCTTCGTGGGTTTCTCCACATGGCCGATCGCGTAATACTCCACCGGTCCTTTTGCGCCAGCTACTTCAGGCCAAGCTGCTCTTTCAAGGCGTCGAAGATCGACGGACGGTCCAGGAATCCGGGAGGTAACATCTCTTTGGGAGAATCCGGCGGGAGATCCGGCGCAAATGCCAGTGTGACATGCACGGACCCTCCTCGATCTCCTTTGTGGAATTTCAGCTTGAACCTATCCGCCAGCAGATTCTGAAACAGCACATGGAGATCGTCAAGGCCGTAGGAACGGTCCGCCGCTTCAATATCGTAGCCGCCGGTATCGAGCCGGTCCGGCCCGCCCGTGATCTGCCAGATTGGAACCGGCCGAAACTGGACGGAAGTCCGTCCCGAGGTGATATGAATCAAGGCGGGAAATTGGACCAGATTCGCTACGAGGCGGCCGGCGGGTCGCTAACCGATTTGGCCCCGAGTATCCTTAGCCGCAGGTAAAAGCGATGCGCCGTGGCGCCGAACGCACAACCAGGCGGCGCGCAATCCCGCCATCACGCGCGTCGCTCGAAACCATTAATCCGCCCATTTCAGCCCGTGGTTCCCGCGTCAAACGACGAGCCTCCCCGGCATCGACCAGCCAACCACCTCTCCGGGATGCAAGCGATGTAGACGATGTAGACGACATGTTAACCAATTTCAGCGTAGCGTTGACGACAATTTGAACCTACGATGTGAACTGATCGTGTTGTGCAACTTCCCGGGGGCAAGGCGGGTAACCGGGCAAAAGGCGCTTGAAAGGCGCTGAACTCATTAAATTCGAGCTTGTTATGGCTATTTTAACAGAGGATGGCTAACGTGCGCATCGCTACCCCATGGAGATGGCGCTCTGAGGAGCATGTATTGAAGAGCGGGAGGAAACCGCGCGGCGGGGCAACCATGGTAAGGAAATCGGGAGAGCGTGGCTCGCAAGTCCTGGAAGCAACCCTGGTGTTCGTGCCCATGATGCTGATGACGTTTCTGATGGTCGATTTGTCCATGGTGATCTTCTTGCGCACTACCATGCAGGAGGCGGCGCGCGTAGGCGCCCGGTATGCGATTACCGGACAGAATACCACCGGCCCATGCCAGGACGATTCCATCAAAACGGTTGTCAAGGCGCATGCGGCGGGCTATCTGGGAAGCGTAGCGGGAGCGGCGGCGGTCCATGTCCAGTTCATCAATCCTATTACGGGCGGGCAGGGCGCCAATGCCCCGGGACAAATAGTAAACGTCAAGGTAGAAAATTACAAATACAACCCAATGGCGCCGTTTCAGCGCCTGGGCTACTTCCTGTACGTTAACGCGATGGCTTCCGACGTCATCGAGCCGTACTCGGGCGCGGCGCCGTGCCTCTCACATCCAACGGATCAGTAGAATCTATGAGACGAGCCACCAGACGGAAACAACTCGGAGCAACGATCATCGAGTTCACGCTTTCGCTACAGGTTTTGATACTGTTGCTGACAGGCACCTATGTCTTCGGCTTCCGCCTGGTGCAGGCCCAGCAGTTGTTTCAAATCACTCGCGATCTGGCCCACATGTACAGCCGTGGCGTTGACTTCACCGCGGCGGGCGCCGCCACCGATGCGCAGATCATAGCGGGCCAGTTTGGCCTGACCTCCACCGGCACCAGCGTGGTGATCTTATCGACCATCACAATCGAGACTGCCGCCGACTGCCTGAGCGCTACAGGCCTTGCGATTTGTCCCAACTTGAACTTGCCGGTGTTCGTTCAACAAGTCGTTATTGGCAACCAGGGCTCATACGCTAGCCCATTCGGCACGCCTACTGCCACCGGCGTTCTGCCGGCCACATCGGGCGTACCGAACGACTACAGCACCACCGTATCCGCCACCGCTCAAGCCAACAGCACCTGGGCTGTCGCGAAAAACTTCAACTCTGTATTGGCTCTCAGCTCGGGTGCGACTACCTACATGGCTGAGATGCACATCGTCACCGTGGGCCTGAATGTTCCGGGTCTTACCGGCGCGCCCGACGTGTATGCCCGGGCAATTTTCTGATATTGGATAAAGGAACGCTTATGCCGCGAAATCGACCGAGCAACAAACGCAACAAAGGCTTCGCATTCATTTACGTAACGCTGGTCGGGTGCCTTCTTCTGCTTCCCATGGCTGGAATGGCGGTGGATTTCGGCATGCTCTACAACATCAACGCCCGTTTGCAGACCGCGGTCGATGCCGCCGCCATTGGCGCCGGCTATATGCTGCACGCCACCACCAACATAGCGGACCCTGTTCAGTTAGCGGCCATTACAGCCGACGCGCAAGCGTACTTCAATGCCAATTTTCCCGCTCACTACTTCGGGGCGACGGTTACGTCTTACTCCGCCACCGTCACCGGTTCGACCGCCGGCAAAACCATCACTGTGACCGCAAGCGCCAATGTGCCCATGCTCCTGCTGCGCGTCCTGGGGATACGGCAATCGTCCATAGGCGCCAGAGCTGTCTCGAACGTAAGGTATATCGCGATGATGATCGTGGTCGACCGCTCGGGCTCGATTGTCGCGGAGAGTGCGCAGAGCACCATTATCAATGCCCTGAATACGTTCGTGGCCAATTCCACCACGTCCCATATGGTCGATGGCGTCGATACTGTGGGCATGGTCAGCTTCGGCGCCAGTTGGAAGATGGACTACGCCCCGAACCTCCACTTTCAAACGGCCACCCCTAATATCGGCACCGCGATAAACGACATCGACTTTGCCAGCACTAATTCCACCAACACAGCCGAGGGATTGTATCAGGCATGGACCGAACTCTATTCAAGCTCGATGAATCTGCCCGGTTCCCTGAATGTGATCGTTCTGTTGACCGACGGACGCCCCAGCTCGTTCACTGGAAGCTTTACAACGGTGAGCGGGTGCAACAACCCCTCGCACCTTGTTAACGGGATTCTGCAGTCGTACGTTGGGCTTGGATGGCCGCCACCTACCAGCAACAGTAACGATATCGTTGGCCTATTAGGCACTCAGTTGCTTGGATCGTATCCAGGCTGGACTGCAGAAACCAGCAATCTGGCGTCGCCCCATTCTGGCTGTGCCTTCGCTACGACCGAGACGAATGTTCCCGGGGACCTCAACGGCGGCAATTTTCCGTCGAGCGTAGGGCCGATAGACAATGTTGGAATAACTTATAACCCTTCCTACCCCAACTACTTGACGCCAGGCACAGGCATTCCGACACAGACCGGCATTCCGGCGACGAACCCTGGCTATTATGCCGCTCCGGGGACAAGTGCGAGCAACCCTCGGTCAGTCCGGTACGCTTCATTCAATGTCGCGGATAACATGGCAACACTGATCCGCCAGGACACCACCTTGTCGCCGATGCTCTTTGTGATCGGACTGAATTACTCAGGCGGCGCCACAGAAGCCTTGGACGAAGACTGGCTGGCACGCGTCGCCAATGACCCTAACTATGTCACAGTGGGAAGCGATCCGGCCATTAAAGCGGCCGGACTATCGGTGTACCAGAGTAGCCAAACTCCAGGCATGTACTGCAACAGCACAACGGCTACCTTGAGCGCTTGCTTTGCGCAAGTCACGTCTCAGCTTTTGCGCCTTATCCCGTGAGCTGGATACGGCAAATTGCTGATCCTGTTAATGATTATGACGCTATGTGGGGCGGACCCCCTGGTCCGCGGCGGCACCCCCGGCCGGCCTCTCAGGTATCACCCGGGGCTGATTTGGCAGGGCGAAGAGTCGGACCAGGAGGTCCGCCCTACAACTGAATCGAGGGCCGGAAAAGCGTCCCCGTGCTTTGGATGGACCGTCGCCAACCAGGACCGGGTAGTTGTGCCGGCTGCTGCAGAAGACACCCCGCTGCTAATTTTCGGAAGGCTTCGCTACGCGATCGATCACGATGACGTCGACGGGCGCCTTGGCGGCTTGCAGCTTCAATCCCAGTTGGTCCTGCATTGCGGTGAACAGATCCGGAGGCGCCGCGGCATCGTCGGTCGGGGGCGGCACTTTGATCCCCAGCCCGCCGAATTGAGTCTCATCGGGCGTCCATTTCAACTGGAAGTCGAATCTTCCCTCAAGCCCGGTTTGATCCACCACCGGCCGATCCAGAACGGCGCTCTGCATTACGCCGGCGAAGTCCGCTATGGTCGCATTCGTGACAGGCAAGTCCCCGAGTCCTCTGAAAAAAAGCCCGGGAAGGCCGCTCGGATTGCCCGCGCTCTTGGTGAGCTTTGGTCCGGACTTTCCAACCACGATCGCGTACACGGAGAGCTCTTTCTTCTCGCGATGGAAGGTGAGCTGGAAGCGATCCGCCAGCAGTTTCTGAAACATGATCTTCCACTGCTTATCGTTGGGCTGACCCTCCCCTGCCGGCTTCGCAGTCACATCGTATTTCTCCGATTCCATCCAGGCCGGTCCTCCCGTGATCTGGCGCGCATGAAGCCCATAGGCGAACGTGATGATATCGCTCACGGACGTATTCAGCGTGGAGAACTGACGGCCGCGTAACTGAAATCCTTTGCCCGGCCCCGCGGTAGTGTTCAGCTTGATCACGGCCACGTCAAACACCGGATCGGCATCCGCCGCCATAGCCTTCAGCGGGACCGGAGGGGCTGGAATCGCCCACGCCGCGTCGTCGTTCACATGCTTCAGGTTCAGGGGCAGCTTTCCGGGTCCCTGGCTAAAGGTCCCAGTGAGGGCGATCGCGTCCCCATCCAGCTTTCCCTCATATGTGCCCCCTATCCCGGGAATCGAAATTTTTACGATCGAACTTTCCAAAGTGACCGTGCCGGCGAAGCCCGTCCCGCCTTGATCGATGCTGTACATGACGGCCTTCAGACCGCCGTCCGCCTTCGAGATCTTGACCACTGTACGCAGTTCCTGTTTAGGCGCCTGCAGTGTACCCTGCCAGGTTCCGGTGATATCCTGGGCGAACAAGGCGCTTCCCGGCCACGCCGCAAGAGCGAAAATCCACAGCATCGACTTCTTCATAACGCGATCTCCTGGAGAAAATTTGTTACATTCTCCGGCCAAGTCTTTCCGATTAATGCGATAAGGTCCCTTCATGACGGTATCGCGTTAAGAAGATGCGCTGTCGACGGATTGAGCCGGCAACCGGGATCTCCTTTTGCTTATTCCCATCTATTTTACTTCGTTTTCAATCCCGGCCTTCCGATTCATTAGTAACGCCGGTCCGCTTCAAGACCGATGCCGTAACCGCGCGCTCCCGCATCCGGCCCGGTTGAAATGGCTCTCCACCCGAGGAATTCCCCTCCGTTACCGGGACGTCGCCAGCCAATGACCGCTCACAATTGGTGAGATCATAGGAGAGGTGCCAGATGCGGAAATGCTCCAGGCGCGGATTCGCCGGTTGTCTCCTGGCGATGCTATTTCGCCCTCTTAACTTCAAAGGCCAATCCACAGCCGCTGCCTCCCCAACCTTGCCGCCAGGTCCGGGCGCGCGCGCAGCAGGGGCCTCCTCGCGATCCGCGTCCCGTACATATCGTGCCGACGCCGTAATTCTATTCCTGGGGATTTCGATCTACCGGCGCGCGGGAGTGGGCGGCGGACGGGCCTCGTTCGAGGAGACAGGCGAAGGCGCGTCGCTGCGCCGCGCGCTTTTCTTCGCGGGGGGCTCGGACCCCAAGCAAGCCCACGGGTTGAGACGTCTCGGTTGGATACAGGAAGTCGTGCTTGGACCCGCTTCCGCCCCGTCTGAAGCCGCCTACTTCGGAGTGCTCACCTCGTCGCCCGAAGAGAGTCTGGAGCACGCCCGTAAGTCGGTTGCCGCCCCGCCATCCGGTCTCAGCGTCTTCAGCGCGGTAAGCGGCCGCAATACCGCCGGCCATAGCCGCAGCGCCGTTACCCATTTCGATTACGCGGACAGCGCCATCTGGTCCGACCGCGGACTGATTGAGCATGCGCAATCCACATTTGACGCCAAGGTCGATTGGCGAGAGACATCCTGGCCGAACTCGCCGAACCAGGCGCCTCCCACGTTTCTTTTTCAACTGGCGACTCTCTTGAAGCAACGGGCCCGCCACGCCGAGGGCCGGTATGTCTACAACGAGCAGGAGTACCTGCTGGAGCTCGAAGCGCCGCAAACAGGCCACGAGCGCGAGCGCCTTCTGCTGGTCCACGGCAAGACTCACAACCTTCGCACGGGCCACGAGGTCCTCTTCCGCCTGTGGCTGGAGGACGCGGCCGATTCCATCGTGCCCGTCCGCATCGAGTTTCAGCCGCGATCGTTTTTGCGGCTCACTTTCGAAGCCTTGCCTGCCTGACTGCAACGCCGCGAGATCCGCACTATCACGCGATAGTTACCGATGATCGTTGACCCTCCGCTTCGCGGAGGTCGCGAGACAAAATCGGGAAAAATCATTTTCCACCAAACATGTTTCAGCGGTTTGCGCGGTGGAAGACTCGCAAAAAGTCAATTCGTACTCACGACCGGAGTGCTTCACCCGAAGGGCGTGCGTCCGGATCTGCAATCCGATCGGACCGTTGGCGCTATAGTATCTCCAATGGCTGTGGTTGCGATCGCCGGACGAAAGGGAGGGATCGGGAAGTCGACGATCGCAGGCAACCTCGCCGCGGAATTTGCCGCCATGGGCCAGACCGTCGCCGCCCTCGATGCCGATCCCCAGCACAGCTTGGCCGCATGGGCGAAACAGGGCGATGGAATGCTTTTGCAGTGCGTGGAGAAGCTGGATCGCGGCAGCCCGTCCGAGCTGCACGCCAAGGTGCGCGCGGCGCAAAAGACCGCGGACGTCGTTATCATCGACACGCCGCCGGGGATTCAGGAAATCGCTTATCAGGCCATGCTGGTTGCCGATCTTGTTCTTCTTCCCTGCGGCCCCTCGCCGCTAGACTTATTCCCGCTGAAAGAGGCTTTGGGATTGGCCTTGAAGGCGCGCGCGGAAAGGCGGTCGAAGAAGCCGCGCATCCGGTTTGTGCCGTCCAAGGTCCTCAAGAATACGAATCTCGGCCGCGGCTTGTCCTCTTCACTGGAACAATTGGGGAAGAAGGTGCTGCCTGAGATCGGGCAGCGAATCGTAGTGGCCGAAGCCGTGATGAGCGGTCTCACGGTGCGCGAGTACGCGCCGGGCTCCACTGCGGCGGCCGAATTTGAGCAGCTCGCGAAAGCTGTCGACAAAATCGTGCGCCGGTAGGCGCGCGGCAAACGCATGGTGGCCGGCAGCCCGTCAACGCCGGCGTCAGCCTCGCTGCAAGCCCTTACTTACTTACTCACTCAGTGAGTGAGATCGTAAAGAAAGTAGTTCATCCCGATCTTGTAGGCCAGCGTAGCCCATTTCTCGGGATACCGGGGATCGTCAGACCACTCCCAGGCATCGCCCAGATCCATGTTATGGCAGATCGCCACCATGATCCGGCCCTTGTCGTCGTAAATCGCGCGCCAGTGCGGCGGTTTGCCGGTCGCGCCTTTTTCGTAGGTGAGCCCAGTGGAAGTCCATTGCCACCCGGGTACCTGGAACCGGTCGTCCAGATCGTAGATGGTGTGGAAGATCGCGTCGGTGTTCTCGATGTCCACGATGTGGCGGCCGGGGAACACCTTGTTCATGCTGGCCGCAAAAACTTGCCACTCGTTCATGCCCCTATACTCTTCCGAGCCGTGGAAATCGTCCACCATCAGGAAGCCGCCGCGCAGCAGAAACTCCCGCAATTGCGCCGCCTGATCGTCCGGCAAATACCAATGGCCAACCTCAACCGCGTACATCATCGGCCAGTTGTAAACGTCGCCGGTGTCGTCGAGCTCAACCACCTGCTCAACCGATCGCGTGTCGATCCGCGTCAGGCGCCGCACGCCTTGAAGCAGATGCCGATCCGAGCGCGGATAGTCCATCGTCCAGTTCAGACTGGACCGGTAGCCCCGGTTGATGCCGGGACATTTTAGCCGCGCGCGGGTCCACTCGTGCTTGTCTTGATAATCGGACGGCAGTTGAAAGCTTTCGTACTCGATCGCTTCGTATTCGCGAAATGGCTTTTGGGCGCGCAACACGCCCCAGGCGCCGAAGCCGGCGAGAAGTAGCGCCAGTGCCGAGCGAACACGCATGCTTGGGTACAGGGTAGCAAAACCGGGCACAGTTGTTCGAATAGCTGGGGGGCCGGTTCGCCATTTTTGCCGAAACGCGGCTATCGCGCCGTCCAGCTTCGCGTAATTGAGTGACAACCGCCATTGGCGGCATATCGCGCTGGAGGCATATCGCGCCGACCAGTTTGTGATTTTACGCATGATTGACGAATAAGTACGGCGAGATACGTGGTAGTTCTCACATCTATGGGTGGCAATCTGTCGTAGTTCTTACATACGGACGGTAAAGAATACCCGCCGGCGAAGATGTGTCCCCACCAAGTCAGACCCTCGTCCCCAAATCAAGCAGTTTGAAGCTGAGCGAATGAACGACTACCGGATGCGCGTGCGGCCCGAAGTGGAAAGCGAAGGAAATCACAGTTTTACAGCCTGAAGCATTCTAGGCTGCACCCGTCCAACAAGAAAAGAGAAGGCCATCCAAAACCGGTTTCCGCACGAATGGAACTCGCCGTGCACCGCCTAGTGAAAACCAAATTACCGCGGGCCGAATCCAAGGCCCGCATTAAAATCGAGCGGAGGCTGCGCGAAGTTCAGGCTCGCCGCTCCAAAGTAAACGATCTGTTCGAAGTCGCTGTGCAAAAGTACATTGCACCGACCGAGGCTGAGGCAATCGTTTCGTGCCCTGACGAGCGAAGTGTGCACTGGCCTCTGTTCACATCGGAAAGAACCGCGGGTCAAGGCCCACGGAATGGTGGCTTTTCTGGGTTATGCCCTTTTGATGACGCTCAAGCATCTTCTGAAGCGACGAGTGAGACGACTAACCCCCCAGTCGCCGGCCAGTGGAGCGGACCACGCCAAGCCGAGGCTGCCGACGAAGGCGCTGGACCTTCTCTGCACCCAGCAAGAGAGCGGGTATCGTCGTACCCGCCACGGGTGGGCGAGAGATCCACCTCCGCCGGATCGCGGAACCCTCGCTGGAGCGGAGTCTCTGTTCCAGCAGCTCCGGCATCGGCCTGCGGAACGTCTCAAAAGCTCTCTCCAAAAATAGGGCAGACTCGGCGATAGCGCGAACTGATTCATGCAGGCTTTACGAGTTTCCCTAACGTTCGGTAAGGAATGCCGGTTAGGATACGCTTATTGTTCGGAAAATCGGCATATATACTAACGGGTACGCTTCAGTAACTGACAGCAGTAAGTAATAACAAAATCAGCCATTTTATTCTTCAGCAGCCAGCGGCAGAGCTAAGTCGTGCAATTACTATTATATCGCGATCAGGCATCCTAGCCTCTTTCTAAAGGATTGCCGCCTCTCGGCTGTAATATTATAACCTCTGGAGTTATCACTAGTTATAGTGACTATCGATCAATAACTGGTGATACAGAACTGATATGGGAACCGATGAAAAGATCCTCAACACGAAGCCGGATTGCATTGATGGCCGCAATTGCCTCCCTGTTATCCGCGCGCGCATCCTTTGGGCAGGCAGGCCCAGACTCTCTGGCCCTGTCGTCGGGAGCCGCCGCCTCGAATGGCAGCGTAGCCCTAAACTTGGTCTTGACTTCTCCCGCCGGCAGCGAACCGTCGGCCATTGAATGGACGTTGACCTATCCCCCCGCCAATGTAGTCTCCATTTCCGTGAATTCCGGTCCGGCGCTTACCGCCGCCGGCAAGGTATTGAACTGCTTCGGCGGCTTCGGTACGTTTGCTTGCGTGGCTTCCGCCATGAACGCGGGCATCATTGCGAATGGCGCCGTCGCGGTTGTGAATCTGACCATGGCGGCCGGTCCAACCATTACTGCCATCGGGATCGGCAACAACGCAGCGTCTTCACCCGCGGGAAAAGGCATCCTACTTCTTGCCACGGGCGGAACCGTGACGGGCGGGGCCAGTTTGCCGGCTGCCGCTCCCGTTTTGCCGACTGTCGCCTCCCTGTCCTGCCTGCCATCCATCCTGAACGGATCCGGCACTTCGACCTGCACCGTTGCCCTGACTGGATCTGCGCCCGCGGGCGGCGCTATCGTCGCCCTGACCAACACCAACCCCACTCTCACCGTCCCTACATCTGTCACGGTGGCGGCGGCCGCCACTTCGGCAACCTTTAGCGCAAGCGCCGCGGCCATCGGTAGCAATCAGAGTGCGACCATCGCCGCCACCTACAACAACAGTTCCGCCCAAGCGACTATCAGCCTGGCGGCGCCCGTGCTGGTCTCCTCGCTGGCCTGCAGTTCCATCAGTCTGGGACCCATCTCTTCCAGCACCTGCACCGTCACCCTGACCCAGCCTGCGCCCACGGGTGGCGCTATCGTCACCTTGTCCAACACCAACTCGGCCCTCACCGTCCCGGCTTCGGTCACAGTGGCGGCGGCCGCCAGGTCGGCTACCTTCATCGCCATAACCGCGGCCATCGGCAGTAATCAGAGCGCGACAATCGCCGCCGCCTACAACAACAGCTCCGCCAGTGTGACTATCGGCCTGGTAGCGCCGGTGCTCATCTCCTCATTGGCCTGCAATCCCACTAGTCTCGGGCAGAATACGGCCGGCGCCTGCACGGTGACCCTGACCGAGACCGCTCCCACCGGCGGCTCGAGCGTGACGCTGGCCAGCAACAACTCTTCGCTCACCGTACCAGCTTCGGTTACAGTAGCGGCCGGAGCCACCACAGCGACCTTCACCGCCACGGCGGCGGCCATCGTCGCCAGCAATCAGAGCGTGATCGTGACCGCGACTCTCGGCAGCAGTTCGCAGACCGCCGCCATCAGTCTGGTGGCGCCGGCTCTGGTCTCGGGCGTGGCCTGCAGTCCCGCCAGTCTCGGACCCAACTCTTCCAGCACCTGTACGGTCACTCTGACGAAGGCCGCGCCCACGGCAGCTACCGTCATCCTGACAAACACCAACCCGACCCTCACCGTCCCGGCATCGGTCACAGTCGCCCAAGCCGCCACTTCCGCTACCTTTATCGCCGCCACTACCGCTGTCTCGAGTAACCAGTCCGCCACCGTGACTGCCACTCTCGGCAGCAGTTCCGGCAGCGTCACCATTAACCTGGTCGCCACCGCGGCGTCGCTTTCCTTGAGTTGCACCCCCACAAGCTTGACCGGCGGAGCGGCCAGCACGTGTACGGTCACGCTGAACAGCGCGTCGGTGGGCTGGAGTGTGCTTACTATCGGTAGCAATAACGTCAACTTGACTGTGCCCTCCAGTCTGTTGATCTCGAATGGGACCACTACCGGCCGCTTTACAGCTTCGGCGGCTAGCTCAATCGCCAACAATCAGACCGCAGTGATTACCGCCTCACTTAACGGTACTATTGCCACCACCAACGTCAGTCTCCTTGGCTCCCTCGGCGTGTCGTCGCTATCTTGCAGCCCCGCCAGCATCGGCCAGAACGCTTCCACCACGTGCACAATTACGCTATCGAATGTGGCGCCAGCGGGCGGAGCGGCGGTGACGCTTTCGAATACCAATGCAACCCTCACTGCGCCAGCTTCGGTGACGATAAGCGGCGGCGCGATGACCACTACGTTCGCAGCGACTACTTCCGCTATCCCGAGCAATCAGAGCGCGACCATCACCGCCGCCTACAACGGCGCCTCCGCCAATGCGACCATCACCCTGGTAGCGCCCGTGCTGGTCTCCTCACTGGTCTGCAATCCGGCGAGCCTGGGACCGAACGCCTCCAGCTCCTGCACCGTCGCCCTGACCCAGCCCGCGCCCACCGCCGGCGCTACTGTCATTCTGACCAACACCAACGCGACACTCACCGTCCCCGCATCGGTCACAGTCGCCGCGGCCGCCACTTCGGCGACATTCAGC
>Ga0182024_10017477_pt1 | contig 13459 bp, 11 predicted proteins | sample P32metaG_FD_120480 | JGI IMG/M metagenome (GOLD analysis project Ga0182024, IMG submission 120480) | Permafrost microbial communities from Stordalen Mire, Sweden - P3-2 metaG (Illumina Assembly) | ecosystem: Environmental > Terrestrial > Soil > Wetlands > Permafrost | place: Sweden: Stordalen...
GCCATCGTCGCGCAGACCGAAAACCTCCCTTACGCTGACCAGACGATTGATCTCGACCCGGACGTGCGCGATCAGTGGGGCATGCCCGCGCCGCGCGTCACCTACGACTGGCGCCGCCCAAACGAGCTGGCCCGCGTCGAGTACCTGTACCAGAAGCTCGAAGGGATCGGCCACGCCATGGGCGCATCGCAAGTGTGGCGCGCGCCTCAAGGATCCGGCGCCCCGGGCGCGCACCACGAAGGCGGCACGCGCATGGGCAACGACCCGAAAACGTCGGTCGTGAACCGCTATGGCCAGACGTGGGACATCCCGAACCTATTCCTGATCGGCAGCTCCACTTTTCCAACCATGAGCGGTTTCAATCCAACGCTCACCATCCAGGCGCTCGCCTATATGAGCGCCGACGCCATCGCCAAGCGCTACAAGAGCAAGCCCGGCCCGCTCGTTTAGCTGTGCCGAGGATCAAGTGGAACAGGCTTCAGCCTGTGTGGTTTGCTGCAGGATGCACTGACTTGTTGCGGCCAATCCACACAGGCTAAAGCCTGTTCCACTTGGATGCCTAGTGTGTCCCTTGCTTTCCTGACGATGGGGTTGAACTATTTGAGGGAGCCGCTGCTGGCGCGCCCGATGAAACAGGGAAGAACCCATAAAGACCCAAATGCCCCGCAAGTGTTTCCGCTTCCTGCCCGTGAACAAGAATTTTCAATTGCCGGATCCCCGCCACGTTCGCGCCAAGCGTCTGCGCAATCGACTGAACCGCCAACTGCTCGCTCAGAATCCCCGACGGCATCCCGGATGAAATCTCATCCGAGAAATCCGCGATGGCCGTCCCGTCCGGCTGAATGTAAAAAGCCAACAGGCTTGCCTCCGCCGGCAGGGTCCGTTTCTCCGGAGCCGGCACCCGCGCAATCAACGCATTCAGAAGCTGCTTGGAGCGCTCGACAGAATCGGCGGAAAGCGGAAGCTGAATGGCCGTGGCCTCCAGCGAAGTGGGCGCAGCCGCCGACAACCAGAACATCTGCGCCTGCACCTGCACGTCGGTCGGCGTCGAGATCGGTTCCTGCATCACCTCGCGGCGCGCCTGCTCCTCGGTCTTGGGTGTGCTGCGCAGCCGCTGCACGGCCTGGCGCAATCCCGGCAGCGTGACGAGCCCCAGCGCCACCAATGCGCACAGGATCAAAATCGTCGTCTTGAGTCCCTTCGACAAGGCGTTACTTGCCTCCGGCTTCATAAATCGTTCGAAACGCCGCGACCGCGCGCGCCACTCCATCCGCCAGGCCCGGTCCCATCTGGTCGAGCGGGGCGCGGTCCGGCACACTGACGCTCGACACCTCGATGGCCACCGCAGGCGCCCCCACCGTCCGCAATTGCCGCACAGGGGCTTCGAACGGAGTTTCCGATGAGCCGCGGAAGCGCTGCGCCATCTGGATCTGGATCAGCTCGGCTAGCCTCCGGCTCTGCTCGATAAAGCTAAATTGCGCGCGGTCCCAGGGCAGAAGTCCCGAGCGGGAAGCAAAAGCGGACTTTTGCGGCAACGCCATCTGCGCCATGGAATACACGCGGACCGTGCCCGGCTGGCCCGTGGAGGAAACGTGCAGCGTGATAAATACATCCCCGCGCTGCGCGTTCGCCATCCTGGATCGGTCGTCGAAGGAAGGATCGTCATTGGCCTGGCGCGTTAGGATCACGCGCAATCCCTGCGCCTCCAGAGAAATTCGCACCAGCCGCGCAAAGCTGAGAACCACGTCGCTCTCCGAGATCCCGGACGATCCCCGCGCGCCCAAGTCCGCGCCGCCGTGCGCCGGATCGAGAACGACAATGGCCAAAGTTTTTTGCGGAGGCGCCGTTGGTTCAACGGTTGGCTGTGCGGGAGCTGGGAGCGTTTGCTGCGGAACCGCTGTCGAAGTTTGTGGAGCAGGCTGGCCCGGCGCCGCCGGAGCCTGCGGCGATTGCGCCTGCGCTGAAAACACCTGGGCGGCCGCAATCATCCACACGAAAATCAAGCCAATCAGTTTGCTGGGCACTCCCCCGAGGATACCAGAATCATTCCAATCGTGAGAGAGGGTCCGCGGAGTATTTCCCGCCTTGTTGCAGTCTGGAAGTTACCCGTCCAACCGCACATTCGCGGTTTCCTCAGCTTGAAATTACACCCACATTTTCGCGCCAAGGGCGCGGAGGAAGCTAGCCCGGGGCAACGCCCCGGGGATCGCGCCTAGGCATCATCGTCCGCCCTGAAAGGGCGGAAGGATCCTGCGCCCCTTCAGGGCATACCGCAATCGAAGGGTTCCGAAGCCCAAGGCGTCGCCCTGGGCTAACATGCGCCGGCGCTTTCAGCGCGGGAAGAAATGGATTTGGTTGAGTATTGGCAGGATCATTCCATATACGTTCTCGTTCCCTATAAGTTCGGGCATCAACGGGATAATTCCTAATCGAATACAACCGTCTTATTCGCATATAAGAGCACACGATGCTCCAGGTGCCATCCCACCGCCCGCGAGAGAACGATTTTCTCGAGGTCGCGCCCCTTCTGCACGAGGTCGTGGACCGAATCGCGGTGCGAAATTCGCATGACGTCCTGCTCGATGATGGGTCCGTCATCCAGCACTTCCGTCACGTAATGCGCAGTCGCGCCGAGCAGCTTGACCCCGCGCTCGAACGCCTGCTGGTGCGGCTGGGCCCCCACGAACGCCGGCAGAAACGAATGATGAATATTAATGATTCGCTGCGGATAATTCGCAATGAATTCCGCGGACAGGATTTGCATGTACCGCGCCAGGACGATCAGACCGATTTGATTTTGCTCGAGCAATTCACGCTGCCGCCGCTCGGCCTCGGCTTTATTCTGCTTGTTCACTTCCATCACGTGAAATGGAACGCCGTAAAAATCCGCGTGGCGTTTCGCGTCAGGGTGATTGCTGATGATCAACGGAATCTCGCACGCAAGTTCGCCGGTATGCCACCGGTAAAGCAGGTCCACCAGACAATGGTCGTACTTGGAAACGAACACGGCGACCCGCAGCCGGTCGCTCGAAAGCGCGATCTGCCACTTCATGCTCAAACGGTCCGCGATTGGCCCGAAGTGCCGCGCGAATTCCCGCATCTCCATCTGAAAGCCGTCGAGGTCCCACTCGATGCGTGCAAGGTATAGCCCCAGCTCCCCGACCATGTGCTGCTCGAAATGCAGAATATTTCCGCCCGCACGATAGATGAATTCCGCAAGCGTCGCGTCCACGCCCTTCCGGTCCGGGCACTGCACGCGCAGGATGGCGCTGTCTGTCATGATTTCCCCGTCCAGCGAATCTGGAATTGTACCCGAAGAAATCCCGCTTGACGCATGGTTCGCTTCGAGTCAATGGAACCTTGTGGTGCTCCGGCTTGCCGCTCGAGGGACGCCATCCGTTCCGCTCGAAGCCGAATCCTCCATGGCCTCTGTGTACTCCGTGTTAAGGCATTTCTCGATTGAGCCTGCGGTAATACATTACAGTCATCACTTCCGCCTGTCCCGGTTTTCGAGTGGCAAATTTCGGACGCGATCGCGTTTCATTTTCTTTTCCTCACGACTTATTTACGGACGGCACTTCATATTCCCGGGAAGATGCACCTTCGTTCCATGCGCGAAAACGAAGCGTGATTTCCATTCGATCTATTTGTCGAGGAGAATATTGGATGAAAGCAGCACCTGAATTTTCGACATTCACTGTTAAGGTCTTCTTTTCCACAGCTCTCGCGTTGGCAATCGCGCCCAACGGCGTTGCCCTGGGCCAGTCCAACCCTCCCCCCGCGGGCGAGATGGCGGACACGGGAACGAGCACGGATCTGTACATCATGATGGGGTCCGACTTTGTTCGCCCCGGCCTTCTTCCCAAGGCGAATTACAACATCGGCATTGGTCATACGTTCGGTTTCCTCAAGAAGGACCCGATCGGAGACGAACTCACGTTCGCCTACACCTATGAAGATGGTGGCGGCGGCTTTTGGCATTCTCAGTTCGGCTCGCACACCGAAAGCTTTGGTGTCATGAAAAACTTCGGCTTGCCGAAGACCAAGCGCGTCACCGGTTATACGTGGATTCAGGGAGGGATCAGCACATTCACTGGCAACGCGACTCTCCAGAATCATTTCTACAACGGTGAATCGCTGGGCGCAGTCGTCCATTTCGACGATCACAATTCGATCTGGATTCAGGAAACGTTCAATAAAATCATCTCGGTCCCGTCGTACACGACCACGTCCATCGGCTACACGAGGAGTTGGTAGCGTGCGCCGGACATCATCGAAAAGTGCGTCACCCGTCAGGAATGTTGGCATCGAGGACCGCGATTCTTAAAACAATCCTTAGGTCTTCTTTATGCCTTTCATGTCCGGTAGTTGCCATCATAGCGTCGCAGGAAAATGTAAAGTTTGAAGCGCAAATTGTGCATTGAAATTGAACGAGGGCGATAACTTTCTCATGACAATCTTGAGCAGGATCTTGCGGTATATCAGCTACGGCATGGCGGTTCTGGCGCTCGCTGCCAGTATTGGTTTGCTGGTCGGCGACGCGGGGATAGCAACTCTGCCCCGGTTCTCGGGGGCAGTTGTTTCTGCTGCGCCATTGCTCCTTGTGGGCACATCGTTCTTATTTGTGCAGCCGGTCATCCGTCCGCGATTGATAGAATTGCTGAAGAACGTGCTTCTCGCGGCAACGTTCTTGCTCTGGGGGATTGTGCAATTCATGCCGCCAAGTACGATGTCGCTCCGGCTGGGCAATGTCGTGATCGCGCTTTATGTTTTGGACCTGGCTTGGATGACTCTTGGCGCGGTGAATTCTCATGAGAGAGATTGAACCCGTGATTTTGTTCGTTTCCGTTTCGACTGGCTTTGATTTCAATTCGATTCCATCAGGGTGGGGTGATGCGAACAAACAGCGCACGATCCGCGACCAGGCTTAAGCCTGAGATTGCCGCAAATCCGGTTCCAGCTTTTGAAAGCCAGCCCGTTCCCGGCGCCGAAGGAGGTGCGATCAGCCAGATCGTCAGCCGGGCTTTTTCCTTGAGGCGGCGCGGAGCGATCGGCAATGACGGGCTGATCGTGCGAAATTTATCCGCCAGATTTCGAGTGCAGCTGCTCGCGCGGCCCATCCACCCATGGGACCGCAATCGGCCGCGCGAGGAGCGGAACGAACTATTTGTTCAGCAATGTCTCGATGATCTCAGTACAGCGATCCCCAACCTTTTTCGTTCCATGCCGGAAATTGATGAAATGGAAGTCACCGTGCTGGACCCGAGGGACAAGAGCGCGATCATTGCCGGCATCGTGACGAGGACCGATGCGCTCACCTCCAATTCCTTGCCCGCCGGAATGAAGCTCAGGGCCATGGGCCTTGCCTACGGTCGCAGCAATTCCGGATTTGAGCGGATGGAAGAAAATCCCGTTCTCATTTTTAAATAAGTGGCAGCGGACGCCGAACTCGGTCTTGGTGCATGTAGCGCCCGCCTTCAGGCGGGCATCTGCGTGAGTCCAAAGTGCCCGCCTGAAGGCGGGCGCTACATACTTTAGTCCCAGAAGGCTTGTCGAGTTTTAAGAGCTGGCCTCTTACGAAATGGCTTCCATGAACTTCGCCGAGCGTCGCTCCCGGGCAAGTGTGACGACAAATTTTCTCCGTGAAAACTTGCAGCTCGACCCCGCCTTTTGCTGGCAGGCGGTGTACAGCCGTGATCCGCGGTTTGACGGCCGTTTCTTCGCGGGCATTGCCACGACCGGTGTCTACTGCAGATCCGTGTGTCCAGTGTCCTTCGGCCATCCCGAAAGCGTTCGCTGGTTTCAATCTGCCGCGGCTGCGGAAGTAGCCGGCTTTCGTCCGTGCAGGCGGTGTCACCCGGACACCTCACCCGGAAGTTCAGCGTGGTTTGGAACCTGGGCTGTCGTATCCCGGTCGCTCAAGCTGATCTCCGAGGGCGCGCTGGATGGCGGCAATTTGGAGCAGCTTGCCGACCGCGTAGGCATCGGTTCTCGCCATCTGCGCCGCCTTTTTCAACAGCATCTCGGCGCTTCGCCGCTGAAGATTGCGCGGTCTCATCGCGTGCTCGTCGCGCGAAACCTGATCGTGGAAACGCAACTTCCGGTCGCCGAAATCGCCCTCGGCACCGGTTACCGGAGCATTCGCCAGTTCAATCATTCCGTGCGGACGGCCTTTGGGCAGTCTCCCACGGATATCCGCCGCTTTCATGCGGCAGTCGGTGCGCCGGGCCCCCAGGTTGGGATCATCGTTCGTCTGCCCTATCGCCCGCCCTTCGACTGGCCGTCGCTCATTCATTTCTTAAAATCTTGCGCCACTCCCGGCGTCGAATCCATCGAGGGCGAAATCTATCGCAGGACGATAGAAATCGGAGGCATCGCCGGCGCGATCGAAGTATGGGACGAGGCCCCCCACACTCGGCTATCCATGCGCGTCTTCTTGCCCGGGTGCGACAGGTTAATGCAGGTGGTCCAGCGAGCTCGGCGCGTGTTTGATCTTGGTGCGGACGCACCCCACATCGGATCCTATCTTTCCCGCGACACAAGACTCGCAGCCATGGTGGCGGCGCGGCCGGGACTCCGCGTGCCGGGCGCTTGGGACGGTTTCGAGTTGGCTGTACTGGCTATTCTTAGACAGAATTTGGAAGGATCCGATCTCGAACCATTCGCCCGCACTCTGGTAAAAACATTTGGCCGGCCGGTTCAAGTTTCGGCACCGGGGCTGACTCACTTGTTCCCTCGTCCTGAGACCTTGGCGAATGCGAATCTCGAGAGTGTCGGGATTCCCGCGCCACGGGCGATAACAATCAAAGCCTTGGCGAATGCTGTCTTGGAGGGAACGCTCACGTTCGATTCGGTGAAAGCTGCGCGAAAAGCCGCCTTGCAGTTGCAATCAATGCCGGGACTTGGAGAAGAGACTGCCGCATACATCGCCATGCGGGCCCTGGGTGACCCCGACGCATTTTCCTGCACCAGCCTTGCATTTCGCAAAGCCCTGGCTTTTCACAGAAACCCGGTTTCGCCCGAGGAAGTCATGCGTATTTTCGAGGGGTACAGGCCATGGCGCGCTTATGCGGCCATGCACTACTGCATCTCGATGCGGCAGTCTGCCCGGCAGGTCCATCCAGCAGGCGCTCCTAGGAAAAATAGCGCAAAATCGATTCGGCGACGCAGCACGGCTTTTCGCCGCCCTCGGTTTCAACGATAATTTCAAACACCGCCTCAACGGAATCGGGCAACTCTCTGCATGATTGCAAACGAACTCGTCCGCGAATCTTCTCGCCCGCGCGCACGGGGGCCGGAAACCGGACGCGGTTCAATCCATAATTGATCGCCTGCCGCACGGCACCCGGCATCTGGACCGCTTCCCTCAGGAAATAGCTGATCAAGGAGAGCGTCAGAAACCCGTGCGCGATGGTCGCCCCGTAAGGCGATTCGCGCCGCGCGCGTTCGGCATCCACGTGAATCCATTGCAGGTCACCTGTAGCTTCGGCAAACTGGTCGATGCGCTCCTGCGTCACAACCAGCCACCCGGACACGCCGATTTCGCGCCCCACGTAATCCTTTAACGATTGTAGAGAATTAAGAACGAGGGTAGGCATCGCGGTCAGTGGTTTCATGTGGAACAGGCTTCAGCCTGTGGGGTTTGAATTTGCTCAAGACAAACCCCACAGGCTGAAGCCTGTTCCACTGGAACCTCCTACTCTAAGTTACTTGGCAGGTTTCAATTCCGCATACAACTGCCCCACAAACCGGTCCGCCATCTTATCCCCGTTCGGCGCGGCTGGCGGGACGCTGGCGTCAAAAGCGGCCGAAGGATGCGCAGCAATCACTTCGTCCGACGACTTCCCCTGCTTCATAAGCATCGCAACCTGGTCCCGCACTCCCAGAACCATATCCCGATGCGCGATAACGGCATTTCTGTCGACGGTCGCCCCGTGGCCCGGAATAATTTTCGTCTTGGGTCCAGCGAGGGCGATCACGATGGAGAGCCCGTCGACCAGCCCGTTAAGACTTCCGCCGTTCGCACGATCGATGTTCGGATATCCGATCGAGCGGTAGAAATCGCCCGTCATAATCACGTCCGCGTTGTGGAAGTAAACAATTGTGTCGCCGTCGGTGTGCGCTTTCGGGATGGGGATGAGGTCAATCGTTTCCCCGTCCATGTGAAACGTAACTTTGCTTTCATAAGTTACGACCGGCAGACCGGCCTCTACCATGGGCGTGCCCGACTGTCCATTGGCGCCGGGCGGCGGGTTCATCAGCCGGTCGCGCAGTTCGTCGCGCGCGAAGATCGTCGCGCCCAGCTTGCCCATGTTCGCGTTGCCGCCGGTATGATCGGGATGCACGTGCGTGTTGACCACGAACTTGATCGGGTTCGGTGAAATTTTCTTGATTTCCGCCACGATCCGGTCGGTGAGCGGCGCGAATTGTGTATCAACCATGAAGGTCCCTTGAGGCCCCACCAGCACTCCGATTGTGCCCCCGCGGCCGTCGATCGTGTAGAAACTGTCCGTGATCTTGTTGCTTTTGACTACCGTCTTGCTGTCGTCGACAGGCGCCTGCGCGCGGGCCGGTGCCGCCACGATGAGCGACACGATCAACATGGCCGCCGGCACAGCAAGGGCGCGTCGAATCCACGAATTTTTCATTGGCGTTTGCTCCTGATGGAAAATACGATTTTGACTTGGGTTGCTGTCCGAGAGTATATACCAAACACGCTTTACGCAAATGTTCGGGCTTGTGAATTCATTTGGCTCCCCGGGAGGGCACATGAAACGGCTCTGGATGATTGCTTTGCTAGCCATGCTGGCGGCGCCGGCACTCGCTCAGGTGGGACCGAGCGTGCCGACTCTTCCCTACGAATCGGTACCAAACCCCCTGCAGTACTCGGTCGATCAGAATTTGGGAGAAGTCCTAAGCGTGGCCGTGAATTCCAAGGGCCACATCATCGTCCTGAACCACCCCGGAACGGCGACCTCGGGCCCGGTCTACGGGAACGCCACAACTCAAATTTTTGAATTCGATGCCGACGGCAAATACATCCGCGAAATCGGCCACGGCGTCTACGGAATGGCCTACTCGCACTCGGTCCGGTTCGACAAATATGACAACCTGTGGGTCGTGGACAAAGCGGCGATGTCCGTCATCAAGTTCAACCCCGCCGGATACGTCCTGATGAATCTCGGCCGCCGCGACGAAGGCCCCGACGAGCCCCGTTACCGCCATGCCGATCCTCCGCCAACCCCCGTGGACGGCTACTTTAACGGCTCAACCGACGTCGCCTGGGACAAGGACGACAACATTTACATCGGCGACGGCTATTTCAACTCGCGCATCGCAAAATTCGACAAGCATGGCAACTGGATCAAGCAATGGGGAGGCCCCGGAACCGGCGGTGTCCACGCCAACGAAAATCCAGGCCAGATCAAGAATCCGCACAACATCGGCATTGACCGCGACAGCAACGTGTATGTAGCCGATCGCGGCAACCGCCGCATCCAGGTATTCGACCTCGATGGAAATTTCAAAAAGTTCATCTTCCTGAATGTTCCCTACGACAAAATGCGGCATCCCGTCCTCGGAAATCTTCCCGTGGACCGCCCCGACGAAACCGCGCCGTGGACCATCTGTATTACCAACACCACTCCGCAATATCTCTTCACGACGGACAACGAGCCCGGCCGCCTCTACAAACTTCAGTTGCCCGAGGGAAAGATTCTAGGCATGTGGGGCGAGTCCGGCCACGAACTGGGCGAGCTCAACTGGGCTCATGGCCTGGCGTGCCCCTCCGAGGACCTGATCTACATCGCCGACATGAACAACTGGCGCGTCCAAAAGCTGGTCACAAAAGGAAAGAAGTAGCCTGCGGGAGACAGTGGAACAGGCTTCAGCCTTTGAGGTTTGGTCCCCGCAAAATCTAACCCCACAGGCTGAAGCCTGTTCCACCAAATGCCCTAAACAAAAAAACACCCTGGGCTCTTCAGAGCCCAGGGTGCGTTTTGATTCAGAGCAGTTACTTCCCGATTTCCAGGATCACGAACGACCCGGCGATCGGTGTGGGACGCGGACGAGGATTGTCCGGCGTCGGCGCCGCGGCCGGTTTGAAATCGGCGGTTTCTGTGTAAACGAGGTGCGTTGTGGGATCCAGCGTCATCGTACGCGTACCGACTTGCGTATTGATATTCCCGACGACGGTGTACTTGTCCGGTGAATCCTGGTGAATCACGGAAACGAAGCCATCGCGGCAAGCGGCGAACGCCATTCCCGTGCCCGGATCGAATCCGTTGCCGTCAGGATCGCCTCCGATCGGCGGGGCAGCGACAACCTTTCCGTTGTCCGCATTCACGACGACCATCACCTTATCGCAGGCCACGAAAATCCGCTTGTGAGCGCTATCGTATGCCATGGCGGAAGGGCCATCGCAGGGTGCCAGCGGCCATGAGCCCTTGATGGCATAGCTCTTCGCGTCAAATTCTTCGATCGTGCTTTTGTCCTCGAGATTGACCCACACGTTCCCATTGCCGTCGACGATGGCCTCTTCCGGCTTGCCCTTGAGGTCCACTCTGCCGATCACTTTATTCGTGGTCGCATCAATCACTGTTGAATCCATGCTCTTGCCGTTGAAGGTGAACACCTTCTTGGTCCCCGCATCGTACCGGATCGAGTCGGGATCTTTTCCCGGGATGTCGATCACGGAGGTGGCCTTCAACGTCTTCAAATCGATCACTGACACAGTATTTGCGTCTCCGTTGCTCGTAAATCCTTTGCCCAAATCGGTGGCCAGAGCGATGCCGTGAGAGTTCTTGGAATTAGCAATCTCAACGTCGCCGACCACTTTCCCGGTGGTGACGTCCACAACCTGGAAGTGCGATCCGCGGGCGACAAACAGCCGGTGCGTGGGCGGATCGATCAACATGTAATCCCACCCGCCGTCTCCTCCGATTTGCATTCTCTTCGAGACCTTATATCCCCCTGCCTGCGGAGCGGCATAAACCACCACGCCGGCAATCAACGCCAGGCAAATCATGGGACTTGCCAGGCGCACCCATCGTGCCAACTTTTGTCGTGACATGCGAAGCATCTCCTTATGTTTTCGTTTGAGCAGAAATCTGCGTTCTTCGTTCTGAATCAATAATACGTTTCACCGCCGTAATAAGTTTCGGTCCACCCGTACCGCCCTACCTTACCTCGACTGGCGTGCCGGCCGCTTCCACCGTCGTCTCTTTGTCGCGCGTCATGTAGAACTGAATCGCCGGCGTAATGATCAGCGACAACACCATCGAAATCAGAATTCCGCCGATCACCGCGATCGCCAGGGGCTGAAGCATCTCCGCCCCCGCACCCAATGCCAGCGACAACGGTAACATACCTGCCACGGCGGCCATAGCCGTCATCACGATTGGACGAAGACGCCGTCGCCCCGCCTGGATCATGGCCTCTTCCGCGGAGAAACCGAACGCCCGGAATTTTTGATTGGCATCCAGCAGTAGAATTCCGTTCTTGGCGACAATGCCAATCACCATGATCAGTCCCATTCGCGAGGATATATTGAACGTGGTTTTGGTGATCAGGAGCGCGAAAAACACGCCGGACGTGGACAGGAGCGCTGATGAGAGGATCGCGATCGGCGCCGAGAAGCTGCGAAACTCGAAGAGCAGCACGATGAAAATGAGAATGACGGCGAGGATGAGGACCCTGTTAAGGTCGTCGGCCGACTTCCGCTCTTCCTTGTAAGTTCCGCCGTAGGCCACGCGGATCGATGGCGGCAAGTGCAAATCGTTCACCGCCTTCTGCACGGCCGCGACTCCACTTCCCAGATCGATGCCCTCAAGCCGCCCCGTGACTTCCTTTTCCTGCTGCAGGTTGTCGCGCAGAATTTCCGTCTGGCCCGGCACTTCGGTAAACGTGGAGACCGAACCGAGCGTGGCCGATCCTCCGTTCGCGTTGACGATCACCGTGTTGTTCATCGCTTCGAGCGAAGCGCGGCTCGCCGCCGGATAACGAACGCGCAGAGTATAGGGCTTGTCATCGATAATCATGGGTGCGGTGGCGGGCTCGCCGTCCACGATCGCGGAGGCCACCGTGGTGAGTTGATCGGTTGTGAAGCCGGCCTTGGCCGCCGACGCCGGATTCACCGTAAAGACCACGGCCGGACCGCTCGTCGTGTTGTCAATTCCGTCTTCCACGTCCACGATCGGTTTCTTGTAATTGATCTGGATGCGCCCCATCGCATCGGCCACACGCGGCGCCCAGGCCGTCAGCTGATCCACGTCCGGCGAAAAGAGCTGGACAACAATCGGCTCGGGAGCACCCGTCAAGTCCGAAATCATGTCCTGAAGCACCTGCGTAAATTCGACGTCGAGCGCCGGCTCCTCCGTTGTCACCTTGCTGCGGACGTCGCTGATGATGTCGTCGATTGGGCGTCTTTTTCCGTCCTTCAGCTTGACCGCGATGTCTCCCGTGTTGGGCTCAGTGACCGCAGCAAGCCCGAGTTGCAATCCGGTGCGCCGCGACGTGTTCTCGACCTCGGGGAATGACTTGATGATATTTTCCACGTGCGTGACCACTCGATTCGTTTCCGCAAGCGAGCTGCCCGGCGGCATGACGTAATCCAAGATGAAGCCGCCCTCGTCCATGTGCGGCAGCAGGTCCGTGCCAAGCCTGTTGTAACACACGTAGGAAACCGCAATCAGGATCACGCAAAACGCCCCGAGCCAAATCGGATGTTCCAGCGCGCGGCGCAACCAGCGCTCATAAAACGCGATGATTTTCTCGAAGTATCCGCCCCTGAGCGATTCTTCCTCCGCGGCCATCATGCGCTTCATGCGCTCGAATTCCACATTTTCGGTGTCATCCAGCGGCGCATTTTCCACGGCTGCCGCGGCCCCGTGGCCGCGGCGGATCAAGTAGACTCCGAGGTTCGTGGACCAGGTAAGCGCCAGGGCCAGGGAAGTCAGAAGCGAGACGCTCATGGCAATGGCCAGCGCGCGGAAAAACGTTCCGGTCACGCCCGTGATCGAAATCAAGGGCAGGAACACGACGATCGGCGTCAGCGTTGACCCGATCAAGGGAACTGTCAGTTCTTTGAGGGCGCTGTTCACCGCTTCGAGCCTGCCTTCGCCGCCGTCGCGGTGCAATACAATGTTCTCAACGACCACAATCGCGTCGTCGATGATGAGTCCGCCAGCAGCGGCCAGCCCGCCCAGGGTCATCATGTTGAAGCTTTGCCCCAGCATCTTCATAGCAATGAACGTCACGAAAATGGCCACGGGAATCACGAGGCCCGTCATCAGCGCCGTCCCAATGTCGCGCAGGAACAGCCAAATGATGAATCCGGCGAGCAGCAAGCCGATGATGATCGCGTCGCGCACGCTGCCGATCGATGCTTCCACGATATTCGACTGATCGTAAAAGACCGCCAGGTTCACGCCGGAAGGAAGGCTCGGAAGCAGATCCTGAA
>Ga0182024_10017478_pt1 | contig 13459 bp, 18 predicted proteins | sample P32metaG_FD_120480 | JGI IMG/M metagenome (GOLD analysis project Ga0182024, IMG submission 120480) | Permafrost microbial communities from Stordalen Mire, Sweden - P3-2 metaG (Illumina Assembly) | ecosystem: Environmental > Terrestrial > Soil > Wetlands > Permafrost | place: Sweden: Stordalen...
AACTCCGCATTTTGCGTCTGCAGTAATGGGCGCGCTATCCTGCACGCGAGGAGAACATCATGGCTGAATCGACCGCTGCCTTCCCCTATGAAACGCGCCTCAACCTTTTGCATAGGCCGCTAGAGCTCATCGATGTGAAGGCGCTTGCGGATGCTTGCGAGTTCAAATGGTTCAACCAGACGCTTTGCCAGGTGAACGGCTCCGTAGTGCGGGTCGGCGTGATTGAAGGGGAGTATCGCTGGCACAAACACGAGGCAGACGACGAGTTCTTCTACACCGTTGAAGGCTTGCTCCTCATCGATCTGGAGGATCGTGTTGTCGAAGTTGCGCCGGGTCAGGGCTTCGTGGTTCCACGCGGCGTAGTGCATCGCACGCGCGCACCGCAGCGCACGGTAATCCTGATGGTGGAGAACGCGGGAATCATCCCCACGGGTAACTAACCAAGGCGATTCTCCAGTTCCCGTGGAATCTCCGAATTGTGCAACGCGGCTTTTTCTTGAGGAAAAAGCCACTCAAAGGATGTGGTTCCCTGTGCACCAACTGGAGAACCGCCAGGGAACGGATTCGGCCGTCCCGGTGCGATATAGTCGAATAGGCATGGCAGCAACACCCAACAGCACTCCTGCAGCAACCAAAACCGCGCAGCAAGGATTCGTTTACCTTCCCTTAATTGTGGGCTGGCTTGTGCCCGGAGCGGGGCATTTCCTGGTGGGCAAATGGCGCCGCGGGGTTCTGCTGGCCTTGTCGATCGTGGGCATGTTTGTGCTGGGCCTCTTGATGCAGGGCAAAGTCTATTCGAGTGCGCACGACATTCTCGACATTCTCGGCCTGGCCGGCGACTTGGGCAATGGTTTGCTCTATGTGGTGAGTCGGGTGCTTGGACTGGGCGCGGACTCGGTGCAGGTGACGACCGCCGATTATGGGACGCGGTTCATCGTGGTGGCAGGCCTCTTGAATGTGATCGCCGCTGTGGATGCCCACAACCTGCGCACGGGGAGGAAGCCGCTCTGATGCTCAGTCCTTCTCACTTTACGGCGGTTTTGCTGTTTGCCTTGTGCGCATCGACGGTCTTCGGCATCACACAGCGCGAGACGCCGCGGCGTATGTTCCGCTACGGCCTCTATTGCTTTCTGCTCTTTGTGGGCTCGGCGATCGTGCTGAGCTGGGGCATGTATCTCATCGCGCGTTAAGGCCGCTGTGAAAAAATCCTTGTCCTAAGAGGGTTCGACCATGAACAGGGAATGGCACGCGAAAAACCAGATGCCGCCCAAGGCGAGTCTGGATCAAAGAATCCACTGGCATCGCGAACACCAGAAGCATTGCGCTTGCCGTGAAGTGCCGAAGAGCCTGCGGCCTCACATGAAGGATGAGAAGTAGGTTCGCCGGCATGGCTGGTGAATCCCTTCGCGATGTTGTGGACTCGTCCAATGCGATCAGGTTGGTGACGAATCTGAATTTCTGGTTCTTTTAAGATGCGGTTTAACCATGGTTTAACCAGCGCTCACGATGGTCGCGTCGACTTGAGGGCGGTGGGTACGGAATGCACCCTCTCTGGTTTTGCGATAGCCTCGCATCTCGCAATTGCGCTCCGGCATCTCCTTGCATCGAGGCAACGAAAACGCTCCCTGGTGGGCGCCGGTTCTTACTGTGCAATCACTTTCTCCGACGTGGCCCTCATCCTCAAAGCGGTAAAGGGAAGAAAAGGTATGACATCAAAAGTGTAACTCGCCGTCACTCTCACCAGGCAGCCTTTGCTATTGGTTTGGGTGCACCCGGTGGTGGTGCCGTCCGGGTTCGTACCCGGCCAAACATACGAATTCGACGTGTTAATCGTCAGATTGCTTGGGTTAATCGCCCCCAGGCTTTGCACATAGTTCTGAATGTCGGAGCTCAAGGCCGTGCAGTCGTATGCCATCGTGAAGTTCGGAGGCGCCGATGTTCCGCAGGGTGTGCCTATGTTCTCACTCGCGGTATAGCCGCGCACCATGGCGAAGCGCGCGCCCTGCTGCGCTGCGTAGGCCGTATAGTGGTAGATATACATCGCAAACATCCCTTGGAGAACGGCGAACAGAAGGAAGATCAGGAGCGGCACAGTGACAGCGAATTCCACCAGCGCTGAACCGCGCTCTTGGCACGCCAAACAGAACCACTTCTGCACGTCAAACTTTCTCTTCATTGACTGGCCGTTCCCTTGCGCTTTCGCTCCCCTCACAAGACGCCGTTTAGGTTCGCCTTCCCGTCTTTCGGCCGACGGGCAGAAGGAATCTCCTCTGTCTGCGCCTAAACCGTTAAGACTAGCTGCCTGCGCTGCGCATCGACGCCGAACTGGAAAGCGACATAGACGAAGGAAGGCCGGGCCAAGGGATCAACGGCGAATAGGTTCCTGTAACCGTAACATTGACACGTTGAATCTCATTGTTGCTCGAACACGCCGGCTTGACTGAGCAACTTGCGCTGTAGCTGGTGCCGTCTGCGCATTCGCAACCATAGGTAGGTGTTCCTGCCGACAGGTTCGGCACATTCGGCGCATCCTCCTGGGCCGCATTCTGCATACCAGTCGTATCGGTCGGATTCTGAGACCCGTACGCCGCGGCAGCCTGTGCTGCACCTACGATCTCAACCGAAAGATAAAAGGCCCGCCCAAAGTCGATAGCGCCAAACAGCAGCAGCGGAAACAACGGCAACACGAATGCCAGCTCCACTAGGCTTGCCCCGTTTTCGTCTCGCAACAGATGGAATCGAGTTCGTTTCTTCATAAGCTACTCCGAAAGCGCAAACGCCCCCAAAATCTTGCTGGGACTGCCACCGAGGTATCCCCCGGAACTGTTGATCACGAAAGTTTCGCCCGAGTCAATCATGAAATCCTTCACATCGAGAGCCGTGTAGGACGCGCCGCTGTTAATCGTGACGCCTGTACCGCTGTTGAGGGTAAGCTGTGCATCGGGGAGATAGATAACTCCCTGAAAATAAGAAGATGAACCGGAGTCGATAGGCATCCCGGAGCTGTTGGTGCTGGCTTGCCAATCCAGCATTCCGGCAGTCGTGCCCGCTGTCGACGACGTAGTGGTAGGCGCCGTCAGCTGCGCCGTGCTGCCGCTGTTCAACTGCAAGGTTCCGTTGGCGAAATACAATTCCACGCCCGTCCCGGCCAGTGTGGCGCCGCTGTTGACGTTGATGGAGCCGTTCATGTAGTAAAGGCCGGGGGCAAGGGTAACGGAAACGTTCGAGTTCAGATTGATACCGTTGGCGTAGTAGCCCGGTTGCAAAGTTGCACCGCTATTGGGTGTGGTATTGCTGGCGGTCGAAGAAGCCGCGGGCTGGGTGGGTGGCGTCAGCGATGCCAGCGGATCGCTTTGCGGCGTAGTCGTGTGCGCCGGGGGCGCGGTACTCGTCCCCCCTATGTTCCATGTACAGCTGCTGTTGCAGTTGTTGGGACTCCACGATCCGTAGTAAAGGAACGTCGAGGCAGTCACGGTGTCGCCGTTGTCGGTTTGAAGATTCCCATTGTCGTAAACACCGCAATTATTCAAAGTAAAGATGCCATTGGAGCTATTGAATTCGAGTGATTTCGTATAAATGCAATTACCGCCGCTGATACCCGTATTAACATATGAATCACCTGCTTCCGCGCGCGCCACCAGATTAAAGGACCGCATCCCAACAATAGCGCCAAAGAACGTTTTTTGCGGCTCGGTAAGCACCACCTCGGCCATATGCGTGTTGCCGTTGTTCGGATCGCTCGTTCCCAGTACGCAGGGAGCAACATTAATAATCATGGCTAAGCCCGTCGAGGCGGAGACTGTGCATTGCTGCGTTGTCGGCGTGATAGTCGTGCTGGTAATGCCGTCTTCTTTCAAAGCCGTCGTCGCCGCCGTTTGCATGTTGGCGCAAACCGTATTGTTGCAGTTGCCAAGCTCCAGACCCGCCGCGATCGCCGCTGCATCAGCCGCCGTCTGCAACTGGCGCTGTTGAAATCGGACGAATCCCACGTCAATCGCCAGCGCCAACGCGCCCAGGAGCATAGTCAGACTCAACGCAACCAACACCAGCGTCTGTCCGCTTTCGTCGGTCAAAATCCTTGATGCGCCGTCTCTGCCGCCGTAGGGCTGCGGCCCGACTCGGCCGGCCACGGCACTCAAGCCCCGTTTAATCGTCTTGCGGCCGTTGTTTAGGCGCTGCGTCTTCTGATCGGCGCGGCAGGGATGATCACTGTTCGATCGCATCGCTTTACCTCATATACAGCGCTTCGCAGCGTTTCGAAAGCTGCGTCCCGAAACTTGCAACCACAGGTCCGAGACTGCGGCGGCAGCCCCAATTTCGCCCATACAGAATCCTATGTGGGATTTGCTTGCGATAAATTCCCCTTGGGCCTGCGCTCTGACACCGACACCTGAACGGCATGAGCTTTTCCTCATGCCTCGGATGGTCCTGAAGCTCACTGCGATAGGCCGATTCTACAACTTTGGTTCATCCAATAGTGGATGTTGGGGGATGAGACTGGTGGGAAAGAATTACTTGTGTAACGGTTTACCTGAGGCTTGCTGGGATTGGGGGCCGTTGTGAGGGACGCGAGCGAGCGCAAGTCCAACTCGTGGAATCCGATTAACCTAATCGCCCCGCTCCCTAATCCCTATCGCTCCCACACTGCGGCGTCGAAGGTGTGTTTGTTCTCATAACCTTCCGACTTATAGAGTTCGATCGCGTCGCGGTTGGCTTCAGTAACGGTGAGGGAGATCTCGCTCACGCCCTGGCGGATGAACTGCGTTGCGGCGAGCGAGAGCAGCATCCGGGCCAATCCCTGACGGCGGAAGTCGGGGTGCACGCAAAGCTGGGTGATGTGGCCGCTTTGCGGGCTGACGCGCGAGCCGAGCACGAGAGCCGCTAGCTCTCGGCTTCCCCGATCGACGACCACATGCGAGGCCACGGGCGAAAATGCGCCGCAGCCGGCGTAGCGAACGATGTTGTGGAGAAAGCGCAACGAGCCATGCACGGAGTGGTACTGGTCGTTGATTAGGCTGTCAGGATGACTGCGATAGGCGGCGGAGATGAGGCGCGCCGCAGCATTGAGGTCGTCTTCGCGCCAGGGGCGCAAGTCTAGTGACGGGGACAAGGCCGTGGCGGGATGGGTCCAGCGGCCGGCGAGCTGCTGCACCATAAACAGCCGGTGGAAGACGTCGAATCCCTCCTTCCGGAAGAGGGCGGCGTGGCTACCGGCGGGATGAATCAGCAGCTGCGATTCAATGCGATTGACTTGCGGCGAGTTGAGAAGAGTCTCGAGCAGGTGCTTGAGCAGCGTTTCTTCGATTTCGTGCGCTGGTCCTTGTGTGCCGTCCGATGGAGGGGGAAGCTCGGGGCTGAGACCGGGCATCGCGAAGACGTCGCCGATGACAGCTTTGCTTTCCTCATAGACGCAGAAGGCGTATCCTGTGACTTGTCCGGATTCGAGTGCGGCATAGCCGGGCAGCATGTGGCTGTCGATGTACTGCATCAGCAGCTTTGACGACGAACGATAGTCCCAGTGCAGCCGCTCCATCCAGACGTCGCTTTCGGCTTCGAGGACAGGGCGGAGCACGGGTGCTCCGAAGTGCCGCAAGTCGAGGATCTCGAAGGAAACGTTCGCTGCCATGTGTCTTCTTTACGATGATGCCGGAATCAGCCCTCTGAGCGACCTGCCCGAATCTGCCTGGTCGATCCCCGTCTCTGGGTCACTGTGCCACGAAGCCTCGACAGACGGCAAGTTCATGCTTCACTTATCGTTGTACAAACATAGTTGTGCAAGCCAATCATGGATCACTTGCGCCCTACAAGGTAAATCTCCAGTCCTTGCTCGGGCCATGTAAAGAGCGGCTCGTACTGGCGTCCTTCCAGGTATTCTCCGAGCGCGTCTTGAGTGTGGAGGTCGACTCCAGCTCGGCCGGTGACGCGGGCTACGAGCAAATGCTCTTCATCGGGCACACCTGTCTCTTCATAATTGACGACTTGGTGGTTGCGATAGAAAGCAAGCCCGTACTCCACATCGCGGCGAACGCGAAAGACTGCAACTGTTTCGTTGGCAGGGGCAAGTCCGCCCAGCCGGTAGGCGAGCGGGCGCGCCGAATAAGACCGATCGAGCAGTTGAACAACCCGCTTGGAGGAGGTAATGGCCGGACTTCCGAAGAATGGGCCCAGCCCATAGAGGAAGAAGACGAGGACCACCAGGATTCCGCAGGTGGCGAGGCGCAGGCGCGCGACTCCAAAGCCATGGACCACCACCAGGATCAGAAGTGTAGCGCCAATCGCGGCAAGAAGTGCGGCGGTGAGCGGGTGTGTAGGAGGCATGCTGGCGCCGTGGGCGACCAACCAGGGCAGCAGAAATGCGATCAGGCTCATGACGCCGCAGAGCAAGGCATGACCCAGCAGCACCCAGAATTGCAAGCCGGTTTTGCGGCAGCGGTACAGGTAATCGCCGGTAAGGATGGTGATGGGTGGAATGGAAGGAAGGATATAGCCGGGAAGTTTGGATTGGGAGAAGGAAAAAAAGATGATGGGGATGAGCGTCCACAGGACCAGAAATTCAGGAAAGGCGTCGCCGGGTCGTTTGGGCGCGGGCTTGTCGGGTTTGGAGTGGCGCAGTCGCCACTCAGCCACCGAAGTCTGAATGCCATCGACCAGCGCGCGCATGGCGATGACCGTCCAGGGCATCAGTGCGAGCAGAACAACAATCAGGTAGTACCAGAAATGCTGTTGATGTTCGTAGCGCTTGGTGGCGAAGCGCTCCAGATTGTGTTCGAGGAAGAATTCCCGGAAGAAAGTGGGATTCTGGTGCTGCACTGCGACGAACCAGGGCAGGACGATGGCGAAATAGAGCACGACACCTGGCCACCAGAACGAACGCTTGAGGATGGACCACTCGCGGCGTAGAGCGGCAAAGGCCACCACGACGAGGATCGCAAGGAATGGCGCGACCGGCCCCTTGGCCAACGTGGCGACACCTGTGAAGAAGTAAATATCGAAGAGCCAGAACTTTGAATCGGTCTCATACCACGCGTACCAGCCAAGCAGGCCGATGGAAAACGGTGCGGCCATCTGCATGTCTGTTGACGCGCCACGGGAGAAGCCGATGATGCCTGCGCAGGCTACTGTGATGAGCGCTGCGTCGAGATGGCCGCCGCGGCGAAAGCGGCGCATGTGCAGGTAAATGAGTGCCACCATGATGAAGGCAAAACTGGCGGAGGGCAGGCGCGCGCTCCAGTCGTGCACGCCAAAATCCTGAAAAACAAACATGGCGCGCCAATAGTAGAGGGCAGGTTTTTCCAACCACGGGTGGCCATAGAGATAAGGCGTGACGCAGGCGCTGAGGCGCTCCTTCAGGGTGTGCGCGGAGTCGAAGCGGCCCAGCATTTCATGCGCGATCTGGGCATAACGCGGCTCGTCGGCGCCCACCAGGCCCATACCGTCGCCACCGAAGATCGGTGTGACTCCATAGAGGATGAAGAAGACGGCGAAGACGACAAAAACAGAAGCTTCACAGATGGTGGCCCAATTCGGCAGACGCTTTCGCGGTACATCCGTCGATGCCGTCGATCCGGGAACGTTAGATCCGGGGGCAGGTGATTCCAACGCAGTCTCCACGTCCAGCGGTTCTCCAATGGGATGCCGCAATGTGCTGTGCATGCGGGATCCGTTCGGCCTTCGTACGGGAGTGAGGGGGACTCCTGGTGACCGGTTGATCTACACCTCAAACGAGGATCAAACGCGGGGTGCGAGCGGCTGGGGGGCCTGCGCTCCGGCGCGTTTCAATAGGGACAAGGCTAACAGATTCGAGCCGGAACTCAACCTGACCCGGACCCGTGCTTGGCAGCGCCGGCGGCGACGCGCGGACGCAGCTCGGCGAGTATTTCTTCCAGCGCGCGAGCCAGTGGCCCATCGACGGTACAGCCGGCAGCATTCTCGTGCCCCCCGCCTCCCAACCCTTCGGCGATGGCGGCCACGTTGATCTTGCCTTTGCTGCGCAGGCTCATGCGGATGCGCTGCTCGGGCAACTCGCGCAGGAAGACGGCGGCTTCGACGTCGGCAATCGAGAGCGCGTAGTTCACGATGCCCTCACAATCCTCCTCGGCCGCGCAGGTGCGCACCATGTCGTGATGCGTGATCCACATCCATGCTATGCGCCCTTCCCGATGCAGATTGTTTAAAGCGGCGCCCAGTAACAATAACTTCGACATCGGCGTGCAGAAGTAGGTGTCCTTGGAGATCCGGATGGGATCGGCGCCAGCGATCACCAGCTCCGCGGCCAGGGCAAACGTGGAAGCGCGCACGCCTCCGTAGATGAAGCCGCCGGTATCGGTGAGCAGCGTGGTGTAGAGGCAAGTGGCGATTTCAGGAGTGATGGTAGCGTCTGCTGCCTTGATCAACCTGTACACCAACTCGCCCACGCTGGCCGCTTCGCGATCGATCCAATTCACCTGGCCCCATGCGCGGCCGCTGGCGTGGTGGTCAATGTTGACAATGGGGAAGCGCTCGAGCCCGCGTAACCGCGTACGCTCGGCACTGTCGCATTCGAGAAGAATGGCGGCGTCATACGGGCCGTGTACGCGCAGTGCAGTGCGCATGCCGATGGCTCCCGGAAGCTTTCGATACACGGCCGGAATGCGGTCGGCGGTGACGAGGTCGGCGCGCTTGCCGATCTGCTCCAGAAATTTTCCCATGGCCAGCACGCTGCCCACGGCGTCCCCGTCGGGGCGGGAATGGGAACAGACCAGGAACCGTTCGCCGTCGCGGATGATCTGCAGGATGGCGTCGATTGGATTCGCTGGACGATTCGCGGCTGCGGCCATATTGGCAGTGGCAGGGCTCGCGACGGTGCGGCGGGAGTCATCCATGCGCGGCTACTCCACCGGAGCCTTTTGCCGTTTGCGCGAGCGCTGCATGATCTCTTCGATGCGCGCCTGGAAGCGGCCGGAACGGTCGGCGAAAAAGGCGAGATCGGGCACGTGGCGGACGCCCATCCGCTCTTTTAATTGGAAGCGGATGTAACCCTTGGCGGATTCGAGCGCGGCGACGGTGTCGTCTTCGGCCTGCGCGATGTTGGGGGTGGCGCTGTCGATGGCCACATAGACGCGTGCGGACTTGCCGCCGGGATTCAGCAGCACCTCGCTGACATAGCAAAAGGCGATGCGCGGATCGACGAGCTCGCCCTCGATCATCGCGCCGATCTCTTCGCGCAGCGTCTCGGCTACGCGGTCCTGATGGTGCTTGCGCCCCCTATGCTCCGGCATGTGTGGTCCCTTCCCCAGGTAAACCAATCAGGATAGCAGAGTGGGTTTGGCGAGGCGTGCAACGGGGTGGTGTCTTGCGGTAGGACCAAATCACTAAATTGAACGGGAAACGATTTGACGAAATGAAACACCATTAATGTGGGGGTGCAGAAGACTGCACGCCGCTCGTGTCATTCGAAAGGTGGTCATGAAACAACGAAACACCGTACAGCAGCAAATTCTCACCCGTCATCTTCCTTTAAAGAAGGCGGTGCTTTGCCTGGACTGCAACAGCATCAGCGACGCGAATCAGGAATGCCCGGCGTGCAGTTCCGGGGCACTGATGAATCTGAGCACTGTGCTCAATCCCGAAGAGCGGATCCCACTGCCTGCAGTGACGCAGATCGTCGTTCCCGTTGCTGCGTAAGGCGGCCTTTGCAAAGAGAGAGAGAGAGATGCGTAAGTCGGCGATACTACAGATCTAGCAGGTCGGGTGCGGATTTTTGAACACAACGTCGATCGGCAGCCAGTCTGACAGTCGCTTCTGATTGATTTCAGCATCGCCGGCTTGGGGGGCGAGCGAGGATCGGACAAGCATCACGGAGATCTTCACTTTTCCCTTCGTGCAGTAGGCTCCGAGCAGCCGCGCCAGCCCCTTGTCTGCCAGATCCATGTAGTCCGCGGGAAGGGTGCCCTCTGCGCCAGAGATATCGAACGGACCAACAATTACCTGGTCCATCATCGCCTGATCTTTTTTAGCTCCCGAAGGTTCGAATCGCACCACGAGGCTGGCTCTCCTTTCGAGCGCATCTGGATTCGCCGTGTACTTGATGGCCGGAATGGTGACGCCCGCCGGATTCGGTTTGGCTGGCGCAGTGCCGATCACCGGACGGTACGCAGGCCCCTTCCATTTGGGCGTAGTGGGAATGCCGGGGGCCTTGTCTCCCTGGTTGCCGCACCCCGCTAAAAATGCCAATCCCGCGAACGCCAGTATCGTGAACCTTCTCAAGTCATCCTCCTCGTTCCTATCAGACGACGCGCAAGAATATCACCTCGGTGTCTGGCTAGAACAATGATCGCGAGGAGTTGTCGGCTCGAATTCGCACTTACCAACGCCGCCATCACCGGCGATCCGCGCATCTACGGCCGCGTCTATTTCGGTACAAACGGCCGTGGAATCATCTACGGAGATCCGGCAACCTTCAGTCACTGAGTCGCGCCAACTTACTCCAAACCGATGGGCCTCGAGAAGATCGAGGCCCATCGGCCCTTCTTCGCATCGGCACGAAGCGAGCTCGAAACTGAGCGTCAGCGTAGGGCGTCGGCGGCGCTAGGCGGGCTTGTTTTCTATTCGCGATCAAAGACCTGGATATTGGGTTTGCTTTGGCCGGGGATGGAGACGGTCATGGTGAGGGTCTTGCCATCGGGAGAGAGTTCGATCCGCTGGGTGTCCATTAGCTTGCCGTCCATCTTGTCGGTCATTTGCAGAGTGTGCTCGTCTACCCGATGCGCCGACGATGTGTAGCCCTGGGGTACATTGGGGCCTGAACCGGGATAGTCCTTGCCATCGAAGTTCATGCTTTTGGTCATTTCAGAAGCGGGATAGATGAAGGAAAGGCCGTTGTCCTGCCAGGGCAGGATCAGGATCTCGAAGGTTGAGTTGACCTGCTCGGTGATGCTTTCCCAGGTCCCTGGGAACCCTGAAGTCCCCTCGGTCCGCTTATAGACGTAGTGCAGATTCGAGGAGGAGCCGTTGGCATGGTAACCGGTGAAGCTGTCGGTGAGTGTGTTGCCGTCCTCGGAGAGCTTCCAGAGGCCAATAATCTCGGTGCGGCCGTTGGTCTTGCGGACGACCTTCCAGCTGTCGGGCGCTTCGACGGTGACGGACAGGGTGGTGCCGAAGAGGGCAGGCTGGTCGGAGCCGTCGGCGGTGACGGTCTCGACGTTGTCGCCGGAGAAGATGAGGGCGTACTTGTTGGGGCCGACGGCCTTGACCTTCATCTGATCGGTGAGCCTGCTTTTGGAGGGGTTCAGTTTCCATTTTCCTGCGAAGGGGTCGCTGACCGCCCAGAGCGAGCTCGTTAGCAGACAGAGAGCCAGCAACAACTGGAAAATGCGCTTTGCCATGGAGTTCTCCGCGGATCAATGTGGTTCTGTGAGTTGTATGCACGGAGGTGGCCAACCGGCAGAGGTCGCTGAGTGGCCTGAGGCGATTGCGAGAAGCGTAGCTTTCCGCTCGTGGGGCGAGAGTTAGGTGGGGTTGGAGTACTGATCCGGCAAGCAGTCATGGGCCTCGGGGAGCAGATGCCAGTGTTCGGATGCGGACGGTGGTGTTCAGGAATTGAACAGTGAGGAGCGGGGAGAACGGGCATGAGTTTTCGGAATTCTGCCGTCCCGCTTCCATAAACCGGCTGCGTTTTTCGTGAGTGCTCGTATCTTGACGGCAGTTTTGAAGGAGACCGGGATAGAATGCCCTATGCCTCGATTCAGCAGGTTCCACGTGCTCTACTCCGGCAACCCCAACCCCGCGCCTGGCCGGAAGTTCCGCCAAATTGTGGCCGGACCGTCCGAAGATCATACCTTCTATGAGGTCCGCATTTTCGAAGGCGACTCCGTCCAAAAGGACCCGGACTTCAACGCAGTGAGGGGCATGGAGTATTACTCCCACGACACGGCGGAAGCAGCGGACAAGGACGCTGACCAGGAGCGCGACAGAAGTGTCGCCGCAGGTTGGGTGCTCTTCGACCCAACGAATCGCTAGACGGCTCCTTGCGGGCTCTTTCGCGCCATTCAAGCCCTTCCTCGCAAGCCGATTTCTGTGCGATTCGCGCTTCTTCGGGGCCGAGCGGATTTCCGGATTCTTAGGGCATAAGCCGGGTTAATTCTCAACGGAGCGATGGTTTTCGGGGCCGACTCGCAACCCCTTTCATTGAAAACGCACGGGCTCGGGAAATCCCTTTTTCTCCGATTGATTCATGGAGATGGCCCGCGATTGGCAGCCAACATGCAGCCACAGGGCCGTGAGGGACATCACCCCGCGCCGAAGGCTGCTCGATGGACCTCGGCCCGTATCAGCTGATCTGCCCATGTCACTAAAAACAAAAGGATTGATGCGCCAATCTGCTTGTCAAAACAGCTGGGATTTGACCATGTAAAAGCAGAAACCGGGCGGGCATAATTTGCATCGAAATATCCCAAAAAGGAGGGGCCAAGTATGAACAACCAACTCCTTCCGTCGTTCGTTCACCGACACGATTATGAAGAAGGTTCCTGGGATTTGATCTGCGCGAAGTGCTTCCTTACCGTAGCCACTGAAAAGAGGGAGGACGATCTCTTCCAACATGAGCAGGAACATAACTGCGAAGCCCTTCGAGGCGAGAGGCGCAAAGCTGGAATATTGGAGCCGATCCGGGGCCCACGGCTTTGAACTTTGCTGGAATGGCACCCTCTTGCCCGCTCCTAACCAAAACTGGAGGAATGGCCCAATTTAGCTGGAATTTCTTTGTGCGAATGGGTATTCGACTTAGCGGCGGATCGATTAGGGGCGGCAGATGACCCGAGAATCACGCCGCATCTGCTCGGGGGATTCTCTCTGTAGCTGAAGAACACAGAGCTGGGCGTCAAGCACCATCCTGCGGATCGTCGCACGCTCTTCTACATCGAGGGCGCGTTCGAGATCCGTCAGCTTTTGGAGAAGGACAACAGTATTCATGACGCTCATCACACTCGCAGGATCAGATTGTCATGAAGACTGCTGACACTGATGTGACGAAGCGCACTTAATGCCACATTCGCCCTCTGCGCATGCGAAACCGAGCTAGTCCCTTGCATTTAAGCGGAAAGCGAATCTATGTAAAAACTACCGTTTCGCCGCGCGCAAGAGACGGCCCGATTACGCTGGGCACGAGGTCCAAGAAAAACGATCGATCGAGTCAGCTCTCGATGTAATCCCAGAAGGTGTCGATCAGTTCGGCGCCGAGTTCGTTAGTCATGCGGCGGGCGGCTCGCTCGACCTCTGCCATCAAGCCGTGCAGGTAGTCGCGTGAGTGGGAGATGGCGACTACACCGAGTGTCGCCGACTGCCAGGTGACCGCTTCATCCAATTCGGCGACGGAGATGTTGAAGCCCTGGCGGAGTTGGTCTTTCATGGAACGGACGACCTGACGGCGGTCTTTGAGTGACTGGGCGTGCTCGATGCGAAGCTCGAGGGTGAGTTGGGCTAC
>Ga0182024_10017479_pt1 | contig 13458 bp, 11 predicted proteins | sample P32metaG_FD_120480 | JGI IMG/M metagenome (GOLD analysis project Ga0182024, IMG submission 120480) | Permafrost microbial communities from Stordalen Mire, Sweden - P3-2 metaG (Illumina Assembly) | ecosystem: Environmental > Terrestrial > Soil > Wetlands > Permafrost | place: Sweden: Stordalen...
GGAGCCTGCCAAGCTGTACCTCCACAAGATTGTGCAGACGACGATCCCGTTGCCGGCACTGAGCCGCTTCGACACCCAGGCATTCCTGCTTCTTCTTCAGCTCCAGCCGAGCTTGGAAACAGAGAAACTTGGCGCTGTGATCGAGCAATGCGCCAAGGTCCGCCGAGAGGGCGGCAGCCTTGACGATGTCGCAGGGCTTGAGGGGGTGGACATGAGCGAGCAACTGGCGTTCGCCAGTCGGCTGACCCCAATCTTGTACGAGAAGCTACGCGGCAACCCCCGGCGCATCAAGCGCTTCCTGAACGATCTGCGGGTTCGGCAGACGATTGCGGCGCGGCGTGGGATTGACCTGGATGCCGCCGTGGTCGCCAAGCTGATGGTCCTTGAGGTGCTGTTGCCAGAGGACTTCTCGAAGGTGCTCGACTGGCTGGCTCAAGGCACGATGCGCGATCAGATTGCGCAACTCGAGTCGGCCGCTGGTCGAGCTGCCAGTTCCTCCGATCCCGCGTCCACCGATGCAGGCGCGGGTGACGTGGCTCACCAGGAGCCGGTAGCAGACGCAGATGAGAAGGCGGGCGGTTTCGGCGAGGGGCTGCTTCGATGGGCCAAGTTGCCACCTGCACTGGACGGTGTCAACCTCGCTCCCTATCTCCAGCTCGCAGCCTCATTCTCGGGTGTCACCCTTCTCGACAACAGCCTGCCCGAGCGTCTGCGGGATGTGGCTTCCAATCTTCTCTCGACTTCACGAGCTGATCGTCAGGCGGTGAGCGACGAGGATCTCGCCGCCCTCTCGGCAGCAGAAGCGGAGGCGCTCCTGCTCCACGTTGGGCGCACCCTTCGTGACCAGCCGACGAAGCAGAAGACGGGTGTCACCGCCATCCTTCGGATCGCAGTTCAGGCTCCCGGTTCAGTTGGGGCGGCGAAGAAGGCGCTCTTGATGCTCCCACCGGATGATGTCGCCGTCGGGACGCCGCTGCTTTTCGCAAAGGGCCACCCCGCAGAGCTGTTCGGTGTCCTGAGCAGCTGGAAGGACCAGGCGACCAGCCAGCCCGTGAAAAACGCTATCGACAACGCACTGAAGCAGCAGGTGGCCTGATGGGCACGAGTGGGTCCTACTCGGGGAGCGGCGGGAAGATCGGCGACGGTCTGCGGGAGGGCATGGGCGATTGGATCGACTCGATTCCCTCGGGACCGGCGCAGGGAGGGCCTGACCAGAACACCCCCGGCGGGGATCAAGGCACCGGGCCGCGGCTTGATCCAGCTGTGTTGCTGCCAGTCGTCAGTCTCCTTCGCCCCCGATCATCAGGCGGTGGCGGTGATGGTCCTGGCGGTGGCGCGGGCGGTGGAGGCGGCGCCGGCGGTGGAGGCGGCGCCGGTAAGGGCGGACCGAGGCGCAGTGTTGGACGCTCCGCTACCACGGCGGGACGGGCAGCAGCGGCAGCGTATGCCTACCGCTCAGGAGATGCCCCGACACTGGAACGGCTCGGTCTCAACCTCGCCGAGCTCAACACCGTTGCAGATAAATACGAGATAGCCCGCCTGATCGTGGAGGCTGCGTGCGGCGCGCGTGCTGACAGCACAATCGAGGATTACGAGCAGCGCCTGGTTGCCGCGAACGTGGCTGAGTGGGTGCTCGACCAGGAAGCTGACGGTGGGCCACCCACCCCCGAAGAGATCGTGCGACACACGATCGCACTGATAATCGCCGACGCATTTCTTAGCGAGACCGGCGAGGAGGTCAACAACTCCAATCACGCCGAGCTGGCAGAGAGCGAAGTTCGTGACGCAGCGGAGGCACTGGCCGAGCGTCCCACCCTGTCCGTAGCGGAGGTGACGGAGGCCGAGTTCACCCAGGCAATCGAGGACGGCATCGAGGCGTTGCGTGCCATCTATGAGGAAGCCTCGTAATGCCTGCTTTCACCCTGCGCTTGAACGCGCCAGCGGTCATATCCGCCGAGGAGGCCAAGACCTCTTTCTACTGGCTGGGTGATGGCTCATCGAGCTTCACAACCGGGCTTGGCCCGAATCTGGGCATTCTCGGCCCGGTCCCGGATCTGAGCGTCGATCTGGTGAGGGTTGCTGTGGCGGTCTATGCCGCCGATCGCTCCACCTATCGCGCGTCGGCTGACTCGAACTGGAATCAGCGCAACATCCAGCTTGCGATACCCGTGTCCGACGCAGCTCGCTGGCAGGCGGTGGCTGTGGATCTTGCGTCGGTCATCGGCTTTCTGACCGGCGATAGCTGGTCTTTGCGGTTCGACGAGGAGCAAGCGCCCGTCGAAACTGTTGGCGAGAAACCCGAGGCATCCAGTAAGCGGGTGGTTCTGTTGAGCGGTGGGGCCGACTCGGCGGTCGGCGCGCTTCTTTCGCGCAGCCAACTGGCGCCCGACGAGCGACACATTTTGCTGTCCCACTACAGTGCGTCGTTCTTCGCGCCGATCCAGCGTGCAGTTGCGGAGACTGCGGAACAGTTGCTGCCAGGACCCGCCCAGCAGCACATCCAGATTCATCTATCGCGCAAACAAAAGCGCATGGACGGGACCGATTACCCAACAGAGCAGAGTAGTCGTTCGCGTTCGCTGCTGTTCCTTGCGCTTGGCCTGGCGGTCGCGTCGGTCGACGCGGTGCCTCTCTGGATTCCCGAGAACGGCTTCGCTGCCCTCAACCCGCCACTAGGGCCGGAGAGGCGAGGGAGCCTGTCAACCCGCACCACGCATCCCACATTTCTCGCTGGACTCACCGACGTGTTGAGCGCCGTTGGCGCTCATGGCCTGATCGAGAACCCCTTTGCCAGCCTCACCAAGGGCGAGATGTTCAAGCGTGCTGCTGCCCTGGTTGGCGGCGACAAGGCATCGTCATTCCTCAGCGCCACAAACTCGTGTGCCCACACTGGTCAACGCAGCTTTGGGATCTCACCCACACAAGGCTGTGGCGTCTGCTTCGGCTGCGTTATCCGCAGGGCCTCGTTCACGGCCTCGGGCGTGCATGATGTTACGACGTACATCGCGCCAGGAACCAATTCGAAACTCCAGGCTTGGCTTGACGACAAGTCGGTGGAGCCAGCGGTGCGTAACTTCGTGACTCGAGGGGTGCGCCAGCGTGACCTCATGGCCATAAGCCTCCCAAACAGCTACCCGCTATCTGATGCCCTCGATCTCTGTCAGCGTGGCATCAGCGAGCTTGCAGGGCTTCAGTTGTGAATCGTCAGCCGGCCCTCGATCTCCACGCCCATATGGATGTTGCTATCGCCCCGGCCGAGCTGCGGCAGCTCGGGGCCGTCGTTTTTTGTGCCACCCGGTCTCTAGATGAAGCTGGCGCTGCGCTTGCTCGTCACGATGAGCAGGCAGTCTGGGGCGTCGGCTGCCACCCAGGGCTTGTCGGAGCACACAAGGCGTTCGACCGCGGACGCTTCGCCGAGTTTGTGCGGCGAACAGCCTTTGTCAGCGAGGTTGGTCTTGACGGCGGCTCGCGCGTGCCGATGGCAGTGCAGCAGACAACCCTCACTGCGGTGCTCGCGGAGCTTCAAGATGTGCCGCGCATCACCAGCCTACATAGCTACAAGGCCACCGACCTCGTCATCGAGGCGCTAGAGGTTCAGCCGATCAGTGGGGCCGTGCTCCACTGGTGGCTCGGTGACCTGTCGCAAACCCGCCGTGCCCTTGAGCTCGGATGCTTCTTCTCAATCAACGCATCGTCTATCCGTCGGACCGATCTTCTCGACATTATTCCGCTCGACCGCCTCCTCACGGAGACCGACCATCCTTTTGGTGATCGTCGTGGTGGGCGCAGCGCTCGTCCCGGCCTCGTAGCAGCCGTCGAGCGAGGGCTCGCACAGCACTACACCAAGACGCCCGACAGCATTCGGATCAGGATGTGGGACAACCTTGCTCGTCTCGCGACCGAGGCAGGCTGCATGGCGGTCTTGCCACGGGCAATCCGACTACAGCTCATGGCTCGATAGCAGGCCCCTGTCTTCAATGGCCGTCGATGAGCGCGCGGCGCAAAGCCTCGACCCTTGCTTGATTGTTACGTCTTGGTCGCCCAGTGTCCAGATAACGAGACGGCCGCCGACGTGCTTGCGCACGGTACTCGCGCCGTGAGATGCTCTAAAAAGGAGGCGTCCATGACATTTATGCTGGTTGGCGAGATCCACCTTGCTCGGACGGCCACTGGGGAGTTCGCATGGGACTAAGGAAGGGACAGCGGAACGAAATCTTCCGCGCGGTTGAACGTGCCGGCTTTTCTCCGGAAGAGTTCGACTGGGCCCTTGGCGCTGACGAGAGCACCCTTCGGTACCGCCCGTCCGGGGCATATTTCGTCTTTGGGGGCGTCGCTGGAGCCTATGTCTCGCGCTACCTAGTGGACCGTCCAGAATTGTTCGACCGGGTTTGGGCTTCAGAATCCCAGCGCCGAAGCGGGATCTCGGCCTGGGTTTCGGGTGCAACGTTTGTGGACGACCCACTAGCCGGAGAGGGTCCGGTCGAGGAGCGGACGGGGTTGAGCCAGTATCGGCTGATGCAGCAGGTCGAGATCTGGCTAATGCACGTCAAGCTAGACAGCGACACGCCTGATTTGTGGGCACAGCTCCAGGGCGAGGCCGAGTTGCTTGGCGCTGTGTTCGATGAGGCCACGGAGAACACGCCACTCACCTCAGCCGAGCAACAAGCGATTGCTGGCCAGCTGAGAGAACTGAGGGACTACGTAAGCCGCACATACTCGCTCTCAGAGGCGCAGACGCGACTCCTAGAGGAGAAGCTCGACGATCTTGCTGCCGCGACCGGCCGCGTTGGTCGGAAGGACTGGCTCCTCATGGCCGCAGGACTGATGCTCAGCTATGTCCTCGGGGCCGCGCTCCCGCCGGAGGCTGCACGAGACATTCTCGTGACGCTTCTCACGAGCATCGGGCACATTCTGGGCAGCGGCCCGCTGGGCCTGCCCGGTGGCTAGGCCGGCGTCACGAGGCCCTTGGCCCAAATCGCTCCTCATGCAGCCTCCGGATTAGAGGCCACGGAGATTTCGAGGACTTTCCCGCCGTCCCCGGAGCGCGGGATTCGCGGACCCAGGACCGCATCCCATGATGAGCGGACCCTCAGCGGGTGCCGCTAAGCGCCTCAATCAGCCGCCGCACCCGCGCCACACGATGATCCCAGGACACCAAGACCCCGGCCTCCTTCTCGGAGACCGGGGCGGTTCGTCCTCCAAGAAAATGGTCGGCGCTGTCGGACAACGTCCGAACACGCGTTCTGGTTCGACCTTCTACAAAATGTTCGGGGAGACAGGATTTTAACCTGCGACCGCTCGGCCCCCAGCCTATGCGCAGCTCCAACATGCTGCCGAACCGTGGCGGCCGAGTTCATCGGGTGGAGGCATTCGGCTCGAGGGTCTTGACCTGAAAAGCCTCCGCCACCAACCGCGCGTCCTCCTCACGCGGCGCGTAGTGCAGATACCGCATCGTCGTCTGAATGTCGGAGTGGCCCATCCACTCCTGCACGCGCCGGATGTCGGCCTTGGCGATCATGCGCGTGCCGAACGTGTGGCGCAGGTCATGGAAGCGCAGCGGTCGCAGCTTGGCCTTCGTCAACGCACGCTTATAGCGGCGCCTGAGCGCGGAGCCGTCGAGATAGGAGCCCGCCTCGCCGACGAACACCAGCTCGTCATCGCCGGTGAAGCGCTCGCGCTGGGACAGCCTCGCCAGCGCCTTCGCGACCTCTGGCGCCAGCGGGACCGAGCGCACCTTGCCCGACTTCGGCGCCGTCAGCGCGCCGGCCGCGTAGCTCGCGCGCACGCGCACGATCGAGCCCGTGAAATCCACATCGCGCCAGTGCAGCGCGATCAGCTCGCCGCGGCGCAGTCCGGTGAACGCGGCGGTCAGGAAGATCGCGCCGTCCTGCTCGCTCGCCGCAGCGCGCACCAGCGCCCACACCTCCTCCGGGCTGAACACGTCGATGTCGCCCGTCAGCCTGACCGGGTGGCGCTCGATCCCTGCGACGGGGTTGACCGGGAGGCCGTACGCCTTGCACGCACGGGCGAACACGCCGTGCAGCAGCGTCACGATCCGGTTCTTCGAGTTGTTCGACAGCGGCCGTTGAGGCTTCGGCTGGTCGTCTGCGGCTGGCTTCTCTTTGTCCTGCTGCTTGGGCTTGCGTCCGCCGCCGCCGACGCTCGTCAGCTTTGAGCGCCACAGCTCGATGTCTCGGGCGGTGATGTCCTCAAGGCGCCGATGACCGAACGCCGGCAGCAGGTAGGCGTCGACGATCGAGCGGTAGCCGCGCAGCGTCGAGGGCTTCAGGGCGCGGTCGTGCTCGACGTAGCGCAGGAACTCGGCGGCCGCGTCGGCGAACGTCGCGCCCGTGCGGACCATGCCGGGCAGGGTGCCGCGGCGCGCCTGGTCGAACACGTCGCGCAGCCAGTCCTCGGCCATGCGCTTGGTGTAGTAGCCGGCCGGGGGGCGGCTACGCTGAGACCAAGCGGGGCCCACCTTGCGTTGCACCTGGCGGCCATCGGGGAGACGGTACTTGGCGTACCAGGCCGGTCCGCGCTTGCGATCGACGCGGAAAACGTGGCCGCTGGGTGGCTGGTTCAGGGGGTATGCGCTGCCCGGCATGTGCCCCAGTTTAGCAACTTCTTGGGACATATTCGGGACATCATTACTTTTTTATAGCTGATTACTTCTGCGAAAAGCCCTTGTTTCTTGGGGCTCTCCAGCGCGCCCGAGAGGATTCGAACCTCTGACCTTCGGTTCCGTAGACCGACGCTCTATCCAGCTGAGCTACGGGCGCAGAGCGGTCAGTCTAGACTGTCCACGATCTCCCGAGACACATGTCCGGGGTCTCCTGAGACAACAAGGACGGAGAGGGAGGGATTCGAACCCTCGAACGAGGTTTCCCCCGTTACGCGATTTCCAGTCGCGCCCGTTCAACCGCTCCGGCACCTCTCCAGGCGCTTTTGCTTGCACGGCGGCCGGCCCAAGGCTACGACACCGGCGCGGCTTTCGTTGGTAGGCTCCCGCCATGCTCCTCGCCACGTTCGTGCTCGCCAGCCAAGCCGTCACCAAGGACATCGGTCTGATCGCCACGTTCGGGGGGATCGGTGTGATCGTCAACGTCATTCTCGTCTTCATCGCAGTCCAGGTCCGCGGCGAGCGCCGGCAGAACCAGGAATACATGGACTCCCGCCGTCGCCCGCCCGCCTGATCGGACTCACAGACGGGCGGCCACGAGCGCGCAGGCGGTCACGACGACCCCCAGCGACAGCGCCTGAAGCGCCCCATCGAGCGGCGCGAGCAGACCGGCGCGTGACAGCGCTTCAGAGCTTCCGTCAGCGCGCTCGCGCACGCCGCTGACCGAGCTCGTGCGGCGGCGCAGCTCGCGTGCGGGAGAGCTCAAGCATCGCTGCGCGACGCTCAACGCCAGACAGCCGCAGGCCCCCAGCAGTCCCGGGAGCGCAACCCGCTCGGCGTTCACGAAGTAGCCCGTAAAAGCCGGGAACCAACCCCAACCAACCGCGAACCACAGATCGCCGTGCAGCCGTCCGCCCAGCAGCTCGAGGTTGTACGCCGGCAGGAACAGTGCACCGAGCACCACGAACGGCGCCAGCGCGACCGTGACCGTCACGACGCCCACGACGCCGATCGTGAGCGCGCCCGCCAGGCTCACTACGGCCAGCCCGACGAGCGTACGGGACGACAGGCTCGTCCCCAGCGGCCGCCCGTGCAGCTCGTCGAGCGCGTGCGCCGCGACCCCGACCGCCAGGCCAAAGGCCGCGAGACCCCACAGCAGGCGATCTACATACAGATGCGGGGCGAGCGCTGCGCCGATCGCGAAGTAGCTCAGGTGCCACGCCGTGTAGGGCGGGTGCAGCAGCGCGAACAGGTCACCCGCTCTGCCGCGCCCGAACGCGTAGAAAGCGGGGCGCTCAGGCCTGGCGGGCATCGCCGGCGAACCGATTGCCCATGGGTCCCTCGCCGGCTGACTCATCGCCGGTTGACCCCTCGCCGGTTGATCCCTCGCCGGCTGATCCATCCTTGCTCGCCGACATCACAACCCCGCCGCCGAGGCTCATCCGCCGCACCCGCACCTCGCGCAGACCGGCGTCGTGCCAGTAGCCGACGATCCGCTCCAGCGGATGGCGCTCGTAGAAGCCCGTGATGCTTGGCCCGAGAAAGCGGCCAACGTCGGCCCACTCGCGCGAGGCGATCCGCCCGAGCGTCGGCAGCCCGATCGCCGTGTACAGCCGCCACGCCGCGCGCGGCACCGCGCGCGGGGGCACGCCGAACTCAAGCGACGCCACCCGACCACCCGGGCGCACCACGCGGGCCAGCTCGCGCAGCGTCGCCGGCGGATCGTCGACGTAGCGCAGCAGATACGTGAACGTCAGCGCGTCGAAGCTCCGATCCGCGAACGGCAAGCTCTCGGCCTGTCCCTCGATCAGCTCGACGCTCGTGGCGTCAGCGGCGAAGCGCGCCCTCGCGGCGGCGAGCATCTCGGGGCTCTGATCCAGCCCCACGACCGCACAGTCGGCCCGCCTGCGTAACTCAGCGGCGACCATCCCCGTGCCCGTCGCCACGTCCAGCACCTTGTCCCCCGCCGCCGGCGCCACCGCATCGACCAACGCGCGCCGCCAGCGCGGATCCTGACCGAAGCTCAACACCGCGCTCAACCGGTCATAGCGCGAGGGCAGGCCCTGAAACAGCTCAAGCGCCTGGAGCTTCCTCGCCGAGTCCATGCCCCAACCGTATCTGGCGGTGCGCATGGGCGGGGAGATAGGGTGTGGTGGATGATCGCGCTGATCACAGGGGCCTCCAGCGGGATCGGCGAGGCGACCGCCCGTCGACTCGCCCGCGAGCCGGGAACGTCGCTCGTGATCGTGGCGCGCCGCGAGGAGCGCCTGCGCGCGCTGGCGTCGTCGCTGGGGCAGGAGCGCGTCAGCTGGATCGCCGCCGACCTCGTCGACGACGACGCGCCCGCGCGCATCCGCGCGCACGTCGAAGAGCGTCACGGACGCCTCGACCTGCTCGTCAACAACGCCGGCTCCGGCTGGCGTGCGCGCTTTGCCGACGGGGGCTACGAGAATGTGAAACGCACGATGGCGATCAACTTCGACGCTCCCGTGCGCCTCACCGAGGCGCTGCTGCCCCTCCTGCGGGCCTCCGCGCCGAGCGCGATCGTCAATGTCGCCTCCACCGCCGCCCGGGTGGCGCGCGCGGGCACCGGCGCCTACAGCGCCTCGAAGTTCGCGCTCGCCGGCTGGTCTGACTCGCCGTGGGCGGAGGAGCGCCCACACGGCGTGCACGTCGGGCTGGTCCTCCCCGGGTTCATCTCCACCGAGGGCTTCCCCCAGACCGAGCTGACCGAGAAACGCTTGACGCGCTGGGTCGTCTCCACCCCCGAGCAGGGCGCCGAGGCGATCTTCCAAGCCGGAGTCGGCCGCCGCCCCGAGCGCTACGTCCCGCGCCCCTACGCCTTGGCGGCGGCGTTTCGAGTCCTCACGCCCGGTCTCGTCCGCCGCGTGATGGGTGGCGCCGGCGCGGCGGTCATGACGACGACCGTCAACAGCGAGGAGTAACTCGCCCGATCCTCACGCGCTCACGGGCGCTGCACGGTCAGAGACTCACGGGCGCTGCACGGTCAGGGGACGTCAACCCGGGCGGATATTGCGCGGATGCTCCGGCGCGGACGCTGCTATCCAGGGCTTTGCCTATCGTGCTGTGTTCGTGTCCGCCTCCAACTTCCACGCCTCGCTCGCCGACGGTGAGGCCGTTCTCCAGTTCCCCTACGACGAGCGCCTGCGTCAGCTCCTGCGCGCGATCCCGGGGCGACGCTGGGACCCAGTCGAGCGGGCGTGGTGCATCCCGCTCGACCCCGAGCGCGCGGAGGCGCTCGCGCGCCTGTTTGTGAGCCTGCCGCGCGCGCCCGATGTGACCGACGCGCTCGCCCGCGCGATCGAGCGCCGCCGCGCCCGGCGCCGCCACGACGAGTGCGTGCTCGACCTCGCCCGGCCCGACGAGAATTGGTGGCTGAGCTTCGCCACCGACACCGCGCCCGAGCTCGTCGAGGCGCTGCTCGAGCACCCGGACGGCTACCGCCTGCCCGCGATCGCCCGCGCGCTGATCCCGCTCGACCGACACGCCGCACGCCTGGTCGAGAAGCTGCCCGCGGCCGGCTCCCGCCTGCGCCTGACCGACGACGCGGCGCACGCGCTCACCGAGATCAAAAACAGCGCATCGGATGGCGCCTCCACCGCGCCGCGGCGGGAGATGCTCGCCCACGACGTCGAGCTGCGCCGCGACCGTCGCGGGGAGCACTGGATCATGGTCGCCGCAGCGCACGCGCCGCTGGCCCGGGTGCTCGCCGGCCGCGCCGGCCTGCGCGCGCTCGATGGCCCCGACGCGACGTTCGCGCTGGCCGCCGTCGAGCACGACGCCGAGTCGATCGCCGAGCTGATCTCAGAGCTCGAGGCCAACCGGATCGAGGAGCGCGTGCAGAGTTGGCTCGCGCGAGCCACCACCTGGTCGGGCACGGTCGATGTCGCGGGTCCGCACGAGCAGCCCGTGTTCCTGCTGCTCGGTGAGGCCACCCGCCTGCCGCGCGAGCTGCGCGAGCAGGCAATCGGCGCCCCCGGCGGCGCGACCGTCCCGTTGACACTCGACTCGTGGCGGCTGATGGACGGCCGGCTGCACGGCTGGATCAGCCATGCGGCGAGGCGCTGCATAGCGGCGCTGCGCGAGGGCCGGCCCGCCCCGCCCGCGGTGCTCGAGTGCTCGGACCTCCACGAGGACCCGACGTTCGTGCTCGCGCCCGGCCACGACCCCGCGCAGCTCGACGCCTTCGCCGCGCTCGCGGGCGCGACGCCGGGCAAGCTTCGCCGCGGCGCCGAACGCGCCTTTGCCGGCACGCCCTCGGGGGCATACCCGGCAGCGCACAGATCGGCGGGCGAGCACGCGGGACTGCCCTCGATCCGCGCCGATCCGTTCTGCGTCCCCGAGCTCGACCGCTTCCTCGCCGCGCACGAAACCTGGATCGCGCCCGACGCGCTCACGCTGCTGCAGGAGGTCCGCGAGGAACACGCCCACGCGGCCGGCCTCGTCGCGCTCTCGGCCGCGACCGAGGGACCGCTCGATGATTTGATCCCACCCACCCTCGGCGGCGAGCTGAAGCCGTTTCAGCGCGCGGGCGTCAGCTACCTGCTCGCGCAGCGGCGCGCGTTCCTCGCCGACGAGCAGGGTCTCGGCAAGACGATCGAGGCGCTCGCGACGCTCGAGGCCGACGGGGCCTACCCCGCGATCGTCGTGTGTCCGGCGAGCCTCAAGCTCAACTGGCTGCGCGAGCTCGAGCTGTGGCTGCCCGGCCGCAGCGCCCAGGCGCTCACCGGCACGCGCGCGAACACTCCGATCGCGCCGGCCGACGTGACCGTCGTCAACTACGACATCGTCGCCGCGCGTCTGCCCGCGCTGCGCGCCCTGCGGCCGCGGGCGCTCGTGCTCGACGAGTCCCACTACTGCAAGAACGCCGCGGCGAAGCGCACCCAGGCGGTCCAGCAGCTGTCCGCGGCGGTGCCGCGCGAGGGCCTCGTGCTCGCGCTCACGGGCACGCCCGTGATGAACCGGCCCCCGGAGCTGATCTCGCAGCTGCGGATCCTCGGGCGGCTTGCCGACTTCGGCTCCGGCGCGCAGTTCGGCAAGCGCTTCCGCGGCCCCGACGCCCACCTGCGCCTGCACTGGCATCTGCGCGCGCGCTGCTTCGCGCGCCGCCTGAAGGCAGATGTCCTGCCGCAACTGCCGGCCAAGACCCGCGGCATCGTCCCGGTCGAACTCGACAACGAGCCCGAGTACCGCCTGGCCGAGCGCGATCTGATCGCATGGCTGCAGAGTCAGCCGCTGAACCTGCGCGAGCTCGACGCGAAGGTCGCGGCGGCGCTGCGCGCCGAACGCCTCGTACGACTGAACGCGCTCAAGCTGCTTGCCGCGCGCGGCAAGCTCCACGCCGCGCTCGCCTGGATCCACGACTTCTGCTCCTCGGGCGAGCGACTCGTCGTGTTTGCCCACCATCGCGAGATCCAGCGCGCGATCGTCGAGCGCTTCCCCTCGGCGCTGCACATCCTCGGCGAAGACAGCCATGCCGCGCGCGACGCAACGCTTCACGCCTTCCAGGAGCCCGACTGCGCCGAGAACCAGCTGATCGTCTGCTCGATCGAGGTCGCCGGCCATGGCATCACGCTGACGCGATCCTCGAACGTCGCCTTCCTCGAGCTCGACTGGACGCCCGCCAAGCACGACCAGGCCGAGGACCGCTGTCACCGCCTCGGCCAGCAGGACACGGTCAACGCCACCTACCTGCTCGCCGCGGGCACGGTCGATGAGACGATCGGGACCCTGCTGGAGCGCAAGCGCGCGGTGATCGGCGCCGTCACCGACGGCCGCGAGGAGGACGAGGAGGGAGTCGTCGACGCACTCATCCGTGAGCTGCGCGGCACGCCCTACCGGCGGCTGCGCGCGGTCGCGTAGCAACAAAAGTCTATTGCGTGGAATTACGGTCCTATAGATGGCAGGCTAACCCGATGGATTAGGTATGCCTCGGCTACCAGAGACGATGCCGGAACCGGCCGAGCCCGTGGGGGCGCCGCTTCGTACAGCCAGGAGCCGCAGACGGTGGATGCTCCTCGCCTGCGCGATCCTCGTCGTCGGCTCGGCGACCACCAGCGGACTCTCCGCAAATGCGCAGGGGCTCGGGCTGTTCCTCGTAGGTGTGGTCATCAGCCTGCTGCTGTTCGCGCTGGTGCTGGTGCTGACACGCTCTTGCGAGCGCGCCCTGGGGATGGTCCAGGAGAAGACCGGAGAGCTTCGTCACCAGTCGCTGCACGACGCCCTGACCGGTCTGCCCAATCGCGTGCTGGCGCTCGATCGTGCCGAGCAGATGCTCGCCCGCGCGCGCCGCCTGCAGGTTCCGGTCGCGGCGCTATCTGTAGACATCGACGGCTTCAAGCACGTCAACGACACGTTTGGCCACGCAGCGGGCGACGAGCTGCTGCGGGTCGTCGCCACGAGGCTTCAGGGAGTCGTCCGCGAGGGCGACACCGCGGCGCGCCTCAGCGGCGATGAGTTCGTCATCCTGGTCGAGGGCTCCACGCTCGACGCCGGTCCCGAGCTCGTCGCCGAGCGCCTGCTGGAAGTACTACGCCGGCCCTACGAGGTGGACGGCCAGACCGGAAGGCAGCTGTCGCTCACGGCGAGCATCGGCATCGCGCTGGGCGAGCGCGCAAACGCCGCCGAGCTACTGAGCGACGCGGACATCGCCCTATACGAGGCAAAGGCCGCCGGCAAAAACTGCTACACGCTCTTCAAGTCCAGCATGCAGACCGCGGCACAGGATCGACTCACGCTGGAGATGGACCTGGCCGAGGCGCTCGAGCACCGGCAGCTCTTCCTGCTCTACCAGCCCACCTTCGACCTGCAATCGGAAA
>Ga0182024_10017480_pt1 | contig 13457 bp, 11 predicted proteins | sample P32metaG_FD_120480 | JGI IMG/M metagenome (GOLD analysis project Ga0182024, IMG submission 120480) | Permafrost microbial communities from Stordalen Mire, Sweden - P3-2 metaG (Illumina Assembly) | ecosystem: Environmental > Terrestrial > Soil > Wetlands > Permafrost | place: Sweden: Stordalen...
AAGACATCGGCGCACTGTTCCACAAGCATTTGGGCACCGATGCCGGCGCCAGCGATCCGATTTATCTGACCGAGGCGGCTCGGCAACATCTGCGCGACAAATTCCTCAAGGCCGACGCGGGGCTGACGGGCGTCAACTTCGCCATCGCCGAGACGGGCGGGTTCGTCGTCTGCACCAACGAAGGCAACGCCGATCTCGGCACGTCGCTTCCCAAGTTGCACATCGCTTGCATGGGCATCGAGAAGCTGATTCCGCGGGCGAAAGACCTCGGCGTGTTTCTGCGGCTCTTGGCACGCTCGGCCACCGGCCAGCCGATCACGACTTATTCGTCGCATTATCACGGCCCGCTGCCGGGCGGCGAATTGCACATCGTGCTGGTCGACAATGGCCGCAGCGGAATTTTGGGGAGCGATGAATTTCGCCGCTCGCTGAATTGCATTCGTTGCGGGGCGTGCATGAACACATGCCCGGTATATCGCCGCAGCGGCGGGCACAGTTACGAAACGACGGTGCCCGGCCCGATCGGTTCGATTCTGGCGCCGGCCGGCGACACGAAGAAATTCGCCAGTCTGCCGCACGCATGCAGCTTGTGCGGTTCCTGCACGGATGTTTGCCCGGTGAAGATCGATATTCATCATCAATTGCTCACTTGGCGGCGCGAGATTGCCCATCGAGGATATCTGCCGCTGACGAAGCGACTGTCGATGAAAGCCGCCAGCTTCGTGTTTCGGCATCGGCGGTTGTATCAGTTCGCGGGCAAGGCGGCGCGAACGATTCTGCCCTGGCTGCCGAGATTCATGGTTTACAATCGGTTGAACGTGTGGGGCAAGCAGCGCGAATTGCCGCCGATGCCCCGCCGAAGTTTTCGCGAACTCTATAAGCAGCGCAAGAATGGGAAGTAAGCAAACCATTCTTGGACTCGTGCGTGCCAATAAGCCCGAGCCGGCCGAGTTGCCGAAGCTCGACAATGCTTGGGTCACGTATGCCGATCGCCAGCGGCAGTTTGCCGCGATGATCGAATCGGTCGGCGGCCGTTGCATTGCGGTCGCCAATACTGACGAGATCAATCGCGCTTTGGAAGAGATTCCGGCTTATGCGGCGGCGAAGCAGATTGTCTCGCTGGTTCCCGGCGCGGGCCAAGCGAATTTCGATCCGAACTTGGTCGACGACCCTCACGCTTTGGCGGCGGTCGATTTCGCGATTCTATCCGGACAATTCGGCGTCGCCGAGAACGGCGCGATTTGGGTCACCGACGCGAATATCCGCCACCGCGCGATTTATTTCATCGTGCAGCATTTGGCGCTCGTGATCCCGGCGGACAAGATTGTCGACAACATGCACCAGGCTTATGAACGCTTGAGCTTCCCGCAGCCAGGCTACGGCGCCTTCATCTCCGGCCCCTCGAAAACCGCCGACATCGAGCAATCGCTCGTCATCGGCGCGCATGGGCCGCGATCGCTGACGGTTTTATGTCTGCAGCCGCCAGTATCGCATTGACATCGGTCCGCGCGGTACACTGGTTCTCGTTCGACTTTCATCTATTCACGCTCTCGTTCGATCCAAGTCTTAAGGAGCGCCGCCATGTGTTGCCGACCGATTTGGGCCGCGGTTTGCTTTTGGTCATCTCTCGCGTTTGTCGCAATCGGCCGTGGACGGTTGTCGGCCGACGATGGCATGCCGGCGAAATTGCCGACGCTGCAGGTCAGTCAGCCCGTCGAGCGGCAGGTTGTCGATTTCGTCGATTTCGCCGGTAAGACCGAAGCGGCTCAATTGGTGAAAATAATTCCGCGAGTGACCGGATATCTAACCAAGACGGCGTTCAAGGAAGGGAGCGATGTGAAGCAGGGTGATTTGTTGTTCGAAATTGACCCGCGCCCTTATCAGGCGCAACTCGATCAGGCCCAAAGCCAAGTCGTAATCAGCGAGGCGCACTTGAAAGCGGCGAAGGCCGACTACGCGCGCGGCAAGGAATTGGCCAGGGCGCCGGGGGCGATCAGTCAATCCGATCTCGATCATTCCCAGGCCGCCGAAGAGGAAGCGACGGCTGGCGTGCAGGCCGCCAAAGCAGGCCTCGAAGTTTACAAGTTGAATCTCGCATTCTGCCAAGTCACGTCGCCCATCGACGGCCAGGCTGGCCGCTGTTTGTTGACGCCTGGCAATCTTGTCAAGCTGGATGAGACGGTGCTGACGACCGTGGTTTCATCGGATCCGATGTACGACTATTTCGATATGGATGAGCGAACGCTGTTGCAAATCCGCCGCGCGATCAACGATGGCCGATTGAAGCCGCCCGATGGCGGAGTGTTTCCGATCTTGATCGGCTTGCAAGACGAGTCGGGGTTTCCACACGAGGGAACCGTCAGTTTTCTCGACAATCGGCTTGCGGCCGACACGGGCACCATCACGCTTCGGGCCGTCGTGAAGAATCCAAAACCGGCGACAGGAACCAGGCTCATGTCGCCCGGCATGTCCGTGCGAGTTCGATTGCCGCTCGGCCAGCCTCACGCGGCTCTTTTAGTCATCGATCGGGCGATCGGCACCGATCAGGGGCTCAAGTATGTGTACGTTCTCGACGCGAACGATACCGTGGAATACCGCCGCGTCGAGATCGGCGCGATTGAGGACGACGGCCTGCGGGTAATCAACTCGGGTCTGAAGCCAACCGACCGTGTTGTCGTCGCTGGAATCTCAAAAGTGCGGTCGCAGTTGAGAATTCGGCCCGATCTGGTTCCCATGCCGACGATCGTTCCGACGAAGCATCGCGCGGAAGGAGAGTGAGACACGTCGTTGTGCCACTGGCCAGCGAAGTCGGCCAGTGTGAGCGCCGCAACGGGCGGAATCGCACATTGTCGGTTATTCTTTAGCCGGGCTTCTTCCAGGGTCGGGCATGATTGGGAGTGAACGAAGCCGTATGCGATGTGGCTCTATGACGGCTATTGCCCCCTTTTGCAATTCACCCTCCATTTCAGTAGATTCGCCAGAATGATCGCCGCTTGCTTGTCCGGTCGGCGTGGAGTTGCTCCACGGAAGAGAATCACCGAGGGCTGTGATTCCTGCCGCAGCGCCAAAAGCGTGCCGAAATCGGTGTCTGCGGACACGATAACTCGATTCTCTTGTGCGGCAAGCTCGAAGATAACGGTGTCGTCGGCCGCGGCGAGACCGTAGTCGCGGACGTGAACAGCGTCGTGGCCGGCTTGTCGAAGCAGGTTCGCCACGACTGGTGAGAGAGCGTTGTCTACGAGAAACTTCATGGCGCCGACACCACCGGCAGCTCGCGTTCACGAAGCGCCTCGGCGGCGAATGCAAGGCTTTCCCGGATGTCGTCCTCTTCCAAATCAGGATACGCGAGAAGGATGTCGTCGTGGCTCATCCCTTCCGCAAACATGCTGACAATCGTGGCAACCGGGATGCGCAGACCGCGAATACACGCGACGCCCCCCATCTGGTTGGGATTCACGGTGATCCTTGTCGATTGCATAACGCCTCCTCGGAAGTTTCGATGCACTCTCGACTATTATAACCGAAGCTCCCATTGCGATGCAGCCAGTGCTACACCGGTGAGCTAGTGCCTATGCCGATTCCCGCAGCCGCAGAGTAAAGCAAGCTCCGCCTGTCGCATCGGGCGCATACGAAAGCTCGCCGCCCATGTCGCGGGCCAGGCGGCGGCAGAGGGCCAAACCGAGACCGACGCCGGGAGCCGAATGGGCTGCGTCGCGGGCCGATTTGCGGAACGGTTGAAAAAGCACTCGTCGTTGCTCGGCGGCGATTCCCGGGCCGTGATCGCGCAGCAGCAGGTCGACGTGGTTGCCGCTTCGGCGGGCTTCAAGATGAAGCGTCCGATCCGTCGCGGCGGCTGCGTACTTGCAAGCATTGTCGACCAGATTGAACAGAATCTGCTCGACGGCTGCCGGATCGGCCAGCACCAAGCTCTCGCGGATTTCTTGGTTGGCCTCGACGGCGATTTCCAACTTGGCTTGCCGCGCCCGATCGGTCAATCGACCGGTCGCCTGTTCGAGAATCCGCGAGACGGCGACTGGCGAAATCCGACCGCCGGGCCGACCGCGTTCGAGTCGGGCATAGAGCAGCACATTTTCCACCAAATGCGTCAGCCGATCGGCTTCGACGCGCAGCGTTTCCAGATAATGATGCCGGCTCGTTTCGTCGGGCACCATGTTGCTGGCCAGCATTTCGGCATACATGCGAAACGTCGTCAGCGGAGTGCGAAGCTCATGCGTCACCGCGGAAACAAACGCCCCGCGCCGTTCACTCAGCGACAACACTCCTTGCAACAAAGCGGCAACGGCCAGTGCCGCCAACACCATCGCGGCCCAAGCTCCGACGAGCGACATCCGCAGCGGCGAAATCCCTTCGGCCGTCGCGGCGGCAAGCGTGCTCAACTCCAGCCGCACCGGCAGCGAGGCGAGCATGTGCGCCGGCTCGCTGGCGCTGATCGCGCTGACGGCCGACAATTTGGCGTCGGGCAGCAAGTCTTGCACGCTGCCTAGCAGTTGCCGCTGGATGGCCTGCCAATCCAGCAAACAACCTTGGATATAGTCTTGATCGTTCATGCGAACGCGGCGCATGAGGAACAATTGATCGGAAATCCAAAGCGGCTTCATCACGCTGGCCCGCGTGTCGGCAGCCGACGAAACGCCCGGCGAAGTGTCGTAGGCGTATGGCGGGTTTGCCATCGCTTGGAAATTCTGCGCGAGATATTGCGATCGGGCCTGATATTCGTTCGCCCCGCGCGCTTCCTGCTGGTTCGCCGCGCCTTGGTTGTAGCCCTGACCCGGGGGACCATTGGCATAGGGTTGGGCAATCGCTTGCTGCGGCGTGGGCTGAGAGGAGTTGCCTTGTTGCGGCAACACTGCTTGTTGCAAGGGAGTTTGATTGGGTTGAGCGGATTCATTTGGAGGCGAATTGGCGATTCCGCCGTTGCCCAACACGCCGTTCGGGACGATCCCGTTGGGCACGGTTGGGTTTGTGACATTCCCATTCGTCACATTCCTATTGGTCGCTGTCCCGTTAGTCACGATCGTATTGTTAAAGCCGCCGTTGGCAGCGGGCGCATTGGCGCCGCCGAGGCCGTTCGTCGAGTTTGAATTGTTCCACTGCGAAGAGTTGGCCATCGCGACATTCAATCCAGTCGCCGAGGCATCGAGCGACGGCAACGATGCCCAAAGATCAACCTCCGTCGGTTGAATCAGCGACCGCACGCGATCGAGCTCCTTCGCGGCATGTTCCGCGTCGGACTGGCTCAGATAATGCGGAATCGCCCGGGTCTTCATCGCCGGATCGGGAACGCGCGGCGAGGAGAATCGATTGTTCGGTCCGATCTGAAAGTGCAGCAAAACTTCCGGCGGGCATTCGACTAACAGCGGCGATGCGACACGTGCCTCCGTCTGGGGCTTGCCTTTGGTCGGAGCGGCCGGGCGGGCGATCGAATAAAACGATTCGTAGGTAAAATAGGGCCGAGCGCTTTCTTGCGCCACCAACGGCGCCATGGCCGAGTCCATCCGCCACAGAGCCAACTGGACATTTTCCTCGAGCGCAGCCTGATGACGAGCCGCCACTTCGGCGTCGTCGGCCTCGAGCGCGCGGAAGCTCAGCCACCCAACGGCCGCCACCACGACCGCCAGACAGACGCCAAATGACAACCAGATTATCGAGGGACGGAACATGGGTCGTTACTTCGAGGCTCCTATCATGTATCCCTTGCCGCGGACGGTCAGCACGATCGCCGGCTCTGCCGAGTCGTCACGCAGCTTTTCGCGCAATCGCGTCACGTGCATATCGATCGTCCGCGTCGGCAATCCGCGCGGGCTGATTCCCCATACACGCAATAGCAACTCATCGCGCGAGATCGTTCGGCCCGGATTGGTCGCCAGATATCGCAACAATTCGACTTCTTTTTCCGAAAGCTCGACGCGCTCTCCGTCGTGAAACTTCACTTCCGAACGCGCCAAATCGGCCACGCCTTCCGGCAGCTTGATCCGAGTCACATCCTGCGGCCGTTCGGGCGAACGGCGCAACACGGCCTCCACTCGCGCCAACAGTTCCTTGACGCTGAACGGCTTGACCACATAATCGTCGGCCCCAAGCCGCAGACCGGCCACGCGGTCGCTTTCGTCGCCACGGGCCGTGAGCAATATCACCGGTTGCGTCGGCCGCAGCGCGCGGACCGCTTGCAGAATTTCCAGACCATCGCGGCCCGGCAGCACAAGGTCCAACAGCAACAAATCGTAGCTCCGCTCCGTCGCCATGCGCAAACCGAGATCGCCATGCCCCGCTTCAAGCGGAGCATAGCCGGCAAACCGCAGCGAATCGACGATCCCGCGGCGAATGGCGGGATCGTCTTCGATGGTGAGGATGTGGAGCAAGGGTGAGGGTGTAGGGTGAGGGGTTAGTGACGAAGAACGGACGAAGAAGCTGCGCGTTGAATTGCCATCTAAAGCATAACTGGGTATCGGGCGGGGGGCGAGTTTTTGTTGCCTCGCAGTTTGGCTTTGGGTCTCCCGTAGTTGGATTTGCGAAAATTCAGCTTCTTTGCCAGAGCACCGCTATTTCACTACGCCGTTGTTTTCTAGCGCGGTGTAGGTGTCGGCGGGCATTAGGCCTAGCCAGGGGTCGGAGCTTGGGGTGAGGAATAATTCTGAATAGACGCGTTCGTTTAGCTTGTCGAGGTTGGTCGTCGAACCGGCGGCCAGCCATTGGTGAATCTGGCGGTGAAACAAGTATTCGTTTCGCACGGTGTCCAAGGCAATGGAGCCTTGAAACGCGCGAACCATTCGCACCAGCGGGTTTTCGACGACCGATTTCGAAATCGCATATCCGGCCGCGGCGGTCGCGGTCGGATGCTGGCTGGCGATCAGGGCCACGCTGGCTTCGTCCAAGGCGCCGTCTTCAGGATGCAGCATCGCGATGCGGTTCCAGACCGCGTCGGTCGTGGCTTGTTCCAACGTGGTGCCGGGGTTGAACGCGGCGACCATCGGCATCTCCACGAACCCTTTCGTGATGGCCACTCGGCCCGCGACCGCGGCCAAAGGCGGGTTGTGAATATTTTGGGCGACGTGCATCGGCCGGGCGGGAACGGTGCCGACAACTTGGATTCCCAGCTTGCTCAGATCCTCCTGCCAGGCGGCTTGAATCGCGTCGGTTCGCTCGCGGTGGTATGCCATGAGCAATCGCTCGTGCTCGACCGGCGGCAACGCGGCCGCTTGTTGAATGATCTTCTCCGCTCGTTCGATCTCTCGCAGGAACGGCTTGGGTCCGTAGAGACCCGGCAGAGCGTCGATCACTCGGCCTTCGGCGTCGAGCACATAGTGGATGCTATTGCCGGTGAGAGTGCGTTCGAGTTTGCGTCCGTCGCCAAAATCGATGGTGACTTTGGGCACCGGCCGCACGGATTTCCAATGCAGGATGAATCGCGTCCGCAGAACCTCGCTGACTTCGTCGTTGGCATACAGCGTCGTGCGGAAGAATCGGCTGTTGGCGCAACTATATTCGTCGGTCAATTTGCCGAGGAGGCGGAGCGACAAGATCGGCTTGTGTTCGCGGGCCGCGGCTGCCTTGGCTTGCTCAAGATCGGTGTACCAAAACAATCGCGAGGCATGACAATCTCGCTGGCCGCTCACCTGGTCCAACGCCGTTTTGAGCCGATCCCAAGTCGGATCGTCGACTTTCACGGCAGCTTGGACCGGAGATTTGGAAATGTCGCAATGATGGGCGATCAAGTCGGCGTGGGTCGAGAGCAACGCCTGCAGGCCGTCGGGGCCATGTTCGCGGAGCGTCGTGATGGCAGTTTGGGCGGTCGTCGCGTCGTCGGAAATCGCCGAGCGGGCGAGACCGTTCAAATCGACCGGTGCGCTGCAGAAATAGTACGCCTCTTGGCCGAAACAAAACGTCGCGCTTGCGAGCAATAAGGCCACGGGTATCAAAGTCCATCGCATGGTTCGCTCCTTTGTGGATTGAGGACGAATCGTCAACATTCGACTGCCATGCTCGAATTCTACTGGCCTATCGGCGTTTGCAGGGTAAAGCGTTTGTAACGAGGCGGGAAAGTGGCTAGTGGGCAGTGGCTAGAACGCGCAAGCGTCCGCCACGCGCTGCTTCCGAACACTAACCACTAGCCACTAACCACTCAATTGACGCGCCAATCCAACCCCCTTAAACTTTCGACTAAACGCCCCTCACCCCGTGCGAGCGAGCCGACCCATGTCTGTCTCATCCGAAGTCCAAATCGAACAGTTGACGATCAATACCATCCGCACGTTGTCGATGGACGCCGTGCAGGCTGCCAAGAGCGGCCATCCGGGCACGCCGATGGCGCTTGCCCCCGTCGCTTATCAGTTGTGGCGCAATGTGCTGCGATTCGATCCCGATGCTCCGCATTGGCCGGCCCGCGATCGGTTCGTTCTGTCGTGCGGCCATGCGTCGATGCTGCTCTATTCGGTGCTGCATCTGGCAGGTGTGAAGCAACTCGACGCAAATGGCAAGCCGACCGGCGAACTCGCCTGCTCGATCGATCAGATCAAGCAATTCCGTCAGTTGCACAGCCGCTGCCCGGGCCATCCCGAAGCGAACGATACCACGGGCGTGGAAACCACGACCGGCCCGCTCGGCCAAGGCTGCGGCAACAGTGTCGGCATGGCGATCGCCCAGCGATGGCTGGCCGCCCATTTCGATCGGCCCGGATTCAAGCTGTTCGACTATAATGTCTACGCTCTTTGCAGCGATGGCGACATGATGGAAGGCATCTCGAACGAAGCCGCGTCGATCGCCGGGCACTTGAAGCTCTCGAATCTCTGTTGGATTTACGACGACAACCATATCACGATCGAAGGCGCGACGAAGTTGGCGTTTGACGAAGATGTCGGCCGCCGCTTCGAGGGGCTCGGCTGGCACGTGCTGCACGTTGCCGATGCGAACGATCTCGATGCACTCGCCGCCGCCTTCAAGTCGTTTGAGGAGACCGAAGACCGGCCGACGATGATTATCGTCCGCAGTCACATCGGTTACGGTTCGCCCAACAAGCAAGACACCAACAAGGCACACGGCGAAGCACTCGGCGAAGACGAAGTCAAGTTGACCAAAAAAGTCTACGGCTGGCCGGAAGACGCCCATTTCCTCGTGCCGCAGGAAGCGCGCGAGCATTTTCAAGCCGGCATTGCCGTTCGCGGGCGAAAGTTGCACGAGGAGTGGCAATCGGACTGGACGAAATTCGGCGCGAAATTTCCCGAGTTGGCAAAAGAATGGGAATTGATGGACGCCCGGCAATTGCCGGCCGGATGGGACGCCGATCTGACGCCGTTCCCGGCCGACGCCAAGGGAGTGGCCAGCCGCATTTCGTCGGGCAAGGTCGAGCAAGTTGTGGCCAAACACGTTCCCTGGCTGATCGGTGGCGCCGCGGATTTAGCTCCTTCGACGATGACGCTATTGACCGGCGAAGGTTGCACCGACTTCGAGCCGGGCAACTACGGCGGCTGCAACTTCCATTTCGGCATTCGAGAACACGGAATGGCCTCCGCGGCTAACGGCATGGCGCTTTCGAAAGTCCGGCCGTTCGTGGCGACGTTTTTCGTGTTCTTCGATTATCTCAAACCGGCGTTGCGATTGGCCGCGCTCGGCAAGCTGCCGGTGATCTTCATCTTCACGCACGATTCGATCGGGCTCGGCGAAGATGGTCCCACGCATCAGCCGATCGAGCATCTGGCCGCAATGCGGGCGATACCGAATATCTTGGTGTTCCGGCCCGCCGATGCGAACGAAGTGGTCGAGACGTGGCGCGCGGTGATGCCGCTAACCGATCGGCCGGCGGCGCTGGTGCTCACTCGTCAAAATTTGCCGACCGTCGATCGCACGAAATATGCCGCCGCCAGTGACGTGGCGAAGGGCGCTTATGTGTTGGCCGATGCATCGAAGGGAAAGCCGGCCGTGATTCTCATGGGCACAGGCAGCGAAGTCGGCTTGTGCGTCGAGGCATACGAACAGCTCACGAAGGAAGGGATCGCGGCGCGGGTCGTGAGCATGCCATGTTGGGAGCTTTTCGAGGCGCAAGATGAGGCGTATCGCAACAGCGTGCTGCCGCCGGAGGTGACGGTTCGCGTCGGAGTCGAGGCGGCGGCGAGCTTCGGCTGGGACCGCTATTTGGGCCCGTCGGGCCGATTTGTCGGCATGAAGAGCTTCGGCGCATCGGCGCCAGGGCCGGCGGTGATGAAATACTTTGGATTCACCACCGAGAATGTGGTTGCGACCGCGAAAGCGGCGCTGGCGGCGCGGAAGGCATAACGCCGAAGCCGAATTTGCGAAAATTCGGATGTCCGCGGTCCGCGATGTCGGATTAAAGCCCGTCGCCAAGCCAACCGCTCAGGTCGTCCATCTCATTGGCACGTTGCTCGGCGATCTTGCGTTGTGCTTCGGCCAAGGCGATCTCGTAGATGTTCATCGGGGTCGCTTGCATCCCGCCCGGCATTGGCATTCCGGGAGCGAGTCCGGTCGGGATCGCAATAAAGGCCGAGGGATTCACCTTCGCCGGTTCGGGCTGCTCCTGCGATTCGGCTGGAGGAGCGAAGTATTTGCTGATCCGATTCTTGAGCATGGTTCACCACATGTATTAGCGCGCCTACCATCACCAATCTGATGACCTTACTTACATCGAGACGCCGAGAGAAAAACTTGGGTGGAATGCGGCTGCTAGAAGGAGCGAATGGGCACCCATTACCGAGGCGCGCCCCACAAGCGGCAAACTTTACGCAGATTTACTTGATGCACCCCGTAAACGCGCTCCCCGCAAGCGAGCTACCGATCATATCGGCTAGCACCGCGCACGGTATCACCGGCCGGTCGCTCGGAGCCAGTCCCTCGTCGTCCCCTTCCCTTCGTCTAACGCGGAGCCAGCGGCGACGGCGTGTCCGGTCGCGCTCCGTCGCCGTCGGCTCCGGGTTAAACTTGTGGGGAGCGCGCGTTTGCGGCGCTATCCGAGTTCCTATTGCATGTTTTTCCGCCGTAGGCATATATTGAACCCAGCTTTGCGGCCGCCCCCCCGCGGACGGTCGCCGTGGAATGGTTTAGGAATCGGAGTCTGCCGCGCGGTTGGCCAGAGGTTCGGCTGCCGTGCAAGAACCAAGGAACGGGTCTTTCTGCCGTCGCGCGGTCTTTTCCTTGTCCGAACTGTTCGGACGACGCCGCACGCGCCCGTGGATCGATCCGTCGATTAAAAGGAGTGTTGTACGATGGCTAGCACAATTGTTGCGGAACGTTCGATGACCAGCGGCCCTTGGGCCGGCCCAGCGGCGCCTTGGCAATCGGCCTACGGCCCGAGCGCCGCGCCGACGACGGGCAATTTCTGCGTGATGCCGCGCTGCAAGCTGGAGTTCGAGAAGTGCAACGGCGGTTTCAAGATCAACTGCTCTTGTGAAGACGAAGTGGCATGTGGCCAGTTGCAGAACTTGTGCAACATGCTTTGCGACGGCACTTGCTCTTGCTGCGCTTGCTGCAACGGCATTCAAATTTGCCAATGCAACCTCGCTTTGGGCTTCTGCCATTGCGAAAACACCAAAGACGGCGTCTGCATCACCTGCACCAGCGCCGACAAGAAGTGCGCCGAGATGATCCAGGCTTGCTGCGATTGCATCGCGGCTTGCTGCTGCCAACCTGGCTGCTGCTGCTACATCTCGTTCAAGGGCACCCCGGTGTGCTGCGGAACCTGCTAATCGAGTCGATCGAGTTTCATCATTGCGACCCCCGACAGCCCTGGAGCAACCCGCTCGGGGCTGTCTTTTTTTATGGTCGCAGCAATTCGACACGGAGCCCGCAGCGCAAGCAAGGGACGTCCGGTCGAACTGCCCCTCATCCTCGCTACGAGCCTCATATCCCCCCTTCGGCCGCCTCCTGCAATCGCGCGCGAAAACTTGACCCTGCCTTCCGAGCGTACCTATACTGGAACATGTACTGGCTCATCGTTTTGTGCCGTTCTGGCTTGGGAGAGGCTCCGATGGCGTATCGTCTTGGTTTGCGTGCGAGCGGTTTGGCGCTGGGATTCGTCGGCGCGGTTTGGCTTTTGATGGCGACGGCCCCCGCCCAGCAGCCCGCGGCTCGCGGCCCTGTTTCGCCGCCCGCCGGATTTCGCAAATTGGCGCCGGGCGTGGAGACCACCGTTCCGCGGCCTTTGGATCCGCACGACACGGTGACGTACCACGACATCGTCGAGCTGACGGCCCCCGGCGTGGTGCCCGACTTGGATTGGACGCCGACTTTCAGCGCGCCGACGAAGACTTTGCTGTCGCTAGCGAAAGACCGTCCTTTCTATCGCACGACCTGGTATCTCCAATTCACGTTCAAACCGCTGCGGATCATCGAAGTCGATTTGCCGGGCCCGACTGGCCGGCTCGAGCGAAAAGTTGTTTGGTACATGGTTTACCGAGTGAAAAACCTCGGCGGCCATCTCAAGCCGGTCGCCAAGGAGCCGCAGGCCGACGACGAATTGGCCGGCGCCCCGGAAGTTCAATCGGTCGATGATCCGGGTCCGCCGGGCATTGTTTTCATTCCCAAATACTCGCTCGAAGCAACCATCGACGGCCAAAAGCAGGTGTACGCGGATCGCTTGATACCGCTGGCCGTCGACGCCATCCGCCATCGCGAAGACCCGAACCGCAAGCTGCTCGACTCGGTGGCGATCAGCGGCCATCCGATTCCGCTCAGCACGGCGACGGATGACCGCAGCGTGTGGGGCGTCGCGACATGGGTTGGAGTCGATCCACGAATTGATTTCTTTTCCATTTATATCAATGGTCTGACGAACGCCTATCGCTGGACCGATCCTGCCGGAGCGTTCAAGGCGGGCGATCCCCCGGGCACCGGCCGGCAATACAAGCACAAGACGCTGCAATTGAATTTCTGGCGGCCGGGCGACGAATTCGCGTTGCTGGAAGACGAAATCCACATCGGAGCCCCGGCCGACAAGGTTGCCAAGCCGGCCGATCCCGACGCTCCACCGGCTCTCGGCGAGAAACCGCCGGAAGAGGCCTCGCCGGGCGGCCGGAACTGGGATAAGATCATTGACTACCGGTGGATTTTCCGCTAAAAGAGGCCGTTCGCCTCTGTTTTTCGGACTTTGATATTTGACAGTCGCCGATCCAATTTCGGCGCGCGAGGGAGCAATTCGATGGCACACAAGAAGGGCCAAGGCTCGAGCCGCAATGGCCGTGATTCCCAGCCGCAGAAGCGAGGCGTCAAGCGATTCGGCGGCCAACAGGTCATCGCCGGCAACATCCTTGTACGGCAAGTCGGCAACCGCTTCCATCCCGGCCGGAACGTCGGCCAGGGCAAGGACTTTACGCTCTACGCGCCCGTCGACGGCGCCGTGCACTTCGACCGCGAAGGCCGTCGTGTGAACACCGTCAACGTGCCATGTTCGTCGAGCGCGGACAAAACCAGGTCGCTGCCGGCCGAGGGGGCAC
>Ga0182024_10017481_pt1 | contig 13457 bp, 7 predicted proteins | sample P32metaG_FD_120480 | JGI IMG/M metagenome (GOLD analysis project Ga0182024, IMG submission 120480) | Permafrost microbial communities from Stordalen Mire, Sweden - P3-2 metaG (Illumina Assembly) | ecosystem: Environmental > Terrestrial > Soil > Wetlands > Permafrost | place: Sweden: Stordalen...
CGGTGACGTCGCCGTAGAGGCGGTGGAAGGTGTAAGTGTTGGAGCCGGTCAAGGCGACGCCGTTTGACGTTACGTCCGAGTTATTGATCGAGAAGGAGTAGATACCGTCGATCAGGCTGGCGCTCGCGTCGGTGTTGGAGGTGCTGGGCGCGAATGTGATCGTCCAGGTTACGCCTCCATCGGTGGTTGTAGCCGTGTTGAGCACGCTGGAGATATCAGTGATGCTGCCGTCGGTGGCACCGTTGCCGCTGACCGCTCCGCCAGTGCCGTCGAGGTTGTAGACGCCGAGGCTGAACGCGCCTGGCTGAGTGAGGTTCACCGCCTCGCTGAAGGTGACGACCAACTGACGGACCTCCGACGCCTGGGTCGTGTTCCCGTCTGCCTCCCCGTCGTTGGTTGTGACGCTCAGAATAGTGGGAGGCGGGGCGACGTAGGTAAATTGATCGGCGCTGGACGTTGCCGAGGTGCCGCCGGAGGGCGTTGTCACCTGCACATCAACCGTGCCGGTACCGGCCGGGTCGGTGGCGGTGATCTGGGTATCGGAAATCACCTGGACGTTGGTCGCGGCGACGCCGCCGAACGTGACGGCGGTCGCGCCGGTGAAGCCGCTGCCGTTGAGGGTCACCGCGGTTCCACCGGCGGCCGGACCGGTGACGGGAGTCAGGCCGGTCACCGCGGGGGCAGGCGTCGTGGTAAGGTCAGGGATATCGAGTCCGAGGACGCCTGCGGGTTGATCGTAGGTGATCCAGTCAAAGGGGGCGGCGCTGTTGGCGGGATCGTCAGCGGGCTTGGCCGAAGCCGCCGAGCTGGACGGGTCTGTAAGGCCGGACACGTCGATGCTTGGCAGCAGGAAATTCATGCCCAGGTCGCCGTCGAGCGTGATGGTCTGGCCGGTGACATTATTGGTGGCCGACACGTCCGCCACCAGGACCGGAGCGTCGAGGAACGTGATGGGGTCGCCCTCCTGCGTGGGCAGCGTCAACGAGCTGAGAAAGAAGCCGGCGGCGTTGATCGTTCCGCCGATGCCCCCAATGGGCAGGACGAACTGGTTGGGGAGCGGATTGCCGCTGGAGTCCACCAGCACGGGGTTATCTGAGCCATATGTGCCGTCCTGGTACTGGACGCCGACACTGGCGGCCATCGCCGTCGAGATGAATGAAGCGGCGGAGCCGGTGTCGAACAGGAAGCTCCCCGAGGCCGACAGCGAACCCTGCGAAATTGAGACCGGCGGTACGTCGGAGCCGGCCGGCGACAGCGGGTCGGGCCCGATGAATGGATTGTCGCCCAGCGTCGGGCCGGGCGCGCCACTCGGCGTCGTGGTCGTGTAGTCCGTGAAGTCGGCGTAGCTCAACTTCACGTGGAAGTTCGTCGTGGGGATGCCCGGGTCGGAGTCCGACGTGGCCGCATTGAACGGCGTCCCCGGGGAGTAGAGGTACGTGCGCAGGCTGTCGAGATCGTTCGGATCGGTGGCGACCAGCGCCGACGGGTCCAGCACCATGACTTTGCCGCCCATGGTGGACATGCCCATGATGTCCAGCGGGCCGATGAGGTCGTCGGCCGGCTCGGGGTTCAGCTCGATGCTCGTGGGACCGAACGATTGCGTGTAAGCGCTGACCGGCATATCGGTCCCGTAAAGAGTCGTGTACGGCGCCATGCTGCCGTACAAAGGCGTTGAAACGTCGAACGGCTCGCTCCCGGCAATCCCGACATCGGTAAACTGAACCGGCTGTCCGTCGTAGGTCGCAGAGTCGATGCCCAGGGCGCTTGCGGATTCCTGGCTGAGCAGGCTCCCGCTGGTGCCAGTATCGAGAAACGCCGCGACGTCCAGTCCGTCGTCGGGGCTGTCCCCTCCGAGCGGGTCGCCATCGGGGCTGTCCCGGAAAATGACGTGAATCTGCGGCTGGTCCAGCGCCGCCGCCTGCGTGCCGGAAATGTCGATTGTCTGGCTCAACAGCAGCCGGGGCTCCAGGGCCTGGATCGGCTGCCGGCCCCGGTACAGTGCATGCTGACGCCGCGAAATACAGGCGCGGATGTTGATCGACCCCTTTCGCAGTGGAAGCCTTGAGCTGCAAGACATTTAGTACCGCCAATGAAGACCGCCGACGCCGAAAAGACGGGACGCCGGAGTTTTGAATCCAGCTACATAATCGCTGGCATGCGATAGCGTTCAGGAGTGATTACCACGGCCGGAAGAAAAACGCAAAGACAGAATTACTCGGCGCGGTCCGGTCGGCGATCCCGTCGTCGCCCCTTTGATCGTCTCGCCTTTTTCCACTCCCGTTCCTGTCGCTCGTGAAGCTTCGCGTTTTTGACGTTCTTCCCCTTACAATCCCCGAAACTCGACGACAACACGCTGCAATTATCCGAGGCCGACGCATCCGGACGCACCATTAAACTCCATCGGATCAGCCGCGTTCCCTACGGACGTGAATGACGGCGCTGGGGACGGTCGCGGGAAGAGTTCCCTTTCCGAATCGAAAAAGTGACAATGAATCCAAAGACGCCGTGTCTACGCTGTCTACAGCCGACGCGTGAAGGGGGGATCGAACGCTGCCAAGACCAAAGGAAACCGAATGAGTCGCCGATCACCCGTTGTGTCCGCCATTGTTACATTCAGCATGTTCTGGTGCCCAGCGGTGACCCTGGGAGAACAGCCCACCTCGTCCCCGAGCCTGAAGTACGAGAAAGAGATCGAGGCGTTCGAGGCGGCGGACCGGAAGTCTCCTCCTCCACAGGGGGCGGTGCTATTCATCGGCGACTCAGGCATCCGCATGTGGAAGACGCTGGCAGAGGATTTCCCCGACCAGAAAGTCATCAACCGCGGCTTTGGCGGGTCGGAGATGGCCGACTCGACGTACTTTGCCGACCGGATCGTCATGCCCTACAAGCCGCGGCTCATCGTTTTTCGGGCCGGCGGGAACGACCTCACCGCCGGGCGTACGCCGGAGCAGCTCCTGGCAGACTTCCAGGCATTTGTCGACAAGGTGCGGGAGAAGTTGCCGCAGACGCGGATCGCCTTCTTCTCGCTGAACCCCAACCCGGCTCGATGGTCGCAGGCCGAAGTTCGCAAGAAGGCGAACGTGCTGATCAAGGCGTACGTCGATGCGGGAAAGAACCTCGATTTCATCGAAGTGTGGGACCAGTTCCTCGGCCCCGATGGCAAGCCGCGCGAGGACCTGTTCATCAAGGACCGCCTGCACAACAACGCCGAGGGGTACAAGCTGTACGCCGAAGCCGTGCGGCCGCATCTGAAGTAAGAAGCCGACTGCGCGGGACTTAGTTCCTCGCCATTGCTCTTGGCGATCGTCAGCAGCCTCGCCCGAACGGACGCGATGATGTTGGTGGGCCGCTCTTTGCTCACGCCAGGGCCTCCAGGTAGGGGCGGACCAGATTAGCCACGCGGTCGATCTTCGCGGCCGTCCAGAGTTGGTCCATCGTGGCCTTGCGCTGTTGTCGGCAGTCCCGCAAGGCGTCGAGGGCCACCTAACGGTGCCTTTTGGAAGGGACGGACCGCTGGTCGATCTGTTCGTTGGGGTCAGCCACCAGCGGAGGTCCGCGCTGGTTGCCGCGAATCTTCAGGTTCCCGATTTTCAGATTGCAAAAGCTCTGATTGATACCGGGGCCAGTTGCACTTGCATTGACCCGACCCATCCTGACGCCGCTGGGACTTTCTCCGACTGGGACAATTACGATTCACACGCCATCAACCGCAGGTGCCGGGTATTCCTGTGATCAGTTCGATGTCGCCCTCGGCATTTACCACCCGACCACCTCCCTGATTAAGATCGCGTTTCCAGTGATCGCGACGGATCTCAATTCCCAGGGGATTACAGCCCTAATCGGACGCGATGTTCTGTCGGTTTGCCTGTTAGTTTACGATGGGATCGCCGGGACGTTGTCGCTGGCATTCTAAGGTACGCGTCTCGCCGGGGACGCGATGCCGATGCCAGCGGCGCCCTTGGCCAGTCCGCGGGCACCAGCGCCGCCGGCCTGCCGAGTGATTTGCACAAAAACCTCCCCGCCTGCACAAATACTGGACGCGGTTTGTCGGGGTTAATGTGCAAAGCCGCATGGTGCCATCACTAATGGGTGTGCGGGCCTTATGGGCGATGGCCATCCATACTACCGCCGGGTTCTGCGTACTCAGCCCGTGGAACTGGAGTGCGGAAAGCAGACAGACGTCACCGGTCGGGACTTTCAAGGCGGCCTCGATCAGCGTTTGCTTCTCGCCCAAGTCCACCCCCGCGAGTGCGTAGATGCCCCGGCCGACTCGCTCGACCGACCCGAGCGCGAGCAAGCGTTGCAGCGCGGCCCGGGTGATCCCCTGTCGGACGAGGTCCCGGCTGCGGGCGATCCCGGCCGATCGCAGATATTTCAACGCCCTCTCCGCCTGATAAGCATCGTTTCGGCCCCTGATACGTTTTGCAGGCATTTTCATAACATCTGCCGACACATTGTATCTTCAGTCGGTCGCAGATCAAATCCGAACGCCAATTGGAAACGTACTGATGAAGCCGCAGTTACTCAACGGCCTCGGGGATTGACACATGCACGCGAGAACAGTCATATCTTGCCTTCTTGTCTCAAAATCACACTTGACTGGACTTTTCCGGACATCCGTTCGATAAGGGGTAAGGCAAGAAAGGACCGGGAGTCATGAAACTCACCGTGCGCGATGCGGCAGGTCTGCTAAATGTTTCGGAAAAAAGCATTTATCGATGGATCAAACAGGGCGTGATCCCCGCCTACCAGATCAACGACCAGTACCGGTTCAACCGGGCAGAGCTTCTGGAATGGGCGACTTCGCGAAAAATCAGCGTCTCGCCGGAGATTTTTGCCGAGCCCGAAGGGGGCGAGACGCCCCCTCCGTCCCTGAGCGAGGCCCTCCGGGCTGGTGGGGTCCACTACCGGATCGGCGGGACCGACAAAGCATCGGTCCTCCATGGGGTGGTGGATGTGATCAAGCTGCCCGAGGAGGTCGACCGCGATTTCCTGTACCAGGTGCTGCTGGCACGCGAGGCGTTGGGCTCGACCGGAATCGGGGACGGGATTGCCATTCCCCATGTGCGCAACCCGATAGTGCTGCACCTGTCCCGGCCGCTGGTCACGCTCTGCTTCCTCGAGCACCCGATCGATTTCGGCGCCATCGACGGTCAGCCGGTCACCACGCTATTCACCCTGATCAGCCCGACGGTGCGTGCCCACCTGCATCTGCTGTCGCGGCTGGGTTTCGCATTACGAGACCCGGATTTCAAGAAGGCAGTCACCCAGCAGTCCTCGCGGGAGCAGATCGAGGAGGCGCTGCGGCGCGTCGAAGCCTCCATGGCGCCGGCACCTGTCTCGTCCGCCGCTCCGGTGCAGCCGCAGGCGAGCCAGAAGGCCTCTGATTAGTTGACGGAGCGTGGTATGGGCCTGATGGGTTTAACCGGCGCGATCGGATGCTTAGCCGTGAGCGGCGTGCCCGGGCTTTTCATGTCCCGGCGGTCGCCGCACGGGCAGCGCATCGCCGTGGCGATGGTGGTAATGGGCTCGGCCGCCGGGCTAACCGCGGCGACCGTTGCCTTGGCCACGGGCGCGGTGGCAAGCGGCGATTGGCCCGGCGTGTTGGCAGGCACGCGGGCCTGCTTCCGGCTCGATGCGCTGTCCGCTTTCTTCCTCATGCCGGTTTTCCTGATCGGCGCTGCGGGCTCCATTTACGGGCTCGGCTATTGGCGCCAGGCCGAGCACCCGCGAACCGCCGCCAAGCTGCAGCTTTATTACGGCATCCTGCTGGCCGCCATGGCCGGCGTCACCCTCGCGGCCGACGGGGTTTCGTTCCTGCTTTGCTGGGAAGTGATGGCCCTGTCGGCTTTCTTCCTTGTCGACACCGAGGACCAAAAGCGTGAGGTGCGCGAGGCAAGCTGGCTATACCTGGTCTGTACGCACGTCGGGACCTTGTTCCTCATCGCGCTGTTCGCGCTGCTCCGCGTCGCGTCAGGCTCATTCGAGTTCAGGTCTGCCGAGGCGGCCGGGCCGGGGCTGCGCATAGCGATCTTCCTGACCGCGCTCGCTGGCTTCGGGCTCAAGGCCGGAATGATGCCGCTGCATTTCTGGCTCCCCAGCGCCCACGCCAACGCCCCCAGCCATGTGTCGGCTTTGCTTTCCGGCGTCATGCTCAAGATCGGCATCTACGGCCTTCTCCGCACGCTGACTCTCTTCCCCAACGCACCGGCGGCCTGGGGCGGGCTGCTGCTCCTGCTGGGGACCGCCAGCGCAATCCTGGGCGTCTTGTTCGCACTCGGGCAACACGACCTGAAGCGCTTGCTGGCTTATCACAGCATCGAAAACATCGGGATCATCCTGATGGGCGTGGGCCTGGCGCTGGTCGGGCACGCATTGGGCCGGCCCGACTGGATGGCCCTGGGGCTGGCCGGCTGCCTGCTGCACATCTGGAACCACAGCCTCTTCAAGTCGCTGCTGTTCTTCGCGGCCGGCTCGACGATCCACGCCGTCCGGACCCGTGAAATCGACCGCATGGGCGGCATCGGCAGGCTGATGCCCCGCACCGCCGCTCTCTTTTTCCTGGGGGCGGCAGCCATCTGCGGCCTTCCCCCGCTGAACGGGTTCGTGAGCGAGTTGTTCATTTACCTGGGGCTGTTCCGCACCCTGGACGGCGGGAACGGCCTGGCACTGGTCGCGCTGGCCGCACCCTGCCTGGCGTTCGTCGGGGCCCTGGCCCTCGCATGCTTTGTCAAGGCGTATGGGGCCGTTTTCCTGGGCGTTGCCAGGACACCGCGCGCGGCGCGGGCGCACGAGTCCTCTCATGCCATGACGGCCCCCATGGCGGCGTTGGCACTCGGTTGCGCGGCCATCGGCGTCGTACCGGCGCTCGCCGTGCCGGCCTTGCATCGCGTGATCGCCCAATGGGGCGGCGGGCCGGACCTCCGCTCACTGGCGCCCCTTGGAGCATTGACGGCGATCAACATCCCTCTGGCCATCCTGCTGCTCGCCGCTTTCGCGGTGGGGACGCGGACATGGCTGGGTGCCATGGGCAAGCGTGCTACTGAGAGTGAGAAGGACCGCGGCCGGTTTTTCCCCCTCCCCCGGAGTACCGAGGGAGGGAACGAAGAGGCCGACATTCCTCAGACTCCCAATCCCTTGCCCGTGGGATCCCCTGCACGCCCGCGTGGCACCCAACCTGCAAGCTCCCGACACCGACACGCGCCGACCTGGGATTGCGGCTATGCCGCCTCCAGCCCGCGCATGCAGTACACGGCATCGTCGTTCGCCCAGGCAATCGTCAACCTGTTCCGCGGCGTGCTTCGCCCGTCGTTTCATGAAGTGAAGATCGACACGCCTTTCCCCGCGAGCAGCCGGTTCGAGAGTCATGTCGGCGACGTTGTCCTGGACCGGGCGATTTCGCCCGGCTGGCGCGGCTTCCGCTCTCGCCTCGCGTCGCTCCGGGTCATCCAGCAGGGAAGCGTGCAGCGTTACGTCCTGTACATCCTGATCATCCTGCTCCTGTTGCTGCTGATCTATGCCGTGCCGTTCGGCGAACTCCTGCAATTGATCCGGACTGGGGGGCAACCATGATTATGCCTGCGCTTCTCATCGCTGTCGCATCCATCGGCGTCAGCGGCGTCCCCGGCCTGGTGCTCGGCCGCCGCTCGCCGGTGGGACAGTGGATCGCCACGTTACTGAACGTAGCAGGGTCAGCTATCGGATGCGCGGCGCTGGCTGCCCAATATGCCGGCGCCGGCTTGCCGCAAACGTTCGCCATCCCCTGGGGGCTTCCCATCGGGCGCTTCGCGGCGGGCATCGACGACCTGAGCCTGCTGTTTCTCTTCCCGATCTTCTTCATCTCGGCCCTGGGCGCGGTCTATGGCCTGGGGTATTGGAAGCAGGCCGCACACCCCGGCAACGGACGCAAGCTGCGGCTCTGCTGGGGGCTGATGACGGCCGGCATGGCATCACTGGTCCTGGCGCGCGACGGCGTGTTGTTCCTCATCGCCTGGGAGGTCATGGCGCTTTCGGCCTACTTCCTGGTTGGCACCGAAGAGAACAAGCCGCAGGCCCGCGACGCGGCATGGGTCTACCTGATCGCCACCCACGTCGGGACCCTGTGCCTGTTCGCCTTTCTCGCACTGCTGCGGCAGGCCAACGGGTCGTTTGACCTCTGGCCTTCGGACCTGTCGGCGATCCCGCCCGGCCGGGCCGCTGGTCTGTTCGTTCTCGGGGCGCTGGGTTTCGGACTGAAGGCCGGCATCATTCCGCTGCACGTCTGGCTGCCCGGCGCCCATGCCAACGCCGCGAGTCATGTCTCGGCGCTCATGTCCGGCGTCCTGCTCAAGACCGGCGTCTATGGCCTGCTCCGGGTCGGCGCCCTGATCCCGCACCCGCCGGCCTGGTGGGGCGCGACGCTTCTGTCGGCCGGCACGCTCTCGGCGCTTTTGGGGATCGCCTTCGCCGCGGGCCAGCGCGACCTCAAGCGCCTCCTGGCCTACAGCAGCATCGAAAACGTCGGCATCATCACCATGGGCATCGGCCTGGCTCTGCTGGGGCGTTCGCTCGGTCACCCCGATTGGACGCGGCTCGGGCTGGCCGGGGCATTGCTCCATGTGCTGAACCACAGCCTGTTCAAGCCGCTGCTGTTCCTCGGGTCCGGGAGCGTGGTCCATGCGGCGCGCACCCGCGAGATGGATCTGCTGGGAGGCCTGGGCAAGTCGATGCCTCGGACGTTCGCGCTGTTCCTCATCGGAGCGATAGCCATCTGCGGCCTGCCGCCTCTGAACGGGTTCGTCAGCGAGCTGATAATTTATCTCGGTCTCTTTCGGTCACTGGGTACCAGCGCGGGCATTGCCGGAGGCGCGGCCTGGGCTTCCCTGGCCGCCCCGGCATTGGCGCTGGTGGGGGCAATGGCGGTCGTCACTTTCGTGAAGTTGCTGGGGACGGTCTTTGCCGGCGCCGCGCGGTCTTCCCGCACCGCTCATGCCCACGACCCAGGCTTCTTCATGCTCGCGCCCATGGTGGTGCTGGCGGGCTGTTGCCTCTTGATCGGCATGTTCCCGGCATTGCTGGCCGGCGCACTCGACCGGGCGACGGCGAGCTGGGCCGGGAGTGCTGAATCGACGCACGCCCTCGGCCGGCTCGCGCAGGATGTGCCGCTTGCTTGGCTGTCCGTCATGTCGGCCGCCCTGATCGCTCTGGCGGCGGGCGGTGGCGCTTGGTTGTGGCTTTGCGGCCGTCCGAAATGGTCGTCTGCTGGTGTAGGGTCCGCACTGCGGACCGTTTCTACCACACCGCAAATAACGGTCCGCAGTGACCGTGAGAGCTTTTCAAGTGCCGCCGGTGCCCTCACCGGCGGAAGCGTACCTGGCGCGACAAAACCGCCGTTGGGGGCACCGGCGGCACTGAAGATTCCCAACCTCAGTGCGGACCCTGAAGAATCACCAGCGTGGGAACGCACCGGTAGATTTAGACCAGCGCGCACCGCCCCGACCTGGGATTGCGGCTACGCCAGGCCCAGTCCGCGAATGCAGTACAGCGGCTCGTCCTTCTCGCAAATGCTGGTCGGCCTGCTTTCCTGGGCCCTTTGGCCCAGGACCGCGACGCCCGTCATCAAGTCCGCCTTCCCGCAGTCGAGCGGGTTCAAGAGCGACCTCCCTGACCCGGTGCTGGACCGCGGGCTGCGCCCGGCGTTCGGGTCTGCCGGCCGGCTTCTGTCCCACGCTCGCGTGCTGCAGCGCGGACCGATCCAGATTTACTTGCTGTACGTGGTGGCCATCCTGCTCACGCTCCTTTTGTTCTCCTGACCCGCTCCGCTGTGGAAAGAATCATGGCCTTGATATTCGTTCATGTCCTGCTGCTCCTGGCGATGCCGCCCTTTCTGCTGGGCGTCATCAACCGGACCAAGGCGTGGTTTGCCGGGCGCACCGGCCCGCCGCTCCTCCAGCCGTACCATGATCTCATCCGGCTCCTGCGCAAGGACATGGTCTTCAGCACCACGACCACCTGGGTGTTCCGCGCCGCCCCCGTGGTGACGCTCTCGGCGGTGCTGCTGGCCGGGTTGATCGTTCCCTTCGGCAGCTTCAACGCCCCCATACGGTTCACCGGCGATCTGATCCTGTTCGCCTACCTGTTCGGGCTGGCGCGTTTTTTCACCACGACGGCGGCGCTGGACACCGGCTCGCCTTTCGAAGGCATGGGCGCCGCCCGCGAGGTGACCTTCGCCTGTTTGAGCGAGCCGGCGTTGTTCCTGGGGTTCCTCGTGCTGGCGCGGATTTCCCGCTCCATAAGCCTCACCCCGATGCTGCTCGGCCCGTTGCATGCGCCGCTGGCCGGTCTGGCCATCGCATCGGTGGCGCTGGTCGCCGCAGGTTTGTTTGTCGTGCTTCTGGCCGAGAACTGCCGGATCCCCGTGGATGACCCCAACACGCACCTGGAGCTGACCATGATCCATGAGGTGATGGTGCTCGACCACAGCGGCCCGCTGTTCGGCGTCATCCTCTATGGGGCAGCGATGAAGCTGTTCATCCTGTCGGCGGTCGTGCTCCACGTGATCGCACCGTTCCAGACGGGCGTGGCCGCTTTCGACTGGCTCCTCTTCGTCGCCGAGATGACCGGCATCGCGGTGGCAATCGGGGTCGTGGAGTCGGTGATGGCCCGGTTGCAGCTCCGGCACGTCCCCACGCTTCTGGTGGCCGCTTCGCTGCTGTGCGGGTTCGGGTTCCTGTTGATGTTGAGGTGATGCATGAGTTCAACACTGAATGCGGCGCTGGTGGTCGTGCTGCTGCTGAACCTGCTGGCCCTGGGCACGAGCCGGATCCGCGCGCTGGTGCAGGCGGTCGCCCTGCAGGGCGTGGTGCTCGGGGTCACGCCGCTGCTCGCCCACGCCCATCAAAGCGCGGTCGCCGGGTTTATCGCGATCGCTACGGTCGTCATAAAGGGCGCGCTGATCCCGAGGATCCTCTTCAAGGCGCTGCGCGACGCACAGATCAAGCGCGAGGTCGAGCCGTTGGTCGGGTTCGTGCCCAGCATGCTGCTGGGGGCCCTGGGCACGGCGGTCTCGATCGCCCTGGCTGCGATGCTCCCGCTGGCGCCGGGGCACGCGCAGACCCTGGTGGTGCCTGCCGCCCTCTCCACCGTGCTCACCGGGTTCGTCCTGCTCACGTCCCGGGTCAAGGCCATCACGCAGGTGATTGGGTATCTGGTGCTCGAAAACGGGATCTTCATCTTCGGGCTGCTGTTGCTCGAGGCGCTGCCTTCACTGGTGGAATTGGGCGTGTTGCTGGACGTGTTCGTGGGCGTCTTCGTGATCAGCATCATCATCCACCACATCAACCGCGAGTTCGACTCGCTGGACACGCGGCGGCTGTCGTCGCTGCGGGAATAAACGATCGCGAAGGAAAAAAAATGTATGTCGCACTGATCCTGGTCCCGCTGCTGGCCGCCGCTGTCGCGGCCGCCGTCCCGTCAAACCGCCTGCGCCCGTGGTTGTTGCCGGCCGTCGCCGTGACACATCTGGCGCTCACGATTGTTTCCCTGTCGCGGCCGGCAGGACCGTTCGTCAACCGCTGGCTGGCGCTGGACCCGCCCGGCAGATTGGTTTTGCTCCTGATCAGCACCCTGTTCCTGATTTGCTCGGTTTATTCCGTCGGCTATCTCCGCCTCCGCGCCGAGCTCTCCAACCGCATCTTCTGCGTCGCTCTGCTGCTGTTCCTGACCATGGCCACCTTCATCGCCATGTCGCGCCACCTCGGGCTGCTGTGGGTCGCCATGGAGGCCACGACCCTGGCCACCGCGCCGCTCATTTACTTCAACCGCACCCCGCGATCGATTGAAGCCACCTGGAAATACCTGCTGGTAGGCTCGGTCGGGATCGCTCTGGCCCTGCTGGGCTCGTTTTTCCTGGCTTACGCCGCCGTGCAGCAGGGCATGGAGCCGTCGCTTCAGCTTGACCAGCTCCTCCGCGACGCGCCGCACCTGTCCAAGCCCTGGCTGCACGCGGCGTTCATCCTGCTGCTGGTCGGATACGGCACGAAAATGGGCCTTGCCCCGATGCACACCTGGAAGCCCGACGCCTACGGCGAGGCCCCCGGCGTGGTCGGCGCGCTGCTGGCCGGCGGAGTCACCACCTGCGCCTTCCTGGCGTTGGTCCGGGTCGACCACATCTGCCGCAGCGCCGGCGACAGCGCCTACTGTGGCCGCCTGCTCGTCTTTCTCGGGCTCCTTTCCATGGCCTTTGCCGCCGCCTTCGTGGTCGGGCAACGCGACTTCAAGCGGATGCTGGCCTATTCCAGTGTCGAGCACATGGGCATCCTCTCGCTCGGCCTGGGCCTGGGTGGGGCGGCCGTGTTCGGGTCGCTGCTGCACATGATCAACAACGCCATGACCAAGGGCGTCCTGTTCCTTTCCGCCGGCAACATCCACCGCGCCTACGACGCCAAGACCACCGATGAAGTGCGCGGGGCGATGCGCCGCCTGCCGCTCTCCGGCACGTTGTTCCTCCTGGGCTTCCTGGCGATCACCGGCTCGCCCCCCTTCGGCCCGTTCATCAGCGAGTTCGCGATCCTCAACGGCGCGTTCGACGGCCGGCGCTTCCTCGTGGGCGCCGCGTTCCTGAGCCTGCTGCTGATCATCTTCATCGGCATGGGGCGAACGGTCCTCACCGTGGTCCAGGGCCGGCCCTCCGCGGCAGCGCGGCGCACGTTGTACCGCGACGGGCTGCTCACGGGGCTCCCCATCCTGGCGTCGTTCGCCATCGTGCTCCTTTTCGGGCTCTACATCCCGTCCCCGCTTCGAGCGATGCTTCACGATGCGACGCAGTACCTGGAGGTCCGGCCATGATCAACCACCTTGCGGCCATCGCCAACGGCCGGGCCATCGACCGCGATGCCATCCCCGAACTCCCCCAGGCCCAGTTCCGCCAGGCGGTCCTGGACGCCGTCGCCGACGGGCAGAGGGTGGCGTCCTTCTTTGGGGCTGCCGGGGCGGACGACGCGAGCGTCCGCCTGTACGTCGTTCTGGCCGACGACGGCGAGGCGCGCCTGCGCCTGGCCAGCACCACAATCTCGGACGACTGCTTTGAGTCGCTCACCCCGGATTGCCCGCAGGTTCACCTCTTCGAGCGCGAGATCGCCGAGCAGTTCGGCCTGCGGCCCCGCGGCCACCCCTGGCTCAAGCCGGTCCGCTTCCACGCTTCCTACCGGCCCGGCCATGACGCCTGGGGCCGGCCTCCGGGAGAGCAGCCGCTCGTGGGGGTGATGGACTTCTACCGCGTCGAGGGCGACGCCGTCCACGAGGTCGCCGTCGGCCCGGTCCACGCCGGCGTCATCGAGCCGGGCCACTTCCGCTTCCAGTGCCACGGCGAAGACGTCTTCCACCTGGAAATCTCGCTCGGCTACCAGCACCGCGGCGTCGAGCGCGCCATGATCGGCGGCCCCACCGCCCGCTCCATCCACTACGCCGAGACCCTGGCC
>Ga0182024_10017483_pt1 | contig 13456 bp, 9 predicted proteins | sample P32metaG_FD_120480 | JGI IMG/M metagenome (GOLD analysis project Ga0182024, IMG submission 120480) | Permafrost microbial communities from Stordalen Mire, Sweden - P3-2 metaG (Illumina Assembly) | ecosystem: Environmental > Terrestrial > Soil > Wetlands > Permafrost | place: Sweden: Stordalen...
CCCCGCAGGCGGACGTCCCTTGCCACGCTTCCCTGCTGCAGCGGCACGATCAAAAGCAGGGTTTCTTCTAGGCATCGCAACTCCTCAACGTTGAGCGTTGCGACAACCAGTTGAATCCACCTGATGACTCACAACCTCACCAAGCTTCACAGCCACCAGATAGCCACCGCAACGGCCTGAGAAGGGCCGTGCGGCGACTACGCCGCCCCAGACGGCGCCGGCCCCGGCCACAACCGACCGCCAAGACAGCCCGCCGCCAGCCCAGGCCCGACACCTTTGAGCGACAGCCTCACGCGATAAGGGAAGCGACCCGTCTGAACCGCTCGCGATGAAAGCGCAAGCCGGCCGAGCCCGGCGCGCACGGCCCGAGACGCGGTCGGCGCTCACGCCGGCCGGCGCTCGGATTTGGGCGATAGCGGCAGGTGACGGCGATGGCCGCCTATCGCTTGGTCGGGAGCCTCGCCACGGCGAGCCAGCTAATGTCCGAGATGCTTGCTGAGACGTGTCGGATAAGCAAGCGCCTGAGCAGGACAACCTATCGGCCAGTGGTTCGCTCAGCCTCGCTGGCGGCGAGGCTGAGAGTTCGGCGTTCATACACATACACGCTCCACAGCGGAGCGATTACCGCCCGCACCACCGATGCGCGGGCGGCGCGGGGCGCAAAGACGTACATCCAGCGCATGTGTGTGGCCCCACCGCTGGCGTCTGAGAACCACCAGGCGCGGTCGGCATGGGAAACGAGGCCGCGCGGCGGCCCGGTGGAGCCATCCAAGCGGTACGCGAAGTGCCGGGGCGGCTCGTAGGCCAATCAGCTGCTCATGGACTTGGCTTGCGTCGCTGAGCTCTACGATGCGCGAGGCGCCGATATGATCCCAGGCGCCGGTCTGTTCACGGGTGTCTACACCGCGGGCAATGGACCCAGGCCCCGCAAGATCCTCGCCAACTCGGTCGGCACGATCGTCCGGAACGTCGCCTCCAACGACGGGCGCACGTCCTTCTCGACGGTCAGAGCAATTCCGGCAGGCGCCATCGCCCGACCTTACCCGCCCCGAGCGGGCGAAGCCGACGAGGCGATCGGCGCGGGGGTCCGTCCGCAGGGGAACCTTGGGTCAGCGAACAGCCGGGTCGATCTGCATCGGGCCAGTCGGCCGCGAGCCGGCGTGAGCGCGCGGTCAATACCAACTACCCATCACAGAGGCACTCGATGTCTGAGACCACCTTGACGCCCAAACAGGTCCGGATCGCGCAGGACGAGGCGAACTGGCTGACCGCTGCCGCCACCAAAGCCGGTGTCACCCACAACGATCTGCTTCGCCTCGCACTGCACCGTCTACGCAAGGCTCTCGGGGCGGCCAGCCGGGATCAAGCCCGAGACCGTCCTGGCCACCGCCAAGGCGTCCAAATACAAGCTCACCCCGCGGCGCACGGCGGCCGGCATACCGCTCCGGGGGTCCAAGGCACCGTCACGGGCGTCCGCAAACGGCAAGGCGCCATCGGCAAAGGCTGCCCCGCGCGCTCGCGCCAAGCGTGCTCGCACCGGCTGAGCGCGTCATCGGATCCGCGTCGCCTCCCTGGTGCCACCGACGGCCGCGTCGACGATGGTGAACGTTCGAGTGACAGCTCGCGCGGCGCCGCGACGCGTCGAGGAGGGTTCGCGCTCTTCGGCGGCCACCTGTTCGCGGCCCGCGATCGTGGCCTGACGCTCGGCACCTGCGGCCACCTCGCCGATCCACCCGGCGGCGGTTGAGGTCCAATCTATCGCGGTGGCGGTCTCTGCATGGCGACGCGGGTGTCTGCTTTGTAAGCGGTGTCGCTCGAACCTGAGGCCGTTTACCGATCGGACTCGACATTCTTGGAGCGCCTGCGCTGGGAGGCCGCTGTCGATCTTGCGCCTGAGATCGTTGTTGACCGGATCGGCGATGGATTCCGCAGATAGCTGAGATCTGCGGGTCGCCGCGGAGCGTGGCGGCGAGCGACGCTATCTCGGCTTGGTCCGCGGGGGTTTGCCAGTGCGCGTATCTTTGACGCAGGCGATGAAGCTCGCCTTGGATCGCGCCTCCTGGCGTTGATGGCTTCTACCGGCTGAGGTATCGATCGCGGGCCGGCGCGGACTCCAGGAGGCGAGAACGGCCAACCTCAGAAGAGACGGTGTTGCCGGATGCGGCCGCGGCATCCAGACGCGGGCGGCCGACCACGAGGAGGTGTGAGGCGGTGCCGCGCGCCGATGCCACGGAGCGGTTACGGATCGTCCTTGTCTCGTGCTCGCGCTCGGAGTTGACGGATTCGCTTGGCGATCCGAGTCCGGAGGTCGCGCGGGCAGCGATCAGGCGGCTGGAGGAGATCGAGGGGCGGCACGCGGCACCGGCGTTGCGCGCGCGGCTGCTGGACGCCGACCTCTCGCTCGTCCCGGACATCGCCAAGGCGCTGCGCCGGATCGGCGACACCAGCGCTCTCGATCTTGCGGTTGACGGCCTGAGCGACGGGTCATACGTGCGGCGGCTCGCCGGTGCCCGCGCGCTCGGCGCCCTGGCCGATCCGCGCGCTGCCGACGCGCTTCGGTCGACGCTGCTGGACGACATCGCCGGTGTGCGAACGGCGGCTCTCGACGCCCTGGCACAGCTCGGAGCCGATGCCGACACCGCCGGAGCCTGCGCCCCGCTGCTGTCTGACCCTGATGCCCAGGTCCGAATCTCCGCGGTGAGGGCGGTCTCGCGAACGGCGACACGTCCCGGGCTGCTGCTCGGATCGGTTGCCGACGACGAGGACCGCGGTGTTCGCTTCGAGGTCGCCGGCCACCTGGGCGGACTCCCCGACCCTGCGGCGGCCGCGCTCCTTGCCGACCCCGATGTCCAGGTCCGCGAAGCCGCGGCATTGGCCTCGAACGCCGGACAGGCCGACGTGCTCTGCGGCTTGCTCATCGAGGATCGCAGCAGCAAGGTACGCCGGGCGGCCGCGCGCACACTTGGAAGCCTCGACGACGAGCGGACCGGGGACATGCTCGTTCCCGGTATCGAGGACCCCGACGCGATCGTTCGCGTCGTCGTCCTGGAGGGACTCGAGCGCGCGCTCACGCACGAGGGCGCGGCAAGACGGCTCGTGCGCGAGCTGCTCGCTGATCGGCCGGAGCGACGCCGCGCGAGCGTGTACGCGTTGGCCCGCCTCAAGACGCCTGAGGCGGCGACGGAGATATGGCGTCTCGCCGACGATCCCAATCCGGATGTCAGGGTTGCTCTACTGGACTGCGCACGCACGCTGCTGCCTGACTCCGAGCCACTGCTCCGTTACATGGCCACCGACCCCAACTCCGACGTTCGCAACAGCGCCCGCAACCGGCTGCTCCGTAATCCCGCGTGCAACGCGTGATGCCGGTCGTCGCCCGATCGTGTGCCAGTTGGATGTGGCTGGCGCACGGACGTGCTCGCTCACGCCGCCGAGCGCGACATAGGGCTCGGCCGGCGGCGGTGTCGATCACCGTGATGCCAGAGTGAATTATCGATGTTCTCGGCGCGGCTTGGCGGACGAAGCGAAGAGGTTGCAGCTGCCCACGCGGCCGGCCAGGCCCTCACGTGTCATGAACAGCTCCATCGCTATCAACGGATGTCTGCAGATGCCCGGAATCTCGTATCCGCCGTCATCGCTGCGCGGACCGTCCAGCTCTGCGAAGTAGTGGCACCGTGGGCACTGTTCTGGTAGATAGGGCCAGCTCACGGTCGATCGCGGGCGACGTCAGGCGCCCCGTGGGGCTGGGCCACGGTGTCCGTCGGACATCAGGCGGTCCAGCTCCGTTGTCAGCTGCACGCAGCGACCTTCGACCTGCTTGAGGCGGTCGAGGCGCGCCCGCGTGCTTTGCTCTCCGCGGCGGTGGTCCTCGGTGGCGGGCTCGATGACGGCACGGATCGTGTCGACGGCGCCGTCGACGACCGCGGCCAGCTCTCGCCGGTACGCGCGCGCGGCCTCGGACACGCGGTCGGCGAGCTCGGATCGCAGCCGTCCAGCGTGGCGATCGGTCATCTCGATCAGGCGTTGCTCGGCCTCGCGCACCACCAGCCTTCGGCCCAGCGGGCCGGGAGCGATCGTTCGTCCAAAGCCGACGATGATGTCCAGCGCGTGCTCCACGTCGTTGAGCTTGAACGAGAACCGCGAAGGGTCACGTAAGCCGATCGCCGGCAGCAGCTCGCCGGCGCGAGCTCCGAACACGTCCTCGGCGACCGCCTGCACCTGTTCGAGAATGCTCTGCACGCGCGCGGCGTAGCGCCGCTGCAGTTCGGTCAGCGCCTGGGCGATCGTGGCCTCGAAGCCCGGAACGAGCTGGGCGAAGTCACCCCGTACGGTCACGGCGACCCAGCCGTCCAGCTCGACCGAGAGCTCGCGCGGTGAACACCGGCCCAGCGCCTGCACGTGCTGTCGCAAAGCCGTGTGCAAGCGAGCGGTCTCGCGATGTGCGTGGTCTTTGAGGGGCTGGTTGACGTGCTGATCGAGTGCGCGCTGTACTCCGCGGGTGAGGAGGTCCTGAGCCTCAGCACTGGCCGCCGTCAGTTCGGTGATCCGCTCTTCGAACTGACGAGCGCGGGCGGCCAGCTCGTCGAGCGGCAGTTCGATGGCGTGGGACTCGAATCTGGCGGCCTGGGCACCGTTTGCGCCAACACCGCGAGCGAGCCCGGCGACCGATCTCAGGAGCAGCGCCCTGCGCTCCTGCCCGGCCAGCTTTCGCAGGCGCGTGACGAGCGGGGTTATGCCGTCACGCTCGCGGGCGCTGACCGCGAACAGTTCGGGCTCAGCGTCGCCGAGCAGATCCGTCAGCGCCGAGCGGACGAACCCGATCGCCGCTCCGCGGTCGGCGAGATCGAGGTGGTCGATCTTGTTGATCACGATCAGCAGCCGCGGGACGCGGCCCGCCGGGTCGGTGAACAGCTCCCGCTCGGCCTGCGACAGCGGTTGGCCGGCGTCCAGCACGCACAGTGCGGCGTCGACCCGGGGCAGGAAGGCGCGCGCAGCCTCGGTGTTGTGGCCATGAATCGAGCCGATTCCCGGCGTGTCAACCAGCTCAAGGCCGGCGCGCAGCAACTCGTGATCGATCTCGATGCGTGCGAGCTCGACTCCGAGACGGTTGCCGGGGTTCCGCGCCTCGGTCACATAGTCGGCCAGCTCCGTGACGGGCCGCGGGCCTCCATTCCAAGCACATAACTGCGGAGGTCGTTGGAATGGAGACACGTTTGTTGTGCCCCCCCACGCGAGCTAGCCGATGACCGTGGCCGCGACTTAGACATCGGTGATCGGTCGAGCATCTGGCTTGGAGGTGACTTCGCAGCCGGCGTGAGAAGCCCCGGGATCAGACGGTGGCATACGGTTGCGATTTCGCTACCGGCCTGCAGAGCGTACGGGTCCAAGCCACAATCGGTGACTTCGCTTCCGGGCTCTGTGCACGTCCAGCTGCTGAGTTCGTCCGAGGTGACTTCGCGACCGGCCGACCGGCCGGCACGCCAAACAGACCGACACACGCAGTCCCAATGGCCACTCGCGCAAGCGTTACCGTTGGTGGACACCAGATCCCAGGTGCCGTGCACTCCCACGTCTCCGACTCGGGCGCAGATTTGTCAGAGGCATCTAACCTAAGTCTCACCGCCGCCGGCGCGGCGCACGCGGGTGGCGCTGAGACGTCTCGGGCCTGCGTTCTCCGGTTCAGCCGAGGCGAACGGTGTCGCCCCCAGCGTAACGCGCAGCGCTGCCCAGCTCCTCCTCGATCCGCATCAGCTGGTTGTACTTGGCGACACGTTCGGAGCGAGCTGGGGCGCCGGTCTTGATCTGCCCGACGCCGGTGGCCACCACCAGGTCGGCGATGAACGTGTCCTCGGTCTCGCCGGAGCGGTGGGAGACGACGGCGCGATAGCCGGCGTCGCGGGCGATCGTGATCGTGTCCAGCGTTTCGGTGACGGTCCCGATCTGGTTGAGCTTGATGAGGATCGAGTTGGCGACGCCCCGCTCGATGCCCTCGCGCAGGATCGCCGGGTTGGTGACGAAGATGTCGTCTGCGACCAGCTGGACCTCGTTGCCGATCCGGTCGGTGAGCTTGCGCCACCCGTCCCAGTCACCCTCAGCCATCCCGTCCTCGAGGAACAGCACCGGGAAGCGCCCCGGGATCGTGGCCCAATAGTCGACCATCTCGTCAGAGGAGAGCGTGCGTCCTTCGCCGGCCAGCACGTAGCTGCCGTCCCTAAAGAACTCGCTGGACGCCGGATCGATACAGAGCGCGACGTCCTCGCCCGGCGTGTACCCCGCGCTCGCAATCGCCGCCATCAGCAGCTCGAGCGGTGCTTCGTTTGACGACAGCGCGGGAGCGAATCCTCCCTCGTCCCCGACCGCGGTGCCCAGACCGCGGCTCTTGAGCGTGCGCTGCAGCTCGTGGTAGACCTCGGAGCCGATCTGTACTGCGTGCGAGAACGATTTGGCGCCGATGGGGGCGACCATGAACTCCTGAAAGTCGACCGGGTTGTCGGCGTGCACGCCGCCGTTGAGCACGTTCATGCACGGCACCGGCAGCAGGTTCGCGTCCGGGCCGCCCAGATACCGCCACAGAGACACGCCCTGATCGGCGGCGGCTGCGCGGGTGACTGCCATCGAGACTCCCAGGATCGCGTTCGCGCCCAGCCGCGCCTTTCCCGGGGTGCCGTCAAGCGCGATCATCGCCTCGTCGAGGCCTCGCTGGTCCGCCGCGTCGCGCCCACGGATCGAGTTGGCGATCTCGCCGTTGACGTGAGCGACGGCATGCGTGACGGCCTTGCCGCCAAACGCCTCTTCCCCATCGCGCAGCTCCAGCGCCTCCCGCGTTCCCGTCGACGCTCCTGACGGTACAGCGGCGCGGCCAAACGCCCCTGACTCCAGCCGGACATCGACCTCGACGGTGGGATTGCCACGACTATCGAGGATCTGCCGGGCATGCACATGCTCAATTGCGCTCATCAATAGCTCCCTGGTGGGCGTGACGACAACGTGAGAATTCGACCCTACACCGAGCGGACGGCGGCGGCTTTCTCGGCTCGCCCGAAGGCGGACAGCGGCCGCCGGCGGGTGGCCGCTGTCAGCGCGGTTCTCGCTGCGATCGCCGGCAACGGCGCGGGCCCCGCGCCGGGTCTCTCGCGTCCCGGGCGATCTTTCGGCGTCGGCCTTGGGTTCACTGTCCAGCCAGGCACGAACACCGGTGTGTACCGGGAGGTTGTGCATTTGCGCGCGGGTGAACCATCCGGTGGCGTCGGTTTCCTGTCCGCAGAAGGCGTCGAACTCTCGGTCGACGTCGGCGCTAATGACGCGAAAGATCCAGCCGCCACCGCAATCCTGGTGCTGGATTTCGGTCACGCGGTACGACGGCAGCACGCCCATCTCCTCCAGGATCTCTCGCCGTGCCGCCGCCTCGGGCGATTCGCCGGTTCTGATCGCGCCGCCGGGAACGCCCCAGGTTGCGCCCTCGTCCACCGAACGGGAGCGCAGCCCAAGCAGGTAGCTCGGCTCGGCGCGCGCGGGGGCATAGCGCAGGAGCAGCCCGGCGCCGCCGAGCGCGCCCCAATGCGTGTGATGTTGCTGGCAGGTGGTCCAGCGTTCAGCGGGAAACGTCATCTCGGTGAGTGCCCCGGGTCCAGCGATCAGCTGTCCCAGTGCAGAAAAAGGCGGCGGGCGTCGTCGACGTCCGCGGTCTTCAGGAGCGCGCGAGCGCTCTGACTGTTGAGCTCGCCGGCTGCCGCCTGCGCGGCCTGGAAGAGACCGCGTACCGACACGCCGGCGAGGCTGGCCAGCGCGGCGGTGTCCACAAGCCCGGCGGCGCAGGCGGCGGGCGGTCCGTCGAGGGCGAGCTGGCGCGCGGCGGCCAGCGCGTCGTCGGCATTTCCCACGTTCGCCCATGCCTTCACGCGCGCGGCGCGCCGGCCAGCCGACCCCGGGCACCCGCCGTCGGTGACGGTCGGGTCAGTGCCTAGCAGGCGGGCGAGATCGAGCGCGTACGCGTCCGCGGTGTCGGGCGCGAGGTGGGAGCGCTGGGTGGCGCGCTGAAGGCGTCGAATGGCCGTTGGCGCCCGTCCAGCGGTCGCTTCGGCGCGAGCGATACGCCGCTCCAGGTCCGCGGGAGCATCGACATGCGAGGCGACGGATCGGTAGGCCGACAGCGCCTCACCCGGCCACCCGAGGGCCAGCGCGAGGTCGCCGCGATGGCTGACCAGCTCCGGCTCGTCGGGATCGTGCTCACAGGCGAAGGCCAGCAGGGCCTCGGCGTCGGCGAGACGCAGGGCGAGCTCGGCACGGTGCGCCGCGGCCGCGGCCTCGCGCGCGGCCTGGTGGGGGCGTCCCTGGCGGACCAGGGTGCCCAGGTAGTCCAGCAGCGCCGGGGTGCTGGCGGCGGCGAGCCGCTCGATCGCCTGCGCCAGCCGGCGGCTGCTGGACACCGCCATTCCCAGCAGCGAGCGCGCGATCACAAGCTCGGTATCGATCCAGCGCAGCCGCCCCAGGTAACGGCCGATCGTCGCCAGCTCGGCGAGGTCGCTGGTCTCCAGCCGATCAAGCCAATCACCGAGCTCTCGCTCCGCTGCCTCCAGCTCGCGCTTCGGACTGCAGCCGAGCTGCGGCCAGCGACTCGCCGAGCGCGCGCGCGCCGCGAGCGTCTCGAGTCGAGCCAATACGGCTTCGTGCAGAGATCCTGGCAGCTGGGCGGGGAGCGGCTCGTCGGCGAGCAGCGCGGCCAGGTGCTCGAGGAACAGCGGATTGCCACGCTGCGCGCCGACCGCCACGTGGGCGCGGACGTCGTCGGGGATGATCCCGAGGCGACTCTGGAGCAGCTCGATCCGATGCTCGGGCTCCAGCGGCGCCAACGTCACCACGAGGTCGGCCAGCGCCACGAGGTCAGCGAGATCGGGCAGCGCGGCCGTCCGCGCCGACAGAATCCAGACCAGCGGCGCTGCTCGGTCGCTGGCGGCGATCGCGCTTCTCAGCGCCGTCAGCGACTCGGGGTCGGCCCAGTGCACGTCGTCGACCACGACCGCCGCGCCAGCCATCCCCGCCCGGGTGCCCGCCGCGGCGCCCAGTCGCGCTCCCAACCGTCCGGGGGGGTCAGCGGCGACGACGCGGCCGTCGAGCTCGGCCAGCAACGCCGACACCGCCGCGAGCGGACTCGCGCCCAGCGGCGGGAACGCGACTCCCGCCAGCTCGATCCCGGTGTCGGCCGCGGCGCAGCTGAGCACGTGTCGCAGCAGATAGGACTTACCGCCCCCTGCCGGCGCGCACACCAGCACCACCCGCCGCCCGCCGCCCACGGCGACCCTCGCCAGTTCGGCGAGCAGCATGTCGCGCTCCGCGACCCGCCCCAGCAGCGATGAGGACGGCTCGCCGCTGACCGCGGACGGCAGCGTCGGCGCGCTCAACGGGGCGACCAGCTCACGATGACCCGCCGGCAGCACGATCGGCCAGCGCGGCACGAGACCCACCCCGCGCAGCTCAAAGCGCGACTGCAGACGACGCGCGACCTCCCCGACCACCAGCCAGCGCCCAGGCGCGGCCGCAAACGCCAACCGTTCCACCCCGCGCTCCACCGCGCTACCCGGAGCACCGCCGATGACCCCCAGCGCGATCGCGCCCCGCACCTCGATCCCGCGATCCACCCGCGCGACGCGCCCCCGCAACTCGAGCGCGAGCTCCGCGACGTCGACGAGCGTGCCGGGGGCGTCCAGCACCCAGGCGCTCACGATGCTGCCAGCCGGCCCCGGCCCCGTACGCACAGCGCCGTCAAATGCCGGCGCTATCGCGCGCCACACCTGCTCCGCCCAGTTGACGTCCAACTCCCCACGGTGGGACAGTTCGACGGCGACGACCACCCCCAGCGCCGGTGCGACGTCGCGAGCCGTCCGGGGCGTTACAATGCGCGTGCACGGAACGGTCTGCGCGTCCCCGAGCGCCGCTGCGCATTCGGGGCACTGCTCCATGGAGGCCGGCCACTCGCGTCGGCAGCGCCGGCAGTGCCGCACCGCGACGCGAAATCGTCGGACCTCGGGGGCGCCGGCGGTCGCGTGCGGGTCGGTGGGCCGTCCTGCTCGTCGCACCCGCGCTAGCCGCCCATCACCGTTCGTGGCCGCGGCGTGCCGCGGTCTGGCCTGCACTGCCGACGGCTCGGCGGCTTAACGGGAGGGCGGGAGGGCGTCGTCGCGGGCATCCCATGACCGCCGCCCGCTGCGCCCGGCATGCGGCAGAGATAAGGCCGGATCCGATTCGGGCGCCGATGGCAGAAACCGGGCCGCCTCGACCGCGACTCAGTGGCCCCAGCGCGGCGATCCTCGAAGTCATCAGCACCACGTTATAACGCGAGTCCAGGCGAGACTTGCCAAGAGGTGTGGCTCAGGTCAGGAGTCGCGTCGATCGGCGGGTACTGCGCTGGGATCCGGCCGAGAGCGCCCGCGAACCTCAGCGAGAACCGACCGAACCGCTCGCGGCAGGACACTGGTGAATTGATGTGACGTATTGACTGACGGCTTGCCCGGCCCTCACGCCGGCCGGCCTGGGGCTGGCACCAGCGCCGAGGCGACCAGCGAGGCGAGCATCCACGCCGCCGCATAGAGGAACGCGGCTTCGGGACCGGCGATCGTCCAGATCAGTCCGGCGGCCGCGGACGCCGCGAGATCTCCGGCGGCCTGCAGCCCGCCGAGCAGTCCAAAACCGCTGCCGCGCAGCCGGTCGGGGACGTGGGTGGCCACGAGCGTGGTCTCGGCGGTCTCGGCAAGCCCAATTCCGCTGCCCGACAGCACGAACGCGACCAGCAACAGCCACCAGCTATGCGGCCCCAGCGCGAAGATCGCGTACGAGCACGCAAACAGCAGCGCACCGCCGGCGAACGGCGCACGCGGCCCGGCCCGGTCGATCCACCGACCACCACCGAGCGCGACGACCGCTCCGAGCAGGTTGTTCGCCGCGTAGAGAACGATCGCCAGCGAGGTCGCCGCGACCAACGAGCGGCTGCCGTGGTGCAGCAGGTCGGTTGTGCGCAGGATCAGCAGGGTGGTGGCGCAGTTGCCGAACTCAAACAGCCCGATCGCGACCAGCGGCCGGGCTAGACCGCTGGCCAGGACCGCCCGCAGCTCGAGCCGTCGGCGCACTGTCGCCGGAGTGGCACCCGTGGTCTGCCGGGCGGCTTCGGCAGCCGCCGCGGTAATCGCGACGGCGGCGAACACGCCCGGGACCGCAGCGAGGTACAGCGCGGGTCGGATGCCCAGGCTGGCGACCAGCACCGCCGCGAGCAGCGGGCCGACAACGGCGCCGAGGTTGTCGCCCGCCCGCTCGACCCCGAACGCCCGGCCGTAGGCAGCGGGCGTGACCAGCGACGCCAACATCGCGTCACGAGCGGGCGACCGCGCGCCGCGAGCCACCCACGACAAGGCGCGCAGCACGCCGGCCTGCCAGACGGTTGCGGCCAGGCCGATCGCGCCCGTCGCCGCGGCGGTCACCAGATAACCGCCGCGAGCCAGATCAAGACGGCGGCGCGGATCGTTGGCGACCGGTCCGGCGACCAGCTTGGCCACGCCCAGCAGCGCGTCACTGATGCCCTCGATCACCCCGAGCGCGCCCGCCGAGGAACGCAGGACGGAGGTCACGAATGCCGGCAGGATCGCGGTCGTGATCTCGTGACCGGAGTCGCTGAACAGGCTCGTCAAACCGACACTGAGAACGCCCCTGGTCAACCACCGGCGACTTGGCCGAACGTGATCGTCAGGCGCGTCTGGCTGGCCGGTCACTTCGAATCGCGGCGCGGTCTGTACATGTTGCCGAGCCAACGCGGCCCGTCCGTGGCCGCCGAGTCACGCAGACGAGCAAGCGCTCCGACCACCGGTGGCAGCACATCCTCAGCCTCAACGTCGGTGGGCTCAACCAGATGCAAGCGCAGTTCGTCGAACGCTCCACGGGGCCACGCGTCAAACAGGAGCTCGACGTCCTGTTGAGTCGGGCTGCCCATCACTTCACCGGCGCACAACAAATCTCCGACCTCGATCTCGAGTCCGACCTCTTCGAGCACCTCTCGGCGAAGGGCATCAGACACGGACTCGCGGTCGTTGACCCGACCGCCCGGGAGTGTCACATACGGCACGCCCTGCCGCCGCTCACGGTGAACCACCAGACGTCCGTTCACCCAAATAACGGCATGGACCTTCACGCGCGCTTGCATGCGGCCTCCTTCGTGGTCTCTCAGCTCGATCCAGAGAAGCCATCAGTCGCCCAGGGCGACGGTTGGAGGCGGGCCTCATCGCCGGGATGAAAACTACCAGCGCCCGTTCCGGATAGACGACCAACCAATACCCGCACGGCAGTCGCAATGCCGGCGCGGGCCTCGTCGAACCGCTCGGTCAGGGTTCTCGCTTCGAGCTCGGCCGTGGTGCTCGCCACTGCGTGGCGCAGGTCAGCCACAGCGAAGCCTCGATAGCCGCTCCGACCGCCACGCGCGTCGCGCCGTCTCAGGCGGATGGCTCAGCGCACGTCCAAACCGGCCGATCAGTGAATCCTGCTTCGTTTTGGTCGCAGAAGCCCAACGCTCTGCGGACGTCGCGGGTAACCCTCCCCCCTGGCGGTATCGCAAGCCGCCGAGAAGGGATGAGGTTCCGTCCGAGGTTCCCGGCGGCCCTGATTAGGTGACGCTTCCGCCCAGCGCGAAGACCAGCTCCTTGGCGTTCTTCTTGCCGATCTTCGGGACGTCGAACTCCCAGACCGTGCCGTTGGCAAACTGCATGCGCATGTGGGAGATCAGCTTGCCATCCTTCAAATCAACCGCTTCGAGCTCCGCACGAGGCGCGCGCGCCAGCGCCTCATCAGTGACCTTCATCTTAAGCGCCCCTGACTTCGTCTTGATCAATCCCACCTCAGTCTCGGTGGCCGCGAGGTACGCGACCCGCCCAAAAGCGGGGACGTCAGAGGCCCTTGACGACCGGCTCGCGACCGCCGTCGCCGCGACCGCCCCCACGACACCACCGATCGCGCCCACCGACGCCTTCTTTCCGAACCCTCGCGGGTTGACCATCGTCCCGGCTATCACCGGTGCGCCCAGCGCTGCGGTTCCCTCACCAGCCATTTTCCCGGTCCTCCTTGTCCATCCCTTACGGGGATTTGCCGCCCGACCACACGTCCGGCGTCGCCAGCCCCAACGACGACCACTCGCCCATCGTTTCGCAAGCCTTGCCTTCGGTGCGCCATGAGAGAACCCGTCGTCCCGGCACATTATGACGGACTCCAGCTACCCCCCGGCGTACCAGAAAGAGGACGCGCCGCATTTGCGGGTCTCAGCCGCGGATCCACCAGCGCACGCACGCCAACCCGGCGGTCTTGGTTTGCGTCCCGGTGTTCAAATTCCGGTTGCCCGCGCCTGCGACGGCTGGCGTTAGGGTCGAAGACTGGACCGGCGTCTGACCCGATTTGCGTCTCGGACCCTTTTCTGAGGTGTCCTGTC
>Ga0182024_10017484_pt1 | contig 13456 bp, 13 predicted proteins | sample P32metaG_FD_120480 | JGI IMG/M metagenome (GOLD analysis project Ga0182024, IMG submission 120480) | Permafrost microbial communities from Stordalen Mire, Sweden - P3-2 metaG (Illumina Assembly) | ecosystem: Environmental > Terrestrial > Soil > Wetlands > Permafrost | place: Sweden: Stordalen...
AACAGTATGAAGTTGCGATTACCAACGACACGATCCGCCCGATTGACCTGCGAAAGATCAAAGTCAATGACGCTGATTTTGGGATGATGACCTATGATCCGTCATTTTCCAACACGGCGTCCTGCGCCAGCAAGATCACGTATATTGACGGCGATAAGGGAATTCTGCGCTATCGAGGTTATTCGATAGAAGAGCTGGCGGAAAAGAGCACCTACTTAGAAACGGCCTATCTCATTCTTTACGGCGAACTTCCCACGCAGTCGCAGCTGGCAGACTGGTCTTACCACATTACGCACCACACTTTCATTCATGAGAGCATCAAGAAGTTTCTGGACGGATTCCACTACGACGCCCATCCGATGGGCATGTTGATTTCCACGGTTGCCGCTTTGTCTACATTTTATCCCGAATCCAAGGACATCTTTAACATCGAGTCGAGGCGCAAGCAGACGTATCGGTTGATCGGCAAAATGCCGACGCTTGCAGCGTTCGCGTACCGGCATAGCCTGGGCATGCCTTTTGTTTATCCCGATAATGAACTCAGCTATACCGGGAATTTTCTGAACATGCTGTTCCGCACCACCGAGCTGAAGTATCGCCCCAATCCCACGCTGGAGCGGGCGCTGGATGTGCTTTTTATCCTGCACGCGGACCACGAGCAAAACTGCTCGTCAACGGCCATGCGTGGCGTGGGAAGCTCACAGGCCGATCCATACTGCTCGGCAGCCGCGGCTACTGCTGCACTGTATGGTCCTTTGCACGGCGGAGCGAACGAGCAGGTTCTGCGGATGCTTCTCGAGATCGGGTCTGTCGCGAACGTGCCGGCTTACGTCAAGAGGGTCAAGGCCGGGGAAGAACTTCTTATGGGCTTCGGCCATCGGGTTTATAAGAACTACGATCCGCGCGCCAAAATTGTAAAGCGCATGGCCTACGAGGTTTTTGAAATCATGGGGCGCAATCCGCTGATCGACATCGCCCTGGAATGCGAGCGCATCGCCCTGGAGGACGAATATTTCGTGAAGCGCCGGCTCTATCCGAACGTGGACTTCTACACGGGTCTGATCTACCAGTCGATGGGCTTCCCGGTCACGATGTTTCCCGTTCTGTTTGCCATTCCGCGAACCTCTGGCTGGATTGCGCAATGGGAAGAGATGTTGAGCGATCCAGAGCAGAAGATTGCGCGCCCGCGGCAGGTTTATACTGGCTACGATTTGCGAAGTTATGCTCCTATCGATAATCGGAGCAAATGAGTTCGCGATCGATTCCTTCCATTTCGAGCTTCTCCGGTGGCGGGAGATCTCACACTGTTGCACCAAGGAATTTGTACCGGTAGGACGTCGGATGGTAGTTTCCGGAGACCGCGCACATGGACATCTCGACACGCCAATCAGGAAACGCAACGATCGTCGATATAGCCGGTGATATTACTCTTTACAGCGCACCGGAAGTTCGCAAGGTTCTGCTAGCTGCCATCAAGGATCAGCAGGCCTCCCGAGTGATCGTAAACCTCGAAAAAGTCAAATACATCGATAGCGCCGGCATTGCTTCTCTCGTCGAGGGCCTGAAAATGTCCAGAGAGAAGAAGTCTGCGTTCGCCCTGTGCGGGTTGGGCGCCACCGCAAAAGACGTACTCACGCTGACGCGACTTATCAAGGTATTCGAAGTGTTCGATAACGAAGAGGAGGCGCTGCGCGCTCCCAACCCAAGCGCTTCACAGTGCTGAAGATTCACGGAGCTTGATGTGCATCCTCCCTCGAATTGGAATCGGCCCGCGGGGCTTTTATGGCGCTAGCAACCAGCATTGGCGATGCGACCATTAGCGGCTTGGCGTATGTGGGCAACCTCGCAAGGCTCACAGGCGCGGCGGTTCGAGCAGTAGTTGTCGACATTTTCCGCGGCCGCAAACTTCCTCTCAAACGCGCCATACACCAGGCCATGTCCGCTGGCGTGGAAGCCTTGCCGATTGTCTCCCTGATTTCATTTTTTGTGGGCACGATCATCGCCCTGCAGGGCGCCTACCAACTGCGCAAGCTTGGCGCCATGCAGTTAGTGGCTGCCGCGGTTGCGATCGTCATCACACGCGAACTGGGTCCGCTGATGACGGCGATCATGGTGATTGGCCGGTCCGGGTCCGCGTTTGCCGCCGAAATCGGCACAATGAAAGTGAATGAAGAAATTGACGCGCTTGAAACGATGGCCGTCGAGCCCGTCCATTTTTTGGTCGCTCCCAAATTTCTCGCCATGGTTCTGATGATGCCTTGCTTGACTACCTGGGCCGATTTCATGGGAATTGTAGGCGGAGGGGCTTTCGGTGTAACGGGCGCTGGTTTTACATGGGCGCTACTTTCAAGCAACCTTGAATAATTTAGTGCTGCGGGATGTTGTAACCGGCCTCATCAAAAGCGTGATGTTTGGGCTTGTGATCACCGCCGTGGGATGCCAGGAGGGTTTTACAACAGGCCTGGGCTCCGAAGAGGTGGGCCGCTCGACGACTTCAGCCGTGGTGAAGTCGATCTTTCTGGTGATTGTGGTTGACTTGATCTTTACAGCGCTTTTTTATTTCACCGCTCCAGCTTAACGAGAATGGCAAACGAAACCCAATGGTCTGAACCGGCAGCCGGCGTCGCAATTTCCGTGCGAAATCTTCGCGTGAACTACGGGGAACGTGAAATCTTGCACGGAGTAAGTTTCGAGGTGCTGGTGGGACAGACCCTGGTGATTTTGGGCGGCTCGGGGTCGGGGAAGAGCACGCTTTTGCGCGCCCTCGTTGGGCTCGAACGCCCGAGCGGCGGAGAAATCTGGATTGAAGACCGAAATTTCGCAGGGATAACCGAATCCGAGAGAGATGAGCTTCGCAAGAAAATGGGGATGTCGTTTCAAGATGGGGCGCTATTTGGCTCGATGTCCGTCGGCGATAACATTGCTCTCCCGCTGCGCGAGCACACGCCCTTGGATGAATCGACGATCCACATCATCGTGCGCCTGAAACTCGATCAAGTGGGCCTTACCGGCTTTGAAGACTACATGCCCGCTCAGCTGAGCGGCGGGATGAAAAAACGAGCGGCAATTGCCCGCGCCATGGCCATGGACCCGGCGTTTCTGTTCTTCGACGAACCCTCTGCCGGCCTCGATCCTATTATTGCCGCGGGGATAGACGAACTTATCCTCAGGTTAAGGAAGGCGTTTCGGATGACGATAGTCGTCGTCACCCACGAACTCGCAAGCGCGTTCCTGATCGCCGACCGCATGATTCTGATAGATAAGGGAAATATCGTCGCTGCCGGCACGCCCGAGGAGTTGAAAGCGAGCCAGCAACCTCGAGTGCGCCAGTTTCTCGATCGCGTTCCGGAGCCGGAGCTGGCAGGAGAAATCGACTATTTGCAGATGTTAACGGGCGAAACGCCGCCGCAAAAGCGGTAGTGACGGAATCAGGGAGCCAAGACAACCTGGGGCGCGGTGTCTTGTCCGGCTTAGAATTTGATGATATACAAATAGATTCAAGCTGCATAATTAGGACTGCCAAACCAGCCATTACTTAGCCCTTTTTTAGAGGAGATCGTTCCAATGGCATATGTTATTGCAGAACCGTGCATCGGGACTAAAGACACCGCGTGTGTGGATGTGTGCCCGGTGGATTGCATCCATCCGCGTAAAGACGAACCTGATTACGAAAGTGAAAAGCAGCTCTACATAAATCCCGACGAGTGTATCGATTGTGGGGCTTGCGTTCCCGTCTGCCCGGTGACTGCAATTTTCGCTCTAGAGGACTTGCCCGAAAAATGGTCTAGCTTCACGCCAGTTAACGCAGATTGGTACAAAAAGAAATAATCAGCCCGTCCGGCCCGGAAACGCGCAGATTAAACGCAGCTGATGGAACACAATTGACCAGGTATTAGGGGCGCGACCGGGCAGTTGCCCTGATTCATTCGTGAATCTGAGATTGGCTAATCTTACCTTTATTAGAGATTCAACGATTCGCCTTTGTTTCCCGAACAACCCCGGATGTGCTATAAAGCTGGTCCGAAAAAGGTGAAATGACGCAATTGCAAGCGCCCGAACAGTCCGCTGAATTGAGCACGCCGGTCTCCCCTGCCGCCACATCAAGGGACGGGGATTTTGCGTCGCAATTTTGCCCTGGCTGCTCGTTGCGCTTGGAGGCTCGCAGTTGCAAGCTGATCTGCCCAGCGTGCGGCTACTACATGTCTTGTTCAGATTTTTACTAAGTGGGGTGCCTTGCCGGGCGAAGGAGGATATCTTCGCCATCCCAGCGCAGCAAAGAATACCGGCATTCACCAGGAGGCAACGACGTGGCATTGAGAATGGTCGATAGAAGCGTTAACGGTGTAGATGTTCTCGATATCGAAGGGCGCATTGTGCTCGGCGAAGAAAGCAATGCTTTCCGCGAAAAGGTGAAATCCCTTCTGGCGGCCGGCAAAAAGAAGATTGTTTTGAATCTGGCGAATGTCGGCTATATCGACAGCGCCGGTTTGGGCACCCTTGTGGCAACGTTCCACAGTGCCCAGTCGCAAGGCGCCACCCTGAAGCTCACAAATTTGGGCACGAAGTTTAAGGAAGTCTTGCAGGTGACGAAGCTGATGACCGTCTTCGATACGTATGACAACGAAACGGCAGCCATTCAAAGCTTTGGTTCGTAGGTCTCCTCGCTAGACCGGTGGAGAGGCCTGTTGGTCGAGCTGCCTGTGGCGCCAGCCCTGAGGAGACCTGATCGGGGCTGGGATAGGTCTTTTCGGATGGCTAGATGGATACGTCCTTCCGGACGAGGATCTAGATATGTCCTTCCGGACGATAGATAGCGACTCCGCTGAGGAGTTTCGGATAGAAGTCCGTAGATTTTTGCGGCAATACATCCGAGCCGAGAGCAATATCCATAACTTGCTGCACCCTCACGGGATTCAGCAAAAATGCGATTTGCGCCTCTTTACGGTCTACGCGCGCGATGGCCGCTTCCATCTCCCGTTCATAGCCAACGTTCTTTTCCGCAGCAACTGCATCTGCCGTGATGCCTAACGCCTTTTCGAAAATCAAGCGGTGAAGCAACACTACATCTAATCCACGCTGCGCTTCTGAGATGTCCGGAAGCAGACTTCCGAGATCGGCATCTTGACGCAACAAAAACAAAAAGAAGGCTTCGCCAGCGTACACGCCTATGCCGCGCCTCCCGTGGCTGGGGTTTTGCATATCCTTTTGGAATTCGGCGAAAGCTGTCTTTCGCTCTTCCTCGTTGGTGAAAGGATATGAGTACCAGTCGAAGTAGGGCGTCATGAAATTGCGAAACTTTGCCAAATCGAAATTTGTAAGGTTTTCGACCACCCGGTGAGTGGGTAGAACGACGAGTCCCTTCGAATGCGTGTTGACAAAAGTCATCATCGCGAATTCGGAGGCTGCTAATGGATCGGCTGTGCCGGATTTCGTCCGATTCTCGTTGCGATAGTTCAAAGCGGTTTCGTAGCGGTGGTGTCCGTCCGCGATTACGAGTTTCTTTTCCTTCATTGCTTCCTGGATTTTTCGCACGAAAGCTTGATCGTTCACGGGCGAAAGCCGATGCGTGACATGATATTCGTCCGTTATTTCCAGTGGGGCGCTCTGGCGGGCTGCGTTCTCCAGCAGATTGTCCACAGCTCGTGCGGGATCGTCATAAAGAAGGAAAAGCTGACCCGTTTGCACACGCGTCTGGCGGAGCAGCTCGATGCGGTCTGCCTTCGGAGCGGAAAGTGTGCGCTCGTGCCGGAACACAATGTGGGCATCGTAATCCTCGACCCTTCCCAGAGCTATGAAACCGAGGCGCGTGCGCCTGGTCTGCGTGCCGGGGACCTGAAAGTCTTGCGAATAGATGTAAATGCTCGGCACAGCCTCTTGAACCAGGATCTTCTCCCGAATCCACTCCTCTACTTTTTGGGCCGCGCGTGAATAAACGTTATTCTGGTTCGTGTCTCCGGGTTGGCTTTGGCCCTTCTCGACCGTTATCAGGTTGTAGGGGCTGGCCTCATAATACCGTTTCTGCATTTCGGGACTGATTTTGTCGTAGGGCTGCGTGAGGACATCATTAAGAGCGACTCGACTCGTATCGTAACGATATGCGCGGAACGGTTGAATGTCAGCCATCTGGGCCTCGGGTAAAATTTTGGGGTTTGCTACAAACCAGTAATTGTAACAGCCGCGATCTTGTCGCCAAAGTCTAGAGTCTCTCAAGAATAACCGTCTTTGAGGGCGGTCTAGTTGCGCCGCGTCCCTCGGACGCCTCCGCCAAGGCACCATATTCAGTTTCGTATATGCAGAATGGGACTCTTTCGCTATAATTTGGTTTCGAGATTCGTGGTTTGCGCTGGCCCCACCTGAGCGGGTCTGCCTGGAATATTGAAATGAAACCGATTGTAGCGAAAGTACAGGAGTCACAACTTCGCACCGACCATCCGAAATTTCGCCCTGGCGACACAATTCGCGTGAATGTCCGCTTGAAAGAGGGCGAAGGAGATAAGGAACGCATCCAGGCGTTCGAAGGTGTCGTAATGAGCCGCCGAGGAGAACTTCTTGGTGAAAGCTTCACGGTTCGCCGCGTAAGTTTTGGAATTGGCGTCGAGCGTATTTTTCCGACCCACTCTCCCATGATTAGCACCATTGAGATGGTCCGCCAGGGTCGAGTTCGTCGAGCCAAATTGAATTACCTGCGTGGGCGCAAGGGCAAGGCGGCGCGCATCAAGCGCGTCGAAAGGGTGGAGACACCCGTTTCCCCAGCGGCGGAGTAGTCGAGAGGCGCCTGGTAGGCCCTCTGGACTTACCCGGAATTTGTGGGCTTTCGGAGCCTTTCGTCCGCAAATCGGCCACGAAACCCCTCGGGGATGATTTTCCCTCCACTTTACTCACTTCACCCTGTGTTAGAATTCCGGCCGATGGGTCGGCTTTGCTGTACACGTTATGAACGCGAGGCACGCCAGCACGGCTGGCTGCGAATCGCCGGGTTGGACGAAGCAGGGCGGGGCTCTCTGTTTGGGCCGGTAGTTGCGGCGGCGGTGGTGCTCAATCCGAAGCGCCGAATTGTGGGGCTGGACGATTCCAAGAAACTACTTCCCGACCGGCGCGCAGAGCTGGCGGAGCGCATTCGCGAGCATGCGGTGGCGTGGGGCACCGCCGAAATCGACTCCAGCCGTATTGACGCCTGGAATATTTACCAGGCCAGCCGCCAGGCAATGGTGGCGGCACTTTGCCTGCTGAAACCTCTGCCGGATTACCTCCTTCTTGATGCCGTTGAGCTGGATCTCCCTATCGAACAACGCGCGCTAATCCACGGGGACGCCCGTTCAGTGTCGATCGCCGCCGCCTCTATTTTGGCGAAGGTGGAGCGCGACCGTCGTATGGAGGAGTTCGATCAGCTCTACCCACAGTATGGCCTGGCGCAGCACAAGGGCTACGGTACTCCGGAGCATTTGGAAGCTCTCCGCCGGCACGGACCGACGTCTCTTCACCGGTTTTCTTATGCCCCGGTGCGGGAAGCACGCTGCTGGGCTGCGGGAGCAGTGCAGAGGGCTCTTCCTCTGGGTGCTTTGGCGCCCATTATTGCCGAACCCTCCTAGGCCAGGGGCTTTTAGCCAAGCTTCGCCCTGTTATCCCCTTCCTCACCTTCCCTCTTGCGCTTCGTTGACTTGAGTTTGTCGCGTGCTAACCTTTTTATTCGAGCTCCGCCTCTCGTTCCCAGTGTAGTCAGAGCTCGGAACGCTCGATTTCACTTATGGCCTTTAATAAAAGCAAAGCTCTCGATAGCGCCCTGAAGTATTTAAACCAAGGCAAGGTCAATCAGGCCATTGCCGAATATCAGCAAATCCTGCGGAGCGATCCGAAAGATCAAGCCACCTTGATGACGGTGGGTGACCTCTTCGCCCGGCAGGGAGATATGGGGCACGCTCTCGAGTATTTCGAGCGCCTGGCCCAGGTTTACCTGGCGGATGGCTTTAACAGCAAAGCTATCGCCATCTATAAGAAGATCGCGAAGCTTGCCCCATCGGAAATCGCGCCACGCGAGAGACTCGCGGACTTGTATGTTCAGCAAGGCGTCCTCAGCGAGGCTCGTCCCCTGTTCCTGCAGATTGCGGAAACTCACCTGAAGGCTAATCGCGCCGCGAAAGCGGTCGAGGTGCTCCATCGCCTGCTAGAAGTGGAGCCTGAGAATCCGCGGGTGCAAATGCGCCTGGCGGAGCTCTATAACGCGCTAGGCCAGAAAGGTGACGCGGCGAAGACCTATTTTGCATATGGGCAACGCCTGTTCGATCGCGGCGAAACGGCGGAAGCCGAAAAGCTAATCGAGCGCGCCTTGGAAGTGGCTCCCGGCGAACCCGCGGCCCTTTTGCTGAAAGCCAAGATTCTCGCCGCGTCTGGAAAAGACGTAGCCGCCATCAAGATTCTGGAGAAGCATCCGGAAGCCGATGCCGGAACCGAAGTAACCAATCTCTTGGTGAACCTGGAGATCAAGAGCGGCCAGACGGAGGCGGCTGCCGATCGCGCGCGGAATCAACTCGTTCGGGGAAACTCGCATTATGGCTTGCTCTTTCGCGTTACGGAGACCCTGATCGAAAAGGGGCAGCTGGAAGAAGCTTTGCCTCTCTTCCGCGAGCTTCGCGATCCGATGATTGAGGTGAACGAGCACGACAAGTTTATAAAGCTGCTCACGGTGGCGACCGAACGCCTTCCTGAAAATACAGAAGCCCTCGAGCTACTTGCCGATTTCTGCCGTCACACAAGCGACCCCTTCCCCCTAAACGGGGCCCTTACGAAACTGGCGGATGTCTACGAAGCAGCGGGAAACGATAGCCGGACCGAGCAGCTTCTTGAAGAACTTGTGGACCGGAATCGAGATGACGAGCGGCTTCAGCTCCGTCTTGAGGAACTCCGAGTTCGAATGGGGAAAAATCCACGGCCTGAGGAGAGAGCGCAGCCGTTGGCGCAATCTGAAGCTGGTGCGGCCGCAACCGCAGAAGCACCGCCATCATCCGCCTCCGCTGGCGTCCCCTTTGCGGAAGACGTTCTCGACTCGATAACTGAGCGCTACGTCGCGCAAGCTCTAACGGACGTTGATCTCTTTTCCAGCTATGGCTTAACCCAGAAAGCGGCCAACCTCCTTGAGAATGTCTTACAACGTGCGCCGCGCCATGTGCCTTCATTGGAAAGATTGCTCGATTTGTCGCTGGGGGCCGGAAAACAGCAGCGGATAGCTGAACTCGGCGCAGTGCTCGAAGAGATCTACCGGAATCGGGGCGATAACGCCAATGCGGACCGATTTGCAGAACTCGCCAGAAGATATCAGCCAGTCAAGCCTGCCGCGAGCGATCGCATCGCCGTTGCTCCTCAGAGTTTTTCGGCCGAAGTGAACGTGGAACCCGCATCGGTGGGAGCCGTGCCTGTGGATTTGGCGCCAATTAGCTTAGAACGTGAGCAAGCTGATTCTGCTGCCTCTGAAATTTCGCTCGACGGTGCGACGACTGAAACTCCACTCGCAGGCGCCGATCTCGCAGAGGAAGAGGTCGACTTATCAGACGAGTGGGAAGCGATGGTCCAGGAAGTGATCGAACCTGCTTCTCCGGCGATTGACCCTGTGATTGAGCCTGTCATTCAGCCTGTCATTGATCAATCATTTGATCAATCGGCGCAAATCGCCCATCCCGAGGGGGCCGTCACTGCTCTTCCAAAAGCGGAAGCCATCGATCCTTTGCAGGTCGCCGATGCGACACAAGAGTCTGCCGAGTCGGCCACTTTCGAGATCGCAGAGGAATCGCTCGATATTCCCAGCCTGGATTTTTCAGAAGTAATGCCCGATGCCTCCCCCTCTGCCGAAGCATCGGCTGCCGATGCTTCGATGGAAGATGAATCCTTCGAGCTCGATCTGACTCCTGAAATCAGCGAAAGCGAAGATAGGGGCGCGGTAACAGCCGAACAATTTCTTAGCGAGCTTGCGGCTGAAGTGGACGGCATCGAGCCTTTGCAGCTCGACGAAGAGGTCGCTTCGGCTCCCGAAACATTCGGGTCGCAGATCTCTTCCTCTATGCCGGTTTCCCACGCGGAAAGCCACGTGTCGCCAGCTCCATTGGAAGTACCCGAAGTGACGACGGAGAACCTGAATCAGCTGGCTGAAGTTTTTCAGGAGTTCCGCAACGAATTTGGTGAGCTTGGCGAAGAGGACGAGGATCTCGAAACACATTACAACCTCGGTATCGCCTACCGGGAAATGGGCCTTCTCGAGGAAGCCATCGGAGAATTTCAAAAGGTGGCGAAAGCCGTGCAAAAAGGCAAGCCTTTCCGCTATGCGATGAATTGCGCCACGTTGCTTGCGCTTACATTTCGCGACAAGGGTGAGCCCAAAATCGCGTCCCTGTGGTACCGCCGCGCTCTGGAGGTTCCTGGTCTCGACCAGGAAACAATTATGGCCCTGCGCTACGACCTGGGCATCTCACTCGAAATGGCCGATGAACCGGACGCGGCGCTCGACTGCTTTCGTCAGGTTTACGCGACGAATATCGATTACCGCGATGTGGCCGACCGGATCGCTACTCTCCAGCACCACTGATTTGTGCCTAGATGGCATGCGGAGTTGCCATCCCACCCAGAATCTTTCATAATCCTCTAGTCGATGTTAAGTCGCATCTTGGGCGTCGTTGTTCTTCTTTTCTGGCTTGAGCTCGGTCTGGTACTTATCCTTGTGCCTTGGTCCGAGATTTGGGAGTCGAATTATTTTCTGTACGAATATCCCCCGTTTGGCATCTTCATGACGAATCCTTTTCTTCGGGGCGCCATATCCGGTCTAGGTATTCTCAACGTTCTTCTGTCTCTTGGCGCGTTTCGGAGGCGGGCAACAACCGTCGTAGAACGCGCCTAATTCCCGGTCCCGGTGAACGCCTGAAAGGCAAGCCTCCAGGATGAAGGATCCAATTATTTGCTATGTTTCGGACCGGAAATCTCTCGTCGGGCCGGGCCCTCAATCTGACATTCTGGAGAAAATCAGGGCCGCGGTGGCTGCGCAAGCCGACTGGATACAAATTCGCGAGAAGGACCTGCGGACAAGCGATTTATTGGAGCTGACGCGTGAAGCAGTTGGCGCTGTCTCCTTAGCCAACTCGAAGGCCCGCGTCTTGGTGAATGACCGGCTCGATATTGCGCTGGCCGCCGACGCTTCGGGAGTGCATTTGGGTAACGAATCGGTGCAGGCTCGCGAGGTGGTGCGTTGGTGCCGCAGAGGGAACGCTCCTCCCGAATTCCTGATCGGTGTTTCCTGCCATCGTCTGGAGGAAGTCCAAGAAGCGGAGATTGCGGGCGCCGATTACGTTTTTTTCGGTCCGATTTTCGATACGCCTTCAAAAAGAGCTTTTGGCGCTCCGCACGGAATCCTTGAACTTGGCGCGATCAGTCAGGCCGTTCAAATGCCCGTTATTGCGATTGGCGGAATTGACGAAAAAAACGCGATGGAATGCATCAGAGCCGGAGCCGCTGGGATTGCCGCGATTCGTTTGTTCCAGGAGCCGCGTGAGAGAGCGGAACTCTCGGAATCAATAGCAGCTTTGCATCGGCTTCCCACGCGTTAGCTCGAATCACCTGCGTCTAGGCGCTTAGCCAACGCCCAATGGGATTCCATCGGTCGACATGGTCGCAGACGACTTTGATGACAGCGGTGATCGGAATGGCAACGATCAGACCCAGCGCTCCCCATAGCCAGCCCCAAAAGAGCAGCGATACCGTTAACGCCAGAGCGTTCAGGCGCACGCGCCAACCCACCAGCGCAGGAATCAGGAGATTAGCCGCCATGATGTGGAACGCCGTGAGCACGGAAAATATTCCGAGATAAGGGGCAAGCCCGTGATATTGCTTGAGGCCTATGAACAGCGGCGGCAGCCATGCCAGGACGGCGCCGAGATACGGAATTAAATTGCACAACCCGGAAACCAGGCCTGTGAGAAAAGGAAAGTCCAGCCCCAACGCCATGAAAAACAGCCAGCTTGCAATCACGAGAATGAGGCCCACCAGAGCTGTCCCCATCAAATAGCTGCGGAGCACTTGGGTAACGTCCGCCAGCGCATCTTTCACTTCCGTACGCTTATTGGCCGGAAATAACTGCATGGTTGCGTGCCAGACTTGGCGTTTTGCGGCCAGCATAAAAAAAACAAGAAAAGGCATGAACGTTGCGGCGAAGAGGAATGCGTACACCGAGCTTAGTTTGCCCAGCAACGCCGTACGCACGGGGTGAGGGTCAGCGACAGCGAAAACACGCGGTCCAGCTGTTTGGTCCGGCTCAATTTCGTCTACGCGCGATTCGACGCTTTCCAATCCTCGTTCGAACTCAGCGGACACGCTTCTCAAGGGCACTCGGTACTTCGGCCAGTCCGAGCTGAACTGGTCCATGCGCTCGACGAGCATCCACGCCAGCGTCCCCAGCAAAGCCAGGGTCAGCAAAACGATGATCAACGATCCAAGAGCCCGCGGGATATGCCAATTCTCGAGCCATGTGACCACGGGGTCCAGGAAATAGGCTAGTAACACCGCTATCACGAGTGTTACGAGAATACTGGAAGCAAAGTAACAAAACGCGATTACGATCCCCGCCGCGATGATTCGCGCGCTCGCAGAGGTAGCGGTAATAACCTTTGTTTCTTCAAGCGGCATTGCTGCTAAGAGTAGCATAGGTTAATGTGGCGCCTGGCAACCCGGGCGTTACGATCTGCGCAAAGAGTCCCCCCACATCAACTGCAACTTCGCTTCTGCGTCATTAACGCTTTCGGCAGCATGGCTGCTCCGTAGCCTGCTTCCAAATCGGCTAGAATGTTAAAATCGTTTATTCGCTTTTATAGCCACCACAGGATCCAATTTCATGGGCAAAGAGCTTTTTGGGACAGACGGAGTCCGAGGTATCCCTGGGCAATATCCGCTGGATGATGCGACGCTGGAGCGCGTCGGATTTGCGCTGGGGCGCTATCTTCAGACGCAATCCGCCTCGCCGCGCGTCTTAATTGGGCGCGACACGCGGGAATCGGGACCTCACATCGCGGATTGTATCGCTAAAGGACTGCTCGCGGCCGGTTCCGAACCTGTTTCGGCCGGGGTTCTAACCACGCCGGGAGTTGCCTGGCTGGTGAATCGCGAAGGCTTCGCGGCAGGCGTGGTTATTTCGGCGTCTCATAACCCATATCACGACAACGGCGTAAAGCTTATCTCCTCATCCGGAATGAAATTTCCCGATGCCGTAGAGGCCGCCTTGGAAACCGTTATCCTTTCGAAGGATGCCTATCCGCCTGCCAGCAAAACGATCCACCTGAACGGCGATGAGCAACTCCATCACGACTATCTTTCTGGACTTTGCGCCGCGGGGCTGGAAGGAGCTCACTTCGCGGGAATGAAGATTGTGCTGGATTGCTCCAACGGCGCCGCCAGTAAGCTTGCTCCGCGTTTGTTCCAATCGCTGGGC
>Ga0182024_10017485_pt1 | contig 13454 bp, 8 predicted proteins | sample P32metaG_FD_120480 | JGI IMG/M metagenome (GOLD analysis project Ga0182024, IMG submission 120480) | Permafrost microbial communities from Stordalen Mire, Sweden - P3-2 metaG (Illumina Assembly) | ecosystem: Environmental > Terrestrial > Soil > Wetlands > Permafrost | place: Sweden: Stordalen...
CGTGAGGCAATGATGGCGATGGTGTAGGCAGGCTCTCCGAGTTCCAAGAGTGACTTGAAACCCAGAGCTTCCTCAAGCGGGTGAATGTCCTCGCGTTGCAGGTTCTCAACTACCTGGGCCTCGATGGACTCCACATCCGTCAGTTTGACCACGCGGACGGGAACGGATTCGAGTTCCGCCAGCTTCGCTGCTCTGAGGCGACGTGCCCCAGCGACAACTTCGTACTTGCTTTCCTCTAATTCCCGCACAAGAAGAGGGGCGAGAATCCCTTGCGCTTTCATGCTGGCGGCCAGTTCTTCGAGGTTCTTTTCATCGAATCGCTTGCGCGGATTGGTAGCGGACTCCACCAGTATGCCGATGGGAACGCTTCGATATTCGTTACTGATTGCAGTGTTCTGCGAGTCTTGCATGGCTATTCTCCTTTTCATTGTGTTTGCTCCTTCGGTTGTGGTTGGGACGTGGCTGTCACACCTTGGGCGTGACGACCTGCACCGTTATTCTTGAGTTGGGGTTTTCTGATGAGTTAAGCCGCAACCGCCGCTGGTTCGGGGGCAATGCCCCCGAGAATCACAGCAGCGGTCTGTTGCACGGCTTCCAAACTCTCGCGGAGAAGATCAGCGTCTCCATGCCAGAGCTGGATGTAATCGGCGGATGCGGTTCCGGTCTCAAGCCCGATTGCTTGGCAGACTACGAAGGCCACGGCTTCGGCCTCGGTCTCACGGACTTGCTTGGTGGTCAGGGTGCGACGGTCGCCCCGGTGCAACATCTCGTGGGCGATCTCGTGCGTTAGCGTGGAAAACTCCTCCGCGGGCTGCATCCCGGAAAGCAGCGTGATCTTGCCGCCATACGAGAGACCCTTCGCGGGAGCAATTCTCTCGGAGAAACTAAGCTCGACTCTTTGCGCTTCTACGAACTTGAAAAGTCGTTCACGGTATCCGCTCACGTCGCCGTTGACTTCGGTCAGGGCTGGAAGCTCTTTGCCTTCGGTCTGAGTTATGTCGAACACATACACACCCCGGAAACCGTACAAGGTTCGCTGAGTCTCCTTGGCATCGGTACCTTGTTCCGCATTCTCATCTTTATTGCGCCTGTTGCCGACCATTGGGGCGAGAATGAAAATACCTTTCTCGCCACGCCGGACGAAGCGGCCAAGCGAGTTCCAAGTGCGAAGTCCTGCAACGTTTGTCGCATCGGGTTTCTGCCTCGCAATGAGCATGATGTTGCCGAAACTGTAGTTACGAAACTTGGCCATCGCTCCGAGATACTGCGTGAGCACTGAACTCTGTCCAGCCTCCAGCGACTGTACGAGGTAGTTGACTGCTTCTTTGGTCTTGAGGTTGACTTCTTCTAATTTCATGTTTTTTCCCTTTCTGCCGGTATCGGCTTGTTTTTTTCTTCACTAAAGCGCAGCGGGAAAAAACAAGCCGATACTGGTGGAAGGGACAGAACGGAGGCCGAAGGAGGGTGGCAGGGCGCGAGTGAAAGCGCGGTGAGTGCCAAACGCGGTTGGGGTTAGTTTGGCGCGAAATCGGCGCAGTCCGAAACGTCCGACCGAGCCGCGGCCAAGCGGCGTCCATCCGGAAGTGGGCGCAGTGAAGAAAAGACGGCGTTAGCCTCCCGTTCGAGATCGGACTCGGGGCGCCGTGCGGAATCTAATAGGTGCCCTATCGTGGCCTGCGAAGTATGATTTGGACATGGCCATCGTGATACGCACGCAGGGTGGGAAATGGGAAAAAACCGATAAGGTAGTCTTCGCTGACGAAGCACAACTTCAAAGATTGCTTTATGAGTCGCCCGAGCTCATTCCAACCAAGATGGAAGACCAAGCGGCAGTCTTCACTCGGGAAGCCGGGCTACCCGGTAGCGGGTTCACGGATCTGGTCGGTGTGGATGCTCAGGGGAACATCCTCATCGTAGAGACAAAGCTCGCACGAAACGGGGAAATTCGGCGAAAGGTTATCGGACAGGTTTTGGAATACGCCGCCTATCTGTGGGGCATGTCGTTCGACGAGCTCGATCGTTTCTTCATAAACCGTGAGGGCAAGTCACTCTTGGAACTGCTAGCCGAGAAGAGTGCGGAGATAGATAGAGACCTACTCAAACAGAGTGTCGAACAAAATCTGGCGTCGGGAAAGTTTCAGCTGATCATCGCGGTTGACACGATAAACCCTGAGCTGGAGAAGATCATCGCTTACGTGTCCAGTCGGGGGACGGGGTTACAGCTTGAGGCTCTTGAGCTTGAGCTCTATCGGCAAGGCCAAGTCGAAATATTGGTTCCCCAACGATATGGCCAGCTCAATCAGCCCCAAGAGTCACCGCCCGGCAAAAAGATTTTAACTTTTGCAGAGGTTGTTGAGAATTGCCCGGATGACCACAGCCGATCGCTTCTTCGTCTTCTCGGAGAACTGTGGGAGGCAGCGGGCAATTCCGTTAAGCCGGGGACCGTCGGCGCTTCTTTTCAAGCTCAAATCGGAAGCAAGTCGCAACCGATTTTCTGGGCTTATCCTGATTGTCTGCAGAATGCTTTGAGCGACATTTCGAAACGTGGGGCACCGCCGAACTTATTTGAGAACTATCGCCAGGCCGTAGCTAAGTTTGAAGGCTTCAATCGAGAAGATGTTCTGAGCAAATCGCAGCCTATGACTAAGTTTTCTAAACTAACCGAGGCCACTCTGAGGGCTTTTGTTGCCGAGTCGCAGACGCTCGCGGATGGTTGGAGGAAATCTATTACTTGATAGGGCCTGGCGTTGGAACCGTCGGATGTGGAGCGCCTTCGACTAGGACTGGAGACTCATGTCAGAAATCAGAGCCCGCAGTTCCGAAGGGTCTGCTGTTCGGCTCGTGGCCCCTTTGCGGACATAGATCTGGTTCTGATGGGTGGCATACGGCGGATTGTTCCCTCGCTGGGCCTCGGCGACAAGAATAGGCTCCGCACCCAACGTGATCTGCCGAACGTCAACCAGTGGAACGGGCTTGACGTTTTCCCTTACTAGCTCTTTCAGTCTAGACATCTGTGCCGCCAAAGCCTCGTCTATACTCCCACGGAACACCTTACGAACCTCCGCCTCGCCTTGTAGAGCCCCGTCATCGTCGGCTCCAACGTAAACCCTCCCGCCATAGGTGTTCGCGAAGGCAACGACCGTCTTGATGAACTCAGACTCCTTCTTGTTCTTGGGTTCCATAAAGGGCTTGAATTCCACAGTGTCGGTTTCTCCGCCAGCAAGATCGGTTTTCATTTGTTGGACGCCTTGCGCGGCGGATTTTGCCTTCCCGTAACATTCATAGACGGAAGCAAGATGGACCTGGGAGACACAATCGCCAGCGTGATCGACCACAAATATCGAAACCTTCTGAGCATCGTCTGGAATCTCAATCTGCTGCTCTCCCGCATTCACTTCAAGGAACTGGTGGCCCTTAACGCTGCCCGAATGAATGATCTGGATTTGGATCTGATCGACGGGTACGCGTGTGTCGAGTTCTAGACGAAGAGTTCCCGGTAGCCACTCCGCAGAGATCACCTTCGCGCGGAGGTCGGGCAATGCTGTCATCAAGGTCCATTGATTCTGGAGACTCGCGCCGGGCTGCGCAGAATGGTCGATCCCAAACACCCAGTGATTTACGGCGTGCGCTGGAGTTAAGTACGGTTTTAGGCCATATCCGAGAAGCGGAGTCTGCGCCGGATAAAAGTCTTTCCATTCAGAATCCCGTACAGCGTGGCTTGTGATACGCCACGTTGGGCTTCCGCCGATCCCAAAGTAGAAGTCTCGCGATGCGGTGCTCTGAGGGAAAACGTTCTTGATCTCGTGTCCTCCGATCTTTTCCTGACCGGAGATCAAACGAGATAACCGAGCGTGTGCTTCCCACTGATCATGGGCCCACTCCTCTACAAACACGATTGAGCCATAGTCAACCTCACCACGGGCAGGAGTGTGGTGATCCTGAAACTCGACGGATCCGGTGAGAAATCTCAGGCCATTTTCTCGAATGAATGCGACACGGAAATGAGCACCTCCAAATGCCTTGTGCAAGGAGCGAAGGTGGTCTCCAAGAGCATTGATAAAGTCGCGCTGGGTAGAAAATGAGGATGGCAGCATTGGTTACTCCGGTGGGTCCAGTTTACCGGATTCGGAGCTGGGTGAGTCCGACCTGATTGGATTCAGGTAAGGACTAAAATGCGAGATTATAAGAGCTGGATGATTTGGGAGCTTACTTGTTGCGCCTCTCCAGAATCTCCAGCACGTCCTTCGGATGCCGGGAAACATCTGCCGTCCACTCACCGAAGCCGCCATGCCCATTCACAGCACGCACCCACTCAGCCAAGAACTCTCGCTTGGTCTGCTGCTGCTGATCGTCCTGACCCTTCACTTCCAGCACCAGCGTCTTCCCATTCGCCAGCCGCACTAGGTAGTCCGGACGGAACTTGTGAATAACCCCCTTGAACGAATACGTAATCTCAAACCCAATGTGATCGTTCTTCACCCAAGCCCGCACGTTCGCATTGCGATCTAGCTCTAAGGATTCATTCGCTTCCCACCGGCTGTCATACACGCACATGTTGATGTGCGACCGCTGCGTATGCTCGCAAGGCTTGCTACTGTACCAAGGCAGCATGTCTCCGGTTGAGCGAATTGGGCGTTCGGTGTCAAACACGGGTTCCAGCGTCAGCGCGTTCTCGAAACGGATTGCCCCCCAAAGATGCTCCACAATCTTGGTCATGTTCAGCGTCAAAAAGAGGCGTCTTAGCTTGTCGTTGGTATTGAAAATCGGTGGATCAACCGCGACCCGGCCGCTGTCGATGTACTTTTCGACCAAGCGAACCAACTGGGCCAACAAGTATTCCCGGTTCCCTTTCCAGGTCGGAGCCATCCGGTCGTACACTCCGCTTGCGGTTTCGAAGACAATTCTCTGCATCCGGAAGCGCCGCTCCAGCTCATCCAGTTGAATCTCCGTCAACTTCGTGAAGTCCGGCTTCCCGTCGATCATCGGAGCCAGCTCCGCGATTCTCGGAGTCTTATAAGCGTCTAAAACCAGTCGGCTCACATTCTGCGTATCCAGTGAAAGTTGCGGACGGTACTCGTGGTCGATCCGAACCACGTTGGGCCAGGTCATCTCATACTGCGCCCGTCGCTCCGGAATCGGCTCAATTCGCGTCTTGCCTGTCGTCGGCGGCGGAGGCGGCGCATCCGCGCTACCCTCGTGCGGCAGAAACGTAAACGGCACTCCGAAGATGTTTACGTATTCCGGCTGGAACAACCCGGTTTCCGGATTCACGTCGTAAGACATCCGCCGCAAACCCCGCCCAACTACCTGTTCGCATAACAGCTGCGATGTAAACGCCCGCAGCCCCATAATGTGCGTCACGCTCTTGGCGTCCCAACCTTCGGAGAGCATGCCCACGGAAATTACGTTTTGAATGTGCTCGCCCGGCTGCCCTGCGCGTCCAATCGTGTCCACCGTCTTACGCATCAACTCGGCGCGTTGTTTCTTGGTCAGCTTCTTCTTGGGGCCAGCTTCGGCTTCCTCAGAGTCTTCGTCTTCGGGTTCTTCAGCCGCTGTGGCCCCAACTCCCACGGGCTCATCCTGCGCCTCGGCTTCGTCCAATACCTTCGAATCAATATGCAGAATCTTCTCTGGGTCGCACAGCTCCTCCAGCAGAATCTTCTTGTGCTCAAACGCGTACTGCACGCGCGCCGCAGTATTGGTCAGGTTGGCGACGGTAATCATCACGGGCGTTTCACTCCGCCCCTCCTCTTGCCACTTCCTCACCGTCTCCAGCCAGTCCTTGCCCAGGAAGTAATAGCCCACGCCAACCAGATCCGGCAAAGGAATATGCGGCTCCACCTTACGGTTCAGGTCGGTCTTCACTTCCGGGTCGGTGTAGATGTGGTAGAACTTCGATTTGTACTTGCTCGTCTGTTCTCCGTCATCCCGCACCACCACGCGCGGCGTCTTTACCAACCCTGCTTCAATCGCGTCGTTCAAGCCAAAGTCGCTCACCACCCACGGGAACAGCGTGTCCTCGCCGCTCTTTCTTCCCGTAGGCGCGAACGGTGTCGCCGTCAGGTCGTAGCACATCAAAATCCCGCGTGCCCGGTGAATCCGGTCCAGCCCGCCCACCCACTTGGTGGCTTCCTTTAATTCGTCTTTGGAGAGTCCCGCAATCTTTACCTTCGGCGGCACGCGCCACGCATGGTGCGCCTCGTCGTTGATCACCAGAATGTTTTCCGCCGAGTGCATCTCACCCAGCACTTCGCGCACGTAAGCCTCGTCGCTGAGTGCTCCGCGCTTATCCACGCTGCGCCTCTTGTTGATCTGCTCGTCGCTCTCCCAATCGAGCTTGTGCCAGTTCCGTACCAGCGCGCGGCACGTCTGCCCCTGCCGCAGCTTGTCTTCAAGTCCGGGTGGCACAATCTGGAATTCTTGGTAGTAGTTCCCCGCGCTGCCGGGAACCAGCACTTCCAGCCGGTTTCTCACCGTCAGTCCGGGCGCAATCAGCAGAATGTTTTTGGAAAAGCGTTTGTCCTGCGGATAGGTGACTTTGTTGAGCACCTGCCACGCAATCAGCATGGCCATAAGAATTGTCTTGCCCGATCCGGTTGCCATCTTCGAGCACAGCCGCGTAAACTCGCCGCCGTCCCCGGGGACCTTGATGCCCACGCGCTCCGACTCCGGAGCCTCCGCTAGCCACATCAACGTCTCGATCGCTTCCAGTTGGCAGAAGAAGAATCGCTTGCTCTCCCGCTGTTCCGGATCGCGCCAGTGTTGCAGCAACCGCTTGGTAATCCCGCTCGCTCCGGGATAGTCCTCGCTCCGCCACTTCTCCACGCGCGGACGAATCTTGTTCACCAGCGGCAATTCAACAAACTCGCCGGGGTCATCAAAGGACTTGGAAGCGTCAGAGGCGCGAATATATCCTGCGGAGCGACGGCCCGGTTCACGGCTGAATCGGCGCGTTTCGCGGTTGTACTTCCAGTGCTCGCCGGGTGTCTCGTAGGGCGAGCAGATAATGAGCTGGTCGATGCTTGCCGAGGACGATTGTGTCGCCATTACTTCACCTCGACGACTTTGAGGCTCTCAATCCCCCGGTCGTCGATGACTTTCACTGCGATGCGCTTGAACTCGCCGGGCTCAAACGGCAACGACACCGTACCGCGATATGCTTCGACCAAATCGGGGTTGATCTCAGCTTTTAGGTTCTTGGCCAGTCGAGCCCAGCCGCCGTCAGCATCGGCTATCGGAAAGAACACCTGCCGCGGATAAAGACTGCGCCCGTCGTAATCCGTGTCGAGCAGCCACATCGCAATCTTTGCAGTGTCGCCGGAATCGATGGTTCCAGTTCGAGTATTGTAGTAATCGAAACCCTTGACTTCGGCTTCCCATTTGCCTTTGTTGTCGCCCTTGGCAATCCGCCGCAGGTCCACATCGGGTCGTCCGACAAGCCAGAAGCTTTGATTCGACGCTCGCTTTTTCTTTAGGTCTTCGGTAAGCAGGTCGGCGTTCATCTGCGCCGTCAAGAACGTCATGCCGGTTTTTTCCTTGGTCATGCCGTCGATGTCCTTGGCCGCTTCGGGATCGAACTCGAACGCCGCAAAGACAAGCATGGTTGGCTTTGGGCTGAGGGTTCGAGCTTCCTCCCATGCCAGCTCGACTTGGCGTTGTTCCAAAAGACTGTGCTGGGGGCCAAAGGAGATGACCACGCGGTCCGGCTTCGCGCCCTTGGTTTCCGCATCGGCGTGCAACCAGCGCGTTCCAGCTAGCGGCTCAACGCGAGAGAAATCTATATGCTGGCCACCTTTGCCGCGCAGCCCGGTCTTCAGCAACTCATCGCGCCATTCGCTGTGACGGAGTGACGGTCCGGACCGGGCAACAGAAACATCGGCGACTGTCGGCGGGCCCTCAATCTCGTCAAGGGACTTGACCGTAGGAGCTGGTACGGCCTCAACAGTCAATGGCCCCGTAATGCGTACACGAGCTTTGTCGACCTGAGGTTGGTCATAGAGCGTCTCTTGATCTGCATAGCGCGCAACAATCGCGTCAATCTGCTCACGCGGCATACCCTCGCGAATCTCGGGGCTGTTGGCGATCGATTTCAACGTTACATGCGGCACGGTCTTGTAGCGGAACCCGCTGCCGATACCTTCTTCGGGATGCGCAAGTTCGTAGTAATCAAAGTTGGCGGCCATCAAGCGCTGTTTAGCCAGTGTTACTGCAACGCGAGAGGTGTCACAGGTGATCCACCGGCGGCCCCATTGCTCGGCGACGTAGGCAGTCGTTCCTGAGCCACAAGTTGGGTCCAGCACGAGGTCACCTGGGTCAGTTGCCATGAGAATACAGCGCTGAAGGATTTTCGTGACAGTCTGTACCACGTAATATCGCTGCTCCGCATAGCCACCCGTCAGCGTGTCAGTCCAGATGTTGCTCAATGGCCTGTATGGAAAGTCCGAAGCAAACCGCCGATACGATAACGTGTCTCCATAAGCTTCAAGTCGATCAACGGCTCTCAGTTTTTCTAAGCCCTTCAGGTCGGTCTTGAACGTACCCTTGCCGGGCGAATATTCTCGCCCCATAAAAGAAAAGGCCCTAACATCACCCTGCTGAGCCGGCCGCTGGCTGGTTAGGTTGTCTCGCCTGTAGACCTGTGCTCCATCGGGCAGACTGGACCAGTCTTCTCGCTCTGCCAGCGACATTCGTCGGTGAGTTCCGTCTTTTAAACGAACAAAATCGTAGTTGACCCAACCCTCACCCGCGCGCGAAAGAAATACTGGCCTCGATTTTAGGAGAGAAGCATTCTTGCCGTACCAAATTAGATAGTCAGCAACCCCAGAGATCAGTTCCCCAGACGCGCTAGTTGTTTTCTGGACTGCAACGAGGGCCACAAAGTTGTTGCGTCCAAACGTCTCATCCATGATGTCGCGAACATAGTGTACGTTCTCATCCGAGATTTGCACGATCAGCGAACCGGATTCGTGCAGTAGGTCTCGCGCCAGTAATATTCGATCTCGAAGGTAGGTTAGGTAGGAGTGAATTCCCAATTCCCAGGTATCTCGAAAAGCACGAATCATTTCTGGCTCTTGCGTCAGGTCTTCGTCTTTGCCGTCTTTGACCTCGCGCCTGTTCACAAAAGGCTGAAAATTCGATCCGTACTTAACCCCGTACGGCGGGTCGTTATAAACCATCTGCACCTGTCCCGCCATCCCCTCTTTTTCTAGAAGGGAGTTCATCACCAACAGTGAATCACCGGCAATCAAACGATTCGACCAGCCGTGGGCATGGCGATAGAAATCAATGGCCTCGCGCAGAGGAGGATTTTCTTCCCGGCGCTCGAAGAGCGACGGCTGCACCGGCAAAGCGCTGCCGTTACGCCTCCGCACGGCGTCGATGATGGTGTGGGGATCGATCCGCTCATGCACATGCAGCGAGACAGTTGGCACCTCAAACGAGCTGTGTTCCTTCTTGCCCGCCCATACCAACTGCGGATCAAGATGCGGATCGTAATCCAACTCCTGGCGCGGCTTCACAGATGGCACGGACGCGATGTAGTCGTAAACTTTGTGCGTGGGCGCAACCGGATCGGTCTCCGGCGTGACCAACCCGACCGGTGGGTTGTTGATGCGCTTTTTGTCGCTGTGCTCGTAGCGCTCAATGGGACGCTTTGTCGGCTTCCCTGCGCTCGTCTTCCCTCGCGGCATCTACTGTTACCTCTTAAGTGTCTGTGGTCTTAGGGGATAGGCTGAATTCTATTCTGCGCTAGTTTCAAATGCCAGTGGCGAAGATTGTCCTGAAGGGTTTGTAGCGCCCGGAAGCAGCGGTACGGCGATTCTTCCTTTTACGCTGTTACCGCGGCAGTCCCGGAGAGGTATCCGATTTGGTTCTACTCCAATGCTGTATCCAGGAACGGAAACGCGGTTAGGATTGGAGCTACTCGGAAGGAGGTTCTTATCGTGCTTAGAGGCTTCATGGACGAGAGCCACGGCGGAGGGGGCACTGTCCCGAAGCTGTTCAGTCTGTCATGTGTCGTTGGAGACGACACCTTGTGGCCTTGGTTTGAGATTGACTGGGTAAAAGTCCTTGAGTGGAAAAACCAGCAACTGAGGTCGCAGGGCCGATCAGAGATTTCTCGCTACCATGCCGCAGACTGCAGTTCATGTTTAGGAGAATTCAAAGGGTGGACCGTAGACGAACAAATTGAGTTTTCTCAGAAGCTGTTTGAAGTCTTCAAGAAGCATCCTGTCCATATCTATGGCTACGACATGCCCCTTCAGCTTCTTGTTCAAGAGTTTCCTGAAACGAAGCCGAATCCGGTCGGCTTTGCATACGTGATCCTGCTGAGAATGATAATGGATGAAATCGGGAAGGAGACGTTGAGGCTGTATCCAAAGGAGGTAATCAGTCTCCATCACGATCGGTGCGATTACGATGCAGCCCTAGCAGAGGCCTTTGGTTACATCGTCGATGATCCAGCATTCGTTCATCGTGAGCGATTCGCTTCTATCACGTCAGAAGATTGGCAGCACTACGCACAGCTACAACCAGCAGATCTCATCGCGTACGAGAATTTCAAAGATGGTGAGCGCCTTTTGAGCAATCGGAAGCGGCGCAAGAGCCTTGAAATCATCCTTGACCTGGATTCGGTAAGCGGTCGCGCAAAAGGCTTCAATCTGGAAAGTATCCGAGAACTAAAATCAATCATCGAAAGGTTGGACAAGGAAACGAAGAAACTCTTGTTTGCAACCGCAAGAATTCATTTATGAACGTTGAACTGAGCGATCAAGATGAGCAGTCCCTCTAGGACCTGTATTTTCTGCCAACAACAAGGGGTTTCGCGTGAACATGCATGGCCCAAATGGCTACTCTCCTCCATAGGGAACTCCAACCCATCCTCGATGACAGAAGCATTACTGGGCCCGAAGAACCCTTCGGTCACGTGGACCGGGCCAGAGGTCACGGTTAACTGCGTATGTCGGTCGTGCAATAACGGATGGATGAGTGATCTGGAGGGACGAGCGAGGCCAATCGTGGGGTCTCTGCTGAACGATGTTTCCCTTTCGCTGGATTCAAGCCAGCAGTCGGACCTGTCTTTGTGGAGCGTCAAGACAGCGATGGTCTTTGAGGCTACCGATCGGACCAGACGTTGGTTCTATTCCGATGTGAACAGGAGGCTGCTGTGTAATTCCGGAGAGATTCCCCACCGCACAAGGGTATGGATTGGTCGATACGCGCAAAGCAACATTTTGTGTAGCGAAGCGAGGAAACTGTACGAAAGAACGCCGAGGGATGCCAACCCATTCGCCGGAGGTCACGCCGTAACCTTCGTGATTTGTCGGCTCGTGATTCAAGTTCTTACGCTGCGGCTCAAGCCTGAGTTCGAGACAGCGGAAGAAGTGGCACTCCACATCAATCCGGGCCCGTGGGAGAGTCTACTCAGTCAGATTCGGCCTGCGGAATCCAACATGCTTAGATGGCCCCCGAGGATGAGTTTTGATAACTCTGGCATCAGCTTCGAGCAATTGAGCGGTAGATTTGTTGCAGGGGTCAGTTCAACTAATGTCCAGAATGGCGTCCTATTTGTTCGGGAAGCGGATAGCGAAGGGCGTTGAAGTGCAACGCTGTCTTCACGGTTGACGGATTATGACAGCCCCCGTTTCTCCAGCTCTCGGCGGGAGCGTTCAAGTTCCTCGGCGATGAGCTTTTCGTCTGGAAGGACAGTCTGATACTCGGCGGCGAGCACTTTGTTGGGAAGATTTTCGAGTGCGTAGTGGGCCTCTGCGGCTCCCTTTTCGGCGCGCAGAATGAGTCCGACTGGTGGGTTCTCGCCCGGCTTCATCCAGTGCTCGCGGGCGTAGTTAAGATAAAGGTGCATCTGCCCAGCGTCCGCGTAGCTGAACTTGCCTACTTTGAGGTCGATGATGACCAAGCCGTGCAAGCGACGGTGGAAGAAAATGAGGTCGATACGAAACCAGGTGTCGTCGATACGAAGCCTGCGCTGGCGGCCAAGAAATGCAAAATCATCGCCCAATTCCAAAAGAAAGTCGGTGAGGCGGTGGATCAGCGCTTCCTCTAAGTCTGACTCGGAGTATTCGTCCTTGAGGTCGAGGAATTCGAGAACGAATGGGTCCTTGATGGCCTCTTCGGGTGTCACCAAATCGCTGGGTTCGGAGTTCTCCGCTTTCTCCAACATGGCGGCTTTGTTTTGTGAGAGCGCGATGCGTTCGTAGAATTGGCTGCCGATCTGGCGGTCAAGTTGGCGGATAGACCAGCCCGAACGCAGCGCTTCGGTTTCATAGAAGGTTCGAGCTTCCGGGCTCTTGACGGAAATCAGCCGCACGTAGGCGGACCAAGGCAATGGGAACTGGTTAGCAAGTGCGGAAATACTTGAAGAACGCGCTCCTATGTCATTGATTGACATAGGGGTTAGAGATTTTTCAGACGGTGTCTGAAAGATTCGTTTCGTGGGCCAAGTGAGGAAGAATCGCCGCATTTGGCTGAGGTTCACAACACCAAATCCGCGCCCAAATTGGGCGGATAAGTCATTCGCGAGTTGCTTAATCAGTTCGTCACCGTATTTGGCGCGGACCGCGCCAGCTTGCTCCGATTCAACGATGCGCCGTCCAATGTCCCAGTACACAGCGGTCATGATCGAATTGACATTCCGGGCGGCAGCAGACTTCGCGGCTTTGAGCAGTTCGACGATTCCGGCACGGATGTTGTTGTAATTCTCGGGAATGGTTGTCGTCTTCGTCATCGCGATTCCTCCATGTTAAATGGTTGGCACTGTCAGAGGCCTATCCCAATCCCCTGTGCGACTGATGAGGCCTGAGTGATTTCCAAGGCAGAAGTCTTTGAGGTATCGGCTCCGAGTTGCGGGGCGAGTTTTGCCACGTCGTCGGTGAAGAGCGTGGCCTCATGGCTGGCGCGGGAGATGGAGACGTAGCCGAAGCGGGAGTTGAGCAGGTCCGGGTGGACGCTGGTATCGGCGTGAACGAGGACGCGTTCCGCGGTCAGACCCTGGGAGCTATGACTAGTAACGGCGTAGCCGTGGTCGAAATGACGATGCTCGCTGGCTTTGAACTCGATCTGGCGATTGTTGTCGAGGCGAGCGGAGAGGCGACCATCGGGATGGATCGCCTCGATCGCGGCCATGTCGCGATTCGCCACGCCGAGCGATTTGTCGGGTGCGGTGAACTGGACGCGGTCGCCTACAGAGAACTGGCGGTCGATCTCCCGATAGACACTGACACCGGTGAGACGGCGGGGATCGTAGGTGGCAAGTTCCGTATTCGCCTTCTCGACCGTGAGCTGGTTTGCGGCCGCGTTGATCGCGACGACCGATACGTAGGCGGCAGCTTCGATTCCGATGGCTTTGCTGCCACGCGTGTAGCGAACTACGTCGTCGATCTCGTAGTGGCTCGCCCAAGATCGTTCGGCTCCGGTCATGTCCTGACGCTGAACTAGGA
>Ga0182024_10017486_pt1 | contig 13454 bp, 16 predicted proteins | sample P32metaG_FD_120480 | JGI IMG/M metagenome (GOLD analysis project Ga0182024, IMG submission 120480) | Permafrost microbial communities from Stordalen Mire, Sweden - P3-2 metaG (Illumina Assembly) | ecosystem: Environmental > Terrestrial > Soil > Wetlands > Permafrost | place: Sweden: Stordalen...
AACCGGAACCGTATTGTCCGGATCGAAATCGGCGCCGCTGTTCACCCACCACGTGCCTGACATTACCAGCGAGAGTCGATCCGTCGCATAGGAGTGCGGAGCGCTCATGTAGCCGGGATACCACTTCATCAGTACGAGATAGAGCCCGGGCTGATCCAGGCCTCCGTAGAGCGTCGCCATTTCGCCGATATGCGGCGGGGCGCCGCTCCAGGTGGTCCACTTGATAGCGTCTGGAACAGTTATTTGAGTCTCGGATGGATTGATTGCGCTGGCCCGCGCCATCGTACCCGATGCCGCGAGCTGCAGGCTCCCCGCTAGCATGCCGAGTAAAAGCGCCCGGCGGGTCAAACAAACGTTGTCATCAAGAGTGACGACGGCGCCAGAAGACTTCGTTCGGTAAGCGGCCGAATTCGCGACCAGTCCTTCTGTTAATGTGGAAATCGTTTCGTCTTTATCTCTCATCATTTTTGTGCCCAACCCTATGTTGAGAACGTCGATGGGCTTGCGCGATTTCCTTTAGCCTTCCTCTGCCTAGAACCCATTGAGCCTCTGCACGAAGACATGGCCCTTTGCGCCGATACGAACGCATTCGATATCGGGGCGCGAAAACTCAACTGTGCACAGCGGCTTGTCAATTGCGGGACATCTGTAGAGATTGGACTCGATGGGCAAGCACTTGTCGAGGTCGAAATTCATCTCGGAGTAGTCGCCGGCCTTCTGCTCAGCGGGCGTCACATTGGATTGCGATGAGCATCCCCCAAACGTGAGCATGGTGATTGCCGCGATTGTTGCGCCGGTCTTAGTAAGTGAAAATCGAATCGCGATCATAGCTCTTAGCACTAAATTCCGAGGTGACAGATTGGCAGCGTCAGTTTCATGGTCGCGGCTTGCGTGCCCGAATTTCGATGGGGTCAGGTACGCCGGTGAATTGGGTCGATCCACGCGACGGCCGCGGGCTTATCCACGGGTTCAATGTCGAGGTTGACAACAATTGCCTCCTGGTCGCTACGCACAATCACGCATTCCAGCGCCTCTTGCGCCAAATCATTTATTTCCTGATGCGGCACGTAGGGCGGAATATAAATGAAGTCTCCCGGCCCAGCCTCCGCGGTGTATTCCAAATGTTCGCCCCAACGCATGCGGGCGCGCCCGCGTATGACATAGATGACGCTCTCGAGCGATCCATGATGGTGCGGTCCGGTTCTGGCATTCGGTTCGATTCTGACCGTCCCGGCCCAGATTTTCTGGGCTCCGACGCGAGCGTAATTGATAGCCGCGGCGCGGGTCATTCCAGGCGTTTGCGGAGTGTTCTGATCCAACGAATCACCAGGAATGATCCTGACGCCATTGCTCTTCCAATCGATTTTTTCCACATCTGACATGGCGTTCTCCTAATCTCCCTTTCCCTTGCCGACCTGACTCTGGGGATTCAGATTCTGCAAATGACCGCTCTCGGTGCCTGCGGTCGGATCGATCACGCAATTAATGAGTGCCGGCTTGGCTGACGCGAGGGCGTCGGTGAGAGCCTTGGTGAGGTTTCGCGGATCGGTCACACCCTTCGCCATCGACATCGGCAGGTATGGGATACCGGTCATCTCGACGAATGACCGAATGTCGTAGATGGTGTTGATGCCATTGAGTTTCAGGGCATTGACCACAAGATGAAACCCGTCGGTGACGGAGGAAGAATTCATTTCGTTTGGCATATGAAACACCTTTCAAAGACGATAGCGGTAAAGCACAGCTACGAGTTCTGAAAGGGAGAGTCCTGGATCTGATCGTGGAAGTTGCTCCGCTTGTAGTTGCGGATGAAGGAGGAGCAGATGTCCTCGTTGCAAGTGCCCTCGGTCGTCTGGGTCTTGTGCTCGAAACCACCGAGAAAGGCCTTTGCAATATCCTGTTTGAAGTTGATGCGAGGGTATTGATCAACGATCTTCTTTCTCAAATCTTCCGGAAAGTGCTCATAACCGATACCCAGCACGTCGAGTCCGACACCGTTGTACAGAAGCTCCACCTCAAGTGGCTTGTACGCGGCGATGCCCGGAGTGGTGTGTAGAGAGATTGCGTCCCAGGCCACTTGAATCCGGGCAGGCGGAACGTCGTGGTGCTCAAGGAACTGGCGAACGGCGTTCGCGCTGTCTACCTCGAACCGGTCATCATCGCTGCTGAACTTCTTCAGCAGACCGAGATCATGAAACGCCGCGCAAATGAACAGCAGCTCAGCATCGAACGACTCTCCTGTCTGCCGTCCTAACTCATTGGCCCAGAAGAAGACACGATGAGAGTGGTTGAAGAGCAGAGGCGTGCTGAACTCGTGCAGGAGCCCGGTTGCTTCCCGGGTCAGCTGAGTGTCCGGAACTCCGGGGCGCGCTTTCTGGAACTTCAATGCTGGCGTAGGAACAGGCAAAACGATCTTCGGCCGCCGGAAAGTGGGTCGCGCGTCCGCTGTCTGTGAGGCGGGTGTGAGCAACGATTTGTTGGTTTGAACGGTTGAATCGATAACGCTCATCGTAGTCAATCTCCTTTGACGTCAATGAAAAAACTTGGGACCAGCATGCGCCACGAAGCCCTCAGACGATCGTTTTGGAAGTGTCCCAGAGCCTTATGGCTCACGACCACCAACGGACAGGTTGAGATTATCGCCGGCGCGGCGGATACCGGATCTGCTAGCAGATCGGCCAGGCGTGATCGAGTTGTCATGCGGTAGCCCCTCCGTGAGTTCTCACCCTTGGGCGTGAGAAATGACCGCACGGAAAATGTGACTCCTTATATCTCGCGATAGTGTGTGAACGCTGCTTCGGCTAGATCAGAGGTTTATGTAGCGGCAAAGGTCATCTTTTCGGAGCGAAAACGGTCGTGAGCCGTGAGTATCGGGCAGTAGCCCGGGGTCCGACCGAAGGTAGGCGCATGTCATATCCCGAAGAAATTGAAGAATGGTTGGCCGTCGCCCTCGCCATGATCGCCGGCTTCCTCGATGCCTATGGCATGATCACCTACCATACCTACTTGTCATTCATGAGCGGGAATACAACTCAAGCCGGTTATGAAATCGGGCAAGCCAGGTTCGGGCCGGCATTGTATTCGGTACTGCTGGCGATCGTGTTCTTCGAGGTCGGTTCCTTCGCGGGAGCTTTGCTCGCGCGTTCCTCGGTGCGTCGGATTCGGCGGCTGGTTTTCGGGGTGATCGCGACCTCGCTGGCCCTGATCATCGGCTTCGCGCAAATTGGCCTTTCATCTAATTGGGTTACCATCGCGGTGATCAGTTTCGCGATGGGCGCAATGAATACGACGCTGTCCCGGGTCGGCGACAAGTCGGTGAGTCTGACCTTTGTGACGGGAACGTTGAGCAGGATTGGAATTCAACTCGCGCTGGCGGTCAGGCGTGCACCCGTTCCGGACAGCCAAGGACCGTGGGATACGCATGCGCGCCGTGCTCTCCAACTGGCGGCCATCTGGGCCGGGTTCCTAAGCGGTGCATTGTTGTCGGGGGCGGCGACACCGCGTTTCGGCGTGTGGGCCTTGTTGTTCCCAATGCTAGCCCTGTCAGCGCTGGCGCCGTTCGATGGCTCTTCGAGCGAACTGGTTCGACGAGGTGAGTAATTCAAAAAAAATCCGCGACGGCCGCTGAAGGAACAGGCAATTCTCGCTGCCAAACGGTTCCGACGCGGTAGGTTGCGTGCAGTCACCACCGAATTGAGTCGCCCGGAGGACAAACCCATGAAACAGCCCGTAAGGCTTGGGCGGTGTCCAGCGCAGGGGTCCCAGCGGCGGCGCGGCATATGGGATGCCGAGAAATTCGTTTAGCCCACTCGTCGTTGTGTGACGGGCGCGCTGCTGAAGACGATGGAGGAGTCGATTCGCGCCCAGCGCAATACTTCGATTCGCTTGCCGGGGCTGCCGCGCGAGGAGCTCGCACTGCTGCTCAAAGCACTCAGCGGAAAAGACGCGCCCCGTTCGGTGGTGAACGAGATTTACGCCGAGACCTCTGGAAATCCGTTCTTCGTCGAAGCCTCGCACGGATGCTCGCGGAGCCGGGTCATCGAGGACGAGGCACGTGCGATGCTCGCCAACGTTTATGGCGCTTTCATTGGCGTCTTCCTTCGGAATCTAAATTCGCATGAAAATTAGCACACTGCCGGAATTCTTAAATGGCGCGGAGCCGAAGCTCGATAGTCGGAGCAAGCTCTCAGAAAAATATCAAATCAACATCAGCAGGGCTGCGATCCTATCCTTCGCCTTGACCGACTTCGCGCTGGTTGTTTGATTGGATCTGTGGTCACGCAGCATTTTGGTAGCGAGGCTGGGGTGAGATAATGAACCAAGGGTTGAAGTGGGGAGCCGGCTTCGCGGCGGCGCTGGTGGTGCTTGGGCTGCTGGTGCACTGGCATCACGCGAGCGAGAATCGGAACGTTCTGGGCTCCGTCAACACGGAATTCAAGCTCATCGGACCGGACCATAAAATCATCATTGAATCCTACGACGATCCGAAAATTGACGGCATCACGGTTTTCATCAGCAAGTCGCAGACGGGTGGGATCAAAGGCGCGCTCGGGCTGGCGGAGGATACGTCCGACGCCTCCGTCGCAGTGCGCCAGACCGGACCGATTAAGGTGAAGGAAGCATTCGAGAACGGCGAGGATGCTTTCACCGAAAAACGCTCGGTCCTGTTCAAGCGGCTGCATGTCAGCCGGTTCTGGGACGCGCCGCATAAGAGCTTTGTGTATGTGGTGTGGACCGACCGGTTCATCAACGGCTCGCCGCAGAATTCGATTTCGGCGGTGGTGGCGGAGCCGTGGGGAACCCAACCGCCTGATCTGTCGCTGATGGAATCTGCTGCTGCTACGCCGCCACCATAGCCGGTATTTTTCCGGCGTTGGCCAGTCGCCATTAGTTTCGACTGTCGTCGCTGCCCCGTGCTCTATCGGCATGCGCCGCGCTTCTAACGGAGCGCATGATTCGAATTGCATTGACGGTCAGATAGACTTTGATCGGTCAGATAGGAAGGAGATCCCATGAAATACCGAAAGCTCGGCGATAGTGATTTGCAGGTTTCGGAAATCTCGCTGGGATCGTGGCTGACATATGGCGTGGGTGTCGAGCGCGATCGCGCTGTCGCCTGCGTCAATCGGGCTTTCGAGCTCGGAATAAACTTTATCGATACCGCGAATGCATACGGCCGCGGCGCGGCAGAGAGTTTCCTCGGGGACGTTCTGGCGGAGCGACCACGCGCCTCGTATGTACTGGCGACTAAATTGTTTTTTCCGATGAGCGCGACCGATAAGGGATTGTCGCGCGCTCAAATTCTCAAGCAGATCGATGCGTCGCTGAAGCGCTTACGTCTGGACTACGTAGATCTTTATCAGTGCCATCGATACGACACTGCAACGCCAATCGAAGAAACGATGAAGGCCTTGAGCGACGTCGTGAAGCAAGGCAAGGCCCGATATATCGGATTCTCGGAGTGGTCTCCACGGCAGATAGAGGATTCCTTTGCGGTGCGCGACACAGATCGGTTCGTCTCAAGCCAGCCGCAATATTCACTGCTTTGGCGCCAGCCCGAACAGAAGGTCATCCCTCTGTGCGCTGCTAAGGGGATATCGCAGATCGTGTGGTCACCGCTGGCGCAAGGCGTACTGTCTGGCAAGTATCTGCCTGGCGCAAAACCTCCAACCGCATCACGCGCAACCAGCGACAGCATGGGCCAATTTATCCAATCGTGGATGCAACCAGGTGTTCTTGAGGCGGTCCAAAATCTAAAACCGCTCGCAGACGAAGCAGGTTGCACGCTTTCTCAATTCTCTTTGGCGTGGGTGCTTCGCGAGCAGAATGTCGCGTCGGCCATCGTTGGTGCAAGCAGACCGGAACAGTTAGATGAAAATGTCCTGGCCTCCGGCCTCGTCATCGATCCCGATCTTTTCCGACGGGCAGAAACAATTGTCGCCAATGTTCAACGGGGCCGATAGCATTCGTGGTCCAGAGTTTGATTTCAAACCGAACTCTCGGACGACGTTCTCGAAGGCCAACCGTGCACCCTGTTCCTTCGGCTCAGCTTTCGCCGCGAGGCCTCAGTTTCGGAAAATCCGGATGCCTGAGGGGATCGCCCGCCTTGAGTGTTTCCGGAAGCTTCAGAAACACCGAGCGGGGTTCGTCCGTCGTTCGGCTGCGCTCAGGGAGAACTTCGTCAATGCCGTCTTTGGATCGCGGAGTGTAAACGGCATCGTCGCCGAAGAAACGCAGCGACAATGTGCGCCGTCGAGTGCCGGGGCTGGTTGGTGCACCGCCGTGCAGCATCCCAGGATGAAAGACAAGCACGTCGCCGGGCTCGACGGCCCACGAAACAATGTCCCATCTCGCGCGTTCCGCTTCTATGTTCGGCAGCCGCGGTAGACTTCCATCGCCGTAGAGCGGGGCAGTGTCGTCTTGCGCATCGAATCGCGAGCCGTCGAACAGGGTTCCGCGATGAGATCCGCGCACGAACTCCAGGGAATGCTCTTTGGCGACGGCTTCGAACGTTATCCACATCACGGCGAGCATATCGCCCCCAATCGGAAGGTACGATGAGTCCTGATGCCACGGCGTGCGGCGGCTTTGACCGCCCTCCTTAAGAAACACCTGCTCGTACATGAACCACACGTCGTGTGTACCCCACAGTGCGGCCGCAACGTCAGCGGCCGGCGATTCCTCGAGCATGCGCCGGTAAGCGCCAATCGCGTTTGGGTTGGCAAGGTCCTGATAGAAAGTCGCGGAGGAATCGGGCTGGGAAAAGTTCGAAGCTCCGGCCCCCCGATGAGCCAGGCTCCAGTTATAAGCCTGCTCGGCCATGAGCAACGACGCCGGATCGATCGCATCCCTCAGACAGACCACGCCGTTGGTCCGAAAAGCTTCGCGATACGACGTGAAATCTCGCTCAACCATAACACCACCTTTTCGAACTTCAGCATGAACCGCACGTAACATGACCATCCGCGCGAGTGCAATGGCCGAAAAATCAAGCGCCATCGGCTCTTTGGACGTTGTCTCGGATGTGAGATATCCTGACGGCTATCGAAGATGGAGAGCCTAAAGGAGACCGACGAATGACCCGCACGATTCCAATGCGTAACGGCATCTTCCTTGCCCCGTTTCATCCCCTCGACCAGGATCCAACGGAAGCAATTCACCGCGACCTGGAACTGGTCGAGAACCTGGACCGGCTCGGCTATGAGGAGGCCTGGATCGGCGAGCACCATTCCGCCGGTTTCGAGATCATCGCCTCGCCCGAGGTCTTCATCGCCGCCGCGGCAGAGAGAACCAAAAAGATCCGCCTCGGTACCGGCGTGGTGTCGCTGCCGTATCACAACCCGCTGATGTCGGCGAATCGCATGATCCAACTCGACCATCAAACGCGCGGCCGCGTGATGTTCGGCGTTGGTCCCGGCCTGCTTCCTTCCGACGCTATGATGCTGGGTATCAATCCGATGACTCAGCGCGATCGCATGATGGAGGGTTTGACGGTCATCATGCGCCTCTTCAACGGCGAGGTCGTGACGGAAAAGAGCGATTGGTACAACCTCGTCAACGCGCGCGCACATCTGCTGCCCTACACCAAACCGCATCCGGAGATCGCAGTAGCGAGTGCAGTCAGCCCCTCAGGCGGGCGCGCTGCGGGCAAGTACGGCTTCGGGATGTTGTGTGTGGCGGCGACCAATGCGGATGGGTTCGATGCGCTCGCCACCAATTGGCAGATCGCGAACGAGATCGCGGCCGAGAGCGGACGCACGATGGATCGCAGCCGCCTGAGGTTGGTCGGGCCGGTGCACATAGCTGAGACTCGCGAGCAGGCGCGCAAGAATGTCGAATATGGCATCCATAAATTTATGGAATATTTCGCGAGACTGAATCCGCTCGCGCCAACGCCCACCAACGGCAAGAACCCGATCGACGACATGATAGAATCCGGCCGCGCTGTGATCGGCACGCCCGACGACGCTATCGCGCAACTGAAACGCCTCGAGACCAAGCAGGGCGAGTTCGGAGCGTTCCTGCAGCTCGCGCACAACTGGGCGAGCTTCGACAAGACCCTCAAGTCGTATGACCTGTGGGCCGAGCACGTCGCGCCGGTATTCAAGAACGCCAACGTGAGCCGTCAGGCGTCATACGATTGGACCATGTCGAATGCGAAAGACTTCATGGGGCAGGCAATGAACGCCGCCCTGGCGATGATTCAGAAGCACGCCGAAGAGCGCGCCGCGAAACATGCAACTGCAGAAGGTGCCGCCGCTACGCGCCGGGCATCGAAGTAGTTCAGCGCATACAAGCCCCAGCCGCGCTTCGCCGGCTGACGATCCTCGGCGTGGCGGTAAGCTGCGACCGAGTTCTGGCGTGAGCAGCGCTTGCTACGACCACTCCTTAGGCACGGCTTGCGCGCGCTGATGGGTAAGCAGTTTGGAGCGGCGTGCCTGCTCTTCAGGTGTCACGGAGGCCGGGTCTTCGCGATACTCGGGACCAGCAGCCATCGCCTTTTTCACCGCCGGCCGTTCGCCGATCTCATCGAGCCAGCGCTTGACGTTGGGAAATTCGTTGATATCGAGATTGCGATTCTGCCAGGTTGTCGCCCACGGATAGCAAATCATGTCGGCGATCGTGTATTCCCCTGCGGCGAGATACTTCTTGTTGTGCAGTCCGAGATTCATCACGCCGTAGATGCGATGGACTTCATTGTCGAAGCGCAGCAACGCGTAGACTTGATCGCCGTTTTTCCCGGCCTGGGCTGTGCGCCGAAAGTGTCCCTGCTCGCCCATCTTGGGTCCCTGGTTGGCCATCTGCCAATACATCCACTGCGCGACGTCGTATTTCTTGTGCGGTTCCTTCGGCCAGAACTTGCCGCTCTTCTCGGCGAGGTATTCCATGATGGCGCCTGACTCGAAGATTGCCAGCGGCGAGCCACCGCCAATCGGCTCGTGATCGACAATCGCCGGCATCCGGCCATTGGGTGAGATTTTCAGAAAGTCGGGAGTCAGTTGATCGCCACGACCAATATGGATCGCCTTGATTTTATAAGGGATACCGGCTTCTTCGAGCAGAATGGTTATTTTTTTTCCGTTTGGAGTGGGCCAGAAATAGAGATCAATCATCTTAGTCCTCCGTGCGGCTGGTTGAAGTTACCAGTCTCTCCCGTCGATGGGTTTCCAGGCTAACGCTACTTCGCCAGACCTTCGGCCTTCAGCGTTTCGTGCACCTTCGGGCGTCCGCCAACGCGAGCCTGGTAGGCCGCGACATTCGGATAGGCTTTGAGATCAATCCCGACGAAATTCGTCCAGTTTATTATGGTGAAGGCGTAAGCATCGGCGACCGTGAAGTTGCTCCCCAGCAAGTATTGGCGGTTCGCCAACTGGTCGTTGATGTACGTCAACCTCTTGTTGATGTTGGTCTTCGCCGTATTCTTGGCCTCGTCCGACGAGGCCTTGTTGAAGAGCGGCCCGAAGTTCTTGTGAAGTTCGGTGCCGATGAAGTTGAGCCATTCCTGCAGCCGATAGCGCTCGACCGTGCCGGCCTTTGGCGCGAGTCCGCTCGCCGGATTCTGATCCGCCAGGTACTGGACGATGGCCGGACCCTCAGTGAGAACGCTGCCATCGTCGAGACGCAACGCGGGAACATAGCCCTTCGGATTGACCTTCATGTAATCCTGGCCGGTTTCCGTCTTGTGTTCGGCGAGGTTTACCTTTTCCAGTTCGACCGGGATGCCGGCCTCGACCGCGACGATGTGGGGTGAAAGCGAGCATGCACCGGGTGAGTAATAAAGTTTCATCGAAATCTCCTTGTCACTTTGATCGGTTGTGTGAAATCGAAACTGTCCATCAAAAATCGATCACAGTCGCTGTCTGCTGGTTTCGGATTCCAGGAAGAAAGCTACAACATCCGCGGCGGTATCAGATCGGTCCCGAGTGTCGACTTGAACGACTGAGCCAGCCGCTCCACCGTCCACGGTCCGTCGCCTATCAAGACTCGCTCGGGCACGATGTGCGAGTAGCGGGTGACCCGGTAGCCCATCGCGCCGATAGCCTGTCCATTGACGTACTGGGCTTCGTCACTTGCGAGGAACACCGCCACCGGCGCCACGTTGGCCGGATCCATGATTGAATTGGCCGCTTGTGTACTCTGACGAAAGTTCCCTCCCGGCATCCGACCCTCGGGAACGGAATCCGTCATTCGGGTCGAGGCGCCGGGCATAATCGCGTTGACCGTAATGTTGTACTTGGCCAGCGCCACGGCGCTGCCGTACGTCAGCCCCAGAATGGCGGCTTTCGCGGCGGCGTAGTTGGGTTGCCCCGGAGCCCCCAACGCGGCGCCCGACGAAAAGTTGATGATCCGCCCCTGCTTGCGCTCGCGCATATGTGCCGAGGCCGGTCGGATCGTGCAGTAGTGGCCCTTGAGATGGACTCGGATCACCTCGTCCCATTCTTCTTCAGTCATGTTGAAGATCATTCGATCTCTCAGGATGCCGGCCACGTTGACGAGGATATCCAGCTTGCCGAATTCCCGGATTGCGTGATCAACGACGCCCTGTCCGCCGCTTACGGTGGCGATGTCCATGGCGTTGGCAACCGCAACTCCGCCGCTGGCCTTAATCTCCGCCACTACTTCGTCCGCAGGCGTCGACGGTTCCTTTTTACCGTCTACCGTCACTCCAAGATCGTTGACCACGACCGCAGCACCATGAGCCGCCATCGCCATTGCGACGGCGCGACCGATTCCGCGCCCGCTGCCGGTTACTACTGCTGCTTTACCGTCGAGGATTCCCATGTTCAGACTCCTGTCGCTTTCGACGCGAGCGCGACCAACGACCGATACGACCTCAGAGTTGCACGCTATCTCCCTACTAGCGCAAAGCGGAAAAAAACACACGTCGATCAATCTGCGTCCTGGTCACCTCAAGACCGCCGGAGGCCAACCATCGCCAAGCTTACGGTTTCACATCCACGCGATGGTGACGGTCAGTAGATAACTCTCTGCTCAATCAGGTTCGCGATTTCCGCGTCCGAGAGCCCTAGCAGTCCGCCGAAGATCTCGCGATTGTGCTGGCCGAGATCGGGCGGCATCGAGTAGTTGAGCTCGGCGACGTTGCTCATGCGAACCGGCATGTTCGGCAGGATGCGCTCGCCCACCTCGCGATGATTGATCTTGCGGAAGAATCCCCACTCCCAGAGATGCGGGTCGTCATGGATCTCCACGCTGTCGAGCACGGGCCCGGCTGCTACACCTGCGCGCTGTAGCTCATTGGCCAGCGCGATGTGCTTTCGTCCGCGCGTCCATCGCGCGAGATGAGAATCGAGCTCTTCGGAGTTACGCCAGCGCAAGTACTGGTCAGCGAACTTTGCATCGCGCGTCCAGACGGGATTTCCCATCGCGCGGCATAGTGCTTCCCATTCCGATTGCGAGCCGACCGCGATCGCGATCCACTTGTCCTCACCGGCGCATGGATAGGTGTTGTGCGGCGCCATCTTGTCGTCACGATTGCCGCGCTGGCGACGATCGCGGCCATTCATCGCGTGATCCATGTACCATTCCGGCATCTGTCCAATCACCGTCTCCCCCATGCTCGCGTCGATCCACTGACCTTCGCCGGTTCGATTGCGATGTCGTAGCGCTGCGAGGACGTGGAAGGTTACGGCGCTGGCGATAGCATAGTCGGGCCAGGTGCCTCCGGTCTGGCGGGGTGGGCCGCCCGGGTAGCCCTGCGCGTCGAACATACCGACGAAGCAGCACGCCATCGGCCCCCATCCGACCCATGACGAAGGTTCGAGACCGGTTTTGCCGAGGAGCGAGACAGAAACCATGACGATGTCGGGCTTCACCGCGCGGATGCGTTCATAGGTGATGCCGAGCTTGGTGGCGGCGGGAGTAGGAAAGCATTCGAGCACGAGATCGCTCTTGCGAATGATGTCGTCGGCGAGGGCGCGGCCCTGGTCAGTCGCGAGGTTCAAGGTGATCGCTTTCTTGCCGTAGTTCAGCGCGTGGTAGTAGCCGCTGCGATTAGGTCCGGCGATGCGATCAGCCATCCCGGCTGGATTGATGCGACCGATATCAATGTAGACTTGCGACTCGATCTTGATCACCTCGGCGCCCATCGTCGCGAGCCATTGCGCGATCTGCGGACCGTTGATGATCCAGCTGAAGTCGGCGACCCTGATTCCTTCGAGTGGAAGTCGGCCCATCGTTGTGCCCCTTCAGATCACGCCGGCGGTGCGCAGAGCCTGTTGCTCTTCGAGCGAGTAGCCGAGCGGCCCGAGAATCTCCGCGTTGTGCTCGCCCAGCATCGGCGCGCGCGACGGCGTTGGCGGAGTGGCGGTCATTTGCACCAGAGAACGTGGATATTCGAAACGTCCCGCGATCGGATGATCGATCTCGACGAACGCGTTGCGTGCGCGCAAATGCGGATGCTGTGCCGCCTGCGCCACCGTGAATACCGGGCCAATGGTGAGACCGAGACGCTGCCCCTCGTTAACGAGGTACCCGGTGTCGTACTTCAGCAGCTCCTCGCGGATCGCGGGGCGCAACACGTCGTCGTTAGCTTGACGTCCCGCCAGCTGGTCGAAGACTTCGCTCTCGAGCGCGGGTGGATTGTGCAGCAGACTCTTGAGCGCCACATAGTGGCTGTCCGCCGCCCACAATGTGTAGATGTAGCCGTCCCTGCAAGGCAGCGGTTCCAGGCCGCCGGCGACGTTGCCGCGCATGCGGCTGAACGGAAGGCCCACATATGTGTAAGCCGCCATCTCAATTTTCGAAGTGCTTGCGATCGCTTGCCAGCACGGCACGTCGATCCATTGGCCCAGGCCGGTTGCCTCGCGGTGTAATATCGCGAACATCGAGGCTGCCGCGCCGGCGGTCGCGCCCATCATCTCAGCCTGACGGCCCGGTGCGCGCAGCGGGTTCTCGCGCTCGGCGTCACTGACCATCGTCGGCGTGTTATAGCCCGTCAGACTCATCGCGAACTCAATGAGATCGCTGCCCTTCCAATCGCGGTAGGGACCTATTTGCCCGAACGGCGTGATCGACGTAACTATCAGGCGCGGATTGAGTGCGTGAAGGGCGTCGAAGCCGAGGCCAATACTGTCCAGATATCCGGGCGGATGGTTTTCGATTAGTACGTCGGCACATTCGACGAGCGCGCGAAATACCTCGGCGCCCGTTGGCGTTGCGGGATCGAGGGTAAGGCTCTTCTTGCTCGTGTTGAGATAGAGAAACGCGCCGCTCTTTTCTGGATGCGGGATATCGCCGGGAAACGGCGGATGCGCGCGCATCTCGTCGCCTGCGCCTGGCGGTTCAATCTTGATGACCGCGGCGCCCATGTCGGCGAACATCTTCCCGCACATCGGTCCCGACACCATCTGCGCGAACTCTACTACGGTCAAATCGTCGAGGGCTTTGCCAGCCAAGCGCGCACCTCCCAAGCAGGGAGCCGCGACTATAACCCA
>Ga0182024_10017487_pt1 | contig 13453 bp, 9 predicted proteins | sample P32metaG_FD_120480 | JGI IMG/M metagenome (GOLD analysis project Ga0182024, IMG submission 120480) | Permafrost microbial communities from Stordalen Mire, Sweden - P3-2 metaG (Illumina Assembly) | ecosystem: Environmental > Terrestrial > Soil > Wetlands > Permafrost | place: Sweden: Stordalen...
AAAAATCGGATGAAGGCCGCAATCGGCATCGCGTGGTTGCATACGATTTTGGCATCAAGCAAAACATTTTGCGGCTGCTGGTGGATCACGGTTGTGACGTTACCGTGGTTCCGGCGCAGACTTCCGCGGAAGACGTACTTGCGTTAAAACCAAGTGGAGTATTTCTTTCGAATGGCCCGGGAGACCCCGAGCCGATTCACTATGCCGTGGAAAATATTCGAAGACTCCTGGGACGTGTTCCGATATTCGGGATTTGCCTCGGGCATCAGTTGTGCGGGATCGCGCTCGGCGGCAAGACTTTCAAATTGAAATTCGGGCACCATGGCGCGAATCACCCCGTGCAGAATTTGCTGACGAAGAAGGTGGAGATCACTTCGCAGAATCATGGATTTTGCGTGGATCCAGAATCACTGCCTTCAAGTGAAGTGGAAATTACGCATGTGAATTTGAACGATCACACCAACGAGGGAATGCGGCACAGAAACATGCCATTGTTTAGCGTGCAGTATCATCCGGAGGCGTCGCCTGGGCCGCACGATGCGCGGTATTTGTTTGGGCAATTTGTGGAGATGATGGATGCGCGGAAATAGTTGAATGGAAGGCCACGTGAAAACGGTAAAGCTTCTGAGGATGAATGCCGAAACGAACTGACATCAAGAAGATTCTGATCATCGGATCTGGGCCGATCATTATTGGGCAGGCTTGCGAGTTTGATTATTCCGGGACGCAGGCTTGCAAAGCTTTGCGTTCGGAAGGCTACGAGGTGGTGCTGGTGAATTCGAATCCTGCTACGGTGATGACCGACCCCGAAACTGCGGATCGCACGTACATCGAGCCGTTGTCGAGGGAATATCTCGAGGCGATTATCGCCGCTGAGAAGCCGGATGCGTTGCTCCCGACAGTCGGCGGACAAACCGGTTTGAATCTCGCAGTGGATCTAGCCGAAGCGGGAATCCTCGATAAATATAATGTGAAGCTGATTGGCGCCTCGTTAAGCGCGATCAAGGTCGCGGAGGATCGGCTGCTGTTTAAGGATGTTTGTCGGAGACTCGGGCTGGAAGTTCCGGCTTCGGAAGTAGTGACGACAGTTCCGGACGCGGTGGGGCTCGCTGACCAGCTGGGATATCCCGTAGTGATTCGGCCTTCGTTTACGCTAGGCGGGACGGGCGGATCGATTGCGTACAACCGTGAAGAATTTGCGGATTTGATTGCGCGCGCGTTAGACGCGAGCCCGGTGCATCAGGCGCTGATTGAAGAGTCCGTGCTGGGCTGGAAAGAATATGAGCTCGAAGTGATGCGCGACCATCGCGACAATTTCGTGGTGATTTGCACCATTGAGAATTTCGACCCGATGGGGATTCACACAGGCGACTCGATCACCGTGGCGCCCGCCCAGACGTTGACGGATAAAGAATACCAACACATGCGCGACGCGGCGGCGGCGATCATTCGCGAAGTGGGCGTAGAGACCGGTGGATCGAATATTCAGTTTGCAGTCGACCCGGAAACCGGGCGGATGACGGTAATCGAAATGAATCCGCGGGTTTCGCGCAGTTCGGCGCTGGCCAGCAAAGCCACCGGATTTCCCATTGCGAAGATCGCCGCGAAACTGGCAGTGGGAATGACGCTTGACGAGATTCCCAACGACATCACGAAAAAAACGCCGTGCTCGTTCGAGCCGACGATTGATTACGTGGTGACGAAGATTCCGAAATGGCAGTTTGAAAAATTCCCGGGCAGCGATACGACGCTATCAACGCAGATGAAATCGGTGGGCGAAGTGATGGCCATCGGACGGACGTTTCAGGAATCGCTGTGCAAAGCCATCCGATCGCTCGAACCAAGTTCGGCGTGGAGGCCGCCTGCAGAAGTGACGACGGTGCTGTTGCGCGAAAAGCTGCACATTCCGGGGCCAGACCGTTTGCACTGGCTGTTCGAGGCGCTGGAACGAGGGATGTCGTGCGAAGAAGTTTGTGGACTAACGAAAATCGATCCGTGGTTCATCCAGCAGTTGCACGAAATGGTTAAGTTGGATCGCCGCGTCGCCGCGACGACATTACAGAAATGTTCGACCGAATTGCTGCTGGAAGCGAAGCGATCCGGGGCGAGTGATGAAGAAATCGCGAAGCTGTGGAAAGTGAAGGCTGCGGACGTGCGCGCGCGCCGCAAGGAATTGGGCGTTCGGCCGGTGTTCAAGCGCGTGGATACGTGCGCGGCGGAATTTGAATCGTTTACGCCGTATCTATATTCGACGTACGAAGAAGAGGATGAAGCTGCGCCCGTCGACCGGCCGAAAATTGTAATTTTGGGGAGCGGACCGAATCGAATCGGCCAGGGAATCGAATTTGATTACTGCTGCTGCCATGCGTCGTTCGCGTTGAAAGAGGATGGATACGAAACGATCATGGTGAATTGCAATCCGGAAACGGTTTCGACGGATTACGACACCTCCGACCGTTTGTATTTCGAACCGCTGACGCTGGAAGACGTGCTGGCGATCCTGGATTGCGAAAAGCCGCAAGGTGTCATCGTGCAATTTGGAGGGCAGACTCCTCTGAATCTGGCGCTCGAGCTGAAAAAAAATGGAGCGCAAATTATCGGAACCGCGCCGGAATCGATCGACCTGGCCGAGGATCGCCGCCGGTTTGGCGCGTTGCTCGATGAGCTGAAGATCCCGCAACCGCGCAACGGCAGCGCCTTTGCGCCCGCGGAAGCAGTCGCCCTGGCCAGCGAAATTGGTTTGCCGGTTTTGGTGCGTCCGAGCTATGTGCTGGGCGGACGCGCGATGGTGATCGCATACGATTTGAAGACAGTCGAAGAATACGTGACCCAGGCGACGCTCATAGGCGGCCTTTCGGACGCGAAGCGCCCGATTCTGATCGATCAGTTTCTGGAAGATGCGACGGAAGTGGATGTGGACGCGCTGGCGGATGGCGAAGATGTGCTCATCGCCGGAATCATGGAGCACATCGAAGAGGCGGGGATACATTCCGGAGATTCTTCGTGCGTATTGCCTTCGGTGACGCTGAAGCCGTCGATTCTGGAACGGATTCGTGACTACACGACGCGCTTGGCGCGGGCGCTGAATGTGGTGGGTTTGATGAATGTGCAATACGCGATTCAACGAGACACGGTTTACGTACTGGAGGTGAATCCACGGGCGTCGCGCACGATTCCGTACGTAAGCAAAGCGACGGGCGTGCCGCTGGCGAAAGTTGCGGCGCGATTGATGACTGGAAAGAAATTGCGCGATCTGAATCTGCCTTACACGGAGACGAACGGAGTCAAGGAATTGGTTATGCCCAACTTCTTTGCCGTGAAGTCACCGGTCTTTCCGTTCAACAAGTTCCGTGGCGTGGATACGATTTTGGGGCCGGAGATGCGCTCCACGGGCGAAGTGATGGGAATTTCGTCGACGTTTGGAGTGGCCTTCGCGAAGGCGCAATTAGCAGCAGGACAGCGGCTGCCGCAGCAGGGAACGGTCTTTTTGAGCGTGAACGACCACGACAAGAAGCACGTGGCATTTGTAGTTCAGGATTTACTGGCTGCGGGATTGAAGGTTGTGGCCACGCGCGGGACGGCTGCGGCGTTGGCGAGCGCCGGGATCGAAGTGGAATCGGTGTACAAGGTAAATGAAGGCCGGCCGAACATCGTGGACCTGATCAAGACCGCGAAGGTCGATCTGGTCATTAACACGCCCCTGGGCCGCGAATCGTTTTACGACGAGAAATCGATTCGGCGCGCGGCGGTGCGGTACAACATTCCCTGCATTACGACACTTTCGGCCGCGAGTGCGGCGGCGCGCGGGATTCGCGCAATGGCGGGGCATAAGGTCGAAGTGGCCGCGCTGCAGGATTTACACCGGCGAAGCGCAAAGGCTTCCGTCAAACGGAACTAGCACTCCGCGAAACTCATCGAACCACTTCGCTTGCCGGTCTTCTACAGGTCTGTGAGCCGATAAGCGGCCAGCAAGTCTGATACGGCGATCCCATCGATGGTCATCCCGTTTGTTGCACAATCAACGATGGAAGCGCCGGCTAGATTCGCGTTGCTGATGCGGGCTCCGGACAGATTGGCGTTGCTGACGACTGCCTCCGCCAGATTCACATCGTGGAACTTCGCGCCGGAAAGCCTCACATCGGTGAAGGTTGAACCGGAGAGATCTGCGTCGATGGCTTCGATTCGTTGTTTGATGTTGGTAAGCTTGAGCGTTGATTCCGAATCCATAACGAACCCCTTGATTGTGTCGCAGCGGTCAAATACTAAGGCAGGACTCCAAGTCTGCCAAGGCCGATCGGCGCAGAGTCGCGTTCCAGCGCGGCTTGGTTTGATGTAAAATGCCCGCGTGAAACTTTCAGGAATTTTCGCGCCGATTACCACGCCCTTTGCGGACGACCAGAGCGTGGCGTACGGCCGTTTGCGTGAGAATGTCGCGCGCTATAACAAAACCGGTCTTGCGGGTTACGTTCCCAACGGCTCGACCAGCGAATCGGTGCTGCTGCGATGGGAAGAAGTCTACAAAGTCTGGGAAACAATCAAGGAATCAGCGTCGGCCGAAAAGATACTGATCGCCGGGACGGGCGCAGAATCCACGGCTGAGACCATCGAACACACGAATCGAGCCGCGTCGCTGGGCTATGCTGCCGCCCTGGTGCGCACGCCGAGTTTCTACAAGCCCGCCGTAAATGACGACTTACTTGCCGCGCATTACTTGCGGGTCGCGGATGCGGCACGCATTCCTGTGCTGCTTTATTCGGTGCCGATCTACACGCATATTACGATCGAGCCTTCGCTCGTCGCGCGGGTCGCTCATCATCCAAACATTGCAGGAATGAAGGATAGTTCCGGGAACGTAGAGGCGGTGCGGCAGATCGTGGCCGCTGCGCCAAAAACCTTTCAAATGTTAGTGGGATGGCCCACAACTTTATTTGAATCACTCGAACTGGGCGCCATGGGCGCAATTCTGGCCCTAGCCGATGTGTTCCCGGATTTGTGCGTAGAGATTTTCGAATGCTCGCGCTCCGGAGAGCGGGATAAAGCCCAGCAGCTCGCGCAGAAACTGGTGGCCCCGGCAAAAATGTTTGGCGCGCAATACGGGCTTTCGGGCCTGAAATACGCGCTAGACCGGCGGGGATATTATGGCGGTCCCACGCGCCTCCCGCTCCTGCCACTCGACGAGTCAGCGAAGCGTGAAATCGACGCCATGCTGGCGAATCTCGCGTACGAGCCGGCGCATCAGTAGTAGCAGGGAACGGAACGGCTGTCGAATCCCAAAAAACTGCGACAAAACCGCGAGACGTGGCTTTGCCTCCGGCATCAAATGGAATACGCAAAGGCTAAAAAGCGCGAGTGTATGCGAGGGGACTCCTTGAGTGAAGAGTTCGGCACGCGAATGAGTGCTCGATCGACAGGTTTCGAGCAAGAATGTTGCTGCGGCTGTCGGGCGTGCGTGTCGTGAGCCTTGCCATGGAGCCGCACTGCATTTCCTTCCGTGAAATACCCGATACCACGAAGATTTTCGCGACTTTCCTTGACGATTTCGAGCAGGTAGCCAAATATTTCGCGCATCCGCCGGACATCGAAGGGGTTTTGGCGGCGGCGCGCAACATTCATCTCGACGCCGGGATCAGGAAAGGCGTTGTGGAGGTGCTACGCGAGCAAAACCGCGGATTTGCTCCGGGCCAGAAGATCGAAGCGCAGACAGAAAAGAATTTGGACAGGTTGGCCAATGGCGCGGTGGCGATCGTTACGGGGCAGCAAGTCGGGCTTTTTGGCGGACCCGCGTACAGTTTGTACAAAGCGATTACGGCGGCAAGTTACGCTGCGGAATTGACCAGACGCGGCGTCGATGCGATACCGATTTTTTGGCTGGCGACGGAAGACCACGACTTGGCGGAGATCAATCACGCGGCGTGGAACACGCGCGAGGGACTCGCTGAGTTCAAGTTGCAGGGGGATGAATCGAGCGAAGGCCGGCGAGTGGGCGAAATTGCTTTGGGCGACGGCGTGACGGCGCTGGTGGCCGAGGCTGCGGGAAAACTCGAAGGTTCCGACGCGGAAAGAATTGCGAACGCGCTGCGAGAATCGTACGCCCCCGGCGAAACGTATGGATCGGCGTTTGGAAAATTATTGACGCGGCTGCTGGAAGGCCGAGGAATTGTGTTCATCGATCCACTGGATGCACGGCTGCATCGATTGTCGGCGGCGACATATCGGCGCGCGCTCGATGAATCAGATGCGCTGCGTGATTTGCTGATAGCGCGATCCAAGGAGCTGGAAGACCGCGGGTTTCACGCGCAGGTGAAGGTGGCGAGCGAATCCACGCTTCTTTTCTATAACGTGGACGGCGTTCGTCATCCCTTGCGGAATCGCAACGGAAAATTCTACGCGGCCCACGCGAGTTTCACGCTGGACGAACTGCGCGCGGCGATTGACGCGACGCCGGATGCGTTTACTCCCAATGTGCTGCTGCGGCCAATCGTACAGGATACGCTGCTGCCTACCGCTGCGTACGTCGGTGGTCCGGCGGAAATTGCATACATGGCCCAGACGGAGGTGGTCTACAAGAATTTATTGGGACGTATGCCGGCAATTCTGCCACGCGCCAGTTTTACGGTGATCGAAGCCCCGGTGGACCACATGCTGAAGAAGTTCGACCTGACATTCCGCGATGTGATGCGCGGAAGGCAGCACGTGCGTTCGCGGATGGAAGCGAAATTCTTGCCCGCCGCGTTGAGTGAGAAATTCGAGGCTGACGAAAAGGCTTTGAAGGAACTTCTGGCCGGATATCGTGAGCCGATCCAGAAACTCGACGCTAGTCTCGCGGGTTCGTTGGAATTGGCCCAGCAAAAAATCTTGCATCAATTCGCGACATTGAAGGGCAAGGCAGGCCGCGCTGAGAATCTGCGTAGCGGCGTGCTGGACCGCAAAGAAAAGATGATCTTCGACGCGCTTTATCCTCATCACGAGCTGCAGGAGCGCACGATATCCGGACTTCCCTGGCTTGCTTCGTACGGGGCGGAGTTTCTGGATGGCTTGTCGCACGTATCTCCGATCGCGGATGCGCTAGTCACGGAATCAAATGACAATTCGTCTCTGGCGCACATGGGGCCGGACGAACCGAATCCCATCGACGAATTTGTTGCGGCGTGCGCGAATCAGCATCACGTTGTGACGTTTTGATTGCGCCGCTATCGACGTTTTTCGCGAATTTCTCGATATAGTCGCGAGGATGTCCGCGTCGTACCGTGCTAAAATGCGGCGCGTCTTATAGCAGCTCCCATTCCTGGAGAAGGCATGATGAAAATTACTCCCGGCAAAATTAAGGGTATGACAGCGGTTTCCGACGAGCGAGGGGTAATCGCGGCGGCGGCGATGGACCAGCGCGGATCGCTGAAAAGCGCGATTGCGAAAGAAAAGGGCGTGGATAAGAAAGATGTGCCCGCCGAGATGCTGGAAGAATTCAAGACCATCGTCAGCAGAGTGTTGACTCCGCACGCCAGCGCGATTTTGCTGGACCCGGAGTATGGCTTGCCCGCCGCGAAAGCGCGCGCCAAGAATGCGGGTCTACTGCTGGCGTACGAAAACAGCGGATACGACAACACGCGGCCCGGGCGGCTGCCGGATCTTCTTGATATTTGGTCGGTGCTGCGATTGAAAGAGGTTGGCGCGGACTGCATCAAAATTTTGTTGTACTACACGCCGTTTGACGCACCTGAAGTGAATAACATCAAGCACGCGTGGGTGGAACGCATTGGCGGCGAATGCATTGCGTCGGATATACCGTTCTTTCTGGAATTCGTCGGGTACGTCGAAAATGGCGACGAGAAGGGAATCGAGTATGCAAAGCAGAAACCGGAAATCGTGGCGAAGAGCATGGCGGAATTTTCCAAGCCGCAATATGCCGTGGATGTTCTGAAGGTCGAGGTTCCGGTGAACATGGCGTTCGTGGCGGGATCGAAAGCGTGCAAGGGCGAATCGGCGTACACGCGCGATCGGGCCAAGGAATATTTCCGGAAAGCGGCGCAATCCGCGAAGAAGCCGTTCATTTATTTGTCGGCGGGTGTGAACAACGACGTGTTTTTGGAGACGCTGGAGTTGGCCTCGGAATCAGGCGTGGATTTTTCGGGTGTGTTGTGCGGCCGCGCGACCTGGAAGGACGGAATTCCGGTCTACGCCAAGCAGGGCGGGAAGGCGCTGGAGGATTGGCTCAGCGACGAAGGCGTGAAAAACATTAACAACGTGAACGCACGGCTGAAGAGTGCCAAGCCGTGGTTCAGTTTTTATGGCGCGGCTTCGGCCGCGGCGCTCGGCGACTAGATGTGGTGGTTGCCCGATGCTTATTTTGCGTGGCGCGGGCGTCGCGGGAAAAGCGGCGGCAGAGCCGCCGCACTCCAAAAAAAACTTCGTACTCGCGTCAGTCCCCGGAGAGAGATACGTATTGCTCTGCGCTAAGCGGTACGACGGACAAGCGGCCCTGGCGCACGAGGGGCGAAGTCGCGAAAAGCTTGAGTGATTTGATTTCTGCCAGTGTTTCGGGTTTCTCGATTGCCTTTCCCGCCTTGATTTCCACAACCGGCTTTTTGGGATCCGTAACTTTTACGGAGACTACCGACGCGGTGCCCACCGCGCTCTTCTCGTCGCCGGTGTGATAGATGATCAGCTTGTCGCCCGGCTTCATCTCGCGCAGATTTTTTACGGCGGTGGGATTGGTGACGCCGTCCCATTGGGTTTGCTTGTCGCGCTGAAGATCGGCGAAGGAATAGACGGAAGCTTCGGTTTTAAGCAGGTAGTAGGATGGCACGATCAACTCCTCACAATTGCGCTAATTCTTAGCGTCTGCAGGCTCAAGGGTTCTCTTTCGGTCGGCCTTCCGTGAAATCCCGAACGAAGCGCCCAGAATCAACAATCCGACAAACACGATGAGTCCTGCCCCAGCCTTGTAAATAGCTTCACCAGCACCGAACCCTTCCCAGTCGTCTCGCGGGATCTGAACCTTGAGGACGGGTTTGGCGGTGGCGAGCCTAGATGTGCCAGAATTTGCATTTACCACCAATACGTAACGATGGCCGGCCTGCCCGATGAATCGCCCGAGGCGTTGCTCGTATGTCCCGGCCCGATCCATCGAGGGCTGATCGATCGAACTTCCCCCGACGACGGGGAAGCCATTGTCCGACAACACCCATTCGAGGTCAGGTTTGACAGGGTCGCCGTTCAACAGGGCCGCCTCGGCCTCGATAATGATATCGTATCTTCGGGTCGTATCGACCGGGACCTGAGAAGTCGTGATCGTCCCTTGGGCCAGTGATACGGGAACACTCAGTGGAGTGAGGTTGTGAGTTCGCTCCGACACCACCACGCTGGTATACATCGCTGCACCCGCAGCAAGAATGGCTCCTCCGATCACATAGCGGACGATTTTCCAGCGCATTTTAGCTGGCCCTAATTGAAGCTCCCCCCCGACGCCAGAGTTGCCGCGTCCTTGGCGTTTATGCCTGAAGACTTACCCCAAAGCAAGCGGAAGAGTATTTGCGGAGCTTCGCGCAAACCGCTATAATCATCGTTTCAGCTTTGATGCGCGAACCGCATGGAGAGGCCTTCCCCTGGGAAGGTGCCGGTCTCCTGGACCCTCGAGGGAATGGCAGAACAAACCGATAGAATCGCTTTTACGTTTGACGCCGCAGACGAATATCGCCCGGAAGCGCCCCCACCGCCTGAAATACCCGCATGGAAAGATGGCAGCATCCGGATTGGAATCCACACCAGCATAGCGGGCGATATTTCGGCTTCGCTGGAAATTGCACACGGACTGGGTGCGAACGCATTGCAGATTTTCTCATGCAGCCCGCGCATGTGGGATCGCGGCGGGATGCGTATTGCAGAAGCAGAAGCGACGAGATTCCGGGCGCGGCGGAAGGAACTGGGCCTGGGGCCGCTCGTTGTGCACGACAACTACTTGATTAATCTCGCCTCACCGAATCCGGTCTTGCGTACCCGTTCGGTGCAGGCGTTTCATCAAGAACTGGTTCGCGCGATTGCGCTGGGTGCCGATTTTCTGGTGGCGCATCCAGGCAGCGGACGCGAGAGCACGCCGCAAGCAGCTGTTGCCGCAATTTCGCAGGGTTTGAAACAAGCGGCCCGCGGATTGAAGCTCGGCGATTTGAAAATTCTGCTGGAGAATACGGCCGGGCAGGGGACGTCTATCGGGTCGCGATTCGAAGAACTGCGAGCAATCATCGACGCCACTCCCGGATTGCAGCTGGGAATCTGCATCGATACAGCGCATACGTTTGCGGCGGGATGGGATCTGCGAACCGCGGAAGGACTGGAAACGACGCTGCAGGCAATCGACCGCACCGTGGGCCTGGACAAGGTTTACGTGATCCACATGAATGATTCGAAAACTCATCATGGTTCGCGCGTGGATCGCCACGAACACATCGGACAGGGAAAGATTGGAATGGAAGCGTTTGGGCGAATTTTGAACCACACGCTGCTGGCTGGCCGCGCGTTCATTCTCGAGACTCCGATCGATAAGCCCGGCGACGATAAACGCAATGTGGCGGCTTTGTGGAAATTACTGGGGCGCGTGGTAGTGGCGAATGGCGAAGGAATGAAGCCGCGGCCGAAGCGGTCCACTGTGAAGGTCAAAGCGAAATCAGGCGCTGCGAAAAAAGCTCCACAACCTAAGAAGACGAAAGCAAAACCGAAAAGAAAGTCGAAAGCAAAATCGCGAGGAAAGTAAACTTGGCCGAGCCTGACCACCGAATTCCGAGTTACGACCCAGCTCAGATAGAAGCGAAATGGCAGAAAGTGTGGGAAGAGCAGGGAACATTCAACGCGGTAGATAACGACGCCACGCGCCCTAAATATTACTTCCTCGAAATGCTGCCGTACCCCTCCGGAACGTTGCACATGGGTCACATGCGGAATTACACGATTGGCGACGCCGTGGCGCGGTATAAGCGCATGCGCGGATTCAATGTGCTGCACCCGATGGGCTGGGATGCGTTCGGCTTGCCGGCTGAAAATGCCGCAATAAAGAATGGAATGCCGCCGCGGGAATGGACCGAAAAAAATATTGATGAATTCCGGCGGGTACTGAAGCGTTTTGGATTTAGTTACGACTGGCGGCGCGAATTCGCGACCTGCGATCCGGAATATTACCGCTGGAATCAGTGGTTGTTTTTGCGGATGTTCGAGAAGGGAATCGCGTTCCGCAAGAAGAGCAAGGTGAACTGGTGCCCGGCGTGTTGCACGGTGCTGGCGAACGAACAGGTGATCGACGGACATTGCTGGCGGCATGAGACCACGCTGGTGGAAATCAGAGAACTCGAGCAGTGGTTTTTCCGCATCACGCAATATTCCGACGAATTGCTGGACGACATGAAGCAGCTCGAAGGCGGATGGCCGGAGCGCGTGCTGTCGATGCAGCGGAACTGGATCGGCAAATCGCGCGGGACGCGCGTGAAATTTGCGGTGGCGCAGATGCCGAATACGGCGCTGGAAGTTTTTACCACGCGCGTGGACACGATTTATGGGGCTACAGCGATTGCGATTTCCGCCGGGCACCCGATGCTCGATCAATTGCTGGAGGGCGTTCCAGGCCAGAACGCGATGAACGCGCAGTTGAAAGCCATGCGGCAGAAAAGCATGCGCGCGGCGGACATTGCTACGGCTGAGAAAGAAGGATTCTTTACGGGGCGCTTTGCCGTGAACCCGTATTCCGGCGCGCAGATTCCAATTTGGGTCGCGAATTTTGTGCTGGCCGAGTATGGAACGGGTGCGCTGATGTGCGTTCCGGCGCATGACGAGCGCGACTACGAGTTCGCGGAAAAGTATCATCTGGCGTTGAAAATTGTGGTGCAGCCGGTGGATGGAACCCCGCTGCGGATCGATCGCATGGCTGAAGCATTCACGCAGCACGGGCGGCTGGTGGATTCCGGGCCGTACACGGGGCTCACGTCGGAAGCGGCGATCGAAAAGATGACGGCCGATGCGGCCGCGAAGAACTTCGGGGCGGGCGAGACAACGTATCGGCTGAAAGACTGGGGCCTATCGCGGCAACGGTACTGGGGAACACCGATTCCCATCGTGTACTGCGAGAAAGATGGAATCGTAGCGGTACCGGACGATCAACTTCCGGTGCGTCTGCCGGAAAACGTGACGTTGACGGGACAAGGCGAATCGCCGCTGGCGAGTTCGGCAGAATTCGTTAATACGACGTGCCCGAAATGCGGTGGTGCAGCGCGGCGCGAGACCGACACGATGGACACGTTCGTCGATTCTTCGTGGTATTTCTACCGGTACACCGATCCTCACAACGACAAGGCACTTTTTGATAAGGCGAAAGCGGAATACTGGTTTCCGATCGATCAGTACGTGGGCGGAATCACGCACGCGATTCTGCACCTGCTGTATTCGCGCTTTTTCTGCAAGGTGATGAGGGATTTAGGTTTGGTGAAACACGACGAGCCGATTGCGCGGCTTTTTACGCAGGGCATGGTGCAGAAGGGCGGCGTGGCGATGTCGAAATCGCGCGGGAATGTGGTTGGCGCGATCGATATGGCGGACAAATACGGCAGCGATACGGGGCGCATGTATACGTTGTTTGCGGCGCCGCCGGAAAAGGATTTGGAGTGGAGCGAAGAGGCGATTGAAGGATCGTCGCGATTTTTGAATAAGGTTTACAAGCTGGTCGCAAAGCACGCGGAGCGCCTGAAAGGAATTGAAACGGATTTGAGCCAGGCGACGGACATTTCGAGTGCCACGGCGAAAGAAAAGGCCCTGATACGCAAGGCGCATCAGACTTTGAAACGGATTACGAATGATTACGACGTGCGCTGGCATTTCAATACTTCTGTCGCGCTCCTGATGGAATACGTGAATCTGATTCACGCGAGCGAGCCGCTCGACGTGGAAATCAGTCCAATGATTTTGAAGCGCGTGCTGGAAGTGCTGGTGCTGATGCTTTCGCCGATGGCTCCGCACATTTCTGAGGAGTTGTGGCAGATGCTGGGGCACACGGAGGGGCTGACGAAGGAAAGATGGCCGGCGTTCCGTGAGGAACTGGCGCGAGAGGAGCAGTTCGAAGTTATCATCCAGATCAACGGGCGGTTGCGCGGGAAGATGCTGGTCGACGATGGCCTGGGTGAGAAAGAAACGCGCGAGCGCGCGTTGACTGACCCGCGAATTGCCGTGCTGATCGATGGGAAAGAAATCGTGAAGACCGTGGTGGTGCCGAGGAAGCTGGTGAACATTGTGTTGAGATAGCCGATCGGACGAATCCCTAATGAATACTTTGACGCTGATCGGGTTCCTGTTCTTGGGATGCGGCCTCGGTTTGGGACTGATTATCATGGGCCGGTTGTCCCGCATCGGCAGCCCTGCCGTCTTTCAGGGGCCGTTAGCCTGGGTCGAGTACGTTCGGGTATGCAAACAACAGGGGTGGTCG
>Ga0182024_10017488_pt1 | contig 13453 bp, 13 predicted proteins | sample P32metaG_FD_120480 | JGI IMG/M metagenome (GOLD analysis project Ga0182024, IMG submission 120480) | Permafrost microbial communities from Stordalen Mire, Sweden - P3-2 metaG (Illumina Assembly) | ecosystem: Environmental > Terrestrial > Soil > Wetlands > Permafrost | place: Sweden: Stordalen...
AGCGCACCAGATGGAGGTAGTTCTCCATGAGGATATTGCGGTGGGCTTCGGATCGGGTTTTTTTGTACTCGATCCAGACTTCCTTGATGTCGGTCCGTGGGGCCTTGGCCATAATCACTCCCAGTCCGTTGGGGTTGAGCCCTTAAAGGGGCTTGGGTCATACTACCGAGAGCCAATCGTATGATGACCGGCCACGCCAAAACGGCGAAGGCTCCCGGGCATCCAAGCGCTCGGGAGGGAGCCGGTACTCGAAAACGAGTTTCATTTGACCAAAAGTCTAAACCTCTTGATCGTTTATCGGTCTCGCCGGGCTGTTTTCGCCTCTTTTGCCGGCAAATTCTTATTGGGCGCCGCTTCCGGGGCCTGAGGCGGCGTGTCCGGGGGCTTGAGCCCTTTGATGTTTTCGTCAAGCATCTTCTGTGCCATTGCGCCGACCAGCAGTCCGATAACCAGTGTCCCGACCATTGCCACCAGGGCCTTGTAGAGAATCGTCGCCGGCGAGTTGCCCGCGGCCAGTCCGGCCAGCAGGCAGACTGCGAAGACGATCATCGACATGGCGGCGGCCATGCGTCGGGCCATTTTTGCCAGCTCCATTCAAAAACGCAGCCAGCGGCTCATACGCTCGAAAAATCCGGCGGCCGCTTCCACCGGGGCAGCGGCCACGCCCTTTTGCAACCGCATGGCCAGTTGAGTGATGCACTGGCTGGCGGGGCAGTTGGGGCTGGCGAGGATGAAGGGTTCGCGCCGCCGCACCGCCAGTTGCACTTGATCGTCATCGCATAGATAGCCCGCGTCGTCCACCGCCACTTTCAGGAATTGCCGGGCGACCTTGGAGATGCGGTCATAGACCACCCGCGCCTCCCCGGGGGTGCGGACCATGTTGACCAGCAGGCTGACGCGGCGGCGCGGGCCCGGCGGCACGCCCTTCACCTGTCCAAAGCTGCCTGCCATAGGCTCGCCGAAGCCGCCCGCGGTGAGCTCGCCGAAGCCGCTGCGGCTCAGGACTTTGATCACGGCATAGGCGTCGGTGATGGCGGTCGGCTCGGGAGTGGTTACCACCAGCACCTGCTGGGCCGCCCGCGTAAATGTCAGCACGCTGGGACTGATCCCTGCGCCGGTATCGATCAGGATTACGTCCACCTGTTCTTCAAGTTCGGCCAGGGCGTCGACCAGGCGGTAGCGGTCGGTGTCGGACAGGTCGGCCATCCGCGCCAGCCCCGAGGCCCCGCCGATCAGATGGAACCCGCCGGGGCCGGTCACCATCACCTCGCGCAGTTCTTTCTTGCGGCTGATGACGTGGGAGAGGTTGTTGGGCAGATCGACATTGCAAAGCACGTCGGCGTTGGCCAGGCCCAGGTCGGCATCCATCAGGACGACCTTTTTGCCGGCGCTGGCCAGCTTGATGGCCAGGTTCACGGCGATGTTGCTCTTCCCGACGCCGCCCTTGCCGCTGGTGACAGCGATGACGTTGGCGCGGCGGGCAGCGCGGCGCCGCGGCGGTTCGGGCCGGCCGCGCGGTGCGATCTGGGGCGGCGCCGTCTGGGGCGTCGTGCTCTGCACCAGCTTTCGTAGCTGGCTGGCCTGGTCGACTAAGACTGTCATAGTACTCCGCATGCCGTAGCGGTTAATTTTTCAAAGTCACAAATGACAACTGACCATTTGCCCCATTTACACGTTTGCTCCCAGGATTAACTGCGCGAGCCTCTTTCCGCGGCCCACTTCGATGTCGTCCGGGACGTTCTGGCCGGTGGTGATGTACGACAGGCGCTTGTTCACCTTCCGGACCACGTTGAGCACGATGCCGACATGGGCGGCTTCGTCGATCTTGGTAAAAATAATCTTGTCGACGCGCACTTCCCCGAAGCGAGCCACCGCCAGCTCGACAGAGGACTGGCTGACGGTGGAGGAGAGAACCAGATGGACCTCGTCCGGCTCGGCGGTTTCGATCAGGCACTTCAACTCGTTGAGCTTGAGGATGTCGTTGGGGCTCCGGCCTGCGGTGTCGATCAGGATGAAGTCGTAGCCGCTCATGGAGTGCCGGGCATCGCGCAGCTCTTCGGCGCTGGCCACTACCCGCAACGGCGAGCCGATGATGTCGGCGTAACGCCTAAGCTGCTCCACGGCGGCGATGCGGTACGTGTCGAGGGTGATCAGCCCGACCCGGTGCTTCTGGTGGATCTTGAGGGTGGCGGCGAGCTTGGCCAGCGTGGTGGTCTTGCCCACGCCGGTCGGGCCGATCAACGCCACCACGTGCGGCCCCACCGCTTTGGTGCGGGTGATCGGGCCGGCGGTGGGGATGATCTTCTCCAGCAGGTCGGCGATCCGCTCGTGCATGTACGGCTGCTGGGGGAAGTGCTCGGGGCGGACCTCCTTGTGGATGGTCCGCACGACTTCGGTGGCCAGCTCGTCGGTCACCTGGCTCTGGATCATGGTCATGTAGTAATCGAACAGGTCCTTGGGGACCTGGGGCGATTGCTGCTGGCGGGCGCTGTTGACCAGGCCCGAGACCATATCCTTGAGCGAGCTCATTTCCTGGGCCAGGTTGAGCATGGCGGCGTTGGTGGCGCCGGGCGTTTCCAGGAGTTGCCGGCCGTTCTCGATGGGGTTGCGGAGCGGTGCGACGGGGGCGACGCCGCTGCGGGGCGATTTTGAAAGGCTCAGCGCCGTGGCCAGCCCGGAGCGCGTGTAGGTGGCGCCGGAGCGCGGGTCGAGGTTGCGTTCCGGCTCGACGGGCCTGCGGCGGCGGCCGATGTTGATCCCCTTGCCGGCGGTAATTTCCACCATCTCGCGCCGGCCCAGGCCCATCCACTTGCGGGTGGAAAAAGTCCGCGTGTGCAGAATGATGGCATCGGAGCCCATGGCGCTTTTCACCTGCGTCAGGGCCTCGGCCATCGTGGGTGCTTTAAACGTTTGTAGGTTCATAGGCCCGCATCCTTGCGGCTCGACTGGTTATCCAATAAGAGCAGTCTACCCGATTCATCCGTTTAATCCTACCAGCGCGACCGCCTGAACGGAAACCTCCGACACAATTTCGTTATAAGCCAGCACCGCCACCTGGGGCAGGCTGGCCTCGACCATCCGCCGCAACGGCCCGCGGATCTGCGGACTGCACAGAATAATGACCGAACGGCCGGCCTGGGTCATCTCCTCGACCTTGGCGGTAAGCTTTTGAACGATTTGCTGGGCCGTCTGCGGCGGCATCGTGTTGGTCGTCCCGCGCTCGCTGCGTTCCAGGTGGCCGTTGATCAGGTCTTCCAGCCCCGGGTCCAGCGTGAGGCACCAGAGCCGGTCCTTCTCATCCACGTACTGCTTGCAGATGGTGCGGGACAGGGCGTTGCGGACGTACTCGGTGAGCACGTCCAGGTCCTTGGTGCGCGACGAATAGTCGCCGAGCGTCTCCAGGATGGTTTCCAGGTCGCGCACCGGGACGCGCTCGCGGAGGAGGTTCTGCATGACTTTCTGCAGCTCGCCGGGCTTGATCTGCGTCGGAATGACCTCTTCCACCAGGGCGGGCACGCGCGCCTTGAGGTGCTCGACCAGGTTCTTGACCTCCTGGCGGGTGAGCAACTCGTGGGCGTGGGACTTGACGACCTCGGTCAGGTGCGTGGCCAGCACGGCGGTGGCCTCGACGACGGTGTAGTTGAGCATCTCGGCCTGGGCCCGCTGCGGCTCGGTGACCCAGTAGGCCGGCAGCCCGAACGCCGGCTCGGTGGTCAAGGTGCCGCCGGGGATCGGCCCGGAGGTCGCGCCGTTGTCCATGGCCAGGTATTGCTCGGGGTAGGTCTCGCCGCGGGCGACGGTCTGGCCCTTGATCTTGATGGCGTAGTCGTTAGCGCCGAGCTGCATGTTGTCGCGGATGCGCACCGGCGGGACGATGATGCCCAGGTCGACGGCGATCTGCCGGCGGATGAGGGTGATGCGCTCCAGAAGATCCCCGCCCTTGGCGGTGTCGACCAGGCGGACCAGCCCGTAGCCGACCTCCAGCTCCATGGTGTCCAGGTCGAGCATTTTCTCGACCTTTTCCGGTTCCTTGGCGGCGGCCTTGTCCGCTTCCTTTGCTTTGGCGGCGGTGGCGACAGCGGCCTTCTTCTCCTTGTTGGTCAGCGTCCAGGCCATCCCGCCGCAACAGATCCCCAGCACCGCCAGCGGGACCTTGGGGAGCCCGGTGAGCGACATCAGGCCCAGGAAGACGCCGGCGATGATCAACGCCTTGGGCTTGGCGAAGATCTGCCCGAACATTTCGTCGCCCAGGTTCTTGCGGCTTCCGGCGCGGGTGACGATCAGGCCCGCGCCCAGCGAAATGACGAATGCCGGGAGCTGGCTCACCAGCCCGTCGCCGATGGTCAGCTTGGTGTAGAGCTTGAGGCAGTCCATGACAGGCCAGCCCTTTTCGATCATGCCGACGTACAGCCCGCCCAGGACGTTGACGAAGGTGATGATGATGCCGGCGATGGCGTCGCCGCGGACGAACTTGCTGGCACCGTCCATGGCCCCGTAGAAGTCAGCCTCCTGGGCCACCGCCGCCCGGCGCTCGCGGGCGGTCGCCTCGTTGATGTGGCCGGCGTTGAGGTCGGCGTCGATGGCCATCTGCTTGCCGGGCATGGCGTCCAAAGTGAAGCGTGCCGCCACTTCGCTGATGCGGCCGCCGCCCTTGGTGATGACCACGAAGTTGATGATGAAGATGATGATGAAGATGATGATGCCGACCGGCAGCGACCCGCGGGTGACGAAGTCGCTGAAGGCCATCACCACTTCCCCCGCCTCGTGGATCGCCTGGGTTGCGTCGGGGGCGCGGTCGCCGGCGGTGAGGATGAGCCGGGTCGTCGCGACGTTGAGAACCAGACGGAAGAGCGTCAGCGAGAGCAGCAGCGACGGGAAGACCGAGAATTCCAGCGGGCTTTGCACGTAGATCGTTGTCACCAGCACGATGACCGACAACGTCAGGTTCACCACCAGCAGCGCGTCCAGCACAAAAGTCGGCAGCGGCACCAGAATCACGATCAGCAGGCAGATGAAAAGAATGGGGAACAGCATCCCCTTGTTCGCTTGGAACCGGGCGACGAAGGGGTTGGATGCGGCGGAGGCCATTTGTTTCGGATTGTCAGTTGTCCGTTGTCAGTTGTCAGTGGTCAGTTGCGGAATCACAGTGCATTTCTTCACAACTGACCACTGACTACTGACGACTGACGACTGACCATCATTAACCGGACACCTTTTAACCAGCTTTCTTGCGGTTCTTCCCACTCAACTCGTACACGTACGCCAGGATCTCGGCGATGGCAGCATAGAACTGCTCGGGGACTTCCTGGCCGACTTCAACGAGCTTGTACAGAGCACGGGCCAGGGGCTTGCGCTCGAGGATGGGGACGCCGCTCTCGATGGCGAGTTGGCGAATGCGGGCGGCGACAGTCCCCTGGCCCTTGGCGATGACGCGCGGCGCGTTCATGATTGCCGGGTCGTACTTCAGCGCAACGGCGAACTCGGTCGGGTTGGTGACGACCACGTCGGCGGTCGGGACGGTCTTCTTGAGCTTGTTCTGGGCGATCTGTATGGCGATCTGCCGGCGGCGCTGCTTCACTTTCGGGTCCCCGTCCATGCTGCGCATTTCATCCTTGACCTCCTGCTTGCTCATCTTGAGGTCCTGCTCGTGGCGGTAGCGCTGCCAGGCATAGTCGAGGATGGCCAGCACGAGCAGGGCCACGCCGATCCGGAAAACGACCGCATAGACCACACCCGCGCCGAGGGAAAAGATCTGCAGGAAATCGAGCCCCTGCGCGGTGATGATCAACACCAGCCTGTCGCGCAGCGCCGAATAGGCGACTCCGGCGATGAGGGCGAATTTGGCAAGGGTCAACGCGCCCTGGACGGGGCTGCGGCCGCCGAAGAGGCGGCCCAGTCGCGCAAAGGGATTGAGGGCCTCGAGGTTGGGCTGGAGCCTGGCCGGGTTGAAGCGGAACCCGACCTGCAGGAAGTTGCCCGTCAGGGCGATCAGCACCAGCCCGATGAAAAGCGGCGCCAGCGCCCTGGCGGCGACTGCTACGGCGCGGAGCAGGGATCGGAGTACGCCGTCGTCGGAGAAATCGGAGAGGGAGGGCCCGCCGAGCATCTCGGCCAGGAGCGTGCGCAGAGAGAGGATGACGCCCTCGCCGTAGTATTTGAGCAGGAGCATGGCGCCGACCATCAGCGCCGCCGCCACCAGGTCATGGCTGCGGGCGATGTTGCCCTGCTCTGCCGCCTGCTGGCGTCGCCGCGGCGTCGGGGCTTCGGTTTTGTCTCCGTTTTCTTCTGCCATGTTACTTGTTCGATCCGACCGGCGTCACCCAGGCGGCGCGGACGGTTTCCATCGAATTGTGCAGGGACGACTCAATGACCTGGCCGGTGAGCACCAGGCCGGCGATGACCACCAGCAGTCCGATCATGGAGCGCACGCTCATGCCCGCCTGCATGACGTTGAATTGCGGCAGCGTCCGGCCGACAAGACCCAGGGCCAGGTCGACCGCCAGCATGGTGACCAGGACCGGCGAAGCCAGCCGCAGCGCCAGGACGGTGTCGCTCTGGAACAGCTCGACGATCAGGTCGAACAGGGATTGGTCCACGCTGAGCGAGAGGAGGGGCAGCTTGTCGAAGCTGTCGCGGACGCCGCGCAGCATCGCGTGGTGGCCGCCGACGGCCAGGAAGATGACCAGCGTGAACCAGAAGTAGAGGTCGCCCATCAGGGACCCGCCGCCGCCGAACTGGGGGTTGAATGTCTGGCCGAGGTTGAGGCCCATCTGCTGTCCGACCATCTCGCCGGCCCACTGGGCGGCGATGAAGATGAAGCTCATGAGCATGCCCATGGCGATGCCAAAGGCCATCTCCCCGCCAATGCCCAGTGCAACTTGCCAGCCGGTTTCCGGCAATGCCACCGCTTTGACGCTCTGGCACATCCCCAGCGCCAGCACGAGGACGAGCAGCACGCGAAGCCGCTTGGACACCTGGGCGCTGCCGAACAACGGCGCAAAGAGCATCATCCCGGCCAACCGGAAGAAGACCAGCACGAAGACCGGGACGCGGGCGAGGATGGACGAATAGTCAATCATCTCGTTATTTGGCGGTTTTCATCTTTTTTTGTCAGTTGTCAGCGGTCAGTTGTCAGTTGTTTTGTCTTGCGAGACTCATTCAAAAACTGCAAGGGGCTCAGAACAACTGACTACTGACAACTGACTACTGACACGTTACGGCAACTGCCCCGATCCGAGCATCGCGGTGGCGTACTCCATCAGGCGGTGGCCCATCCATGGCATCAAGATGATGGCGGCGCTGACCATGGCGACGATCTTGGGGATGAACGACAGCGTCTGCTCCTGGATCTGGGTGACGGCCTGGAGCAGTGAAACGATAATGCCCACTCCCAGCCCGATGAGCAGCATGGGGGCCGACACGATCAAAGCCAGAAGAAGCGTATGGCGGACCAGTTCGGTCGCCTGTTCGATTTGCATGACCAACCACCCTTCCTTGCGTGGTTAAGTGACAAAGCTGCCCATCAAGTTAGCCGTGATCAAGTGCCATCCGCTCACGAGAACGAACAGGAGCAGCTTGAACGGCAGGGAAATCATCGCTGGCGGGAGCATCATCATGCCCATGCTGATGAGCACCGTTGAAATCACAATGTCGATGATGAGGAACGGCAGATAGACCTTGAACCCGAGGAGGAACGCCGTTTTAAGTTCGCTGAGCATGAATGCCGGGATGAGCGTGGTCGTCTTGACCTCGCGCCAGGTCTGGGCGCGCGGCTCGCGGGCGAACTCGGTGAACATGTCGACGTCTTCGTCGTTGCCGCTGGCCTTGATCTGGGCGATCATGAAATCGCGGACCGGCCCCTGGGCGACCAAAAGCGCATCCTGCTGGCTGATCTTCCCATCCATGTAGGGCCGCAGGGCGGTGTCGTTCACCTTCTGCCAGGTGGGGCCCATGATGAGGAAGGTCATGAACATGGCCAGCCCGACCAGCACCTGGTTGGGCGGCAGCGACTGCGTGCCCAGGGCCTGCCGCAGCAGCGACAGCACGATGATGATCCGCGTGAAGCTGGTCATCATGATCAGGATGGCCGGGGCCAGCGAGAGCACCGTCAGCAGGATGATCATCTGCATCGCTGACGAAAAGTTCTCCCGCTTGGTAAGGTCGGGGAGTTGAGAAAGGCCCGGAATAGTGCCGGCGGCTGGCGCCGGGCCGGGCGCTGCGGCCGGTGCGTCGTTGACCGGCGTGTTCGGCGCGGCGAATGATTTTTCCTCTGCCCGGGCGGTGCCGGCGGCCGATAAAAGCACCAACGCGATCAATACCGCGGCAACTGCCGGGCATGTTGAGAAGCCCGCTCCGCGGTGCCGGTTGCGTTGTAGAGAATCCTTTCTCATATCGCCCTGCTTGTGTTGTTCCGACGCTCGAGGCACCCCGTGTAGCGGCCTCGCTTACGAGACGCGCACCACCGGCGTTCGGCACGAGGAGCGGTCAACGCCCCGCGGCTAAACGTGCTAAACGACGCCGTCATGTCCTGCCAAACTGGTCCGAAACCAGCCTGACTTTCTCCATCAGCCCATTCAACTCCTGCCGCGTGGCGGCCACCACGTTGTCCGTGCTGGCGGGGCCTGCCCCAGTGGACAAAGAGACGGCGTACCCGGGGCCTTCCAAATCGGCATGCTCTTCGGATGGATGGTCCGGATCTTCTTCGTCATCGACCGGGTCTTCGTGTTCATGGGCCTCGTCGGATCTTCCGCCGTACGATTTTTTCACCCGGCCGAACATCGAATTGAAGGCCTTGGCCGTCCCGAATACCCCGCCGTCCTTTTCCGATTGCAATTGGCCGATGAGCGACGCCACCTCGTCGGGGTCGGTGATCTCCGATAGAGGGCTGAGTTGCGAGCCATTGTCGGCGGTCACGAGCACGCGCTGGCCAACCCGTACCAGGACGAGCTGCTGCTTGGGGGTCAGGACCGACCGGGACAGCACCTGCACGACGCGGGATGAGCGCTGCGCCGTCGGAAGCGCGAACAAGCGCCTGCCGAGCCAGCGGAGCAGAAAGATCAACGCGATCACGACGGCCAGCGCGCCGCCGACGCGCGGGAGGTCGTAGCCGCTGCTCAGGTTTCCCGCCGCGGTTTGTGCGGCGGGGCTCGTCGTCGCCGGGCCGCGGCGGACCTGGTCGTCGTCGAACCGGCCGGGCGGCACCGCGGGGGCGGCCGGGCCGGCAGGCGCCGGAGAGGCCGCTGCCGACGCGGGTGGTGTCGCAACCGCCTGCGCGGCGACGCCCGGCGCGGCGGGCGGGACATCGGCTCGTGCCGAATGAATCGCGGCAGCGAGGACCAGGAACGCCAGGACCGTTGGAAGCCGCGCGACCTGGTTGCTCCATCGCGAACCGAAGATGTTTGCTCGTAGCCTGCTCACCGCAGCCTTTGGGTCACTTAGGGACAACTGACCGCTAACAACTGACCACTAACCACTGACCACTGACCATCGATAACCGATCACGCTCCTTCGTCCTTGATGCCCGAGACGATCTCGTTGACGCGAACGCAGAAGTTGTCGTTCAGCACCAGCACCTCGCCGCGCGCCACCAGGCGGTCGTTGACAAAAACGTCCACCGGGTCGCCGGCCAGCTTATCCAGTTCCACCACCGAACCTTCCACCAGTTTGAGCACGTCCTCCACCAGCATGCGGGCCCGACCCAGCTCGATCTTCACGCTCAGCTCCACATCGCGCAGCAAATCGATGCTGGAGGCCTGGGCATCCTGCATCACCTGCTGGAAGTTGGGGAGCTTGAATTCGCTGGCGTCCGGGGCGACCGTCGATCCGGCGGCGAAGGACATGGCCGATGGGTCTTCAAAGCTGGCCTGCCTGAGGAGTTCGTCGATGGATGCCTGATCGGCCAGTTGTCCCGCGTCGCTCCCGCCGGGCGAAGAGAATTCAGATGCTGGTGGATTTGGACCGGCGGAGCTGTCGAGTTGGGGAAATCCGGACTGGCGCAGCAGTTCGTCGATGGACGCCTGGTCCACTGCGCCGCCGAGGTCCTGGGCCGGTTCAACAGGAGGTTGAGATGGGGGGGGCTGTTCATCAGCCATTGTTCACCATCCTTGGCGAGCGGGCGCTTGAATGAAGGGACGCCCGAAGATACACACCCGGCATCCTGCCGGGCAAAACGGCACGCAAATGTTGAACGACGAACACTGGGTAAGGGTTCGCGGAAATTCAACCGAACCCTGCGGCTCAATACTCTGCGCGGAAGCGGTTTAACCGCCGTCGCGCAGCGATGCGATTCAGCCGAGGCTCAATACTCTGCGCGGAACGGGATGCAGCGGCCGACCAGGACTTCTTCGATCATGCCGTCGCCGATGATCTGGTCGAGCTGGTATTTGACCTGCCGCTTCAGCGTCTCCAATCCCGGTTCCGATCCGCCACCCAGCTTCTCAGGGTCCATTTGCCCAATGATGGTCCGAACGCGGTCGGTAATCAAGCCCGCCGAGTCGGTAATTTTTGCCTTGACCTTGTCTTCGTCTTCCCCCTTCACGATCACCCTGATGCTCACGTCAAACAGGAGGGTCCGGCCGCTGACCTTGTTGGGAGCGCGGAAATCCAGCACCTGCACCTCGACGGTCTTCTTCTTCTCCGGGGTCTTGCCCGCGCCGTCTTTGTCCGCGGTGATTTCCGCCGATGCCGGCTTTGGCGAGCCCCCCAGGAACTTGAATCCGGCAAAGAGAACAATCGCCTCAAGGAACATGGCCGCGCCCAGCAGAACAGGCGTCTTGGTCAGCAGTCCGCCCCCCTTGCCTTCCTTCTTGTCCTCGCCGGCTGCGTGGCCGCCGGCTGCATCGGGTTTTTTTTCAGCTTTTTCGGCCATGGTCAATTCCAATCACCTAAGTCGCGCTTGTCCGATAAGACACCTTTGCGGACCCCGCGCGCCCACTGCTTGAATATCGTCACAGGGGCGGCTCGCCTTGGGTGGTTTCCCGGGAATAGGCCATGGGCGTGGCGGAAAGCGCATCGCTGCGCGATGGCGGTTAAACGGGCCCCACCCCGTCAGCCACGGCGCGCGGGTTGGATCGTGATCACCGTCAAGCCGCGGGCCCAGCGTAGCGGAGCCCCGGATGTTATTGCTCATCGACGCGGATTCGAGCCCGTCCCACACCGTCTGGCGCCTTCAACTCATTCGGTGACGGGCTTGCGGATGACCCGGGCGTAATCGATGGCCCGGCGCATGACTTCCTGAAGTGATTCTTTCACCATCAGCTTATCGCCGGTGTCGCAGCAGACCAGGGTGTCGGGAGTGGATTCGACGTAGCGGATCTTCTCGGCGTTCAGGACGAACAACTGGCCGTTGAGTCGGGTGAGTTGGATCATGGCGATGGCCTCCTGCCTGCCGGCGTTGGGTTTGCCTTTGCCGCGGCTCCGCCGCGGCCTTACTCCCTGATTATCGGACGGAACGACGGCTGCGGAACAATAAAGGCAGCCACTTTCCACGTCTAACCGCCATCGCGCAGCGATGCGCGTCGCGGCTATCCCTGCGTTGAGTTGAGCAGGTCGGTGATCAACGAGTTGCTGGTGGAGATCACCCGGCTGGCGGCGGAAAAGCCGGTCGAGGCGACGATCATGTTCACGAATTCCGTGGACAGGTCGACGTTACTTTGTTCCAAGGCGCCGGCCACAATCTGGCCGGAACCGAGCTGGCCCGGGGTGGAAATGACGGCCGCGCCGCTGCCGGCGCCGGCGGTGAAATCATTGCCACCCTTGTCAACCAGGCCATCCTGGTTGGCGAACGTGGCCAGGGCGACCTGGCCCATGGTCTTGGTTTGTCCGTTGCTGTAAGACCCGGTGATGGTCCCGTCGGCGCCGACGGAAAAACTCTCCAGGGTCCCGATCTGCGACCCGTCCTGGTTCTCCATCACCAGCGTCGATCCGCCCGAGCTGGCCAGCGAGGAGACCCCGCTGAAATTGAGGTTGACCGACATGGGCGTCTTGGCGCCGGTCCCGGTGCGGTCGATGCTCAGGGTCGTGCCGGTGCTGTTGGTGAGTTGTCCGGTATTGTTATAGGTCAGCGTGCCGCTGCCGACGACGGCACTTCCATTCCCGGTGCTGGGAGAGGTGGCGTAGAACTGCCAGGTGTCGCCGGCGGCGGTCTTGTTCTCCAGGACCGCGTTGACGTTGACGTTGACGGGGCTGCCCAGGGAGTCGTAGGCGACGAAGCTGGTGGAAATGGACGTGCCGTTGGGGTTGCTCTTGTTCCCGGCGCCGTCGACGCCGTTCTGAAAGGTGAAGGGGGACACGCCGTTCTCGTTGGTCAGGGCATTGCCGGCCAGCGACAATGAGTTGGCGGTGCCGGCGTTGCCGGTGAGGGTGAGCATGACGCTATTGGGGTCGGTCGGGTCGGCGACGAGGCTGGAGCCGGGCACGGGCTGGCCGGGCTGCGCCGGGGCGGTGGTATTGATGCCCAGTCCGCCTTGAAGAAAGTTCTGCAGATCGCCCAGCGTGCTCGCGGGAGTCACCGTGAAGGTCTGCGCCCCCTGCTGGGTGCCGCCTACCGTCCCCTGCAGGGTCAGGGTGTCGCCGGCGGCGATCAAGGGCGTGCCGTTGGCGTTGGTGGAGGCGATATTGCTCAGCAGCGTTGCGGCGGTCGGCGCGGCCGCCCCGCCGATGGTCGTCAGGTCCTGGCTGTTCAGGATGCTGGCGCCCGTGGCAACCGCCCCGGAGGCGTCAAGGTCCCCGTTCAAGGTGACGTTGGCGGTGGCTTTGGCGGTCGTGGTGGCGCCAATGGGGATCGTGATGTTCTGCAGGGCCCCGGGCAGGACGTTCCCCTGGTTGTCGGCGCCGTAGCCTTGCACGAAGGACCCATCCGAGGTGACCAGTTGGTTGGAGGAGTTCAAGGTAAACGACCCGTCGCGGGTGAACTCCTGGCCCCCGGGGTTCTGAACGACGAAGAAACCCTGTCCGTTGATGGCCATGTCGGTGTCCTGGCCGGTGGGCGTGATCTGGCCGGGGGTCCAGTTCTTGTCGATCGACGAGGTCGTTGCCCCAAGGCCTTCCTGTTCGGGGTTGGTGCCGCCGAACTGGCCCGTCGGGGCCGAGCCGGCGTCATCGGTGACGTAGAACTGCGGCTTGAAGAGCACGCGGCTGCTCTTGAACGCCGTGGTATCGGAGTTGGCGATATTGTTGCCGACGACGTTCAGCGTGTCCTGACTGACGTCGAGCCCGGAAAGCCCTGAATAAAGTGCGCTGGTGAGTGCCATACAAAAACCTCTGTTACGTCACTTGTTACTAGTTACTAGTTACTAGTCACTGGTCACTTGTCCTTGGTCATTTGTCCTTCGTCCTCTGTTTGCGCGCCCCCCCTCGGCTTTCAACAGATGACAAATGACTAGCGACAAACTCGCATCCCCTTACCACGAAGTTGACGTGTTGGTGGGGGTTGTTGTAGACGCTGTCGGCGTCG